>Ga0364922_10064_pt2 | contig 58882 bp, 50 predicted proteins | sample ExccelJu500001D4_2_FD_206955 | JGI IMG/M metagenome (GOLD analysis project Ga0364922, IMG submission 206955) | Enriched cells from Trout Bog Lake Hypolimnion, Wisconsin, USA - BchlTB.June20.5000.01.D4 | ecosystem: Environmental > Aquatic > Freshwater > Lake > Hypolimnion/Profundal zone | place...
TTACCGAGCGAATTACATTATTAAGGCCAGGACAAAGTCCCCCGCAAGTTACAATTGCGGCACGGGTTTGAGACGGTTCGAAGAACATCTTCCTTCTAGGACCAGCCTTTTCAAAAAGCATCAGGTCGGTCGGTATTACTCCGCCAGGCCACTGCAAATCAGCGGGCGCAAACACTTCGTCAGTGATCGTGAATGAAACAGGGGATTCATACCGGGCCTCCCCCAACTGCGTGATGGGCATAATTCTCATTGCCAAAACACGATGATACTGGAATCCGAGGAATAGGACAATGTTTCCTCAGAATGGTTTGATAAAACTACATTTCTAAGACTAACAATCAGCAACTCAGCAGAATTTATCGATACACTCGATCAACTTTTCGAGACTGATCGGTTTTGCGAGGAAGGGAAACCCTCCCATCAGGCCGTTGGAAGAAGCCTCCTTGTTTGTCACAAGGGCGGTTAGGAATACTATGGGTGTTTTTTTTAACTCGAAGTCCTCCCTGATGAGTGCGGCGACGTCGCCACCGTCGATTTTGGGCATGACGATGTCTAGGAGGATGAGATCCGGCCTAAATTCCCGGGCGGTAGCATGGGCTTTTTCGCCATCATTTTCCTCTTTCACAATGAACCTTCCGGTTTGTTCAAGGTTCAGCTTCACCAGTTGCGTGAAACCGCTTTCATCATCAACAATTAGGATGCGTTTGGGATTCATCTTTGTTCAGACCTCCAGCGTGATTGTGGCTTTGGCTCCTCCCTCGGGTCGATTCTTTATTTCAATAGTTCCCCCATGCAGGTCAATGATCGACTTGCTGACGGATAGACCCAATCCGGTACCCTGCCCCGTGGTCTTCGTGGTAAAGAAAGGATCGAATAACTTGCTCAATTTGTCTGAGGGGATGCCAGTGCCCTCATCCTCTACCTCGGCAACCACGAGAGTCCGCCCAATCCGGAAAGACTCTGTACGGCTATCGCCGATATTTTCCCCCACTCCCGCATGTTGTCGGGTAGAGGTCCTGACCGTGAGAGTTCCGCCCTCCGGCATTGCATGGATCGCGTTAGTGAGGAGATTCACAAAAACCTGCCCTATTTTGAGGCGGTCGACCTTCAGGCGGGGAAGATCCGTGTGGAGTTCCTTCACAACCCTGTAGGAGGAACCTTTCATTTCACCACGGACAAGCAGAAGCGATTGCTCAATAATCGTGTTCAGATCCTCCTCCTGCACATCCAGCTTTTTCGGTGTAGAAAAGTCGAGCAACCCCTTGATGACAATATCCGCACGTTTCACGGCTTCACCCATCTCCTTAAGGACCTGCGGCGTCTCATCGTCTTGCGAGGAGGGCTTCTGCAGGAGATAGGTCACCCCCATGTCGATAATCGCTAACGGATTCTTAACTTCGTGAGCGACACCTGCAGCAAGGCGTCCGATGGATTTCATTTTTTCTGCCTCAATTAACTGGAGTTGGATGGCGTGCATCTCCTCGTGCGCCTTTTTTAGCCTCGCCACAGCCTCGGTGAGGCTCCTGTTGGCCTCAATCACCTCCTCGCGGGCTTTCTTTTGTTCCGAAATATCGCGGCTGATAACGACGATTCCAACGATTTTACCCTCTTGATCCCGCAATGGAACCTTGGTTGTTGAAAGCCACATCTTCTCGCCGAGAGCGTTCTCCATCAACTCCTCGTGGCTGATCATCGGCATGCCGGATCTTAGAATCTCCTCGTCCTCCGCCGTGTGCTGTTCCACGACTGTCGCCGGCAGAAAATCACCGAGTTTCTTGCCCAGCGCCTGACTGGGGTCATCAAGTCCGAGAAGCTTTGCATGCGCACTGTTGACGAGCATGTAACGCCCCTTTACATCCTTCAGAAGGATCCGGTCCGGAACGTTGTCGATCACACTCCGGATCAGGTGACGCTCGGCAGAGAGAGCAGCATCCATCGTCTTAATTTCCGTGACATCGCGGGAAATTCCGAATGTGCCGATGATCTTTCCCTGTTGATCTACCCACGGCATCTTTGTCGTCAGCGACCACTCGACGCTGCCGTCAGCCAGTGTTTCCTTTTCGGTTTTTCCGACAATTGCCTCGCCCGTAGTCAGAATTTCCTGCTCATCGTGGAAAGCCGGTTGGGCGTGCTCTAGAGTGAAGAAATTGAAATCTGTTTTCCCAACGAGTTCTTGCGGATCGTCCTGTTTAAATAGCCAGGCAAGGGACTTGCTGACACGCACAAATCGGCTCTGGCGGTCCTTGAAGTAAATCCGCTCGGGAATATTGTCCAAGAGCATCTGAAACATGTCCCTTTCCCTCGCCATGGAGGACTCAGCTCGGGCAAGTCTGATTGAGGACAATATGGAATGGATCAAGGTTCTGGCATCAAAACGTCCCTTGATCAGGCAGTCTTGGGCTCCTCCTTCGAGGATTTTACTGACTGCGGCATCGTCATCGATCCCGCTAAGAACCACGATCGGAAGATCCGGAAAGAGTTCCCGTATCCTTTTCAAGGCATCGCCTCCCTTACTGTCACTCAGGTCAGGGTCGAGCAAGAGAAGGTCAATCGCTCCACCCTCAAGGATTTTCAGACTCTCATCCAGTGTCTTTGCTGTGTGTTTCACACTTAACTGGGAAACACTCGGTCTCTTGATCATCTTAAGCCATAGGGCGGCCACGGCCGGGTCTGGCTCGGCAAGCAGTATGCTGTATTTTTCGGGGGATGGCATGATGGTGAGGGATTGTTTCTTGTAGCGGGAGCGTCCTCGCAACCGGTGGATTTTTATTTTTTTGGATTTTGTTCCCTCCGTGGCATTTTTAGAAGCAATTCCTGAGGCGCAAATCGGGGTTGGACTATCGGACGGCAAATCCTCCTGGGATGTAGTGAGCGTGGACTGTACGGCTTGGTGCAATCATACCTCCGCAAAGCACTACGGTTACAAAGGGAAAATAATTTCTCCCTCATTTGACGAAAAGTAACTGGAATGGCATGGAAGCGGCGTCATGATACTTCGCGACAACGGCATCGAACTTTGGGTCTGCGTAGACGACAGAGGCTTGGTGCAGGATTGACAGGAAGGCATTCTCCTTGCGTTCCTTGATTTGCTGATAGGGCCAGTCCTTTGCCGGGACATCCACATATGGAAGCATGAATTCGATGGCTCCCCTGATTCCTTTTTTGCCATCGGAATAGTTCCACAAGTCCGCTCCCGCATACCTGCCAATCGTGGCCAACTCGGTCAGCGCGTCGAGGTTGAACCACGAGTAGGAAAATGCAGCCGTGCGACTCAATTCGAAGGGCTGCGAGCCGTTGTCTTCTATCTGCAAACCCACCCGCAGGTGTTCGGCCTCAGTGACGATGCGCTTCGCATCTTCGTTATGGCCAAGACACATGGCGATCCTTGCGGCCTGCACATCACACCAAGTTCCGTGATTGTTCTTCGCCGCATGCTCGCCCTTGCCTGCCTCGCTGGTAGTTAGCCAGTTGTAATATTTCTCCAGCCACTCCTTCATTCCCTGCCGATCCTTCTCGGTGAAGGACACACTACCGTTGAGTAAGCCGAGCGCATCGGCTGCGATCGCGATACTCCTGGCTTCGAGCACCCCTTCCGACCTGCCGTTTGTTTTGCCCCGAACGCCTTGCGCGTAGTCCATGTTGGGGTTCATGTATGTCGCCGGATCGAGAAACCATGTCCTGATGAACTTCACAGCCTTTTCCGCGTAGGTCTCTTTCCCTGTGAAGTAATAGGCCAGAGCCAACGCGTCGACAGCCTTGCTCATGTGGCCGACTCGAGGGTCATCGTTGAAATCGGGATCCTTGCTCTCGGGATTCACCTTGCCGTCATGGCGGACATAAGGAAGGGAACCGTTTGGTCCTGGCCAGAAATAGGGGGCAAGGCTCGCGTAATCATGCGGGTCATGACTTGGAGCTGGCTTTTTCTTTTCGGTGACCGAGGGCGGAGTTTCCTTCAGTGCCTTGTCCGCTGCTTGGATAAGTTCATTAAGCGCAGCGGAAAGAGATGGGTCTCCGGCGGCAAGACGCTCCTTTGCCTTCTGGAGTGATCCAGGAAGGGCAGCATAATAAGTTCCGGATGTTGTCGCAGGGGTTGGTGCTGTTACTGGTGTAGTTGCGGCGACTTGAACAGGAGTCGAACTCTGAGGCGTCGTTGGCGTCGCTGATGGGGTAGCCTTGGGAGACTCTGCGGTCTCCCTCCCCAGCATGACATCCAATCGCTTGTCCTCTGCTTTGTAGTCAGCGGATAACGAACCGTCGGAGGAGCGCCATGATTCGCCTCCCCGATCCGTTCCTGTCTGCAACCATGTCACCCCCACTCCATTGTGCTTCAACAGGGATTCTGCTTCCGCTGCAGAAATGGGAAGAGGTCCCTCTTCCGACATTCTTTGATAAGAAACCGATTTTGCGCGACCGTCGGCGAATGCCGCGATGATCTTGTAGCCTCCCTTCAGGTAAATCGTAGCATTGCGAAGCGGATCATTTATTTTTGAGGATCCGAAGGTTGTATCAAAGACTTCCTGTGTCTCACCCACTTGGGCATTGGCCTGAGTCATAAATCCGACAAGGCAGAATGGCATGACGGCTGTGAGGAGAATGCGTTTGAAGCTCATGATCCTGTTGCCCGATGTCCTATTCACTATTGGGCCTGTTCTCGGACTACTTGGACTTTATTCGGGTGACGCACCGGCATCGCGGGCATCGGAAGTCCGGATTAGCCCGAGTCCAATCAGGAACTTCTGCGATTCCTGGTAGATCTGTTTCAGACGATCCTTCCCTTTTCCGTCCTTGGTGCTGGTCGGAGAGTGCGGCGCGTCGGAAAATGGTGTTAGGGAGCAGTTATTTCCATTGGCCTTCATCTTGTCCATGAATGCAGCCGAGTTTTCAAACTTCACCGTCTTGTCAGCGGTGCCGTGGAAAATGATCGTGGGGGGCATCTTTGTTGGCATCCTTCCAGTGACAGAGAGTGCAGCCGCACGCGCCTCGTCTCCGCTGAAGCGCCTCGGACCTCCATAACCGGTGGAGGTTGTATCCGTCACCGGCCAGAGGAGAATCAGTGCTGCGGGTTGAGGATTGGGCATGGGGTCTGAGGAAGAGGAAGGTGAGACTGGGGTCGTGATTGCCGTCCATGCGGCCACATGCCCCCCGGCTGATGCGCCAAGGGAAACCATCTTGGCAGGATCGATGCCGAGTTCCGCTGCATGGTCCTGCAGCCATCTCACTGCTGCGCGCCCGTCGGCCACGCAGTCTTCGGGTGTCCCGTTAAAACGGGTCCTAGTCCTGTAATCCGGAGCCACTCCCACCATGCCTTGCGAGGCGGCCCATTTGGCATATCCGATACTATGGGTGGGGGTCCCGCCCGACCATCCCCCCCCGAAGAAAGAGACAAGGCATGAGCGCTTGTCCGAAGCGGACCAGCCCCTCGGCTTGACCACGAAAAGATGCAACTCCGTGGCTCCCACCTTCTTGAAGACCATCGTCTCGGCGCCAGGTAGCGCGGTCGGGGTGGGCTCAGGAGCCTTTGCTGTCTTCTTTTCTGCGGATTCCTCGATCCCGCTGGGATTCGAACTGGCATTGTTATCCTGTCCCAGAAGAACTGGAACCTCGCCGATTAACAGCAGCGCAAGGAGTACTTTGATCATGATATTCTGTTTTGGGGGAAAGCTTTTACCAAGTGAGACAATCTCGTCTCACTCAGATTATTCCGTTCTACGCTATTTTTTAAATAAGCTGTGTTTTCTGGGGAAGATGCCGCCTCACTTAAAACGCTACGACCCGGCTACCGGATCTGTCAACCCGGCGATCCGTCTAGTAGCTTCAGCGGCCGGATCACTTGTGAAGGAATGCGATAGGGAATAATCGGATCAATCAAGGATAGCCCAGATTCAATGAGATTGGGGGTGGATCCACGCCTTCACTATGGCTGGTTTTAGTGTTGCTGCTATACGGCGGTACCCCTCTTGGGTCAGGTGGAGTTTGTCGGTGACATAACATTCAGCGACGGGTTCGCCGGTCGAGCTCTCCAAGGACGGGTTAACGTCCACATAGCTCACATCGGGAATGGAGGAAGCCAGTTGAATCAGCCCCCTGTTGACTTCATCCACCTTGTCCAAAAGTCCCGCTTCGCGTTTTTGGGGTGCACGGATTACGGAAACAAGAAGGACGCGTGACCGCGGTAACGCTGACTGGGTTAGATCGATCCACTGCTTGGTCCTCTGGAGAATAGATGGCGGCGATTTGACAGTGTTGTTCGGATCCTGGCTGCCCTTGATGTCGTTGCTGCCACAATACCAGATGACGAGGGATGCATGGGATGAGGGGACGATACGGTCAAAGAAATACAACTGGTCTGCAGTCTGAGAACCTCCAAAGGCCCTGTTGGTAACGGGAAACGGGGCCAGATCGTTGGTGCAGGTCTGCCACTTGCGGAAGATACTGCTCCCCACCATTAGGATTCCTCCTGGCGCAGGGGCGGGAGCACTCTCAAATCTCGCGACTTCCGGAGTATATTTCTGGATCCTTGCCGCCGCCTCATTTTCTCCATCGGCAAAAATCGGGTGCGACTGGAAAATTGCGGCCAGTATTACGATCCTGAGGATTGGCAGAAGATTCCTATTCATCGGCCTGAAGTTACGATCAGGAAACCTATTGCAGCGAACAGAAAAGAAGCCCTTTCAAAATCCAGACGCATTGGGATAAGGACACAATCGGTAAGCTGTTTTTCACAATATCCAAACTCGGGAATATTCTCGTCACGTTATTTCGAAACACATGACAAAACCGTACGTGTATGATAGTTATTAATTGTTGATTTCCCCTACTGATTCATCTTCCGGTCACGACAAGGATTTGATGACCCGCCGCACAGCGGTGAAGCTGGCCTTGGCAGGCACCTTCGGCATTGCAGCCGGCGCCGGCGCCACAGCAGGCTTGGCTCAGTGGATACGTACGCCCCCTGCACCTTACCAGTTCTTTTCCGAAAACGAAGCAGGGCTGCTGATTCCGATCTGCGAACAGATCATTCCAGCTGATGATACTCCCGGAGCCACCGAGGCCGGTGTAATCTACTACATCGACCGGCAGCTTACAGGTGCTCTTTCCCGGCACCAGCAGGCTTATCGGCTTGGCCTTGAATCATTCCGTCAGACTTGTCTGCAAGTTTACAAGACTCCCTTTGAAAAGCTTCCCTTTGATGGGCAAACCGAAGCCCTTCGTCTTATGGAATCGGGCAAGGTTCCGCAGGAACTCTGGGGGGATCGTCGCTCACAGGAATTTTTTAATCTCGTACTGGATCACACCCGACAGGGTTTTTACGGCAGTCCACGCCACGGGGGCAACCGCGATTACGCCAGTTATCGCATGATCGGCTTGGCTTATCCGAACCTTATTGGCCAGAACCGCTACGCTGCCGGACGACCAATTTAACCCACCCCATCCCCCCTCAGAAGAATGCCACTCCCTAAAGTCAATGCAGTCATTGTGGGCGCAGGGGCGGGAGGCGGGGTTGTTGCGAAGGAACTCTCCCAAGCCGGACTTAGCGTGGTGTTGTTGGAGCGCGGTGAGTGGCCTAGTTACGACAACCACAATGACGATGAGTTGTGGTCCCAACGCACACCCGCTCTTGGCAACCCATTTGGCCCCGATAATCAGCGTTATCGCCGCGTAGTCGTCCACCCCGACGGTTCCACCAACATCGTCCTTCCCAGCGAGGGCTCCTATGGCAATAATGCAGCCTGCGTCGGCAGCGGGACTGTAAGCTATGGCGCAATGGCATGGCGTTTCATGCCTCAGGATTTTCGCCTCCGATCCACTTATGGAGACGTCAAGGATTCCACCCTTGCAGATTGGCCGATCAGTTATGACGATTTGGAGCCTTTCTATGAGAAGGCTGAATATGAATTCGGCGTGGCCGGGGACTACAGCAATAATCCCTTCTCTGGCCCACGGAAAAACCCATTTCCCATGCCCGCCTTTCCCTACAACAAAGAGGGACGGAGAATCGCGGAGACTGCCACACGGCTTGGGTTGCATCCATTTCCGGTTCCAATGCTACGCAACTCGGTGCCCTACAACGGTCGCCCAGCCTGCATCCACATGCGCTCCTGTGTCGGCTTTGCCTGTCCCATCAATGCCAAGGCCGGAAGCCAGAACACGGTAATCCCAGTAGCTCTGGCCACAGGCAACTGCGAGGTTCGCACGGGCTGCGTAGTGGCCGAGATCGTGGTGGACGACCATGGCCGTGCACGAAGTGTCCGCTACTTTGATGCCAATAATCAAGGGCAGGAACAACCGGCCGACATCATTGTTGTGTCAGCCTCGGCAACCGAGACGGCCCGGTTGCTGCTCAACTCGAAGTCCAAGCTGTTTCCCAACGGGGCAGGCAATAACAACGATTGGGTAGGGCGCAATCTTCAAAGCCATCACTATGTTGGTGCTACTGGCATTATGGACGAGGAAGTTTATGAAGAGGCCGGTCCTGGCGCCTGTATTGCCCTTAGTGATTTCAATCATGGCAATCCCGGGGTGGTAGGAGGAGGGTTACTGGCCAATGAGTTCATTGCATTGCCCTATCTCTACTGCAACCTGCGTCCGCCAGGCGCCCCTCGATGGGGCAAGGCGCACAAGGACTTTCAGCGATACAATTTCAAGCGGACAGTTCGCCTTCACGGACCAGTACAGAACATCCCCAATTTCAGTTCGCGAGTCACTGTCGACCCGGTTGTCAAGGATGCATGGGGCATTCCCGTCTGCCGTCTTTCCGGCACACAGCACCCGATGGATATTCCAACAGGCGAATTCCTTTCCGGAAAAGCAGAGCAGATTATTAAAGAAATGGGCGCGATACAAACCTGGCGCTATTTTGGAAAGGTACCGGGACAGTCGGCCGGCCAGCACCAAGCCGGCACCTGCCGAATGGGAGACGATCCGAAAATCTCCGTCACAAACCGTCATGGACAGGTTCATCAAATTGACAACCTGTTCATCGCCGACGGCAGCTTGAACGTCAACAATGGCGGCTTTAATCCCGCCCTGACCATCATGGCCGTCGCCTACTGGGTTTCGGATTACATCAAGACAGGCTGGAAAGGCAGTCGCTTCGCGTGAAAATCAGCCAGCGAACGAAGCTAATTTGTGCCGCAGGGCTCATCCCCCTTGTCTTCCTGCTGGCGTTTGGCTTTGGCGGCATTGTCTGGTTCAACTTTGGGAATCCCCAGAATACCTGCGCCGTCTGCCACGAGGAAGCCTCCCACGTCCACTCGTGGCAAAACTCATTCCACCGTGACCTTCACTGCCGTAACTGCCATGGAAGTTCCCTCACTCTCAACATCCATGCACTAACCGAGCACGCCAACCGAATCGTGCAGCACTTCCGTCCGGCTCCCGCCGAAGAAACCCGTCACCTCACTGAGGCCGGGGTGCTGGCCCTGCAGCAGGCCTGCCGCAAGTGTCACCCGCGCAGTTTCGCTGACTGGCAGGCGAGTCGGCATGCGGTCACCTATAAGGACATTTTTCTCGATCCAAAGCATAATCAGATGGAGCAGATGGCGGCTGAATGTCTTCGCTGTCACGGAATGTTTTACGACCACCATATAGAGGACCTCGTCACTCCCCTTTCCAGAAAGGGGCCGTGGAAATTGAAAGATCCTGCAAAGGAATTCCAGCCCGTCATTCCATGTCTGGCATGCCATCAGGTTCACGCAACCGCACCCGGATTCCACCCTTCCCAACTCTTCATCCGCCATGAGCAGGCTTCAATCTCAGCCGATCAGTTGCCAATCACGCCCATCACTCACAATGGTGAGCCGGTCAAGGTCTCTTCGGATCCCGCACAGAGGCTTTGCACCCAATGTCACGCCCCCAACGCCCTGCGCCAGCTTGGTTCTGAGGATGACCGGACTCCATTTGGTGTACACGAGGGCTTGAGCTGTCTGGACTGCCATTCCTCCCATTCGAATTCAGCAAAGGCGTCCTGCGCCACCTGTCATCCGACCAACTCGCATTGCGGTTTGGATGTCGAGAAGATGGACACCACCTTCTTTTCTCCCACCAGCAAACACAACATCCACTTCGTAACCTGCGGCGACTGCCACAACGGGCAGCGGCCGGTAAAGGGAAAATCCACGACTAGTCTCCCTACCCCCCTCCACAATAAATCGGGAAGCGACTCCCTACCGGCTGATTGAGAGCACCATGAAATCGATCAAGAGCAGCCTGACCGCCGACTAAAGTCGCGTCGACAAACCCCTCTGCCTCCACTGCAGCCATCTCTCGAACTAACTGAAAATCACTTTGGGGGTGTATGGGTTATTATCCTTGGCTTTTCCTATGCATCAAAAAAAAGCCCCGCTTTCCCAAAAACCAAAAAGGGAAAGCGGGGATTGGAAAGCAACTGATAATTAGTCGACTCTTGCCAACTGAACCCTACGGCTGCGAAGGGCCTGAAGTGCCAATACCGCAGCAAAGGCCAAGCAGGCTGTCATCGGGGGTGTGGGCGCACCCGGAGCGGAAGGTGATGAAATCGCGGCAAGCGATCCTGCCTCAAAAATCTGGGCCGATCCGTCAAAGGCAGGATAGGGAGCAGAAGGCACCAGTACATAGGCGTTGCTGTAGTCGTAGTTTCCCACACTCGCCAGCGCAGAGGACTGCAAAGATTGGGCCGTGGAATTTAACGAATAGGAGCTGGGCGCGGCAAAATTCCAGATCGCATCCTGTAATAGGGTGTCAGTGGTTATATTGCCGGTGAACTGCGAACCAAGAATGAACATGGCTTGATAGTCCTGCACGGTGAGGTGCGGATAGCCTGAATTGTAAGGGGTGCTTAAGATCGTCGTGTCGGGTGAGGCTATGTTCAGAGAGACCGGATTGACCGACCAACTGCTGCCGATACCCACATCATCCAGCGAATCAATGCACCACATGTTGAACGGGTTTCCGGTGATGAAATGCCCCGTATCGTTGCCAACATAGGCAGGTTCTGAGGATGCGCTGCTAAGGGTCAGCGTCTGCTGAGCCTGAGAACTGGCGGCCAGACCAAGCAAGGCAGCAAAGGCAATGAGAGTTTTTTTCATGGATGGTTTTTAATAAGCGGCCCGCCAAAATAGACATGCTTGCGTCCAAATCGTTGGAAAAACATTCGCTTCAACTCAAAAAAGTGACGAAATGGGCAATTCCGTTGGTGAATGGCGCAAAAGTCCTTTAATCGCACCGCCATTATGAGTATGTCCGAGCATTGGAGGTGCGATGGCAGAGAATCCTCCGCAACCATAAGAATTACTCATTCATCGCTTTCGCCTGATTCCCTGCCTTCTTCTGATAGATTGGATGAACTGTCTGATGATCGTTTCGAGAACAACATCATGCAAAGAATCAGAAGCACTGAGATTGAAAGACTGACCCCTAGATATGTGAGAAGTATTGTCACGATGAGGTGTTTCACTTGGATAAAATAAACCCAAGAAGGGACACCAAGAGTCCTATGCCGCAGATCTTATCCCGATCCTTAAAAACAACCTAGTTCAGGTTAGATTACTGGATCAGATCCACCAAGATTGAAGATGTAAGCCTGACGCTTATTTAGGGAGGGACGAGTCAAAAGTCGAAAGCCCCCAAGCATTACGCCATGTCACATGAAAATTATCCTTTCCAAACCGGATCGGCAGCCACACATAGCGGCCGTCAATGGCGTTCTTTGGGTTCCAGATATCGAACATGGCGATGAAGCATTCGGGCGTGCCGTTCACCGGCAGGATATAGGTACTCTGTCCACCCCATGTTTTCTCAGGTCCCAATTTATTCCCAGGATTGACACCCCGGCACGGATTACCCAAGGGTTTCCATGGCCCAAAGATTGAGTCTGCAACAGCCGAACGGGCGGCGTTTGGCGACCACCCAGTACATCCGGAACTGATCATCCAGTAATGGCCATCGTGCTTGCAGACCGCCGGAGCCTCGTTCACTCCCCCTGGAAAGACTCGTGCATAATGTCCGGAAAATGATTGGTAGTCTTCGCTCAGTTCATGGATCTGCAGGGTGTGATTGTCCTCCGAAGCGGTGATTAGATAGGCCTTTCCGTCATCATCGGAGAACAGCGTCATGTCTCGGGACATTTGCCCGCCGGCAAAGTCGCATTGGAGGGCATTCCCCGCACTAGGTTTCTTCTCCTCTTCGGTAATATCCATCGGCCAGACTCCGGCCTCCGGCCGGAATGATCGCAGGAAAGTATAGGGGCCCTCCGGTCGATCGGAGATGGCTACGGCGGTCTTGGCGGTTTTGTATCCCTGTCCCTTCAATTCAAGATGGAACCACATCACAAATTTCCCTGTCTTCATGTTATAGATCACCTTTGGTCGCTCGATGATGGAACCCTTGGCTATCTCGCTTGAGGAATCGGTGGATACGGGCAGGGCAATCCCGGCGTCTGTCCAGTTGTAGAGATCGACGGATCGGTAGCAATGAACTCCCACATGGGCAACATTGCCCGCCGATCCGCCGACTTTATGCTCCCCGAACCAGTAGTAAGTTCCATTGTGGAACAACAACCCGCCTCCATGGGCGTTGATGGGCAGACCATTGTTGTCCGGCCAGATTTGACCGGGAAAAAACTGCTCTCTGGGTTTTAGCGGTTCCTGCAACGCGGCGGACTTCAGTGTCAGCGTCGAGGCCAAGAGCATGACGGCTAGGAGGGGAAGTTTCATGGCTAGGAAAACTCAAATTTTGTCATCTGCTTAATTTCATTACACCAAAAAAAGAGTACACTCGAAAGGTCTTCGAACCGAGGCTGAAGAGAGATCAAGGAAGTTCCTTGAGTTTGAGATTTCTGAACTGAATCCGATACCCCTCGGCTTCCAGACCAAGGTAGCCCTTGGGTTGAGCGCAATCGGGCAGGACTGCTGTGACGTACCCGTTGACCCAAAGTGAAAGCCTCGGCCCTTCGGCGGTGATTTCAAAAGTGTTCCAGTTTCCAGCCTCGGTCACACGGCAGGGGTCGGTCTTGATTTTAAATCTTGTCGGACCGGAAGGCGTTGGGGTGACGCCAAAGAGATAGCCTCCGGCCACGCTCTGCACTTGGGCTTGGTGCCATATCGAACTGTCGAGCAGGGTACGCACCCACACACCGCTGTTGTATGCGGCATTCGGATTGCCGATCTTCGTGAAGCAAAATTCGACATGGAAGATGGCGTTTCCTATCTCCCGCTTGAGCAGCAGCATATCGTGCCCTCCGTCGCCGTCACAGGTAAGCAGACCGTTGTCCACATGCCATTGCATACGAGTGACTTTGGCACCTGTCTTGCAGGGGACACTGACCCATCCGGAGAGGTCGGTGGGGGGCATGATGTCAACCCAGCCCTGAGGATCCTTTTCAAGAGCGCTTTTTATCGACCCGTCGGCTGAGCAGATGTCGGGAGTTGCGAGAGATAGAATCAGCATGGCCATGAAGATGGTGAGGCTTGGATAGGAAACTTGAAATTCTGGCAAGGGAGGGCTCATAAAAAAGGGATGCTGACGTGCAATGGATGAACTCAAGTTTGATGTGCAATCCGTTGGAAACAGCGGTTAGAAGAGCATTGGAAACCTCATTTTCCAATGGGTAACAGGTGGTTTTTTACCTCTACAACATGAACAATGAGCAGAGCAAAATGACTAGAAACGTCGATATTCCCATCACAAGCGTTGTAGTTGTATAGACTCGCAGAGTCGCGCCGGAATCTAGTCCTGAAAATTTCGTTACCACCCAATAGTAGGAATCGTTGGCATGCGACACAACCATGGAACCGGCTCCCATGGCTAGCGTCGCTAATAGTTTTCCCAACTCGTTCTCCAAGTGCAAGGAGGGCAGCATCGGTGAAACAATGGCCGCTGCGGTCATGATTGCCACCGTTGATGATCCTTGTGCTGTCTTCATAAAAGCAGAAATGACAAAGGGTATGAACAGGCCCAGCCCAGTGCCTGCCAAATACACTCCGGCATGCTCTCCCACCCCTGTCGCCTTGATGACCGCTCCGAATATCCCACCGGCACCAGTTAACACAAGAATCGGCCCGGCCTTTTCGATGGCATCATCAAATAACTCGCAACTGAGGGTGGTGTTTATTTTTTTGAAAAGGGTAATTGCAAATCCAACACCGATCAGGAGTGCGACCTCCGGGCAACCCATTAGGTTGATTGCATTCTCAATACAATTGCCACTCTCGGCATGTTTGAGGGAAAAAACCGATTTAGTGCTCAGCAATAAGAGTGGAACCAAGACAGGAAGAAAGGAGTGAAAAGTTGACGGGAGATCACGGTCGTCAAGATCATCATTGGATTGCAAGTCGACCGGGCAGCGGGGCTCGTTCCTGCACGCAAAGCGAGCCCAAGCAAAGCCTGCTAGGGCTCCTGGAATGGCAATCGCGATGCCGAGCACGATGAGGTGAGCAATGTTGGGCTTTATTAAGCCGGCGGCCATCATGGCACCCGGATGGGGTGGAATCAGGCAATGAATTTCATAGAGTCCTGCAGCTAGCATCGTGGCCATATAGATCATCGGTTTGCCAGTGCGCCGCACCAGTGTCCTATTCAAGCCGCTCAATACAACAAAACCAGAATTACAGAAGATCGGTATACCCGTTACAAATCCCGTCATTCCGATGGCCAGGCCGGCTTTTTCGTTTCCAGTCAGCCGCAAAATGGCATTTGCCATGCTTATAGTCGCCCCGGTCTTGTCGAGGAGCACTCCGATCATGATGCCAAGAACGATGATCACTCCGATGGATTTCATCGTGTCACCAAATCCCTGCGTTATGACAGGCACCACGTCCTGAGCAGGAAGAACAACGACTCCCAGAAGAAGCGAGACGACAAACATCGAAAGGAATGTGTTATGTTTGAGCAACGAGGTCAGCAGCACGATGAGTGCGATACCCATCAGGACAAGCGAGAGAAGGAGAGGAAATCCCATGAGGATCATTTCCTACACTTCAGCGCAATGAGATGACCGACCTGTTCGGCGCAACGCTCAAGCATACCGGGAGCGCGCGCGGGCAGATCTACCTCTGCCACGGGCTCCTCCAAGGCGGAGAAAAAGGCTTCAATCCCTAGTGAGCGCACTTTTGTCGCGCTCGGCGCAAGAGAGCCGCAAATGGCAATGACTGGAATCCGCAGTCTTGTTGAGAGCTTAGCCACACCGGCTGGGGCCTTGCCGTTTGCGGTCTGCCCATCCATGCGTCCTTCACCGGTAACGACTAGATTGCAGCCGGCAATCCTTCCTTCAATCCCTATGGTCTCGTTGACGACCTCCACACCGGGGCGCATCCGAGCGCCGAGAAAGGCAACAAGTCCCGCCCCCAGTCCACCTGCAGCCCCGCCTCCAGGCAAGCGGGCGACATCTATCCCCAAGTCCTTTTTGATTACGTCCGCAAGGCGTTTCAATCCGGCATCAAGGCGTTTTACCATTGCCGGGGTCGCTCCTTTTTGAGGACCATAGACTGCAGCGGCCCCTCTCGGTCCACAGAGGGGATTATCCACGTCGCACGCAACGGAAACGGCGACCTTTCTTAGTCTCCCGTCTAGGCCAGAAACATCAATGCGAGAGAGTTTGGTCAATGCGCCTCCGTTATCTTCCAATTCGCGGTTTCGCGCGTCAAAAAACCTAATGCCGAGTGCCCTGGCCATGCCAGTGCCACCATCATTTGTGGCACTTCCTCCAATTCCGATGATGATCTCCTTGACCCCCAGATTCAAAGCAAAGCGGATTAATTCACCGGTTCCGTACGTGCTGGTAAGTTGTGGATTACGTTCGGCTGGTTTGATCAATGCCAAACCGCTTGCCAACGCCATCTCAATGACAGCTGTCCGTCCGTCGCCAGTAATACCGAATTGTGCCCGAACCCTCCGACCAAGCGGATTGCGAACCCAAGCATGGACCTTTCGCCCGCTTGTCGCCTCCACGATGGCCGCAACAGTGCCGTCCCCGCCGTCAGCTATTGGGATCTTTAGAAAGGAACTTTTGGGCAGCGCTTTTTTCAACCCACGCTCGATGCAGTCAGCTGCCTGAGAGGCGGTAAGACTCCCTTTGAAGGCATTCGGAACAATAGCTATTTTCATCCAATAAGTCAGATCTTCAGGGAAGCGGAGGGAAACCCATTTATTCTATCACGATACTTGCCGAGTTGTTGGACTCCACAATCATTTTATCGCTCAGGGCCGCATCCCCTGGAAAGCCTATCATGAGTGTTTCGTATCTCTTTCCTCCTCGGTTAATGGACCCAGTTTCATCACAAATTAAGGTCGCCGACCTCCTAGCACACAGGTAAGATTAACATCCATCTGCCATTCCAATTTACCGCAATCCCACAGTAAAAACATGACAACCGAAGCCAAGTGCCCATTCCATCACGTAGCGACCGGCGGCACATCCAACCGCGACTGGTGGCCCGATCAACTCAACCTGTCCATCCTTCACCAGCACTCGCCACTTTCCGATCCAATGGGAGGGAATTTCAACTATGCCCAAGAGTTCAAGAGCCTTGATTTCCAGGCGTTGAAGAAGGACCTTTTGGTGCTGATGACCGATTCTCAGGAGTGGTGGCCGGCAGATTTCGGCCACTACGGGCCTCTGTTTATTCGAATGGCATGGCACAGCGCCGGCACCTACCGCACAGGCGACGGCAGAGGGGGAGCAGGAAACGGCAGCCAGCGCTTTGCCCCTCTCAATAGTTGGCCCGACAACGTCAATCTGGACAAGGCGAGACGGCTGCTTTGGCCGATCAAGCGGAAGTATGGGCGCAAAATCTCATGGGCCGACCTGATGATTCTCACGGGCAACGTCGCCCTTGAGTCGATGGGACTTAAAACCTTCGGTTTTTGCGGTGGCCGGCAGGACATCTGGGAACCGGAAGAAGACATCTACTGGGGCTCAGAGAAGAAGTGGCTGGATGACAAGCGCTACTCCGGCGAGCGTGAACTGGAAAACCCGCTCGCTGCCGTTCAGATGGGGCTTATTTACGTAAATCCAGAAGGTCCAAACGGCACCCCCGATCCGATCGCTGCGGCTCGAGACATCCGCGAGACATTCGCCAGAATGGCGATGAACGATGAGGAAACCGTAGCCCTCATCGCGGGCGGCCACACCTTCGGCAAGACCCACGGTGCGGGGGATGCAAAATATGTGGGACCCGACCCGGAAGCGGCGGGCTTGGAAGAGCAAGGACTCGGATGGAAAAGCAGCTTCGGCACTGGCAAAGGTGATGACACGATCTCCAGCGGACTGGAGGTCATCTGGACCTCCACTCCTACGAAATGGAGCAATAATTTCTTTGAGAATCTCTTTGAGTACGAATGGGAGCTGGTAAAAAGTCCGGCTGGTGCACATCAGTGGAGACCTAAAAACGGTGCAGGAAAGGGGAGCGTGCCGGATGCTCACGATGCCTCCAAGCGACACGCACCTGCGATGTTGACCACGGATCTTGCCCTACGTTTTGACCCAGCCTACGAAAAGATATCCCGTCGATTCCACGCCAATCCAGATCTGTTCGCCGAAGCTTTTGCCCGGGCTTGGTTCAAGCTGACTCATCGTGATATGGGTCCTCGCTCACGCTATCTCGGCCCGGAGGTTCCGGCACAAGAGCTCATCTGGCAGGATCCCGTCCCCTCTCCGACTCACCCTCCTATCGATGCCGCCGATATATCCTCTCTCAAGTCTAGGATACTGGCTTCAGGCCTGACGGTCTCGGAGTTGGTGTCTACAGCCTGGGCTTCCGCCTCCACTTTCCGTGGGTCTGATAAGCGCGGAGGGGCCAACGGTGCCCGCATCCGTCTCAAGCCACAGAGTGATTGGGAAATCAATCAACCGGAACAACTAGCCAAGGTGCTCGCAACATTGGAAGCCGTTCGCAGCGCTTTCGACAGCTCCCGAGTATCGCTTGCCGACCTGATCGTGCTGGCCGGATGCGTAGGTGTCGAGCAGGCTGCAAAAAACGCTGGTCATCCAATCACGGTTCCCTTCACCCCGGGACGCACGGACGCCTCTCAGGAGCAAACCGACGAAGAATCCTTCGCCGTACTTGAGCCTCTCGCCGATGGCTTCCGTAACTACTTGAGAACCGGGATGTCGGTATCAGCCGAGGTGATGCTTGTCGACAAGGCGCAGTTGCTCACTCTCTCCGCGCCTGAGATGACCGTGCTCTTGGGAGGTCTACGTGTCTTAAAGACCAATTTCGGAGACTCCCGGCACGGAGTCTTCACCAATAGGCCAGAAGTACTGAGCAACGACTTTTTCGTCAACCTGCTCGACATGGACACCGTCTGGAAGACGACTGATGCTGGCCTCTTTGAAGGCTGCGACCGTAAAACGGGCGAACTCAGGTGGACCGGCACGCGCGTCGACCTTGTCTTCGGTTCCGACTCCCGGCTTCGTGCCTTGGCGGAGGTCTACGGCAGTTCGGACTCGCAGAAAAAATTTGTCCACGACTTCGTGGCTGCCTGGAACAAGGTCATGAATCTTGATCGCTTCGATCTTGCATGACGGAACCTTCCTCAGGGAAAGAGCCCCTAGTTGCCTCTGCCAAGGACTTTAATCACTCTTGGAATCCTTCTTGAGCGTCCTTAGAGCTTCCTCGACAGTCGTCATGAATTGCGCTGGGAAAATAATAGTCGAATTCTTCTCAGTGGCTATCTCAGCCATTGTCTGCAGGGTACGCAACTGGAGGGCGACAGGGTGTGCGGTAATTACATCGGCCGCCTGGCCAAGTTTGGTTGCCGCTTGAAATTCCCCCTCCGCAGCCACAATTTTGGCACGGCGTTCGCGTTCGGCTTCCGCCTCCTTGGCCATTGCTCGCTGCATGTTGTCGGGCAATGTGATGTCCTTGATTTCGACGGCGGTCACCGAAGTGCCCCAGGGTTCAGTATGGGTGTCAATCACAGTCTTGATCTGCTCGTTGATGTTGGCCGTCTCGGCAAGGAGTTGATCGAGTGAAAAGCGACCGACAACATTGCGCACCGTTGTCTGGCTTATCTGATTGATGGCACTGTAAACATTTTCTATCGCAACTACTGATTTTTCGGGGTCGGAGATCTTGTAATAGGCGACGGCGGCTATATCAATTGACACATTATCCTTGGTAATAATCTTTTGTGACGGGATCTGCATCGTCACGGTGCGAAGTGATACGCTGGTCATGGATTGGAAGGGTGAAAAAACCATCGTTATTCCCGCCTGACGCACCCCCGCAAACTTGCCGAGGTTAAACACAACGCCCCTCTCATATTGCATCAACACACGAATAGAACTAAGCAAATACACGAGGACGACTACAGTCAGGATGAGAAGTGTCATGTGGTAATTATAGTCCTGCGCAGGAACCTGTCGAGAATGACGGCTTGATATCTGTCACAGCATTTCGTGACAGTCCAGCATGCCGAAAACGCCGTCTTTTTTCTTTCTGATGAGTTCCGCAACTTTTAAGTTTCATCGATGGATAAAAATCTCCGATGGGGCATCCTTGGCACAGGAAGGATTGCCAATACTTTCACCAAGGATCTCTTAGCTACCGGGCATCTCATCACCGCTGTGGGTTCGAGAGGCAGGGAATCAGCCGACGCCTTTGCCTCAAAGCATGGCATCAAAAGATCATTTTCCTCATATGCGGAGCTGGCTACATGCCCTGAAGTCGATGTCATTTATGTCTCCACCCCTCACCCCTACCACGCCGCTAATGCGCGCTTAGCGCTGGAAGCAGGCAAGCACGTACTCCTAGAAAAACCATTCACCCTCAACGCAAAGGAAGCCCGTGATGTGATGGCACTGGCCCAAAGCCGGGGTCTTGTGGTTCTCGAAGCGATGTGGACCCGCTGGCTGCCCCACATGGTGCGCCTCAGAGAAATCATCCGGGCTGGTACGATTGGCGAAGTCAGGCTGCTATTGGTTGACCACACTCTGAGCCTTTCAATTGACCCAAAGCACAGGCTCAACGACCCATCGCTTGGGGGCGGTGCTCTTCTTGATCTTGGCATCTATCCTATCTCCTTCGCTTGGGAACTCTTCGGCGCCCCCTCCAACGTCGTCGCTCAGGCAACTTTTTCAGAAACCGGAGTCGATGATTCCGTCACCGTCATTTTAGGTTATGAAGGCGGGCGCAAGGCCGTGACGCACTCGGCCAAGAATGCGCGAGGCCAAAATAGAGCCGTTGTGGTAGGAAACAAGGGACGTATCGAAATAGACCCTCTCTGGTACAATGCAACGAGCTTTACCGTTATTGGAAATGACGACGGGATCGTGGAACGCTACACCCACCCATTAAAAACAAGGGGAATGGAATATCAGGCTATGGAAATGGAACAACTGGTCAAAGATGGAAAAATCTCCGGCGACATCCTTCCAATAGAGGAGACCGTGTCCATCATGGAATGTCTGGACGAGGTGCGGCGGCAGATCGGCCTAAAGTATCCCACCGAGTAAGTCAGGGCATCATCGTCGGCATCTACAAATCTTCTCTGTTTTTCTTTTTCCACTCTTCCTCTATGGGGGATACATTAAGGAATATGCCAGCCTTGTTCGGGAGTGGATCAAGCTACGGGAGACACTGGAAGCCGTGATGCATTTATTTTTGCCTTTTTCTCCCTTTGCCCTGATCAGGTAATCATCACTGTATCTCCCCATGAACAAAACGTCCTTCCATCACTCCCAGAGTAATAGGAAGAAAGCCCATCACGATCATGGATGATTCATCCTTTGAGTCCTCATCTGACATTAAGCTTGCACTTCAAAACAGTGGGGAGTGGTTGCGGTTATTTGTGCAACATGTGCCAGCAGCCATAGCCATGTTTGACACGAACATGCGATATCTCGTCGTCAGTCAGAACTGGCTGACGACCTACGGAATCAAAAAACAGGACATCATTGGACGCAGCCATTACGAGATATTTCCCGACTTACCGGATCGCTGGAAGGAAGTCCATCGCCGCTGTCTTTCCGGTTCCGTGGAGCGCAGAGAGGAGGATCAATTCGTGTGGCTCGACGGCAGCACCAAATGGGTTACCTGGGAAGTACGTCCCTGGCATACCGTCTCGGGAACGGTGGGCGGCATTATCATTTTCAGTCAGGACGTCACTGCACATCGGCAGGCTGAGGAGGGAAGAATACAACTCCATCGCGAGGTCATACTGGAAAAAGAGAAGTTATCGGCTCTCATAAACAGCATCTCCGACGAGATCTGGTTTGCCGATAAGGATGGAAATTTCACGATCTTCAATCCTGCGGCCCGCCATGAGTTCAAGCTGGATGCCGCCACTGCTGCCATTGATGTCAAAAAGTTTGCAGCTACCCTGGAGGTTTTCCATCCGAACGGCACTCCAAGATCTCTCGAAGAAGCGCCCCCCCCTTCGGGCATTGAAGGGGGAATTCGTCGTCAAAGAGGAGGAAATAGTCCGCACTCCATCAACTGGGAAATTGCGAACCCGGGAAGTCTCCTCATCGCCGGTTATGAATTCTGTTGGCTCGATCATTGGATCTATCTCCGTCGTGCGCGACGTCACTGAGCAAAAGCTGATCGAGAAGAAAGCAAATGCTCTCAACCTGGAATTAGAATCTCATGTGTCCGAACGCACATGCGAACTACAGAAGGCGGTCACCGCACTGGAAAATGAAATTTCCGAAAGGAAGCGCCTCCGTACTGAGGTGATGCGTATCGCCGAGGAGGAACAACTTCGCGTTGCGGCCGACCTGCACGACGGCATCTGCCAGGAACTTGTAGGAATCAAGCTGTTTGCTCGTCTGTTGCACCAGAAGCTTCAGGAGACCGGCGGTCCACTGTCTGAGGAAGCAAAGCGCATCGAGGAGGCGGTTGCTGGGACGACTGAGAATGTACGGGCGGTAGCTCGCGGGATGAATCCAGTAGTGGCGGATGGTGAAGGTCTCATGCATGCGTTGAGACGACTCACCGCGACAACGACCCGCGCTCGCGGGATCGACTGCTCATTTGTTTGCCCAGTGCCGATCCTAATTGAGGATCCGAAAACGGCCAACGCACTCTACCGGATCACTCAGGAGGCAATTTACAACGCAACCAGGCACGGTAAGGCGAAGCGAATCAACGTGAGCCTCAGCGTGAACAATGGGGAGACCCGCCTCGCAATAGAGGACAACGGCAGCGGACTGCCCGCGGATATTGGCAGCCATACGGGCATGGGACTGAGGGTTATGCGTTATCGCGCGGAAATGATCGGCGGCAGCATCCTTATCAGTTCTGGAAATAATGGGGGAACAGATGTGATCTGTCTATTCACACAAAACATTACCTAGAGATGAACCCAATCAATGAGACGACCTCAAAACTCCGACAAGTCCTCATTGTCGATGACCATCCATTTCTTCGTCTCGGCTTGAGCGAGGCTCTCTCTCACGAACCCGGCCTTTGTGTCTGTGGCGCTGTCGGCACCGCAGAGGAGGCGCTGGCAGCCGTCGAGAAGCTGCGCCCCGACCTTGTCCTCACAGACCTGTCGCTACCTGGAAAAAGCGGGTTGGAATTAATCAAGGATCTGGCCAGCCTATATCCGAGCCTGCCTGTGATCGCCTTTTCGATGCACGAGGAGGACATCTACGCCGAGCGATGCCTCCGCGCAGGGGCCCGTGGCTACCTGATGAAAAGCGATGGTCCGGAAAAGCTCGCCGGAGCCATCCGTTCTGTAATTGAGGGAGGCATCCACGTGAGCGAGAATATCTCCTCGCGCATCGTAGCAGCTTTCTCCGGACGCCCAACCGGCAATGCCCGGCCCTCGCTCGGAAATCTTAGCGACCGCGAATTCGAGCTCTTCCAGTTGCTCGGGCGTGGTCTCTCGACGCAGCAGATTGCCAGTCGCATGCACATCAGTACCAAGACAGTTGAAACTCACCGAATGCACATCAAGGAGAAGCTGGGACTATCGACAGCCAGTGAACTCATCTCCTTCTCATCCCGCTGGATAGCGACCCGCGCCTAGAGCATCGGGAAATTCCTGACTGCAAGTCAGTAGAAACCTCTACACGCTTCGCAGGCCCAACCTGATAGCGGTGTGTTAACACATCTGGCAATCTAGTCTTGGGTAACAAAACCACGCCCATTTTTCCGACCGCGTCCTTGCTGTCTTCTCCCTAATTACGCCATGAATCACGCCGTCGCATTGCCTTCCATCACCACTTGCCCAGCCATCCATTCATGGACATGAATGCCTTCAGAGTGCGGAGCGACGTTTTTCGTGCACGAAGGGGAAAATCAAACGGTTTTTCAATCTAATCGTTCTTCTAGGTGAATCACTCATGACCCGACGGAACTCATGGCTAGAAATCTTCCAGATGAAGCAAGGAGGCAACCTAGAGATGCATAGGAATTTACTCACGCGGGATCAACAATTCCACTCGGAGTAAATAAGTCGTGAAACACATCTTCTTAACAATAGTGCTTACGTATCTCGCGATAAGCTTCTCGGCCTCCATCTTCTTGGTCGTCTGCATGATATTGTTCTCACGCCGATCTTCAGACCGTAAGCCAGGCGAATCGGAAAATTACTGGAGGCCAGGCGCACCGAAAGAATGAACGATTTATGGAAGCGGGGAGAACAGCCCCGTATTCCATGGCCCCGTCTTCCATCGGGGGGTGGAAGGCGGGGCTTCCGATCAAAAGGTGTTTTAACTCCCTGCCCGCGCATCTCTACGCTGTGGGAACAACATTGGAACCGCGCATAAGCATCATCACGCTTGGGGTAACTGACTTCCCCCGATCGCTCCGTTTCTATCGCGACGGTCTGGGTTGGTTTACCCGCGCCACCGACTCTTCCGATATAGCTTTTTTCCATACCACAGGGACACGTTTCGCCATTTACCCACTCGCCAAACTTGCTGAGGACATTTCAGGGACTTTGTCGCCGACGCGCTCGGGCTTCAGCGGCATCACACTTGCCCACAACGTACGTACCCGCAAGGAGGTTGCAGAAGTTCTAGCCCAAGCCCTGGCTGCCGGGGCAGCGATCGTCAAAGCCGCTCAAGTTGCCAGTTGGGGCGGATACAGCGGCTATTTCGCCGATCCTGACGGCTACTACTGGGAGGTTGCCTTTGCGCCTGGATTCCAGTTTGCCGAGGATGGATCCATCATCTTGGACGAATGAGCCTCCCATTTGCTGAGGAGTTGCTCCCCAATGCGTCAGCGAGCTACATCCAAGAAATCCGAAGAGTTCAATTTGCGACTCTCACCAGTCTTTAGATTTATGGCAATTTTCTTTCCGTTGTAAGAGACGGAGCTCTTGGTTCCTGATCTTGAGGAGACCACCGCCTCTGTGAGCACACCACCCTTCCAAGTTAGTGCCACCTCGAAGCCACCCCTTGCCCTAAGGCCACTAACCGACCCCTCAGGCCAGTTGGCAGGAAGTGCTGGCAACAGGGAGATTCCACCCTCGTGACTCTGCAAAAGCATCTCTGCGATCGCTGCTGTAATGCCAAAGTTTCCATCCATCTGCATCGGCGGATGATTGCCGAAAAGATTTGGGCAGGTCGCTCCGAAAAATCGGCGTATCTGCCCCTCGGCTGCGTCTCCATCATGCAACCGCGCGTAGAGAGAACAACGCCAGGCAAAGGACCATTCCCTCACATCGCCCACATCACCACGGGCCTTCAGCGAAACAAGAGCCGCGGTCGCCAGCTTCGGTGCCAGTGCAAAACTGATTTGGCGACCTGGATAAAGCCCGAATAGATGAGAGGTGTGCCTGTGATGATCGTTTGGGGTATCCAACAACTTGTCTCCTTTCTTTTCGTTCATCCACTCGAGCAGCTGTCCCCAGCTTCCAACACCGGGAACAGCTAGCTTGTCACGTGCTGAGGCGACCTGATCCCTGAACTCCTTGTCAACGCCCAGCGCATCGGCAGCTTGTACGGTGTTATTGAATAGATCCCATAGGATCTCCTGACTGTAACTAACACCGTCCTCATGCGGGCCGTGCTCTGGCGACCAACAATCCGGCACCACAAGTCTGCCGTCAGGGAGTACCTTGAGATGATCCTGCCAGTACTGGCAAACCTCCTTCATCAGCGGGTAGGCGGTCGTCGTCAGATACTCCCGGTCACACCCGAAGGCATAATGCTCCCAGAAGTGCTGGGCATACCAAGCGTTTGCCGTCTTATCCCAGTTCCACCCCATGCCACCCATGATGTTGTGAGAGGTACGGATCGCCCAGCCGCGGATGCTGAGTTTTCCATCCGGTGTCTTCAGATCGTTTGAGACCTTGCTTGTCTCCCGCCAGACGGGCAGTTGGCTGAGAACCAGATCGAAGAGAGCTGTGTGACACTCTGAAAGATTGGTCACCTCCGCCGGCCAGTAATTCATCTGGATGTTGATGTTGGCATGGTAGTCTGAGTGCCAAGGAGGATTATTGGAGTCGTTCCAAAGCCCCTGAAGATTGGCGGGGAGACCCCCCGGCCTGGAGCAGGAGATCATGAGATAACGACCATATTGGAAAAGGAGTGATTCGAGCTCCGGGTCGGTTATTTGGGCGGCGGCAGCGCGCCTCTTGTCCGTTGGCATCGCCTTTTGCTGCGGCGTAGAGCAGCCAAGATTCAGGTAAACGCGTCCAAACAATGCAAGATAGTCCTTTTCATGGGCTGCACGGAGTTCGTCGAAGGTATATTTTTTTGCGTTGGCAAGGCGTTGGGTGACCGCTTCTTGGGGGTCCTCGCCTTGGAATTTCCGGGATGCATCCATGACGTAGCTCGTGCCAGAGCCGATAAGAAGAAGGAGACTGTTGCATGCCTTGAAGTCAATTATGCCGTCATGCGCCGTAGCATTACCCCCTTCCGGAACGATCACGACCTGCGCTTCATACTTCATTCCATTGGGAAGAGTTCCCTTCATGAGAAGGAGATCATTGGACGCCTGGGTAATTCCTCCCTTGCGTGTATCCTGCAGGGCAACAGTCCCCGAATAGGAAGCCGGATGGTCCGCAGTCAGCCGAATGACCAAGAGACCAGCCTCATGGCTTGCAAAATACTCCCGGCGGTAGCTCACGCCATTGATGGAATACGAAACCGTGGCCTCGCTTCTTGCCAAATCCAAGGCTCGTCGGTAATCCTGCGGAGCATTCGTCGTTCCAAGTTCAATACTCAGATCGGCAAGGGACTGATACTCGCCCATCGTCTTGAAATCTCCCGTCGGATTTGAATCCCCTGTCCATAGACTGATCTCATTGAGACGAAGGAGTTCCTTGCCGACACCGCCGGTGATCAAGGCGCCTGTTTTTCCGTTTCCAATGGGGAGGGCCTCGTTGATGTAAGTTCCCTTGCCTACTAAGGCCGCTGGCCGGTCATACCAGAGAGTCAGGGGAGCAAGTGTGGAAGCGATGACTTGGCTTGCACCCAGAAAGGTACAGATCAAGCCATTGCGGAGTAAAAACTTCATGTTCATCGTGAGTGGCCAGTTATTCCCTAGCCAGGGAGCTAAATCATCTTCCACCGCATTCTCGGTAATCCACGGTGAACATGATTCAAGGGAAGCGCGCCTGCGAGGATGAGGAATGATCTAGTCTAAAAACCGGCAATGTGGCGGTTGAGGGAAATAGCACTATGCAGACAGGCGAGTTTTATTTGTTCACGCATTGTTGTCATCCGACGAGGGTAGGCATTCACCTTTGTCAGAGTGAACAACTTGGATGGAAACACCACTAGTCTCAAGGGGATTGAGTTTCACCTAAACCAACATTGTCTGCCGGTTGCTCAATTTTTCGCGGGTATTAAAGGGTAAAAATACCGTCAGAGTCCTAAAGTTGGTTGATCGACCGGCTTGTAGCCAAGCCGATGATGGGGACAGGGGCCGTGCTCACGCAGCATGGCTAGATGCTCATCTGTGGCATAGCCGCGATGTCTGGCAAAGCCGTACTGGGGGTAATCCCTGTCCAAATCATCCATCATGCGATCGCGCGTCACCTTGGCCAAGATGCTCGCGGCAGCGATGCTGAGGCTTAAGCCATCCCCTCCGACGAGGGCCGTCTGCTCGATCGGCAAGCCTTTAACTGGCAGTCCGTCAACCAAGGCATGGGCAGGAGGATGTCCGTTTTCTTTCAGTCTTATTAGTGCCCGCTTCATGGCTAGGGCTGTCGCGCGAAGGATATTGAGTTGTCCAATTTCCTCTGAACTCCCCTGATCAATTGCAAAATAAAGCCCTATGCATGCTGTTAACTGGACATATAACTTTTCCCTCTGCAGATGGGTAAGTTTTTTGGAGTCATCAAGCCCCTCCATTTGAAACCCCTCCGGCAAAATGACTGCGGCAGCAACGACTGGACCAGCAAGCGGACCACGACCAGCCTCATCGACGCCGGCAACGGGACGAATGCCGCAGCCATGAAGTTTCTCCTCATGGAGAAGAGAAGGCCCGCGACGTATTTTCGTCACTCGGGCCACCGGTCAGACAAAAATACGGTCAGACTGCAACATCGGCAGCCTTTTCCCTGACATTCACGGCGGCCTTGCCTTTGCGGTTGCGCAGATAGTTCAGTTTGGAACGCCGAACGGATCCGCGTTTCTCAACTTCAATCTTGGCGATTCGTGGAGAATGGAGAGGAAACACACGCTCTACTCCTTCTCCGAAACTGACACGGCGCACGGTAAAGTTGGCGTTAATTCCTGTACCCTTCCGTCCTATCACAATGCCGGAATATCTCTGGATGCGCTCCTTCTCACCCTCGATAACACGGGTGTGAACACAGATTGAATCACCCACCTCGAAGGGTACGAGGTCGGTCTTGAACTGCTCTTTTTCGATGGCCGTAATAATACTCATGTTAGGAAAGTGACTGGTACTTGCTCTTGAAGTGACCGGAAAGGATGCCTCCCTGAAGTGGACTTGGCAAGAAATAATCGTCCGACTCTCCTGCCTTGGCATTTCCCGTGCTTGGCCCCATTCTACCCTCTCAAATGATCACTCTCGGCATCGATAGCGGAACTCAAAGTACTAAGGCCCTCGCGCTTGACATCAAGACAGGTGAAATTCTTGCCAGTTCCCAACAGAGCTATGGTTTCGTGGAGGCCAAGGGCGAAGGGGCCATGGAGCAAGATCCGGAAGTCTGGATTCAGGCCGTTGAGAAAACCATAAGCCAAGTCCTCCAAAAACTCGGCGCCCGCCGTAGTGAGGTGACCGGAATCGGAGTCAGCGGACAGCAGCATGGACTTGTGCTGCTTGATGAGAACGATCGGGTTGTCAGACCTGCAAAACTCTGGTGTGACACATCCACAATAGAGCAATGCGAAGAGCTGACGGAATCCCTCGGGGGAACTCAGGCAGTGGTTGATCAGACCGGCAATGCAATGCTAACCGGTTATACTGCCCCTAAGATTCTCTGGGTCAGGCAAAACGAGCCGAAGAATTGGGAAAGAACCGTCTCGGTTCTCCTCCCCCACGACTATATCAACTGGTGGCTCACCGGCATCAAAAGAATGGAGTGTGGAGATGCCTCGGGCACGGCGCTTCTTGATGTCCGTACCCGCAGCTGGTCGAAGCAGGTTCTAAAAACTGTTGCCTCGGATCTGGAAGGCAAACTGCCGCCACTCCTTCCTTCTTCGGATCCCGTCGGGAAGCTTCGTCCTGAACTAGTCTCGAAGTGGAGCCTTCAAGATAACGTGACCATTAGTGCCGGTGGCGGTGACAACATGATGGGTGCAATCGGCACCGGAAATGTCAGGAAGGGTATTATGACCGCGAGTCTCGGTACCTCGGGGACTCTATATGCCTTCAGCGACAAACCCGTGGTTGATCCCCGCGGGGAAGTCGCTGCCTTCTGTGATAGCACGGGCCATTGGATGCCGCTTGCCTGCACAATGAACGTGACCCTTGTAACTGAGTTGACACGTAAACTTTTCGTCGGGTGGGACCATGCCACGTACGACATCGAGGCAGCCCGTGTTCCTTGTGGCTGCGATGGACTCCTTCTTCTTCCCTACCTCGCCGGAGAACGCACGCCGAACCTACCGCGTGGTTGCGGCGTACTCCACGGCATCACCACCCAAAATCTCACTGCTCCCCATTTGGCCCGCGCTGCCATGGAAGGGGTAACCTTGGGGCTTGCTTACGGGCTTGACCGATTTCGCGAGTTGGGCGTGCTCCCGACTGAGATTCGTCTAACCGGAGGAGGCAGCCAGAGCCCATTCTGGCGCCAGCTCTGTGCAGATCTCTTCAATGTACCCACTGTCACCCTGTTTTCAGGAGAGGGTGCCGCCCTTGGAGCAGCCATACAGGCAGCTTGGAGTGCAGATGCTGACCGATCCATTCAGGCCCTGCATGCGCTCTGCGACCGCCTTGTTTTACTGGATGAATCAACCCGTCTTGAGCCCAACAAAAAGAACAGCGAAATCAGCAGGGAACTGCTTGATCGCTCGAACCGGTTGAGAAACGCGCTCGTCTCGACCAATTTGCTTTAAGGCAGAACCCGTAACGGACGTTCAGACAGCACAAAAAACTTAGCATGCGACTTGTTATTGCCGCCACCGGAGCCAGCGGCGCAATTTATCTCAAGCGTCTCCTTCATCATCTCGTTGAAGGCGGCCATGAAATCCATCTTGTTCTCTCCGCCTACTCCAAGCAGGTAATCCACGAAGAACTCGGCACCCTAAAGCTCCCTTCCGGTATAATCGAGCATGGGGAGAAATCGATGAACGCACCCTTTGCGAGCGGAAGCACCCACTTTAACGGCATGGTAATCATCCCTTGTTCGATGGGCACGATCGGACGCATAGCTGCTGGCACGAGTGAAAACCTAATCCTGCGTGCAGCCGATGTGTTTCTGAAAGAACGTCGGAAACTGATCGTCGTCCCTAGGGAGACTCCGTGGAACCTCATTCATGCCCGCAATATCCTGACGGTAACCGAGGCCGGGGCAATTGTTTTGCCAGCTTCACCCTCTTTTTATAGTCACCCCACAAATATGGAGGAACTGGCCGACACTGTCGTCTGGCGGGTACTGGATCAACTTGGTATTCCGGCACCGAATGCCTGTCGATGGCGTCAAGAAGACGGTCCATCCCCAAGATGATGGGATTGACCAAGCAGCAGTTACTGGCCTGGCTGGCGGCGTTTTGTGCACGCTTCATTTTTTCGACTATCAGGTTGCGGGTCAACGACCGCTCCGGATTCCTCACTAATCCTCCAGATGGACCGCGGATACTTGTTTTCTGGCATAACCGCATCCCAGCTATCTCGGTCGGTTTTCTGCGTCTCTACCCGCGAAAACACTCCTCGCGCAAGGGAGTCTATGTTCTCACAAGTCCTAGCAAGGACGGAGACATTCTGGCTGCAGTCATGGCAAATCTTGGCATGGGATCAGTACGCGGCTCCAGTTCCCGTAGAGGTTCGACAGCAATCCGCGAGTTGACCTCGTTGCTTGAATCGGGAGTTGATCTCGCCATTACTCCTGACGGTCCAAGGGGACCGAAATACACTCTCGGCGCAGGTGCTGTCTTCCTTGCCCAAAAGACAGGCATTCCCATCATGCCTCTCCACGCCTGCTATCACCGTGCAATCCGCCTGAAAACTTGGGATAATTTTGCAATCCCTCTTCCATTTTCCCGTATCGACATCACCATCGACCCCTACATATTTATTGATCCCGCTGCCGAGAATATCGAACCGGAACGGATCAGAATCGAACAACTCCTTAAGGAAAACGCCCAACTTGCCGATGAAACTTCTTGATGGAAAGGCGCTCGCCGCCGAAGTCGAACAGGAAACCCGTCTCCGAATCACCTCTCTTCAAAAGCGGGGCATCACTCCAGGGCTCGCCGTGGTTCTTGTCGGTGAAAATCCGGCCTCGCAGGCTTACGTCCGGAACAAAGACCGTACATGCGCCACACTCGGGATGCTTTCCCGCAAGAAGGAACTTCCCTCCTCCACCACTCAGGAAGAGCTTCTTCGACTAGTCGCCGAGCTAAATGAGGATCCCAGTATCCACGGCATCTTGGTCCAGTCCCCTCCCCCGCCTCACATAGACGAACATGCCGTCACCCTTGCCATTGATCCTCGCAAGGATGTGGACGGATTCCATCCGGTCAATGTGGCCAAACTCGCCATGGAAGACCCCACTGCTTTTGTGCCATGCACTCCGCTTGGCTGCCAGCGAATCCTTATGAGTGCCGGCATAGGAACATCCGGAGCGGAAATCGTGGTGGTTGGAAGAAGCCTGATCGTCGGAAAGCCGATGGCTCTTCTTCTCATGGCGAAAGGTCAGGGCGGCGACGCAACCGTGACCGTCGCACATTCGCGCACCAGAGATCTGGCAGCAGTCACAAGACGTGCGGATGTAATCGTTGCCGCCATCGGCAGACCTCATGCCATTGGACCAGAGCATGTCCGTGACGGAGCCGTTGTGATTGATGTCGGAATCAACCGTGTTGCGGATGCCTCGGCAAAAAATGGCTATCGTCTCGTAGGCGATGTAGATTTTGATGCTGTGGCTCCCAAGTGTTCCGCCATCACCCCTGTTCCAGGAGGCGTCGGTCCTATGACCATTGCCATGTTGATGGCCAATACTGTTACCGCCTGCGAGAGATTGAATCCGTTATAAGTGAGGTTCAGGGCTTTCCTCACGCATCCCCTAACCCCCAATTTGTTCCCCAAGGAGAGTCTTAGCGCATTGATTGGATAATCGACTGGATCTCTTCCCTGGAGGGGCCGGGACCAACCATAACAAGGCTGAGCCGGCGGTTTTGAAAAGTCTGCCCGGCAACGGCCTGCACCTTCGAAATGGGGACATTGGCCAAGCGCTTGTAAACATCTTCCGGGGGCACAATACGGCCATAAGAGAGTAGCGAAACTCCAAGCCTGTAATTCTGTGTGGCTGCACGCTCGAGCGCCATGCGGCTGGTGCCAATGGAGTAGTCACACGCACGTCGAAGTTCGGTCCTCGATGGGCCTTTTTCGACAAGTTTGCGGCATTCCCCGAGAATGAGTTTCAGCGCCTTGCAGACATTTGCACCATCGAGACCAAGAGAGATCTCAAAGGAGCCGCAGTCGGAATAAGTCGAGAAGGAGGAGTTGATCGAGTAACATAATCCCCGGCGTTCTCGAAGTTCCTGAAAGAGACGCGAACTCATGTTCCCACCGAATATCACGTGGAGAAGATTCACCGCAAAGCGTCGCGGATCAGCAGCCCCCACCCCCCGGAATGATAGGACCAACTGGGTTTGTTGGCTCTCACGCGGGTCGATCAGGATACGCGGTGAGGAACAACTCGGGGGAACTGTCTGTCTGGGCAGCGAGGATCCGTTGTGCAATTTTCCGAGAAAACGGCCCGCTAATTCCACTGCATCGTCGTGATCCACGGCACCAGCTGCCGTAAAGATGGTACGCCCAGCGTGATAATGGGAACGTAAATGTCCGATGAGATCCTTCCGGGTAATCGCTGCGAGCGTCTTCTTGCTACCAGTAATCGGACGGCCCAGAGGGTGACCTTTCCACATTTCGCCGCTGAGCAGTTCGTGGGCATGCTGGCAAGGTTCATCGCGCACCATCTCAATTTCTTCTCCAATTACCCCACGCTCACGTTCGACCTCCGCCGGATCTAGAAGTGAGTGGCAATACATGTCCGAGAGAACCTCCGCAATTCTGGAAAAATGATCCTGAGATGCTGCTGCATGGTAGCAGGTACGCTCCTCAGCGGTGAAGGCATTCAGATCACCTCCCACTCCCTCGATCTCCTCACTGATCTGCCGAGCAGTACGTTTGCGCGTTCCTTTAAAGAGAAGATGTTCGAGAAAGTGGGAAGCTCCACCAATTCTGGCAGGTTCATAACGACTTCCGACACCACACCAGAGTCCGACTGCCACCGTCTGGGAAGAGGGCATTGAACAACTGGCAACCCGCAGGCCGTTTGAAAGCGTCGTTACCTTGGTATTCACAAACTTCTTGTAGCGGCCAATAGAAGAGTTTCGGCAACAGGCAGGTCGCTTTGCCAAGTGACCTTCGGATTGGGCTGAAGGTTCTCCACAAATGGCACCCTCCAACCGGCAGCAAGGGCAACTGATGTTTCATCGGTCGGCTTTTCATCTTTCGTGCCTGCAAGAAGTTCAGCAAGCTGAACTGCACGGAAAACCTGAGGGGTCTGCATTGCCCAGAGTCCGGTACGGTCCACGGTTCGCACGGCACATCCCTCCCGATCGGCCTGATGAAGCGTATCCGTGACGGGGGTGGCCGCCACAGCCGCCCCCGAAACTGCTGCAACCTCCAGGCATCGCTTGATGAGTGAAGGAGTCACCAAGGGACGCGCAGCATCATGAATGGCAACCAATTCGATATTGGAAGACAATGCCGCAAGTCCATTGATCACCGACTCGTGACGCTTTGAGCCACCAGTCACAACCGCGGCGAGTTTCGAGATCCCAGCAGCACGGGCAATATCATTGAACTCATCCGAGCGTCCAAAAGGCGCCACCAGAACAATCGCAGTGATCTCAGGGGCGTGCTCAAAGGCAAGCAACGACCAAGCAAGAAGTGGTTTTCCAGCAACAGCAACCGTCAACTTGTCGCCGCCAAATCGGCTGCCTAATCCACCGCCAACGATCAACCCAGCACATTCGGGGAGTCTATGCGCATCTAATTTCTGATTCATGATCATGTGTTCAACTTTCCCATGGCTTAAAGTTACCGTGTAGAAGGTGAACGCAGATAAGCTGCATCAGGAATGATACATTTGAAAATTTGCGGGGGGGGATTCTACTTAATCTCTACACAAGAAGTTTCTGGACTTCCTGACTGAGGGATTTTCCATCAGCACGACCTGCCGCTTTGGCCTGTGCAACCTTCATAACAGCCCCCATCTGGGCCTTGGAAGTAGCTCCAACCTCGGCGATTGCCTCCTTTACCAGTTCAGTAATTTCCTCCGGTGAAAATCCCTTGGGAAGGTAGGCCGCCAGCAATACTATCTCGGCTTTTTCCTTGGCTGCGAGTTCCGGGCGGCCACCCTGCTCAAATCCCGAAGCGGCATCCTCGCGCTGTTTAATCTGCTTGCGCAGCACCGTCATTGCAGTCTCGTCATCAACCACAGCACCCGCGCCATCCTTCTCGATTGCAGCGTATTTAAATGCCGATTTCACCATACGAAGAGTGCTGAGACGTTCCGCCTCACGGGCTTTCATGGCTTCCTTGAGGTCGTGATCGATGCGTTCGGCGAGAGTCATGGGATAAAATTTCGGTTTTTTTTGTAAGCCAAAGAGCTTAAGCGCTTGAGTTGATCCCGTAAATGAATTCTGTTGGTGGAAACTGGGAAAAAGTCCACGGACTATGCCTGACGGCGATTTTCCCGATCTGGCAAGACAAGCCCTCCGACGATATCCTCAGGCATCGACTACAGCCCGTCCCCTGTCATCACGAAAATCACACCACTATTGCCAAAATCCCGACGATTTTTCCACCTCCTCTACCCATGACTGTCCGCACTCGATTTGCCCCCTCTCCCACAGGTCTCCTACATGTAGGAGGAGCACGCACCGCCCTTTTCAACTGGATCTACGCACGAAAAAACGCCGGCACCTTTGTCCTCCGCATCGAGGACACCGACCACACGCGCAACACGGAAGAAGCCAAACAGGTCATTCTCGACGGGCTACATTGGCTCGGCCTCGACTGGGACGAGGGACCTCAAAAAGGAGGAAATCACGGCCCCTACTACCAAAGCGAACGAAACGCGATCTATGAGGATTATCTGGCACGCCTCGAAAAGGGCGGCCACCTCTACGAGGACAACGGTGCCATCCGTTTCCGCTCCCCACGAGAGAAAGTGATCCTGGAAGATCAAATCTGTGGAAGAATCGAATTTGACCTTACCAATCCAGGCACCCACCCCGACCTCACCCTTCGCCGTCCGGATGGTTCTTGGATTTTCCATTTCGTCAGCGTGGTAGATGACATCGAGATGAAGATCAGTGATGTGATCAGAGGAGAGGACCATCTCTCCAACACGCCGAAACACATTGAACTCTACCGCGCCCTGGGTGCCACGCCGCCCCGCTTCGCCCACATGCCGCTTATCCTCAACCGCGACGGCAGCAAGATGAGCAAGAGAGATGATGGGGCAGCCCTCGGCACCTACCCCGAGGCTGGCTACGCCCCGGAGGCAGTTCGGAATTATCTCTGCCTGCTTGGATGGTCTCCCAAAGAGAACCGTGAGATTATCGACATTGGGGAGGTGGTGAGCCTCTTCGACCTCGGACAGATCAACCGCCGTAACGCCGCATTCGATCTCGACAAATGTTTCTGGATTAACGGGCAATATCTCCTCCAGATGGACATCGCCCGCTATGCAGAACTCGCCATTCCCTTCCTCCAGAAGGCTGGGATCAGCTGGCCTACTTGGGAATCCCTCGAAAGGGTCCTCACGATCGTCAAACCCAAGGTCAAATTGCTCAGGGATCTTCCCGAATGGGTCTCATACTTCTTCACCGAGGAACTGACATTCGATGAAGCAGCAGCGGCCAAGAGTCTATCCGGACAGGCTTCAGTTGAACGTCTGGAAGCACTAACGGCAGCCTTCGGAACACTATCCACTTGGGACGCCCCATCTCTGGAAAGAATCCTCAAGGAGACCGCCACAAAACTTGGCATCAAAACCGGCGAGTTGGTTCATCCCGCCCGTGTCGCTGCAAGTGGTCGCGGCATTGGTCCCGGTCTTTACGAAATGCTGGAAATCCTTGGCAAGGATAGGACACTCGCTCGATTCTCGACTGGTATCACCAAGGCTGCCAATACTTCCCCTGCATGATCAAATCCGGGAAGGTTTTCAAGGCCTCGGACCTCTCAAAAAATGGAGAAGTCTTCCACAAATTGAATCCACCGGCACGGCTATCGGTTTTTGGCGAACCGGTTGCCCACTCTGCCTCCCCTTCGATGCAGAATGCAGCGCTTAGGGAGAACGGTCATGCATTCCAATATGTCCGTATCCTGGTATCCTCGAAGGACCTGCCGCAGTCGCTCTTGCGACTTCCAGACGCCGGTTTTATAGGCACAAACCTGACAGTTCCCCACAAACAGGCAGCCCTCCCACTGATGGACAGGGTGAGCAAAGAGGCAAAACTCATGGGAGCAATCAATACGGTTGCCGTACAGGAAGGAAAACTCAGCGGTTACAATACTGACGGCCCCGGATTCGCTGCGGCAGTTCACGATGAATTCGGCATTAGGCTTGGAGATATGCGGGTGATGATTCTCGGCGGTGCCGGCGGTGCAGGAAGAGCCATCTGCGTGCAATGTGCCACGGCGGGATGCCCGGTGATACTTGTTGCCAACCGAACCGCCGGAAAAGCGGACGTACTCGCATCGGAACTTCGAAAGGCCCTTGGGGCAAATGTCTCTGCGGTCACCATGAAGCATGAAGATCTCATGAAGACAGTTCCTACGGTCGATCTTGTTGTGAATGCCACTACCCTAGGGATGAGAGAGACCGACCCGTCCCCCCTCCCCGATGATCTCCTCCATTGTGATCAGTATGTCTATGATACGGTCTACAGCGGCGGTCTTTCGAACCTTCGCAGGCAGGCCGACTCAGCGGGGGCCAAGAATGCCAACGGTTTTTCAATGCTCCTCCATCAGGGGGCTCTGGCCTATGAGATATGGTTTGGAAAACCGGCTCCCCTTGAAACTATGAGGACTGGACTGAAATTAGCGTCAGAAGATTAATCTGGCGCTAATTTAGCATTATCATTCCGCCGGAAATCAGATCAGAGCGCAGAATCCTAATATCAGTCTTGCATATTCCCTTTCCAACCGATCTGTTGCGAAATCATTAGTTAGGCTTGTCTCCAGACAAGCACTTTCACCTAGAACAGCCGCTACTTCTTTCCTGGCCTTGGAGACGAATTCGATAAGGGACCCTTCACTGGTTTTTTGAGCAATTCTCGCTCCTCAGGGCGTAATTGTTCGGCATTGATTGACGCTGCAAGCTTATCCGCAGAGTTGTAGTCTCCCGTGGCATTGAGAACGGCCACCCTGACCGCCTTCCATGGATCAGGAGCGGTTGCCCAGTCAATGATCTTCCCGTTGTAGAGGGCAAGGGCCCCGGTGAAATCGCCTACACGAAGGCGTCCCAATGCGGCCGAACTGATCAGGGAAAGACTGTTGCTTTGGGCCGCAAGGAGCTGTTCGGCCAATTTCGTTGAGTTGGGGATATCCTCCAGTATGAGCAATTTCAGGTAGGCCAAATCCCCCGATCCTTCTCTAAAGTCCGGAGCAGCCGCCAGCAGTTCCTCATACATCGGAATCAATGCAACTGCTGAAACATTGCGAGGTTGGCAGCGGATTAGGGCGATCAGGCCAGGAACCTTTGTTTCGTTACGGTCTGCCATTTCTCGATAGGTTCTGGCTGCTTTGTCGAACGCACCGATCTGCTCCTCGTATGCTCCGATATAAGCGAGGGTTTCTGGTTTCTCCAAATGAAGTGCCCCTCCGACATTCCTCCATTCCTCATCGGAAGTTGTCTGGTCGCCCGTCATCATCGCTGCCCTTGCCAGAAAGAGATGCCTTACCGCATCGGGTATTCCTGCACCAGCGGAGGAATCCATCATCTCCCGAAGCTCCTTCCAATGGCCCTGTGCCGATTCTGCATCGAGAGCCACAAGCAACCAGTCGGTATCGCTGCGAAACCTCTCTTCTCCGGCAAAGGTGATTGCCTCCTGATGAAGACCCAACGCATTGAGCCATCTTGCAAATTCAAGCATTTCGGATCGCGATGCGTGGCTATATTTTCTGGTGAGTCTCTCTACAACGGCGTCCCTGTTTTTCGGGGATAGATTCAATTCAAGCCCGGCAGCCAATAACTGGTCGGAAACCGTGGCTCCTTTAAGGGACGGAAAAATCGCCATCATCTCTGACAATTGTTGAGCGTTGGGAACGCTCTTTGAGGATCGCCCAAGATGTAAAATTATCCTCCATGCTGGAAGTGCTGCGGCGGATCGCCCGCGAACAACATCCAGAAGGACATCCACGGCGTTAGCGAGCGAGTTGTCATCACCGCCTTTCCCGAGCGAGATGAGGATCATGGCCCCCTGTGTCCTCAAACGGTCCACATCGGACTTGTTCATGGACGCCGTATTTGTGAGACAGAGCTTTGCGGCTCCCTCAATATCTCCACCCTTCACGAGGGTTGCCGCTCGGACAAGGGCCAATCGCAATGACTCCTGGGAATCGAGGGTTGGCGGCAGATGAGCTAATGCCTCTTTGGTCACCTCTAGATTGCCCGACTGCAATCCGATTTCTGCAATTCCCAAAAGTTCTCCACTACTGGATTCAGACGAGCGCATTCTGGATACGAGATTCTCCATGGATGTTTTGTCACCGGCCCTGGCGTTGTAGAGTTCTACAGCACGCTTGACTGCAGTACTGGAGGGGGAAAGCGCCAGCGACTGCTTTAGGTATGAAATCGCCTTCGAATTGTCACCAATCGCAAAGGCTGTTGCCGAATCGGTTACCAACATTTCGGCACGCAGATTTTTGAGGAGACGATAGGCCGTTGGAGCTAAAACAAGGCACAAGAGAATGACCGTGCCAACAATCAGGATCTTTTTGAACCTTGCCACGTATGACAACCAACCGACGTGACGACTGACTTCACTCCCTGACTCTTCAATATAATCTGGGAGTTCGGCCGAAACAGACGGTTTTACTGGCTCTCTATCGTCTTTGCTCATCGGTTTATTTCTTCCGCACCTTCGGATGCATGCTTTAAGACCAGTGCATGACTAATGTATTGCCGAAGGGCCTCCCGTGCAACGGCCTCATCTGGAAGATTCCAGAATGCAACTTCGATCATTCGTTCTCCAGGATTGCGCCTCCCCTTGAAGACATTTTCCATTCGCGCCATCGGGGAATCATCAAATTTCTCAGGAGCCTCCTTTGAAACATCACCATCCTTAATAATTGCATGGAAGACATAGACCGGCCGTCCATGTTGTTCAAAAAGCCAGGCCTGGAAGGGAAGTCTTAGCATTGAAGTCTCACAAACAATTGGCGACAGGGGCTTTTGCAGATGCATCCCGATGCTTGAAAGACAGACCTCTGGATTGTGCATAGAGACCGCCTGAACCGAGGTACGACCGGCAGGCCAGCGAAAGTAAAAGACCTGTCCCATTTCCCCGTTGATAGAAGCCCATCGTTCCGAAAACCCTTCGGGGTAGTAGAGCATCCGGAGAGTTGCAGGATCTACTCTAACCGACATCACGCCACTTATATGTCCACGGGGCCGCAATTCCCAATCCGCTACAGAGTTCCTCGCACCTTCATTCGACCTAAACCAGTACTCAGTTCCAGCAAGTGATGCCAAGATCAGAAGAAACACCAAAAAAGACACCTTGGCAGCGGCACTAACATGCATAAATCCTCCAACCTGCCCCTGAATTGTAAGAACGGAATTAAAACCATTTTTCCCCCTCCAGAGAAAAGCAAATATGAGAATGGCGGCGACGGTAACCACAAGAACAAGCAACCCAGCGGGATCATGCCATTGTGCTACTGCGGCAAGCCCCTGTGATGAAGCAACCAAGGCCAGCAGGGAACTGCGTACAATATTGCCAAGAAGGGCGGCTATAAGCGCCACAATGAGAAGGGCCACCCTCTTGGGAATTTTCACCCGAAAGACTTCGCCAAAAAATAGAGCCACCATCAGTCCGCTCTGAAGTGAGCGGATACCGCTGCAGGCCTCCTCAATGCCGAGGATTCCCCCTGGGATCATGATCAAGTTCCCCTGACGCTGCGCTTCATATCCGCACCAATGAAGAATCTCTAATGTTGTCCCAGTATTCCATGACATCAGAGCCGTCATCACGGATTGCTCGAAATTCCTAGGCCAAGGAACTGCAATCAGAAAAAAGACCACCGGAAATGCGAAATGCCGCATCCATGCAGTACCCCCAGTCAAAAAAAGAACTCCAAGTGTGGCGACGACAGCTGCCATGGCAGCAACTAGTCCAAGCGGACGCCAATCAGGATTCCCCTCTGACAACGGGATAAGAAGGGCCAAAAGGATTCCAGAGACAACGACGACAGTAGCGCAAAACAATGATGCCGACCGACTTGGCGGCATTGGAGTGGGGCGGTCATCCCATCGCCGTGAAAGCAACCCAACGATCAACAATGGAACCAAAAAGCCATAACTGTATTGGGGATCGATCCTCCAGTCATTCCAGAGAATCCGGACGACCGAAAACCAAGCAAGCAACCCTGCTGACAGGATTATTCCCTTTCTCCAGTTCAGCAAACAGATGGAGCCTTCTGGATGGGATTCATTCATTCCATATCCTGTGCATCAGAAGTAAAGGAATCAAGCGGTTCGAAAAAAAGTGATCACCGGCAAATCTGGAGTTTAAGTCCAGCACACCGTTTGACGCAGAGCATTCTCTCAACGAGTTCTCAAGTCAGCTATCTTCCTTTTCCTGAGGTGATAACATAAAGAGTCTTGAGCAAGACAGCGGCATCAAGCTTCATGGAAAAATTCCGAATATAGTAAAGATCAAATGAAAACTTCTGACGGGCATCCTCCAATGAGGATCCATAGGGATAGTTGACCTGAGCCCACCCTGTGATGCCAGGACGAACCAAATGGCGAAAATGATAGAAGGGAATCTCTGCGTCGTAATTTTCAACCAACCTAACCCACTCCGCGCGAGGTCCGATAATACTCATCTCGCCTTTCAGCACATTCCATAATTGGGGGAGTTCGTCGAGACGAGTCTTCCTAAGCATTCCCCCGAAACGACTTACCCTACGATCTCCTTCCCTAGTGTAACAGTCACCCTTGTCGCTCCCTGGCGGCATTGTTTGAAACTTATAAAGTCGAAAAGGCCGCTGATGAAGACCCATTCTCTCCTGATGGTAAAGGGGCGGAAACCTCTCGATAAGCCAGATGGCAATTCCCACCAGTACCATAATTGGAAAAAGGGCTATCAATGAGATTAGGGAGACAACGAAATCAACCGACCTTTTAATTGCTGAATAGGCGGAGTGCTGCACAAGCAGAAATTCTGCTTCAAGCGGCCAGGCAGGTCCGATGAGCTTCAGCGGAACTCTGAAATAATAATTTAAGTAAAAAGCCTCCATCGTGTACACGGGCATCATATCGAAATGGATCATCCCGAGCCGTTTGCTGATCTGGGGATCCAGATTAGCAACATCGCAAGCCAGAATGATTGCTTCGTTATGGACATTGTCCAAGTGATTAGAATTCAAAAAAATTTGTGCTGCATCATGCTGGATGATGGGCGTTCCTTCTCCATCCACATGCTTCCCAGTTAACAAATCGGATGCAGCTACATACTCGACCTCGTGATGAAGGGAGCTGCGACTATAGTCGCGAAAAAAAATGGGGCCTGCTCTGTCATCAACGACGACGATGAATTTGCCATGTTCACGAGATTGTTTTCTGGCAAACCAGGAAAGCCTTCTAATGAATAATGAAATGATTGCAAATCCGACGAATGCGACGGAAAAAATCGCCCGACTGGAAGCTCCTTCGCTGCCAAAGGATGCCACCACATACAGGACAAAAGCAGCTGCAGGATAGGCAAAAAGGCACGCTATTAGGTGCTCACTTGCATATCTCAGCGAAGCGAAATCTGTGCGGTAACTGAAGCCTCCAATCAGGCTGATCGAGATCATCAGAACTGCGATCGGCAGCAAAACCGCATGGGGAGAAATCAGGTTGTAGGATCCAGTAAGAATGGAAATCCCAAAATAAATAAGGAACCAGAAAAGCAGGTCGCTGATACCAAGAAAAACGCTGAGCATCATGGACCTTCTCCGGCCATGGTGCTTTTTTTTTCCATTCGGATGACTTTGATCGTGTGGGGAATATAAATTCCCCTGCCGTGATTCGGTAGGCATCAGCTCGGGATTAAACTCAGCATCGGTATGATTGGGCATTCCTTAGATGCATTTTTTGCGGGCAAATTAAAAACAATCTATACCGACAAGAAACTATAATACAATGAGTTATGGCATAAATCTACCCAGACAAGGATATTTAATCCTAGGACGAGAGCAATTCCCTCACACAATCGACAAAGGCATGAGGGGCATAGTTTTTTTGGAGGTAGATTGTTCCCCTGTTTCCCAATTCGGCGATCAAATCCGGCCTCGAGCGGAAATGTAAGATCGCATAAACAAGGGCAGCAGGGTCGCCAGGTTCTATCACCGCACCAACTCCTTGTTCACGGATCACTCTGGCGACATCCGAGCCCTTCGGACCAACAAAGAGACAGGGACGACTGGCTGCCATCACCCCGTAGAACTTACTTGGCACCACCAGTCCCTCCATTCCTTTGTTCATCGTGACCAGATGCAGATCGGCAGCTCCAAGACTCTCTGACAGAGATTCAGACGGCTGACTATCGATAAATCTTACATTTTGTAGGTTGAGCCTTCCTGCTTTCTCTCTTAGATCTTTTTCCATCGGCCCTCTGCCAACAAAGACAAAGAGAATTTCCACCTCTCCGCGCTCTTCCAGTATTCTGGCTGCATCCAACACGGTAGAAAACTCATGGGCTCGCCCGATATTTCCAGAATACATAACCAGAAACGCCTCCCCTAGTCCGTTCCGTTTACGGAATCCGTTGGGAAGGCGTGGCATCGGTTTAATTCCACGCTCAATACCAATGTTTGGAACCACCCTGATTTTGGAACGGTGTATCCCGCGTGATTCAATACGATCCGCCATGCATTCACCCACGGCTAGCGTCAGATCATGGGATTTTATGGAAAGGGTTGAGAGAAATCGGAGAACACTCGCCCGTACCCCCCTTTTGCGAAACACCCCGGCTTCTTCGGCCACTTCCGGATAGAGATCTTGAGCCCAGTGTACCAACCGTCCCCCCTTCAGAAAACGAAGCAAGGGGCCTATGACCAATAGCATGGGTGGGTCGGTCTTTGTCACAACCACATCGAAGGGTGGAAGCCATAGTGACTTCAGAAGAAGCGAGGGAATCATCAGCACGTAACCGAACGCCCTGAAAAACAGGTTCTTTTTGGAAAATGGGATTCCAACACGAATGACATTCACGCCGGCACGGACATTCCCCCCTTCAGCTTTTCCCAAATCTGCAGTTGCCAGGACGGAAACCTTCCAGCCTGCTGCAACACATTCAAGCGCAGCCTGCTCCACTACAAGTCCGGTGGCACCAAGATCAGGTGGATATACCCTGTTGAGGAAGAGAATCGAGGGCATTGGATGAAATCAGAAATGTGGGAAATCTTGATATCAGCCTCTCCCAGCTACACCGACAGAATACGGTGAGATGCCATAAAAAAACCAATATTCAACCGTCTTTAGAAATTCCACAAAAGCAAAGCGGTTCAGATCTCCTCTCCCCTCCGGAAACTTCCACCAATCAATTGAGGCGTCAACGACACCGAAGGAGACATCTGGAATCAACTTCCGAAATGTGGCAAGTGCACGGCGTGTGTGGAACGGCGACGTAACGATCAGAGCCGTACGGATATGTTCCTTCTCCAACAATGGTCTGAGCAACTTTGCATTCAGATATGTCGTGGAAGCCTTGCCCTCCACTATGATGTTCTCTTGGGGAACGCCAGCCTCCAAGAGAACACGGCGGTTCTTCGCCGCGTCACCGACTCCTGAAACAAATACCCTCGGGGCTACCCTCTGCTTGAAGAGCCTTGCCGCCTCAACCGGGCGGGCCACCGGTTCTCCGCCCAGCACAATCAAGGCGTCGGCATTGACCATGGGAACTGAAACAACAAGACAGCTCCTCCAGAACTTTGTGAACCAAGGTCCCTGAAAAACAAAAAAGGCGCAGGCCAAAAATGCCAGCGCCAGAATGGGTAGGATTCGCTTCACATTACAATCCCATCAAAAACCAAGGGATCTGGGAAGATACTCCAAGTGCTATTGTAAAAATTACTCAAACCCTTACTGATGCTGGATTTCCCGCAAGCAGCTGATTAGGACCTGCACTTTTCAGCACGACTGAACCAGCAGCACAGACTGTTCCCTTGGCAAGGGTCACTCCGGGGCCAATAAACGCATTGGCCGCAATCCAACAACCTTGGCCGATCGTGATCGGTTTTGTCATAAGGTCGAAATTCTCACTACGGAATTTGTGTGATCCCGTACAGAGAAATGCCCTCTGCGAAATGCATACGTGTGAAGAAATCGTCACGTGCGCAAGACTCAGGATCATCACTTCTTCCCCGATCCAGACGTGGTCGCCAATCGTCAATCTCCAAGGGAAGGTGATGTTCACACGCGAACGAATCACCACACCCTCACCCACCTTTGCACCGAAGAAACGGAGTGCCGAGACCTTTAGAAAGGAGGGTACGGGAAACCAAGGGGCGAAGAGAATCGAGCGCACCAACAACCAACAGAACTCCTTTACCCTTGAGGCTCCGCGGGCAAAATCCGAATTATCGAAACGATCAAGCCTCATGGCGCACAGCAGGACGTAGTCTTTGTTTTTCGATTAAGTTGACGAGAATCCAACCGAAGATAAATGGATACAGAATCAGGAGAGTAATGTCTCGACCCATATTATAGGTAAGAACAAGACCTATTGCATAGAGAAGAAGATGCCCAGGATCACCTCCCATCAGATCCATACGGGCCAGAACCGCCACCCATATCGCCATCAAAAGGGCGGAAGTAATCGGCCCAAGGATACGACCAAAATTCACTACCCCCTGACCGATCATCCCGGTGGAAATCGACGCGGCTATTCCTCCTGATTTTGCGGCCTGTTCACCGTACTTCATTCCGCGCGCAATAGCGTAATCAATCCCAATCATCGGTTTTCCCGGCCAGAGAACTCTTGGTATAGGATTAACAATCTCTGCGAAATATCGAGTTCCCCAGTTCACCTTATAGGCTCCATTGGCAATGAAGTAATTAATGTAGGCGAGCTCTTCGAACATGTTAAAGCCAAGGTGCTTCTGGGATTTCACTGCGAGATCCTGAGTTCCACCAGTTTTAAAGGCTTCCGAAATTGTAGTCTGACCGCGATTATCGAGGACAAATTTCATCCATCCCTGAAGTGCAATGAAGCTGACAACAACGACAGCCACACGGACAACCATCCCGCTTCGCATTCTCAGCGCGACAAAAGCCATGAAACCAGGAAGCAGTATGGCAAGCATGTAGCTCCTTGTTCGATCAAAGATATAGAATGGAGCTGAAAGAAAATAAACAAGACCCGACAGACACATCGTCCCGGGGCGCTTGCTAAGGGCAAATAGGGCGCCCCACAGAGCTGTAAGCATCAGCTGAATGTAACCGGCAAAAGCATAGACGGCATCGAAGCCCGTCCCAATTCGATCCCTTGCCCAAGGGTCGCTTTTTTCACCTAAATAGGGAAAGAACAACCCTATGAAATCAAAATTCGTACGGAACAGGCCCAGTCCCATCAGGATCAACCAAGGTCCCAGAAGGGCTCCAGCAAGGATTGTGATCTGCTGCTGGAAAGCATCTGACTCAATCCCACGATCCCTTACCATTTGAAAAATCCGGCTTTCCCCACCCATTAGATGACTGTTCATCTGACGATGTACGATCGGAACCATGATTCCGAATGAAACAAAAAACAGCAAAACCTCCCACCAGGCGTTGAGAAGAGTTCCTTCACCGAAAGTTAAATCATATTGGTTGTAATCATTGTAAAGAGCATCGCCAAGATACCAAGCACCTGCCGTCCCAAGAACTGCAAGCATGGGAATCCCCCACCCCTTTTGGCGAGCCTGCCACGCCCTCCACCCAAAAAACACCACCACTATCCAAATAAGGTAAAATGAGAGGGGAAAGGATACTGACTCAGGCATCATAAAAATCTCTGAACAATGAAAATTTCAGGTTAGTGAGTGTTGAGACGCCGGCGTGTATCTCCAAGCGTTTTACCATGAGTGGATATCGGTTGAATTTACGCCTTACCAGTGATCACGCAACCCGGCATCTCACCGCCTCCAAGAATCCATTCATAGACTTCGCTCATCTGCCCGGCAACAGTCTTCCATGTGAAGCGTTCTTTCACCAACTCTCTTCCCTTTGCCCCCATCGATTTTAGATCTGGGTCGTTCATCGATAAGAGCCTGTCAATCCCCTCTGCGATACTCGTCGTATCCGTACCAATTTTTATCGCTCCACCGGCGGCAAATCCCTCAGGAATATTGCACTCTGGCGTCATTACCACAGGAATACCATAAGCCCACGCCTCCAGCACTGCCATCGGCAGTCCCTCGCTAAAAGAAGGAAGAATGAAGGCATCCGCTAATTGAAGCAGTTCTTCCTTATCCCGACCAAAGGCAGGGCCATAGAAGACGACATCCTCCGTATCAGGAACCAATTCGGACGGACTAATCTTATTTGCGCTAGGTTCCCTTACCCATACGCTTAGTGCCAGTTCGGCACACAGTTTCTTCAATTCATCTTGATGGCCTCCCTGCTCCCATCCCGCAATCACAAGTTGCCACTGCGGATGACGTTCTCCGCTCTCCGAAAACTTGCAGATTTTATCCCATGCTTTTATCAGATTGCTCAGCCCCTTCTTTGGATGTATCCTTCCTAGAAATAGAAGTTTCCTTCGATTCAATCCGGAATTCCGAGCACGGACTCTAGTCTCGCCCTGCTCCACTGCCGGCATATCAATCCCGTTGGGAATAATCGCTATTGGATTCTTCAACCCGAATTTTCGGAAGGAGGCTGCCTCGGAATCACAGAGGGCTCTTAGACAATTGGCACCGGTGAGGTGTGATCGCTCATACAGGTAATAGGCTGGTATCTTTTTCCAGTATGAATTTTTTAAAGCCCACGGATCGACCATCCCGTGTGGGGAAATCATATAGGGAACTTTGTTTCTGCTACTGAACGTTCGCGTGGCAACACTGGAATATGTCCAGATTCCATGGGAGTGAATGATATCGGGATTATGCAGGTCGAGAAACTTTAAGAAGTTCGGAGAGTACCCAAACTGTCGGTGCAATACGGGTTTAGAAGCATACACACAAATTGGCTTCCAATCACTGATATCTAGTTCTGTGAATTCGTCGGAAACACCGAGGACCGAAACGTCCATCGGGATTAAGGAAAGTTCCTGTACCAACCTTCGAACGCTTTCAAAAAGGCCTCCTGCACTTCGGGAAACCGAGGAGGTAATGTTGACCGTGTGAATCATAGAAGTAGCAACAGTTTCAGAATGAGCTTCAGGAGCATTGGATCAGTTTTAACAGGATTGGCAATTGTGGCATCGATTGCCATTGAGAGTCCGGTTGCAAAATGAGCTGGGCCCCAGGCTTTGATAATCGAAAGACTGTGCTTTCCCATTTCCCTTCTTCTTTCCTCTGATGAGGAAACTTGCGTCATCAATTCTGCCAATTCATCCGTATCAGAGGGATCAAAGGTCCATCCGTTCACACCATTACTAACAAGGTCTTCAGAACAGCCGCATTTTTTGCTCACGAGCACGGGAAGCCCGGAAGCCATGGCCTCATTGACGACCAATCCCCATTGTTCTGTGGTGCTGGCATGAACAAAGGCGCCTGCATTACCATAGTATGAGGGAAGATCAGCATACTGCTTAAACCCAGGCATATGTACGAATTCAGCGATTCCCAAGTCCAATCTCAGGGATTCGAGTTCTTTTCTCAACGGACCATCACCAAGTAAAATCAAATCCCAGGGCTGAAAATTCGGATTCTGATCTCTAGATTCGAGGCGATACGCCGTATAGGCTTCAAGCAGACGATGAAGGTTCTTTTTTGGGACGAATCTGGCTGATGCTAGAAAATAGCTCCTGGGAAGGTTGAGCGAACCCCTCAAATCACTTTCACGGCTCCGGGCAAGTATACTTCCCCTCTCAAAATAATCGTTATCTACAGCATCGTATCCCAGGAAAACTCTGTCGGCAGGGATTCCCAACTGCTCCATATATGCACGATGAGGGGTTCCCCCCACGAGTGCTGCAGTGAATATGGAGAGTATCCTCCTCTTGATCCACTCTTTGATGGGATTGCGTCTTTCATCCCATGCAGTTGATTCGCTCATGCATATTACAGGAATTTTTCTTTGGATAGCCCAATCAATTCCGGCAATGGCATCGGTCGAGCCCCATCCAGGAACAATCAGTACCTCGGGCCTGATGCGGTCCAGTTCATTGAACATTCTGGAGCGAAGCTTTTTTCTCCAGCTCCGCGTTGGAATAAACTCATCCGTAAGGGTTACCCTGTCGAAGTTTTCCGCCCCATCGATCCTGTCCCACGCATAGGTATTCTCCATACCACATGCCTCGACTCCCACGATCGTCAGAATCCTTCCAGCCGCATTGAGCCGCGCATGATGATATGGTCCAAGTCTCCAGAAGACTACTGCCACCACAGTGGTATTTTTTGAATTCGCCATCTGATTATGAAGATTTTTTTGTGCGCCGGTCAGAAAGCCATGAACGCTTTCCTGCCTCAGTAGTCATGATATCCTTCTCCAGTCGGATCCTGACTTCGGTCAGACTTTTTGAGATTTTCGAAAGGCGAAGGCGGATCCTTTTTTCCGCTTGGTCCGTATAGGAAGTCGAAACGACGAGTCGGATTTCCAGCCCATTGTCATCAATGGAAAGCTGAACCTGAAGGACATCTTTTTCTTCCCGGATGCAGTGCAAAAAGCTCAAACTGTGCAGCGTTTCGCCGTCAGGAAGAACCACCACATCGTTTTCTCTTCCGAGAAGTTTTTGAAACGAGATGACATTGCCCATCGTGTTCAGAGTGCAACCTTCTAGAAGGTCTCCGGCACGATATCTGATCAGAGGAAAGTACCTCTGATAGATCGTAGTCACAAGGATCGGAGATGCTTCTCCTTCACTTGTATTCAGTGGCTCCACGATATTGTCATGATGGAACACCTTGAAAGGTTCGTCCTGATACTTCATGGCTATCTGCCCCAGATCCACTCCTCCATATTCCTGAATAAGGGGACATCCGAACACATCGCCCAAGAGAGCATACGTATCTTTTCTTGGCGCCATCTCAGAACAAGTCATCAGAAACTTCAGACGCAGGTTGTGAAAACGATCACGAAATTCAGGAACCGAACGAGCGAAATGATCCAGTGCCGCAGTGTATCCAATGACGGCATCGGCTCTTGAGAAAATGAGTTTTGAAGCATATTCCCTGCAGTGATCAGGATCGAGATGATGGGCGTCAACGCGGGTGTAACCCAGAAGGAAGTCCTTGAACTTTCGATCAAAGACATTCTTATGTTTCCGAAATCCTGTTCCGAGAAGATGCGTATGCCCCCAGAGAAGGAAGATCCTCGAATCCAGAGTATATCCGGCACGGATCCATAACATCAGTTTCAAGAGTCGCAGATGCTTGTCCTCCTCGCTAGAGACACCGAATTGCATTGGATGTCCGGTCGAGCCACCTGTCATCCGGATTAATAAAGGTTTTGATCCAAGGCGGACAAAGTCCTTGCGGTTCCTTTGAACAATACTGCGGGTTAGTTCTGGAATCTCCTTAAAGTCATCCCATGAATAGATTTTCTGTGGGGCCAATCTGTTTGAAACAAGATTTCTGTAGTAGGGGACGTCTCTAATAGCATCCTCCCAGATTCTGGCCGCTTTGCGGAGTTGATCCCCTGCGGAGTCGCACTTCTCAGTGGCAAGATAATCACCCATCATTCTGCTGGCTTCACTATACTCCCGGCGCGTTCTCCTAAAATATTTCTGCAGATTCATACAGTAAGCTCCCTCCTAATCGTTCACTAAATTCGGGAGTGTTGGGCTTAAGGTTCGTTCCATGTCTGCCAGATTGTCTGCAAGCTTCTGGAGACTGAATTGCCTGACTTTTTTTGAGGCAGCCTCACTCATATCCTGTAGCTTCCGGGGATCAGCGACCAGTGCAAGCAAGGTTTCGGAAAGCGCATTAGCGTCCCGTGAAGGAACTACCACTCCATCTATGCCATCGGTTACAACCCGACCACAGTGCGGAGTCGAGATCACGGGAAGCCCGTGAGCCATAGCCTCTAGCTGCGTCAGGGCGAATCCGTCCGACAGCGTCGGCAGGACAAAGAGATCGGCATTACTGAAGAATCCGGACGCCATATCCCTGCTGATCGGTCCATGAAAGAAAACGTTTGGCGGTACTGATTTCATCGCCTCATCTGAAATTCCGATTGGACCCACTATATCGAAGCTCACAGGTTCGTTCTGAAGCAACCTCGCCGCTTCGATCAGATATTGTATACCCTTGCGGAGGATGACCTGACCAAGAAAGAGAATTCGGAGTGTCCGTCGAGCGTTAAATTCCGTTGTATAAGTACTATGATTCGACCCAGTTAGGAGTTCTGAATTCAGTTTTTTTTCTTTAGACATTGCTGCTTCGTAGGCAAGGGGAACAATGACGATTTTATCAGCCGCTACCCCCTGATCCAGGAGGGCATTTCCGCTCCACTCGGAGTTGACCATGACGAGGTCGGCCACATCCCACTCCTTTTCCCTCCGTTGGAAGTAAGTCTCAGGAATGTCGGCAGATCGCTTCGCCCAACCGGGCCAGCGATTTTCCTCTTCCTTAACGATCTTGACTTCGAATCTGGAGGGGTCCATCTGGCAGACAATTGCCTTCCCTCCCCTTTCCTTTACCCATTTGGCTGGCTCAAGAAATCCGGTGTCATACCCGAAGAAAATCATATCCTTCCAGTTGATTCCCTTTTTCCGTTTCAGTGATTCAACAATCGACCGCCCGAAGTCGCTTCCCACATAGAGAAACCATTCATAAGGATTTTTCTTCAGATTCCCTCCGAATGACGAATCAACTAGGGTGGTCAGGTCGAAACTTTCCACCTTTGCATCCGCCAGATCACGGTGATACCTGGTTGAGAGGACAGGCCTCCCGAGAAAGCTACCCAATGCCCTCCACATCGTGCCGGCCCAGAGATCCGTGTAGAGACACTCCAATTTTCTCTCACGGTGGAGCACACGTGGAATTGCATAATGCTCTCTTGCTCCGATTTGGCTGCAAATCCACTTCATTGTTTGACCTCGTTTACTCCTATCAACACTTCTGTTTTCTAGCGACTCTCCTGGCTAAAATCATTTGATTATACTCTCGTTCTCAGAGCTGACTTTCCACGACCCATTGGTCCATGCACAGTTCACCATGGAACCAGCCTTCATTACAATGGCGGGAGCTTGGTTGCTGCGGCTTGTCGAGAGAAACAAGGGAGCCGATACCGGTCCTTCATGAGCGATGATCATCTTTGCCTGGGGGGGGATTTTATCCGGCTGCGAATCATCGATCAGGAATACCGAGTGATCCCTCGTAGCCCTTGTCTGCTGCCTCGCACCAAATGCATAGGAGACAATGTTTGTGTCATGGTCACTAGATCCCGTTGGGTGGGGTGGAAAATGGTCTGACAGATCGTCGAGAAACCACTCTCCCGTCAATCTGCTTCCATCAAGACCTCCTGCCCCGTTAGTCGCAATGTTATTGGAAAAAACAACATTTGTGCTCCATCCCCAGCCACACCCAAGATGACCTCTTCCTTCAATGAGATTGCCTGACAAGGTGACATTTTCAATCCGGTCTGGACCACCAGCCTGAACGAGGAGAGCGTCGCCAACATTTGAAAAAGTGTTCCGATCGATCGTGATGTTTCTGTTGCAGGCTGTCCCTTGGTAGCCCGGCCCTGTTCCGATCGCAAATCCCTGACCAATAAATTTGTTCTTTGCTATCGTCACATTTTCGGCGGGGCCAAGAAGAATTCCAAAAGCGCCTGACTGAAATAAGTTGTTCCTGATCGTGTAGGAGGGGGAGAGGTGATTGGTCAGCGCACCAACGATAGCAAGATCAGCACTTACATCACACACTTTGCAATTCTCGAAGCGGGAGGGGGCGGTCGTACGGCCCTCATAAAACTCCATCGCCATCTTGAGGTTTGAGAAAACGCAGTGATCGATATGATGAGCAAAGGAGAAATTGAAAGCAGAGGCATTACCATCATGAAAGTTGCAATCAGTCACATCGATAAAACCATTTGTCCACGACGAGGTGCTCTTAAGAATTTCCCCTCTCCAGTGAACAAACTCACAGCTCAGAAATTTCTTCATCGAATGGAGTGGCCCAGACTCCATGTCCACCACAGCCGAGTGGAAGAGATCCCACCCGGAACCGTCGATAGGACTAGCTGGAAAGTTATGGTTTTCCGTATTCCCACGATCCACGCCTCCATCCATCGTGAGATTCTCGAAAACTAGCGGATAATCATTGCTCACCGGCCCCCGGCAGACAAAGAGGAATCCACGGTATGCCTTATTATCGTTCCCGAGTTGCCATGCTCCGCACGCCGTCAAGATTGTACGGCTCATTCCATCCCCTTTAAAGAGAAGACCACCTTTGGAGATGACGACGGAAGCGAATGTTTTTGTGGGTCCATGCAGAAAATGCGATTGGGGAATCAGCAGGTAGTTTCCCATAGGAATCCTAATGACCGTATTCGTCCCAATCGCAGCATCAATTACCGCTTGGAAAATTGGGGCGTTGTCCGTTCCGTAACGAGCCTCAGCATTTACAAGCGATGCTTCGGGTGCAGGTCTGACACAGACACTGTTCCTACTCACGACCTTCACGATAGTGGCGATGAGATCCTGATGATTGATTCCAGTCGTGCTTTCTCCAGCGCCGAAAATCTCAATCACCTTGCCCATATCCGCATTCGAGAAAATGGCAGTTCGTGAAACAATCAGATTCGAGTGGATGTCGGTATTGACGCTCACGCGCACAGCATCTCCCCTGGCTCCCTTGTCAGTGATTGAGATCGTCTCCGCGTGAATGATGAAGCATCCGAGGCAAAGCAAGCATACAAGAACCTCCCGTATGATATTATTTGTGTGCGAAGACACCTTTTAGCCGTTTTCTAACCTGATAACCCAAGCCACTTCTTATAACCCGTCCACGACACGGGATGGCGGCGCTTTAGGGCGCCAGGAATTCCTTTCAAGGCATCGCACCACCAGAGAGGTTCACGGATAAGCCAAGAGAGACCTCGCCGCGCAGCGAAGCGCGCCTGGGAAAAAATTCTCCAACAAATCATCGGGATCATCTGCGGAAAGGGGCATCTCATTACCGTGCTCCAGCATTCGTTGCGGGAATGGCGGTGGTGATTGCGAAACTCACTCCTCCCGGAACTAGTCCAGTGGTGGCGAATTGTTATCTTGGGAAAAAAGAGGACATCCCACCCGCTTGCAACGCACTGAAGGGCATAATCCGGTTCCTCATACATATGGAAAAACATTGGCTCGAATCCCTGAAGAGAAAGGTAGGTTGATACACGCAGACAGGCCCCGGAGCAGGGAAAAGAACGCACTCTGCGTGTTTCCCCGAAATACTCCTGTTTCAGAGTCAAGGGATACTCGTCCGTGCGTTGTGGAAAAGTGGCGATGGCGAGATTCGGATTCATCGCAAAAAAATCTTGTAGGGTCGATAGACAGTCGGATTGTTCCGGATAGCTGTCATCATCTAATGCCAACACCAGATCTCCCCTGGCTTCCCGCATCATACGATCCCGTGATGCCACAGAGCCCAATCCATGCTCATTAATGATAATACGCGCATCGGGAAGGATCGACCTTAGGACCTCGACAGTACTATCAGTGCATCCATCGGCAGTGACAAGAATTTCAAGTGGAGCCGGATTCAGCTCCCGAAGAGTGCTGCATGTATGCACCAAATCCGAAACGCGGTTCCGGGTAGTGATCATGATGGAAACGGTCATATCGCTTTAACGCGCTTCGGACGACAAGGCAGATTATTAGTTATTGCTAACTGGCAAGGATATCCTTTGAAGGATGTTCTCCAACTCCTGACTGTCTGTTTTCATTCCAAGATAATGATCCTTCACCCTTTTCCACTCCTCTCTCGTTTTTATGTATGTTTGAGGCCAATATAACTTCATTGTTAACGTATAGCGCAGACACCTCGCAGCAATTTGCAAAAAAGTGATCCAATCCGGCTTGATATCCGGTAAACATGCCCACTGGAATAGAAAAGCGCCTCGCAACTGCAGGCGCATTCGATGGATGGAGGATTTTTGGAACGTTCCTCCATCGAAATGATACACTAAGCTTCCGGGTTCAAAAATACAGCGCCATCCCCTGCGCCATGCCCTGAAACATAATTCTGTTTCCTCGCAATATGCCGGGTAGAAGAGCCGATTCAACCCCCCCAGTTCGATGTATTTTCTCCGATCAACAGCCATAAATCCGCCAACAGTTAAAAGGGTATGCCGCGGCGTTTGGATTCTCTCATCATAGCCCCAATAATACAGACCTCGCCTCGTATTTAAAAACCAAGGACCGCTAGTAAACTTCCGGTCATCCCAGTCTCTTGATGTCGCTCCAACTGAGAAAACATCATCATGTATGAAATGTTTTACCAACGGTGCTATGAAGTCTTCAGAAACCCTCAAATCATTATTAAGCAAGATGATAACATCTTCGAGCCTGTCCGGAATAAAGGAATTGTAAGAAAAAAGTATATCATTAGTTGAAGCCGATATGAATTCAATATCCGGACAGTTTTTTTTTGCCCATTCACAGTCTGGTTCAGTGCTGCAGTTATCTAGGATTACAACGGAGCACGGCCTACCCCATTTTTTAAGCGCCACCCGCAACGAAGGAATGAGTTCTTCCAGAAATGGGATGCCATTATAATTAAGAATCGCTATGCAGATGCTTGGATGACTCATGAATATTTGGCAACAAACAATACTAGTTATTTGTTTTTTTTGATTTATGCACCCGGCAGCAGTCCTTCATAGAATTTTATATAACGTTGGGCCATCAACGAATCGGAAAATTCCCGGGTCACCCTTTCCCTTGCTGCAAATCCCATGGCTCTCCGTTCTTGAGGGTGTTTCCACATCCACTGAAGCATCCGAGTCAACCCAGACACACTCCCGACTTCCTTTTCCAACAGTCCGGTGACTCCATCAATCACCACTTCTGCAAGTCCACCTGCTTGATAACAAACCACCGGCGTTCCACAGGCCATCGATTCCAAAGCTGTCAGACCGAATGATTCGATACGGCTGGGCACCGAAAATACATCGCAGGCGGAATGGAAGGTTGATTGTAGGCGAGGGGAATTAATGTTCCCCATTTCTATAACCTCAAAGTTTCCCCCAGAGTCTGGCAACTTGCCCCCACCGAAGGCCAGCAGTGTTATTTCAGTTTCTCTGGCCAGTTCCTGAAGGGATTTTATCAGTGATGCTCCGCCCTTGTTATGGTCTGAAAAATCAGCGCAGGCAAAACCCACCACGAACGTATTGTCGGCCAAGCCAAGCGATCGGCGTGCGCAGGATTTTTCCACGGGCTCAAATGCCCGGATGTCCAAACCAAGCGGAATAGTGCGGAACGATTTGGCATGCCTCATCAATGCAGAGCGGCGAGCCTGTGCCGTGGTCCATTCGCTATTTCCAACAATATGCAGGTTCAAACGTCGATAAAGCCTCTCCTTCAAGCTGAACTCATGCCAAGAGCGGTCGTGAGTTGAAGCCTTCTTCAAACTCGGGCAGTCGTGGCAATGAGTCGTGTAGTAGTCACACTCATGTGGGTGGGTGCATCCGCCGGTGACAGGATGCATGTCATGGAGGGACCAAACTACTGGAAGTTCTTCTGGTATAGATGACAAAAAACTTGGGAGATCAAGCCAACGAAAAAGAAGATGTAAATTGACTACATCGGGAAGTGGTCCGAAATCACTCAACCTGGTGGGAAAAATCCAGCGCGAATGAATGAAAATGCCGCGATCGGAGTTCTGTTGCCGCCATCGTCGTCCGATCACATATCCCTGCCACAGCCGCCAGAACCTTGAACGGTACCTCTGGTCAGCTTCGACGTGACTGGCACCGGATACGCCGAAACGATGGTGCAGGACGCTCTCGACACCCTGTTTTCCCAATTCCCCGTGCAAGCGCAATGAGGCAACACCAGTACCTCCAGTGAGTTCGGATGCAAAATGCCGAATTTTCAACGCTTCGTTCTTCGGCATGGATCTACTTCAGCAACAGCCTGACGATGAAAGACGTATACCACACGACATCGGTCGAGGAGTCGATGAATCCCCGACGCAGCAACCGAAAACTTCCATCGGATAGTTACTCAATCGCCACAAAACCGGCATGGAAGAGGAGATGCCATTCGGGCTACAATTATTGGCGATCATTACTGTGCCATTCATCATAGCCCTTTAACGCTTTTGAGCCATCCTCGGGAAAATCCGCTGAAAAGGAATCGATCCTTGAGAGCTTTTTTATAACCTGTCTGTGCTTTTTGACTCATGTGAATTTTTCGTGAAGCTGTATTATGCCAGGATCGAAAATCCCTCATTTCTGTCTTATCCAGTACTGAACGCCAAAGTTGATAATGTGGATGTATGATTTCTGCCCCTAAATCCCAAGGCTTGGGAAAATCTAAAAAATGAATCAGATTTCCCCTTGAGAGAGCCTCGTTTCTAAGAGAAGGCCAGTTTTTCCGCCAGTTGCTAATAAAGTTAAAGTGGGAATCCAACTGCTGCCAGTCTCTCAACAAGATATAATTCAGAGCGGACTGGTCATGTGATTCGACCTTTGCATCCTTCAGAAAGCTCAGGCATCGCTCCGTGATATTCTTCCGCTGCCAAAGCTCTCTATTCACAACCATGACACCGGAATTAAAATATGGGAGATCTCCCTGGTCCGGCATAAGCTTAATGATCGTTCTATCAGGTGCTTTACCTATTGTTGACTCAGCCACAAAACCAGCTGGATGATTGGCAAGATCGACATCTGCCAGATCAGCGACATCGAGATGGCACACAATGTCAACGTCCAAATAAATGATCCGTTCGACGGATAGGATGCTTGGAATAAGGAGCCTTAAATATGCCCCCCAACTTCCCGACATGGACGGAAAATCGGAGAAGAGGGCAGAAGAGACACTGTGAAAATCCAAACTGTATTGTTTCCTTGTCCCGTTAAGGGTTTTTCTTAGCAAGTCGATATCCGCAGCTGTAATTTCATCGGAAAAAACATGCAGGTGAACTCTGGAATGGTTGTCATCGTGATTTGCAACCACTGAATAGGCAGCCACATGGAGGCCTGGAAGCACTCGACGATCTGCACAAAACGCGATTTGGATCGTTCCAGCCATGATTTCACGAAGCTTGTGGAAACTTGAGCCCCAGTGCCTGACGGTAGAGTTTCAGATAATGATCTGCCATTTGCTCTATTGAAAAGTTTTTCCGTACCCATTCGGCTCCCCTGTCTCCCATCGACGAGAGACTCCCCGATCTCTTCGCCGTACATATGCTTTTCGCCATTTTTGCCGTTTCGGGAAAAGGCACCAGTATTCCGGTGATGCCATCGAGCATAGCATCACCGAGCCCACCGACGTCGAAGGCCCACACCGGTGTTCCGCATGCCTGCGCCTCTGTGGCTACCTGACCGAATGTCTCCATGCGCGAAGCCACCACAAAGAGATCCATTGCGGAATAGATAAGGCTCTGCAATGCAGGCGATGAGACTCGCCCCATTAAGTGGACATTCACCTTTTGACTGCCGGCGGCGGAAATGCCTTCTCCAAAAACAAGGGCATCCACTGGGCCCAACTGAGCGGCCACCATTTCGACTGTTTCTAGGAAGCGATTGAATCCCTTGTTGTTATCAGTGAGGGAGGCTGCGCCAAAACCGAGCACAAAACGATCGCAGTCGATGCCAAGCAACCGGCGCGCTTCTTGTTTGTCATGCCGAACAAATTCCGAAGGATTTAATGCAGGGTGGATTGTGACTATCTTTTCTGCATCCCGAAACAAGGCGGACTTTTTGATGAGTTGCGTTGTGTTGCTGCTGTTACCTACGGCAAGGATGCGCCTGCCTGCCAATGTCGTTTTCCTGGAAAGAAATTCTCGTCTTGCCGTAATCCTGTTAAAGGGTCCCCGTAGAAGGGGGCATTTCTTGCAACCTCCCGACAACTGATCACACCCAAAATCGGTGAAGCACCCTCCTGCCAGCGGACTCATGTCATGAATCGTCCATACAACAGGGATATCTTTCGGGATATCATGGAAAAAGGACGGGAGGTCAAGCCATCGGCTAACCCAATGGAGGTGAATGATGTCTGCAGATGAATCATCTGCGGGGGGATGTGTGGCCTTATGGAGCCGAAGCTTGCTGTAAAATGATGGGGGTTCTGGAAGCAGTAACAGATTTTCAGCCCGGTGTTGAATACGCTCCCTCTGACGATCCGGCCAACCATGGCAATATTCGAGGCGCTGGGCATCGGGAATAAGCAGATTGCCTTTGCGATAACGAATGTGGCTATCCTCCCCCCTGCGGCGTAATTCCTGATGAAGGCGCAACATCAATACAGCCGAACCACCCTCTACAAATGTGTTGAAATGAGAAATACGCATGGGAGTTATTCCGGCTTTACGTCAATCACGCCTCTCAAGGCATCCATAAACTGCGATTGGATACGATCGGGGTTGAAATCCACCTGTGCCGCATTTCGGGTCGCATTGGCCAAGCGCTCTTGTTCTTCCGCCGAGTTCGATAACGATTCCAGTGTGCGTAGCAGTGCACGAGGATCCGGATCAGTTACGCAGAGAGCTCGATTTCCAAGGCGCCCCCACTGAATCGCTGAACAATACTCGGGTCCCCAGATTACAAGCGGTTTTTCGAACTGTACCATCTCCGGAATTTTTGACGGGAAGCTGGTTTCCATGCGCCGATACATGGCGTGTTCAAAAACCATCGGCACTAAAAATGCGTCCGCCGAGGCCAACCAATCATTGAGTTCGGAGCGGGGCGCATAATCCAGCCATAGACCTTCCCTTTTCAGCTCTTGAAGGAGCTCAAAAGGCCACGGGGGACTGCCGCCGCGTGCCTCCAACCGGATTCG
>Ga0364922_10074_pt1 | contig 57061 bp, 50 predicted proteins | sample ExccelJu500001D4_2_FD_206955 | JGI IMG/M metagenome (GOLD analysis project Ga0364922, IMG submission 206955) | Enriched cells from Trout Bog Lake Hypolimnion, Wisconsin, USA - BchlTB.June20.5000.01.D4 | ecosystem: Environmental > Aquatic > Freshwater > Lake > Hypolimnion/Profundal zone | place...
GCTACTTCTTGCAGGATCAATTTTTTCAACAGCTAATACACAGCCCTGCTCTCTCTCGTGAACATCGAGCATTTGTTTGAGGACGGGGGGCTGACCATCCAATAAGTCATCAGCCAAAATAATGGCGAATGGCTCATCACGAACTAGTTTTTCTGCGCACAAGACTGCATGCCCTAAGCCAAGAGCCTCGGGCTGGCGAACGTATACACAGTCCACATGACTTGGCTTGACGCTACGCAGAATCTCTAGAAGGGCATGTTTGTTTTTAGCTTCAAGTTCTGCTTCAAGCTCATAAGCTTTATCAAAATGATCCTCAATAGCGCGTTTACTACGGCCGGTAACAAAAATCATTTGAGTAATACCGGCTGCAATGGCCTCTTCTACAGCATATTGAATTAATGGCTTATCCACTACATTGAGCATCTCTTTAGGGCTGGCTTTAGTGGCGGGTAAAAATCGAGTACCCAATCCCGCTACCGGGAAAACCGCTTTAGTAACTGCTTTGGTAGTTGTAGCCATTTTCAATCCGATCAATATTTATTATTTGAGACGCTCTAATTGTGCAACAAGCTTCTCATGATTTTGTTCAAAGCCAGCTAAACGTTGCTTTTCTTGGGCTACAACCTCTTCTGGAGCTCTTGCTACAAAGCTTTCGCTCCCTAGTTTGTTGCGTGCTTTATTGATTTCATTGGCTAGACGCTCGATTTCTTTGCTCAAACGAATACGCTCGGCCGCAACATCCACTTCAATTTTTAGTAGTAGTTTGATATCGCCAACTAAAGCCATTGGAGCGTCTGGGGCATCTTGTTCTAGCGCGGACTCATCCGGGTAGATCTTGACTTCAGATAGCTTGGCCAGTGCAACAAGATAAGGGCTGGCTTGCTTTAAGAAGTTTTCTGGCCCGCTAATCCAAAGTGGTACACGTAGTGCTGGAGAGACTTGCATCTCACCACGGAGATTTCTGCAGGCATCAACGATGGCTTTGATCTGCGCTACCCACGCTTCGCTTTGCTCATCAATTTTGTCAAGCTGAGCAACTGGATAAGCCTGAAGTGCAATGGTTTGCTTATCTTGTTTGGCTAACTCTTTACCGCTCTTGGGACCTACCGTTTGCCACAAGGTCTCTGTAATGAATGGAATGAGTGGATGGGCCATACGCAAAATTGTTTCCAGCACACGCAAGAGCGTTCGGCGGGTGGCTCTTTGTTGTGCTGGAGTGCCAGTTTGCAATTGCACCTTGGCAAGCTCGAGATACCAATCACAATATTCATCCCAGACAAACTGGTAAATACTGTTGGCGATGTTGTCAAAGCGATAGTTCTTAAATCCCCTATCTACATCTGCTTCAGTTCTTTGTAACAAGGAAACAATCCATCTGTCTGCTGGCGAAAAGTCTAAATAACCTTTTGGACCACATTGATTGTCGCAGGGAGCAAAACCATTTTCTTCATCATTGCCTGGGCAATTCATCAGAACAAAGCGGGTAGCATTCCACAATTTATTGCAGAAGTTACGATAGCCTTCGCAGCGCTTTTGGTCGAAATTAATATTGCGACCCAAGGAAGCCAGTGATGCAAAAGTAAAGCGCAAGGCATCTGTACCAAATGCAGGAATACCATCAGGAAATTCTTTTTTGGTTTTCTTGCTAATACTTTCTGCTTGCCTTGGATTCATGAGGCCAGTGGTGCGTTTGCCAACCAGCTCTTCTAATTTGATGCCGTCAATCAGATCAATTGGGTCTAAGGTATTGCCTTTAGACTTGCTCATCTTCTGGCCTTCGGCGTCACGTACTAAGCCATGAACATAGACCGTATGAAAGGGCACCTTGCCAGTGAAGTGGCAGGTCATCATGACCATGCGTGCTACCCAGAAGAAGATAATGTCAAAACCAGTTACCAATACCGACGACGGCAGGAAGTGATTGAGCGCAGGGGTTTCTTCGGGCCAACCAAGTGAACTGAATGGTACTAAGGCCGAACTAAACCAGGTATCCAATACATCAGGGTCACGATTGAGTTTGCCTGTATATCCGGCTGCGATAGCCTTTGCTTGAGCTTCTTCTTCAGAGCGTGCTACAAAGATTTGACCTTCTTCACCGTACCACGCTGGGATCTGATGACCCCACCAGAGTTGACGAGAAATACACCAATCTTGAATATTCTCTAACCATTGAGTGTAGGTGCTGATCCAGTTTTCCGGAACAAGCTTGATATCACCTTTGGTGACGGCATCAAGAGCGGCGCCTGCAATCGATGAGCCGGGCTGATACTGATTGTCAGGGCTTGGTTTTGAAACCGCTACGAACCATTGGTCAGTGAGCATAGGTTCAATAATGGTTTGCGTGCGATCACCGCGCGGTACCATCAATTTGTGGGGCTGTACCTTTTCTAGTAGGCCAGCAGAATCTAAATCTGCTACCACTTGTTTGCGTGCTGCAAAGCGTTCCATGCCTTGGTAGGCGGCAGGGGCATTCTCATTTATCTTGGCATCTAGAGTCAAAATATTAATGAGCGGCAACTGATGACGTTGACCCACGGCATAGTCATTAAAGTCATGGGCAGGTGTGACCTTCACTACACCGGTGCCAAAGTTCAAGTCAACATAATCATCGGCAATAATCGGAATCTGACGATTGCATAGCGGCAAGAGAACGAACTGGCCAATGAGATGCCGGTAGCGTTCATCTTCGGGGTTCACCATCACTGCCACGTCACCTAAGAGTGTTTCAGGTCGGGTGGTTGCCACAGTGAGATGGCCGGATCCGTCAGCGAGGGGGTAGCGAATGTGCCACATCGAGCCATCTTCTTCTTCGCTGACGACTTCCAGGTCAGATACAGCAGTACCTAAAACAGGGTCCCAATTGACTAAGCGCTTACCGCGATAGATCAAACCTTGTTCATGTAGTCGAACAAAAACCTCAACCACTGCTTTGGACATCTTGCTGTCCATCGTGAAATATTCTTTGCCCCAATCAATTGAGGCACCAAGGCGGCGGATTTGTCTGGTGATGGTCGATCCGGAGGTTTCTTTCCATTCCCACACTTTTTCTAAAAACTTCTCACGCCCTAAGTCGTGGCGAGAAATCTGTTGGGCATCGAGTTGGCGTTCGACCACGATTTGGGTCGCAATGCCAGCATGGTCTGTGCCGGGTACCCAGAGGGTATTTTTGCCGGACATGCGGGCGTGGCGAACCAAGCCATCCATGATGGTTTGGTTAAAGGCATGACCCATATGCAAGGTGCCAGTCACATTAGGGGGTGGCAACTGAACACAGAAATCACCCTTGTTTTCCGCTAGCGTGGCATCTGCAATCCCCCGGCGTTCCCATTCAGGGCCCCAATAAGCCTCAATCGGGGCGGGTTCATAGGATTTGGCGAGCTCATCAACTGAGCTGTTCACAGGAGAATTGGGGGTATTCGAAGCATTTGGCATAAGAGGCAAATTATAATTGGGACGATGTACTCAGATTTGCTCGCGAACCTCAATCCAGAACAGCACGAGGCAGTGACCCTCCCGCCCCTCAATGAACACGGTCAAGCCCAGTCAGGCTTGATTTTGGCTGGTGCGGGGAGCGGCAAGACCCGCGTGCTCACTACCCGCATAGCTTGGCTGATCCAAACCGGCCAGGTATCCCCTATAGGCGTCATGGCGGTTACCTTTACCAATAAGGCTGCCAAAGAGATGTTGGTGCGTTTGGGAGCCATGTTGCCCATTAATACTCGCGGTATGTGGATCGGCACCTTCCATGGTCTTTGTAACCGCTTATTGCGCGCGCACCATAAAGAGGCCGGTTTGCCGTCCACTTTCCAGATTTTGGATACCCAGGATCAGCTTTCTGCTATTAAACGGCTTTTAAAAGGCTTGAAGGTCGATGATGAGAAATATCCAGCCAAGCAATTGCAATACTTTATAGGGCATGCAAAAGAACGCGGCCAGCGAGCTCGGGACTTATCAGTTGGTGATGATTTCCAGGCCAAGATGGCCCAACTCTACGAAGCCTATGATGAGCAGTGTCAGCGTGAGGGGGTGGTTGATTTTGCCGAGCTCTTATTACGTAGCTACGAACTCTTAAAGCATAACGAAGCAATTAGAACGCATTATCAAGAGCGCTTTCGCCATATTTTGATCGATGAGTTTCAAGATACGAATGCCTTGCAATACGCCTGGTTGAAATTACTCTCTGGTCATTCGCAAAGTCCTGTGAATGTCAGCGGTGCAGGAAGTAGTGCAGTGTTTGCTGTTGGTGATGACGATCAAAGTATTTATGCTTTCCGTGGGGCTGACGTGGAAAACATGCGTCTTTACGAAAAGCAGTTTCATCCTCTGATGGTGAAGCTAGAGCAAAACTATCGCTCGCATGGCCACATTCTCGATGCTGCCAATCACATTATTGCGAATAATTCAGAACGTCTTGGAAAGAATTTGCGAACCGATGCGGGGCATGGAGAGCTAGTACGTGTTTACGATGCGCCGAGCGATCATGCCGAAGCTGCTTGGCTCGTTGATGAAATCAAGGCTCTAGTCAATAGCGGTATAAAGCGAACTGAAATTGCCTTGCTCTACCGTAGCAATGCCCAGTCACGCATTATTGAGCATGCCTTATTTTCTGCGGCGATTCCTTACCGCGTATATGGTGGCCTGCGCTTCTTTGAACGTGCCGAGATTAAACATGCTTTAGCTTATTTGCGTTTACTTGAAAATCCCAACGACGATACTTCATTTTCTCGGGTGGTGAATTTCCCAACCCGTGGCATTGGTGCGAGATCCATTGAGGCTTTGCAAGATGAGGCCAGAGCCCAGCAATGCTCTTTGTATTTAGCGGCTACCACTTTGACTGGAAAAGCAGGTGCATCACTCAGTGGCTTTGTGCGCTTGGTTGATCATATGCGCGAGGCTACACGCCATAACACCTTGCCAGAAACAGTAGAGTTTGTGATTCAACATAGCGGATTGATTCAACATTACCTTGGCGAGCGAGAAGGCCAGGATCGCGTAGAGAACTTGCAAGAATTAATTAATGCTGCCACTGCCTTCATTGCTGAAGAGGGATTTGGGCAGGATGCTCCTGCTGCCATGCTACCTGGTGAGAATGCACCTGGTGTAGTGGAGGTGTCTCCACTGGCTGCCTTCTTATCCCATGCTTCATTAGAGGCTGGTGATAATCAAGCGCAGGCTGGTCAGGATGCTGTGCAGTTAATGACAGTCCACTCCGCGAAAGGCCTTGAGTTCACGGCGGTGTTTATTACTGGACTGGAGGAAGGATTATTTCCTCATGAGAATAGTGTGAACGAACAAAACGGCCTGGAAGAAGAAAGACGCTTGATGTATGTGGCGATTACCCGGGCTAAAGAGCGCTTGTATTTGTCGCATACTCAATCACGTATGCTCCATGGTCAGGTGCGTTACAACATGCCTTCTCGCTTCTTGGAAGAGTTGCCATCAGACTCCTTAAAGTGGCTTACACCCAAAGCTAAAGATGCGCGTTGGGGTGGAACTAGTAGAAGCTCGGGCTCCACTTGGCAGGATGGCTACACCCGTCAGCGTGAATATGAATCCAATGATTTCTTTGACTCTGGTAGCGCCCGACAATTGCCGCCTAAACGAGTAGGCTCAGCATCTACTGCGGTTACCAGAATGGCTGCGCCACCTCGTGGAAACTATCCATTCAAAATTGGTCAAAACGTATTTCATACTAAGTTTGGTGAAGGACGGGTTACTGGCTTAGAGGGTAATGATGCAGATGCGCGTGCGCAAGTGAATTTCAAGCGGCATGGAGTGAAGTGGCTGCAATTGAGCATTGCAAAACTTGCCGCAATTGATTGATTTGTATCGTAAAAAATTAAGCGAAATAGCTTGGTGCCGCGTCTTCTAAAAAGCAGGCTTTCCATGTGGCATAGAAGGAGCAGTGCATTACTGTTAAGCCTGCCATTGAAATCGGAGCAACGATGAATGAGGCTACCTGCTCTAGATTCAGTGCATTCAATCCTGCACCAATTGCCATTGGAATAATGATCAAGACAACAATCCAAATGGCGATGTACACCAAGAAAGCGCCGCGATTTCTCCAGCATGCAATAAAACTGGAGAAGAGGGCTTGAGCTACTGGCATATTGGTCCAGGCAATCAAGATAGGGGAGAACCACATCAGCATCGCTACCGGAATGTAAAGTAAGCCACCGATCGCTAACAGCTCATAAATTTGGTGAAGCGTCTCAGCCGTCAGAGGCTGATCACTAGTGACCAAGGGAAGTAGGGCTTCAAAGTCAACTATGGCACTGAGTGCAATGCTCAGAACAAGAATTAGGATGGTATAGATCAAACCAAGCTGCAAAATGCGTTTGCGAATAATGGGGTCTGAGCGCAAGGCAATGAGGTAGACCATTGGACGCAAAGGCTCTTTAACAATAGCCTGACGGCATGCGGTCAAAAAACCAACAGATAAGGTCGGGGTCAAAATGAGTACCGCAAAGACACCAAGGATAGGCACCAATACAGCGAGTTGCGCGATAAAAACGTAAATAAATACCAGCATGAAAAATCCCAAAGGATTTTGTTTAAATAGCCAAATACCTTGCTGTATCCAGGTATAACCCTCCCTAGCACTTACCGAATTGAGTTTCATAAGGTGCGACGACTTTCCAGAATGCGCTCAAAATGTTTTGGATCATGCGGCGTCAGCATGTGAGCATCTCGAGGCAAGTAAAAATCCCATAAACGAGAGATCCAAAAGCGCAATGCTGCTGCACGCAACATCATAGGCCAACTGGCTTGTTCATCTTTTGTGAGTGGGCGCACTGATTGATAGGCGCCTAATAATGCATTTAAACGAGTCGGCTCAAAGTCTTGTTTATTGTCTGCAAGACACCAATCATTTGCTGTGACTGCTAAATCAAATAACCACTTATCAGTGCCAGCAAAGTAAAAGTCAAAGAAGCCGCCCAATTGATCCTGGGAGGGATCATGAGATGCTTGAGGGTCAAACAGTACGTTATCTCTGAAGAGGTCGCAATGACTTGCACCTTGCGGCAGAGCAGCGTAACTCTCTGATTGAAAGAAGTTTTCTTGGGCGCATAACTCGCTTGTTAGTAATTGCGCTTGAGTTTCATCTAAATGGCCAACTACTTGTGGAACTGTTTTTTGCCACCAGAATAAGCTACGTAAATTGGGTTGGACTTTTGGAAAATGAGCGCCCGCTAAATGCATTTTGGCTAGCATCTCGCCAACTTGAGCGCAGTGATTGGCTGCAGGCTCTAATCTAGATAGTCCGGGAAGTTTGGTGACAATCGCAGCTGGCTTACCCTTGACCTCAAAAAGAATGTGTCCTTGCTTATTTTCAATGGGTCTTGGAACTGGAATGCCTTGATTGGCCAGATGACGCATCAGCTCTAGGTAGTAGGGCAACTGCTCCGCAGTCAGTCTTTCAAACAGGGTTAAAACATATTCATGTTTTTGCCCATCGCGGCTGGTATCTAAAAAGAAGTTCGAGTTTTCGATCCCACCATGAATCCCGCGAATCTCTAGGGCCTGGCCAATATCAAAATCTTGTTCTATCCATTGGGAGATATCACCAAGCTCAAGTGGGGTAAAAACAGCCATATGAAATCAGGCTTAAAAAGGGATACTAATGCTGGGAACGCTTAACAAGTCACCTTCGCCAGATTGGGCGCCAGGCTTGACTGATTCAGGTGGCGACATTTCATAGGTGGTGTACTTGGTTTTAACCTGTACTTCAGTAGGCCCATTGGGATTTTTGTATTCAGTTACTTCAGTACCAGTAGCTTCTTTGTGCTGGAAGCTGGGTTTGCGAATTTCTGGAGCGCTAGTCAGACCATTTGCGCTTACGGCAGGAGCGAGTGGCTGATTATTGATCCGTGCAAGTTCATCCTGGCTAAGGGCTTCGCCAGCAGGCTGCTGCGCTAAAACCAGGCTTGAAAATAGGAAAAGACCTGTTAAACCAAGGGCTTGGCGCAATAATTGTTTCAATAAATTTGTATTTAAATGCATCATATTTCACCTTTTTAAGCCTGCTCTGGGATGGTTCTTTGGCCATACCTGACAGAAGTTCGCAACTAGATTGTACGATTGCGGTATGACTAAACATAGACTATTGTTGGTAGACGGTTCTAGCTACCTGTATCGCGCCTTTCATGCCATGCCTGACCTGAGAAACGGGGCCGGCGAACCCACTGGGGCCATTTACGGCATGGTCAATATGATGCGCCGCGCCCGCTCAGAGCTTAATACCGATCATATTGCCTGCGTTTTTGATGCTAAGGGTAAGACTTTTCGAGATGAAATGTACTCCGAATACAAGGCTCACCGCTCTCCTATGCCAGAAGACCTGGTCAAACAAATTGAGCCAATTCATGCGATGGTAAAGGCTTTGGGTTGGCCGGTATTGATGGTTTCAGGAGTGGAGGCAGATGATGTGATTGGTACCTTAGCGTGCCAGGCTACACAAGCGGGCTGGGAAACGATTATCTCTACTGGGGACAAAGATCTAGCGCAGCTAGTCAATTCATCCGTCACTTTAATCAACACAATGACTGATGAGAGGTTAGATATTGATGGGGTGATTGCAAAGTTCGGCGTACCCCCTGAGCGGATTGTGGATTATCTTTCCATCATTGGAGATGCGGTAGATAACGTACCGGGTGTGCCTAAGGCTGGCCCTAAGACGGCAAATAAATGGCTGGCTGAATTTGGTGATTTAGATAACTTGATGGCAAACGCAGATCAAGTAAAGGGTGTAGTCGGAGAAAATTTACGAGCGACCTTGCCATGGCTTCCGCAGGCACGCCAACTGATCACCGTAAAGACCGATTGCGATTTATCTCCACATTTACCTAATTTAGATCATTTGCTGGCAAAGCCGGAAGACGCCCCCTTACTACGAGAGTTATTTGAACGCTATGCGTTTAAAACTTGGTTGCGCGATGTTGAAAAAAAGCTCACTGGTGATCGTTCCGATGAAGCAAGCAGTTTGGATTTGGCGGGCAGTCCGTTGACACAGGAGGTCGGGAGAGGTGATGTAAATCTGGCCTCAAGTCAAGCTGGCGCAATAGCAAGTAGCCCTACTAAAACCCTATCTCAAGAAACCACCGACATTCAAGCCTCTATCAGCAAGCACTACGAGTGCGTGGTCAATGAAGAGGATCTCGATCGTTGGATCAAAAAAATTGAGCAGGCATCTCTTACAGCCGTCGATACCGAGACAACGAGCTTAGATGCGCTTGCTGCTGAATTGGTGGGAATTTCTTTAGCGGTAACGCCAGGCGAGGCTTGTTATATTCCGCTTGCGCATCGCAATGGTGAGGCCCAGCTCAATAGAGACTTGGTGCTTACTCGGCTGCGCCCTTGGCTAGAGAGTGCGGCGCATGCAAAGGTGGGTCAAAACTTAAAATACGACACCCATATTTTTGCGAATTACGGAATTACTTTGCAAGGTATTGCATTTGATACCTTGCTTGAATCCTATGTTCTTGAATCGCATCTGCCACACAATATGGATAGCCTGGCTGAGCGGCATTTGGGAATGAAAACGATTCGATACGAAGAGGTCTGCGGCAAAGGCGCTCACCAAATTGGTTTTGATCAAGTAGACCTACAAATTGCTACTGACTATGCGGCTGAAGATGCCGATATTACATTGCGTTTGCATCTCGAGTTATGGCCGCAAATCCAGTCCAATCCTGGCTTGCTTTATGTGTATCAAAATATTGAAATGCCAGCGATGCGGGTGCTGGGCATTATGGAGCGCAATGGTATTCGAATTGATTCGGCTTTGTTGGCAAAGCAGGGTCAACAAGTTGGCAAACGTCTGCTTGAGTTAGAAGGTGAAATACATCAATTAGCAGGACAGCCTTTTAATATTCAATCGCCCAAGCAAATTGCTGAGATTTTGTTTGGCAAGTTAGAGTTACCTGTCGTTAAGAAAACCCCATCGGGCGCGCCATCTACCGATGAAGAGGTTTTGCAAAAACTAGCAGAAGATTATCCATTGCCAGCACGCATTCTGGATTACCGCAGTTTGGCTAAGTTGATGTCTACCTATATTGAAAAATTACCCCGTATGGCTGACCCTAAGACTGGGCGTGTGCATACGAATTTTTCTCAGGCGACCGCAGTTACTGGTCGTTTAGCTTCGAGCGATCCTAATTTACAAAATATTCCAGTGCGCACAGAAGAGGGGCGTCGCATTCGAGAGGCCTTTATTCCGGCTGAAGGTTGTAAATTGCTTTCTGCTGACTATTCTCAAATAGAGTTACGTATCATGGCGCACATTGCAGAAGATGAGAATCTCATGGCTGCTTTTGCAGCCGGCAAGGATGTGCATCAAGCAACTGCATCTGAAATTTTTGGTATTCCTTTAGACCAAGTCAATTCAGAGCAGCGACGCTATGCCAAGGTTATTAACTTTGGCCTGATTTATGGCATGAGTGCTTTTGGCTTAGCGGGGAACTTGGGTATTGAACGCTCCGCGGCACAAAACTATATTGCCAAATACTTTGATCGCTACCCCGGTGTAGCCCAATACATGGAGCGGACTCGTCTGGCTGCCAGGGAGCATGGTTATGTAGAAACTGTGTTCGGTAGAAGATTGTGGTTGCCTGAGATTAAAGGATCCAATGGCCCAAGGCGCCAAGGTGCCGAGCGCGCTGCCATTAATGCGCCAATGCAAGGTACTGCTGCTGATTTGATTAAATTGGCAATGATTGCTGTAGAAGCTTGGCTAGAAAAGGAACAACTGAAGACGCGCATGCTCTTACAAGTGCACGATGAGCTAGTGTTTGATGTGCCCATAGATGAAATTGAATTGCTCAAAGCCAAACTCCCAGACCTCATGTGTAATGTCGCACAATTGAAGGTGCCATTGCTTGTGAGCATTGGTATTGGCGATAATTGGGAGGAGGCCCATTAATTTGGGTAAAGAATGATGAAAAACAATCGGAGAGATTTTATTAAGGCATCTGCTATCGCTGCTACCGGCGTCAGTGTAGGTTATGTGGCAGCATCCGCACCAGTACTCGCTGAAACAATTCAGACCGATTTTGTGGGTTTGACTGCTGGCGAGCAAATGATTCCTGTTGGAAGTTTTCAATTGCCATGCTATGTCTCACGACCAGAAAAGTCGCATGGCAAGTTGCCAATCGTGATCGTCGTCAGTGAAATTTTTGGTGTACATGAGTATGTAGCCGATGTCACACGACGCTTTGCTAAGCTAGGTTACCTGGCAATTGCCCCAGAATTTTTTATCCGTGCTGGTGACCCCAATGATTACGGCACAATTGCCGACATTTTGACCAATATCGTGGCCAAAACCCCCGATGCGCAAGTGATTGCAGACTTAGAGGCAACGCTTGCCTGGGCCGTTAAGAATGGCGGTGATATACAGCGCGTTGGTGTCACTGGCTTCTGTTGGGGTGGCCGCATTACTTGGTTAGCAGCCACCCTTCCTACTGTCAGAGCGGGTGTAGCTTGGTATGGGCGCCTTGTTGGTGAAAATACCCCTACTAATCCGAAGCAGCCAATTGATATCGTTAGCAACTTGCATGCGCCGGTATTGGGTTTATATGGCGGTACCGATATGGGTATTCCGCTCGAGACCGTGGAGCAAATGCGTGCGGCCTTAACTAAAGCGGCACCCCATAATGCTGCTGCAAAAGCATCTCGCATTGAGGTCTACCCAGATGCCCCGCATGCATTTCATGCTGACTATCGAGAGTCTTATCGCGAGGGTCCTGCCAAGGATGGTTGGAATAAATGCATCGCTTGGTTTAAGCAGTATGGAGTAGTGTGATCACCATGTCTGTACTACAAAGCATTATTTTCATCACCGCACTCGCTGGCACTGTGAGTGTGTTGATTGCTGCAAGTTGCTCACTGTCATTGCTGTCGAAGATGGTGGAGAACATGGTGAGTGTCTCCGTGGGCATTCTGTTATCTACTGCTTTGTTGCATTCGCTACCCGAAGCATTTAGCTTTCCAGGAAGTGAGCCTCGTCTTCTATTTGCCACTTTATTAGCGGGCTTATTGGGTTTTTTCTTGTTAGAGAAAATCTCCCTATTGCGCCATAGTCATCACCACGAAGGTGATGGGCATGATCACCATCATGGTCATGATGCTGAGGTGGCCGGACGCAGTGGTTGGATGATTTTGGTTGGTGATGGCTTGCATAACTTTGTTGATGGTGTCTTGATAGCCGCTGCCTTTATGGCTGATTACCATGTTGGATTTTTTACTGCTTTGGCAATCATTGCGCATGAGATTCCTCAAGAAATCGGTGATTTCATGGTGCTGCTCAACGCTGGATTTACACGTTCTCGCGCCTTGCTCTACAACCTGATCTGTGGCTTAGCCGCAGTCTTGGGGGGCGTGCTGGCTTACTTCTTTTTGGCGCAGGCGCATTCCATCATGCCCTATCTTTTGGTGATTGCCTCAAGTAGTTTTATTTATATTGCGGTAAGTGATCTGATCCCGCAAATGCATCGTCGCCCACACTGGGCAGAATCATTGCGCCAAACTGTTTTGATTGCGTGCGGTGTTGGTTTTGTATTGTTGCTATCGGTTTTGCACTAGCAGCAATTTATTTTTCGATTGGGCGGCTCGGATCAGCGCACCATTCACTCCAGCTCCCCGCATATAGGCGAGAGCCTTTGAGGCCAGCTACTTCCATTGCTAAGAGGTTGTGACAAGCAGTTACTCCTGAGCCGCATTGATGAATAACTTGGGCAGCTTTGCGATTACCGAGTAAAGCTAAAAAATCCTTAAAGAGTAAGTCAGGCGCTTTAAATGAAGTGGCTGATAAATTTTCTTTAAAGCAATGATTCATCGCTCCGGGAATATGTCCGCCAACTGGATCCAAGGTTTCATTTTGTCCATGAAAGCGATCATTGGCGCGGGCATCAATCACCAAATATTGTTGACTAGTAATGTTCTGAAGAACTTCCTCAGCGTGTACGAGGCCCACATAGGGTCTTGCCTCAAGCGCTTGAGCTGTGGGGGTGGCAGGACGGGGAATGGTGCCCATTGGCCCGTTCCAGGCATCTAGGCCGCCATCCAATACTTGTACATGAGCATGCCCAGTGGCCTTTAGCATCCACCAAAGGCGACTGGCATACATTGAACCTTGCTTGTCATAAGCGACCACCAAGGTATTGGGGTCGATGCCGAGGCGGGATTTGGTTTTTGCCCAAGATTCTGGTGTAGGTAGTGGGTGTCTGCCGTTTAGACCATTTTTTTCGCCAGATAAATCTTGATCAAGGTCGACATAAATGGCGCCCGGAATATGACTCTCTAGATACGCTTTTTTGCCGGCAGTCGGATCGTTTAAGTCGAAGCGGCAATCGCAGAGTAAAACATTCTCCCCGCTATTAATAATCTCTTCTAATTGATTGGCGGTAATGAGGGGAGTCACTTGCGTATCCTTTGTCTTTTAGAGGCCTTCAAATTGCATGACGCGACGATACCATTCATGGAAGTGTTGCATACCATCTTCCATTGGGCTTTGGTAAGGGCCAACCTCATTAATACCGCGAGCTAGTAAAGCCGCTCTCCCGGCATCCATACGTTCACCGATTTCATCATCCTCGATACACGTTTCCATGTAAGCGGCGCGCTCAGCTTCTACATATTCACGCTCAAAGAGGGCAATTTCTTCCGGGTAGTAAAACTCAACAATATTGCGTGTTTTGTTTGGGCCCATCGGATGCAAGGTGGAAACGCATAGAACACCTGGGTACCACTCAACCATGACGTTGGGGTAATAGGTTAGCCAAATGGCGCCATGGCGGGGCATCTTGCCACCGTGATGGCGCAGCACTGCTTCGTGCCAATTGCGATACGTCGCCGAACCTGGAGTACTCAGGTTCTTGTGAATGCCAACGGTCTGTACGCTATGCCAGTCACCGAACTCCCAGCGGAGATCTTCGCAAGAAACGAATTTCCCCAAACCTGGATGGAATGGCACTACGTGATAGTCCTCAAGGTAAACCTCAATAAAGGTTTTCCAGTTGTAATTGCACTCATGAACTTCAATGTGATCGAGGATATAACCTTCAAATTTGAGGTCATCGGCGACACCTAGCTTGGCAAGATCAGCACGCACATCACGCGGACCTTCAAATAAAAGCCCTTGCCAGTTTTGTAATGGCGATTTACCTAAATTAAGGCAAGGCTTATCTTCAAAATGAGGTGCGCCTAATAATTTGCCCTCGAGATCATAGGTCCAGCGGTGCAGTGGGCAAACGATATTGTCAGTTTTACCTGAGCCATTGAGCATTAAAGCCTGGCGATGACGGCATACATTGGAGAGCAATTCGATGCCCTGCTCATGGCGAACGAGTAGGCGCCCTTCATTTTCTGCAGTAATTGTTTGATAGGAGCCAATTTCAGGCACCATTAATTCATGGCCTACATAGCCAGGACCCTGCTTAAAAAGCAGTTCAATCTCACGTTGATAAAGTTCAACGTCAAAATAGGCCGAAACCGGCAGTTGTAAATTGGACGGCGCAAGCTTCTGCGCGGTAGCCAGATTAGTCATTCTCCCCACCCCCGAAAACGTCAGCCGAAGCTAAGCGGAATAACCAATCCAACCATCGACGTATCGATATTGGAAAGGAAGGGAGTGATTATACCCATCGATATGGGTTCTCGCTTTAATATGTAGGGCTATTTGTGCCATTTAAACGAAAGAAATCAGCATATGCCAGCCAAAAAATCGGAAAACCCAAAAGCCGAGCTTGAGGTGCAAATCGACCCTGATTTGCGTTATGAACAGGCGGTTAAGGAGCTTGAAAAGCTGATTTCCGATATGGAATCAGGCAAATTTTCTTTAGAAGAGACGCTTTTAGCTTACCAGCGCGGTGCAGCCTTGCTCAAACATTGCCAAGGGGTTTTGGCACAGGTTGAGCAACAAGTACGCATTTTCGAAGCTTAAAAGTTTTAAAAAAAGACTGTATGACTGGCAATTCTTCATTTCAGGAGTGGCTCAAGCAGCATTCAGAGCAGTTCGAATCCGCCTTAGGAGGGATGCTGGATAGTGCCCAAACCATTCCAAATCGTTTGCATGAGGCTATGCGCTATGCGGCTCAGGGCGGGGGTAAGCGGGTGCGCCCCTTATTGGTTTATGCAGCTGGTCAATTAGGTGATGCCAAACCAGAGATGCTCGATTGTGCTGCGGTGGCCATTGAGTGTATTCATGCCTATTCCTTGGTTCACGATGATTTGCCATGCATGGACAATGATGACCTGCGCCGCGGTCGCCCTACAGTGCATAAGGCCTTCGATGAGGCCACTGCCCTCTTGGTTGGAGATGCCTTGCAAACCCGCGCTTTTGAAATTCTGGCGCTGGCTGATGACTCTGCACGGGTTCGTTTGCAAATGATTGCTGCTTTAGCTGCTGCTTCGGGGTCGCGCGGCATGGCTGGTGGTCAAGCAATTGACCTTGATAGTGTGGGTAAGAAGCTTGATCTGGCCGACTTAAAACACATGCATGCCTTAAAAACAGGCGCACTTCTATCGTGTGCTGTGCAAATGGGTGGCATTGCTGCCCACCTCAGCGTGAGTCAAATGGACTCTTTGAGAGGCTATTCTGAGGCCTTGGGTTTGGCCTTTCAAATTGTGGATGATGTCTTGGATGCAACTTCAGACAGTCAAACCTTGGGCAAGACTGCGGGTAAGGATGCGGCAAACGATAAGCCTACTTACGTCACCTTGATGGGTTTAGACTATGCACAGAAACAAGCTCAAACACTACAAGCGCAAGCCATCGGCCATTTAGAGGGCTTTGGCAGTGAGGCTGACCCCTTAAGGGAGTTAGCCCTCTTGGTAGTCAATCGAGGCAAATAAGTAAAGATTACCGATTCAATGACTTTAGATTCAATAAATACTCCGGCCGAATTAAAAAAACTCACACGCGAAGAGTTGCCAGCGCTAGCTGAAGAGTTACGTCAATTTATCCTCGATTCCGTTTCAAAAACCGGCGGACATCTTTCCTCCAATTTGGGTACGGTTGAATTGTCGATTGCCCTGCACTATGTTTTTGATACCCCCGATGATCGGATTGTTTGGGATGTGGGTCATCAAAGTTATCCCCACAAAATTTTGACCGGTCGTCGTGAAAAAATGGCCTCGTTGCGCCAGTTCAATGGACTTTCTGGTTTCCCCCGCCGCTCTGAAAGTGAGTACGACGCTTTTGGTACAGGTCACTCTTCCACTAGCATCTCTGCGGCCATGGGAATGGCGCGCGCTTTTCAAACCAAAGGCGAAAAGCATGTTGCTGTTGCAGTGATTGGCGATAGTGCGATGACCGGTGGCATGGCATTTGAAGCGATGAATAATGCAGGCGTCTATGACGACTTGCCGTTGGTAGTGATCTTAAATGACAACGATATGTCTATTTCGCCAGCAGTGGGGGCGCTCAATCGTCATCTGGCTAGACTGCTCAGTGGCAATATTTATTCCGCCACTAAAAAAGGTATTGATAGTGTTCTATCGATTGCACCACCATTGCGTGAGTTTGCAAAACGCTTAGAGGATCATGCTAAAGGCATGGTTTCTCCATCCACTATTTTTCAAGAATTTGGCTTTAATTATTTTGGGCCGATTGATGGTCATGATTTAGATGCCCTCATTCCAATGCTGCAGAACGTTCGTCGTTTGGCGATCGAAGGGCGTGGACCTCAGTTCTTGCATGTGGTTACCCGCAAGGGCCAAGGCTATGAATTAGCGGAAGCAGATCCGGTTTTGTATCATGGCCCGAGTAAATTTGATCCCGAGGAGGGAGTGAAATCCAAGCCCTCAAGCAAAAAAACTTTTACCCAGGTATTTGGTGAATGGTTATGCGACATGGCGCAAGCAGACCCACTCTTAGTGGGCATTACTCCAGCAATGCGTGAAGGCTCTGGCCTGGTTGAATTTGAAAAAAGATTTCCTAAGCGTTATTACGACGTTGGCATTGCAGAGCAACACGCAGTTACCTTTGCAGCAGGTATGGCATGCGAGGGAATGAAGCCGGTAGTGGCAATTTATTCCACTTTTTTGCAGCGTGCATATGATCAACTGATTCATGATGTAGCGATTCAGGATTTACCAGTTTTATTTGCCTTAGATCGTGCCGGTTTAGTTGGCGCAGATGGAGCGACACATGCCGGTGTATACGACATTGCTTTCTTGCGCTGCATTCCGAATATGTTGGTGATGACTCCTGCTGATGAAGCTGAGTGCCGTGATTTATTAACAACCGCATTTCATCAGCCACATCCGAGTGCAGTTCGTTACCCACGTGGTTCTGGTGTAGGCACGATGCCTTCGACAGAATTACGCACTATTCCACTTGGTAAAGGTGAGATCCGCAGAAAATCGAACGCACCACTTGGAAAGCGTGTGGCGATCATTGCATTCGGAACTTTGCTGTACCCCGCATTAGAAGTAGCAGAGCAAATCGATGCCACTGTAGCCAATATGCGTTTCGTAAAACCACTTGACGTTGATCTTGTAAAGTCTTTGGCGAACGACCATGATTACCTAGTGACTCTGGAGGATGGTGCAATCGAAGGCGGTGCTGGAAGCGCTTGCTTAGAGGTGCTTGCCAAAGTGGGCATGACCAAGCCTCTGTTGCAATTGGGTATTCCTGATGAATTTGTAGAGCACGGCGATTACGGCATTCTCATGGCGCAGTGTGGCTTGGATGCCCTGGGCATTGCTAAATCCATCACAGAGCGATTTCCAGACCTTGAAAATGTAAAAACTGCGGTGCTGGGCAAATAAGTCTTATTTGCTGGAAAATAGATCTATGAACGATATCAATACGGCTTTTTTGCAAACTCATGCCATGCCTGACGTGCAGTCATCTCGCGATGAGCGTGCCTTGCCAATTGAGCAAGTAGGAATTCGTGGCTTACGCCATCCCTTAATGATTCGCACTAAAGCTGGTACTTTCCCAGCGGTAGGTAATTTTGAGATGGATGTCGCATTGCCTGCCAATGTCAAAGGCACGCATATGTCGCGTTTTGTTGCGCTTTTGCAAAAGCAAACAGAAGCTATTGATAGTGAGGTTGTAGTCAAGATGGTGCGTGAGATGTTGCCACTACTTAACGCAACTGAAGGCCGTATTCAATTCTCTTACACACACTTTGTAAAAAAAGCCGCCCCCGTGTCAGGTGTTGAAAGCTTGATGGATTATGAGGTGACTTGGATTGCTAAGGGCAAGCTACTGGCAACAGGCAATGTGGATGTTGAATTGAACTTACGCGCACTGGTGCCAGTAATGAGTTTGTGTCCTTGTTCTAAAGAGATTTCTGAGTACGGTGCCCATAACCAACGCTCACACGTCACGATGTCGGTAACGCTCGATGCACAGACAAAAATGACTGTTGAAGATTTGGTGCAGGCCGCTGAAAGCCAGGCATCTAGTGAACTCTGGGGCATGCTCAAGCGCCCTGATGAGAAGTGGGTTACTGAGCGCGCTTATGACAATCCGAAGTTTGTGGAAGACTTGGTGCGCGATGTGGCTGGCCAACTAAAAAAAGATGAGCGCATTCTATCCTTGGTGGTGGAGGCAGAAAACTTTGAATCCATCCACAACCACAGTGCATACGCAAAAATTAGTTTAAGCAAATAAGCAATTTAGCTTTTTGCTTAGGTCAAATTATTGCTGGCTAAATCCCAACGGGGTTTGATATCAAAAGCACCCGATTTACTCAGGCCCTTGCTGTCGGCAAGCATACGAAGTGCGCCTGCAAAAGCAATCATGACACCGTTGTCAGTGCATAGCTCTAATGGTGGGTAGTGCACCTCGAAACCACCCTTTTTTGCTTTTTCATTCAAAGCGCTACGCAGTTGTTGATTGGCTCCTACGCCACCAGCTAGTACCAGGTGTTTACAGCCAGTTTGCTTGAGCGCTTTTTCAGACTTGCTCACCAGTACTGCCACCAGGGAATCAACAAAGCTTCTTGCAAGATCAGCATGAAATTGCGCCATTTGTTCGGGGCTTTTTAATTCACCTGCATCCCATTTTTTAACCTGATTTAACACTGCAGTCTTTAATCCCGAGAACGAAAAATCTAAATCTTTCGAATGCAGCATCGGTTTTGGTAAATCAAAACGGCCTACCTGACCTTTTTCTGCCAGTTTGGAGATGGCGGCGCCACCTGGGTAGTCCAGGCCAAGTAATTTGGCGGTTTTATCAAAAGCTTCCCCGGCGGCGTCATCCAGGGTCTCACCAAGGAGTTCGTAATGACCTACCTTGCTCACCAGCATCAGCTGGGTATGTCCACCGGACACCAGCAGGGCAATAAAGGGAAAAGACGGTGCAGAAGTGCCCAAAAGAGGTGAAAGGAGGTGTCCTTCGAGGTGATGAACTCCAATGGAGGGTAAATTGAGGCCTTGAGCGAGGGATTTGGCAAAGGCGCTGCCTACCAGAAGGGCGCCAGCAAGGCCAGGCCCTTGGGTAAAGGCCACGGCATCAATTTGCCCTAAGGTGAGCTTGGCTTGGGCTAAGGACTCGTCTAGGAGGGGTAAAACCCGCCTAATATGGTCTCTAGAGGCTAATTCTGGGACAACACCCCCATACTCTCGGTGCATGGCGATCTGGGAGTGCAAGCCTTGCCCTAGGATGCCTTTTGCGGCTAAATCGCCATTTTCCCAGGCGGCGGTGTCATATAGGGCCACGCCGGTCTCGTCACAAGAAGTTTCTATGCCTAAAACAATCATTTTTTACTTAGCCGTGCTAGAATCCGTGATTCAGATTAATTTTCGATAATTTTCGAGCATATACGAGTTAAACAAGTATGACTACAGTCCGCCTACGTGAGAACGAACCTTTTGAAGTGGCATTGCGCCGTTTCAAGCGCACCATTGAGAAAAATGGCCTTTTGACAGACTTGCGTGCCCGCGAGTTTTACGAGAAGCCAACGGCTGAGCGTAAGCGTAAAAAGGCTGCAGCTGCTAAGCGTCATTACAAGCGCATTCGCAGCCAGATGTTGCCTAAGAAGCTCTACTAATCAAATTTAAAGCGCTCTTCACCGAGCAGCTTTGAAGCCCGCTGACGGTGAAACGCAGCGGGTTTTTGCTTTCTAATCTACCGAATATTGACGATATCAGGGAATTCTTATGAGCCTTAAAGATCAAATTACTGAAGACATGAAAAGTGCCATGCGCGCCAAAGAAGTGGCCCGCTTGGGAACGATTCGTCTTTTGTTGGCTGCGATTAAACAACGCGAAGTAGATGAGCGCATTGTGCTCGACGATGCCGCCGTGATTGCTACCATTGAAAAGATGATTAAGCAGCGCAAAGATTCTATTTCTCAGTTTGAAAAAGCACAGCGTGATGATCTGGTCGCAATTGAAGCTGCCGAGATGGAAGTATTGCAAGTCTATTTACCAGCGCAATTATCAGATGCTGAAGTAGCGGCAGCCGTTACTGCCGCAGTTGCTGCAACGGGTGCAACTGGTCCGCAAGACATGGGTAAAGTAATTGGCGCCCTAAAAGCCCAGTTGGCAGGCAAAGCCGATATGGGTAAGGTATCCGGTTTGGTGAAGGCTGCACTCGCAAAATAAAGTCATCATCAATACTTTTCGATAGCCGATACTGGCCTTTATGGCTCTCATCCCCCAATCTTTCATTGCCGATTTGCTGAATCGGATCGACATCGTCGATGTGGTGGGGCAGCATGTCAAACTCAAAAAAGCGGGCGCGAACTATCAAGGTTTGTGCCCCTTTCATCAAGAAAAATCACCATCGTTTTCGGTTTCGCCTACCAAGCAGTTCTATCACTGCTTTGGTTGTGGCGCGCACGGCTCGGCTATCAGCTTCATGATGGAATATGCTGGCCTTGGCTATGTCGATACCATTGAAGAGTTAGCGCGTTCAGCCGGTCTAACCGTGCCGCGTGAAGAGCGCACTGCAAATGATGTTGCTAGATTGCAGCAGACTATGGCCTTAAGTGAGGTAATGAGTTCTGCAGCCGATTGGTATCGACAACAATTAAAGCAAGCACCGCGCGCTGTAGAGTATCTAAAGGGTCGCGGCCTCACTGGGGAAATTGCCAAGCGTTATTCTTTAGGTTATGCGCCTGATGGTTGGCAGGGACTCGAAGCTGTCTTTGGTACCTATGCTAACGATGAGATTGCAAAGACCTTGCTCGAGGGCGGTTTGCTGATTCAGAGCGAGCAAACGGATAATCAACAGACTGCTCGTCGTTACGATCGTTTTCGTGATCGCATCATGTTTCCTATCCGCAATCCAAAGGGTCAAGTGATTGGTTTTGGTGGGCGTATTCTGGATCAGGGCGAGCCGAAATATTTAAATTCACCTGAAACACCATTATTTTCTAAGGGCAATACGCTCTATGGCTTGTTTGAGGCAAGACAAGCGATTCGTGCGCAAGAGTATGTTTTGGTGTGCGAGGGCTATATGGATGTTGTGGCTCTGGCGCAATTGGGTTTCCCCAATGCAGTTGCCACTCTAGGGACGGCTTGCACTGCAAATCACGTTCGGATTTTATTGCGTCAAACCGATCGGATCGTATTTTCCTTTGATGGAGATGCGGCTGGGCAAAGAGCTGCGCAGCGCGCGCTAGAGGCCTGCCTGCCATTAATGTCAGACGATAAAGAAATTCGCTTCTTATTTTTACCAACCGAGCACGATCCCGATAGTTATGTACGTGCCTATGGTGCCCCTGCTTTTGAAAAAGTAATTAAAGAGGCAATGTCTTTATCGAGCTTCTTTTTTAAGATTGTGAGTCAAGAGCATGAGCTCACTACACCAGAGGGTAGGGCGCATACTCACCATGCTGCAAAGCCATTGCTTTTATCCATGCCTCCGATTGCATTGCGTACACAGATTCTGCGGGAGGTAGCGATTCGCACGAATTCCACTCCCGCTGAGTTGGAGTCATTTTGTGGGTTGACGGTGGCACCTGCTCCGGTACAGGGTAATGCGTATGTTAGTCATCCTCAACGCTCAAATGCAAACCCCCATTTTGGCAATACCAATCGCACACCAGGTGCGCCATGGCAAAGTGCTAAAGGTGCTACTAAGCGGGTTCAGCCAATAGCGCCACCTCAAGCACCAACCGATTTGGCTGAGCAACTATTGCGAGTCTTAATTCAGTTTCCACATCTGGGTAAAAGCTTGGATGCCAATAAACGTACGCTCGCATTAAAAGCTTCAAAGTTACGCTCAGAAAAGGCATTTGCCTTGATGCAAGATTTATTGGCGCAATGTGATTTAGTTGAGCTGATCCCGGGTGAGGCTGGTAAGCCACCCAGTGTTGGCGCCGGATCTTTTGCTTTATTTCAGGAGCAGCTATCACGTAGTGAATTTGCTCCCTTGTATGAAGTGCTGCGTAAGCGGGTGATGGGGTCGGATTTAGACCTTGAGGGTGCTACGGCTGATTTAGAGGGCAGCTTTAAAAAGCTGGAATTGACCGATCTCAAGCAGGAGATGACCGACATCACCCAAAAGATTTCCGGGGGGACTGCTACCGACCAAGATCGGGCGCGCTATCGTGAGTTAGGCGAAAGACTGAAATTTAACTAAGTATTTTCTGATTGCCCTCTAGAAAAATACTTAAATTACCCCTTATTTAAGGTAAGGGCGGGGGTAAAAAAGTCGTAATCGACTATAATCCTCTATTCCCAGAAAAAAACCGATTTAATTCAGCCACTTGCGCTTTATTTTGATTAAATTTGGGGCAAGTGGATGATGTGACTGCCTGTAATGAGTCGACACCGATAACAGTAACGAAAATAAGCGCTTATAAATGCCAACTACCAAGACTAAAAAACCTGCAGCCAAGCCAGTAGCAAAAGCAAAGGCACCTGCAAAACCAGCGCCAAAAGCAAGCGCCAAAGCAAAGGCGCCCGCCAAGCCGGCGCCAAAAGCGAAGACACCAGCTAAGCCAGTGAAGGCAGTTGCCAAGCCAGCACCTAAAGCAAAAGCACCTGCTAAGCCAGCCCCAAAAGCGAAGCCACCTGCCAAGCCGGTCAAGCCTGCAGCTAAACCTGTAGCTAAACCTGCGGCTAAGGCACCAGCTAAAACGGTGAAGGCACCTGCCAAGCCAGCACATAAAGCAAAAGCACCTGCAAAGCCGGTCAAGCCAGCAGCTAAACCTGCGGCTAAGGCACCAGTCAAGCCACCAGCTAAGGCGCCTGCCAAGACGGTAGCGAAGCCAGCAGTTGCTGCTAAAGCGGTCAAGCCCGCAGTCAAAGTTGAGGCGCCCGCAAAAGGCAAAGCGGTTAAGGTGGAAGAGCCTAAGGTAGAGAAAGAAGTTAAAGGGAAAAAAGCGCCGGTAACAGAAGAGCAGGTTGAGGTTGTTGAGGAAGTTAAAAAAGCACGCAAAACAAAAGCGGATGCTCCAGCCGAAGGTGCCGAGCCTGTCCTAACGGATCGTCAAAAGGCGCGTGAGCGTAAGGCTAAGGAAAAAGCCTTGTTAAAAGAATTTGCTGCACAGCAGTTGGGCTCTGAAGAGCAACAAGAGCTGCGTCGTACCCGCTTGAAGACTTTGATCAAGATGGGTAAATCCAAGGGTTACTTAACTCATGGCGAAATGAATGACGTGATGTCCGATGAGCTATCTGATGCGGATGCCTTGGATACATTGATCAGCCTCTTAAGCGATATCAACATTACCGTTTATGAGCAGGCGCCTGATGCTGAAACACTGTTGCTCAACGAAAATGCATCCGCAGCCACTACAGAAGAAGAAGCCGAAGAAGAAGCCGAAGCTGCTTTATCAACAGTGGATTCTGAGTTTGGACGTACAACTGATCCGGTGCGTATGTATATGCGCGAAATGGGTACAGTTGACTTGCTGACTCGCGAAGGCGAGATCGTTATTGCTAAGAAGATTGAGGCTGGCCTCAAAGACATGGTGATGGCTTTGGCTGCATGTCCTGTCACTATTGCCGAAATGCTGGCAAACGTTGACAAAATTGCCAGTGGCGAAATGGAAATTGACCAGTTCGTTGATGGATTGGTTGATCCCAACGCAGAAGATATCAAGCTAGGGCCTGAAGAGCCTGAAGAAGATCCAGATGCTGAAGATGGCGAAGATGTTGGTGACGATGAAGGCGGCGGTGGCGGTGCTGCTACTGCAAATGCAAAGCAGCTTGAAGAGTTGAAGCAGATCTCTTTAGAGAAATTTGCCATTGTTCGTGCTCAAGCAGAAAAGATGCGTCGTGCGTTTGAAAAGGAGGGCTATAACTGCCCAGCTTGGATTAAAGCGCAAGAACTCATTCGTGCTGAATTGCTTGGTTTCCGTCTGACTGCTAAGAGTGTTGAGAAACTATGCGACACCATGCGCTCGCAAGTGGATCAAGTATGGAAGTTGGAGCGCGGCATTGTGAGCCTCTTGGTCGATAAAGTGGGCGTCAATCGTGGTGAAGTTTTGAAAGACTTCCCTAAGATGTCAATGGATTTAACTTGGACAGACAAGTTACTGAAAGAGAACAAGCCATATAGCGCACTCTTGGAGCGCAATGTTCCGGCAATTCAAGAATTGCAACAGAAGTTGATCGATATTCAGAAGAATGTGGTGATTCCACTTCCAGAATTAAAAGAAGTAAATAAACAAATGATTGCTGGCGAAAAGCGTGCACGTGAAGCAAAACGTGAAATGACGGTTGCCAACTTGCGTTTGGTTATTTCGATTGCTAAGAAATATACAAACCGTGGCTTGCAATTCTTGGATCTGATTCAAGAGGGCAATATTGGTTTGATGAAGGCGGTAGATAAGTTTGAGTACCGTCGTGGTTACAAGTTCTCTACCTATGCAACTTGGTGGATTCGTCAGGCAATTACGCGCTCGATCGCTGACCAAGCCCGTACGATCCGCATTCCAGTGCATATGATTGAGACCATCAATAAGATGAATCGTATTAGCCGTCAAATCTTGCAAGAAACTGGTCATGAACCAGATGCGGCAACCTTGGCCCTCAAGATGGAAATTCCTGAAGACAAGATCCGCAAGATTATGAAGATTGCTAAAGAGCCAATTTCGATGGAAACACCAATTGGTGACGATGCCGATTCGAATTTGGGTGACTTTATTGAAGATAACAATACATTAGCCCCAGCTGAAGCTGCATTGCATGATTCTATGCGCGATGTAGTGAAGGATGTTTTGGATTCATTAACGCCACGTGAAGCAAAAGTATTGCGTATGCGTTTTGGTGTTGAGATGAGTACAGACCACACCCTCGAAGAAGTGGGCAAGCAGTTTGATGTGACACGTGAACGTATTCGCCAAATTGAAGCAAAGGCCTTGCGTAAAATGCGTCATCCAAGCCGCAGCGACAAACTCAAGACCTTCCTAGAAGAGGATTGAGCCAAAGACTAACGGGCCTATAGCTCAGTTGGTTAGAGCAGAGGACTCATAAGAAAGAAGCCCTAGGGGTCTTGTCGCAAAGACCTCAATAGATTCAAGAGGTTAGTGGTGAATTAGGCGGTATAAATTCACTACACACCGCTTGCACACCAAGGCATTTTTCATGGTGTGTAGTAAATGCGGTTTTGCAGTAAAAAACACCTGTAAAGGTGTGTAGTAAAAGTAAAGTTTTAGGGCCTATAGCTCAGTTGGTTAGAGCAGAGGACTCATAGCGAAAGTTGTGCCTTATGCGTGGAAACTGCATAAGGGATGGTGTCAAATTCGGAGAAAGCTAAAGGCGGTTTTAATTAATTGTCCAAGCTAACGCCGAGCGAAGCTTAGTAGAAATACTTTGAACGTGTAGAGACTAGACGGCACCCATCTAAGTTGAGCAATCAATATGATGAAGGCATAGTCCAGGGAGTAGTGAAAGCTACACAAACCGGAATCCTTTGGTCCCAGGTTCAAGTCCTGGTGGGCCCACCAGAAAAGCAAACCCTCATCAGAAATGGTGAGGGTTTTGTCATTTTGAGATATACTTTTTGCAAGCAGGAGAGTGAGGGGATTCCCTCCACCGAAGGCGCAAACTCCCATGAACGCTCAGGTATCCATCAGGAATGTACTGCTTATCTTAAATAGCCGTCTGGAGAGCCACCATCTTTATGGTGCACCGAAGGAGCAAGTCCTAAGCTAGGCTTAGGGTGAATCTCTCAGGTATCAAGGACAGGGGGAGCGGCATCCATCTACACGGCTTTGGCTATGCATTGATGGACCGCTTTGGGGAGTTTTCATGCTAACTCAAATTAAATAGTTCGCCGCTTTATCGCGCTGCGAATACAGCTTCATCTCACCACTACTTCCTCGCGACCAATTTATTTTGGGCGCTAACTTATTAAGGTAAATGTATGACAAACAAATTTGTTGAAGAGGCACCATATCATCCTGGATATGAGGATGCTGCCTTTAAAAATGAAGTTTCGCAAATGCTAGTCGAGTTAGGGCAGTTTAGAAAAATGAATGCCCATTACCTAAATTTTTCCACAGTAATTGTCGATTTATGTAAGTCGTCAAAACTAGATTCAACATCCATTTAAATGGCCTTAGCTTTTTCTAAAATTCATTATGTATAAAGGCGTAAGTATGAAAAAAATCCTCTTGTTAGGTTCCGGAGAATTAGGTAAAGAATTTGTTATTAGTGCCAAACGTTTAGGTTGCCATGTTATTGCATGCGATAGCTACGAAGGCGCTCCAGCAATGCAAGTGGCTGACGAAAGTTGTGTCTTTAGCATGTTGGATGAGCGGGCGCTGCGCAGCGCCATTGCTAAATATCAGCCGGATTTAATTGTTCCTGAAATCGAGGCGATTCGCACCGAAGTTCTATTGGATGTTGAAAAAGAGGGATTTGAGGTTATCCCAAGTGCACGAGCGGCTAATCTGACAATGAATCGCGATAGAATTCGTGATGTAGCGGTTGGTCTTGGTGTAAGGACGGCTAAGTTTAGTTATGCTGAATCTTCTCAAGAGCTCTTAGAGCATGCTAAATCAATTGGCTTTCCGGTAGTCATTAAGCCTGTCATGAGCTCATCTGGAAAAGGTCAAAGCGTCGCTAAATCTGCTGAAGACATTCAGAATAGCTGGGATTATGCGTGCTTAGGTATGCGTGGTGATCGCAAGAAAGTGATTGTTGAGGAATTCATCAACTTTGATTTTGAGATCACTTTGTTAACTATTCGACAAAGAAATGGAGAAACCATTTTCTGTGAGCCGATTGGTCACGTACAGGAGCGGGGTGATTATCAATATAGTTGGCAGCCTCAAGCGATGAGGCCAGATTATCGTAGAGCAGCAGAAGAAATGGCGGCAAAAGTAACTGCTGATTTGGGTGGGGTGGGCATCTTTGGCGTAGAATTTTTTGTCACGAAGGATGAGGTGATTTTTAGTGAACTTAGTCCACGTCCTCATGACACTGGTATGGTGACTTTAATTAGTCAGAATTTAAGCGAATTTGACTTACATGCTAGAGCAATATTGGGTTTGCCAATCCCTTCTATTACATGTTCTGAAGGCGCCAGCGCAGTCGTATTAGCCTCTGCAGAAGGTAAGAATCCAAGTTATACGGGTGTTGTGGAGGCCTTGAGAGAGAAAGATATCGATGTGCGTATTTTCGGTAAACCCACCACTCGCCCATATCGTCGTATGGCAGTCGCCCTAGCTTGTGGCGCAAATGCTTTAGAGAGGGCTAGGGATGCGGCAGCAAAAATTACCGTTCACACATCCGAGTGATGCATTTTAAATCCATTATCTCTTTGGGTTAAGCATACTAACGCCGAGCCAAGCTTCAGTATGAAAGTGCTGTTGAAGGTGTAGAGACTAGGCGGCACCCACCTAAGTGCGTGAGCATATGGTGAAGGCAACACAAACCGGAATCCTTTGGTCCCAGGTTCAAGTCCTGGTGGCCCACCAATGAAATCAACGACTTGGGGAGAAATTCCTAAGTCGTTTTTTCTTGTGCTTAGGAGAGTAAAGCTAGTTAGTCTTTTTGCGTTAGATAGTCAAATAATAGAAGAAGATTTCTACAGGCCTTTTGTCTCAATGAGGAGTTATCTGAGATTTTCATGGATGGGTTTTGGAGGGGGCTTATTCAGTTTAATGTCGCTCAATATCTTTTATAAGAAACCCTTGTTTGGTGGTATTTCTCCAAAATAGAAGCTTTGCTTGTACTCAGATACTGCAGAAATAGTGTGCAGATTCTCAACCTCAATTTCTGGATCATGGCTTCAGCCAAAACATAGCCCGAAAATTGTGTAATTTCGTTAAATATTGCATTGCATTAATTTATTTGCAGTGTCATAAAAGTGTCAACTAAGTGAACACTAGAAGCAATTTTTCATATGGAGAAACCCTTAAAAAATACCCTATTTCGTGAAATTTTCTAAACTCCAAGAACATCAAATCACTTAATTTAAGCAACGATAAGTAAAGTTCATTCTCAGTTGCATAGATAGAGATGGTAGAGGTGCTTCATCTTTTTATTTTCTTTCTGTGTGCGTATTTTTTTGCTACTAAGGAGAACGTTAATGAAGTTGAATCAAGGATTTAAGTTACGCCCACTGGCAATTGGTGCGGCCGTATCACTCGCTGCTATTTCACAATCGGCATTTGCTTACGATTTCACAATCGGTGATGCAACAGTGACTGTTGGCGGTATTGCCAATGCTTTCTATACGTCATCTAGCTGCCAAACTGGAGCAGGGCATAATGTCAAAGGCACCGCGCTCGGTGACGCAACTTTGGCTTGCGGAACTTCAACAGGAGGCCCTGGAGGTACAGCACAGCCTCAAAGTCGTTCTACTGTTATTGGTAACGGACTATTGCCGAATATGTTGACTGCTGGTGTGAAGACTATTCAGGATGGCTATGAGATCACAGGTTTTACCGGTATTGCAGTTGCAGTCGCTACAGATAGTTCAATTGCGCAAAATAATAACGTTGACGTACGTCAAGCCTATCTAACAGTCGGCAATGCTGATATGGGAACCGTTAAGGCGGGTCGTGATTATGGTGTTTATGGTTTGTCACCAATTTTGTCTGATATGACTTTGATTGGCGTTGGAGCCGCTACGCAAGCAACGCAAAATGGTCGCGTATCTTTGGGTAATATCGGTACTGGCTATTCATACGTTGGTACTTATGGTCAAATGGTCTACAGTAGAGCATTGGGCAGTGGCTTCAAGGTGGATGTTGGCGTAATGAATCCTGTAAATAGCAGCTCTACAGCTACAGCTAATGGAACTGGCCCTCAGTACCAAGGCAGATTCAGTTTTGATCAAGGTGGATTTGGTTCTTGGGTTTCTGGAAAATCACAAGGATTTAATTCAGTTGCTGGCACAACCGCAGGAACATCTTATGCTCCATTTACCATGGCGGCTTTTGAGGTTGGTGGAAAGTACAAAATTGGTGACTTCCAGTTGTTAGCTAACTACCAGAATGGTCAAGGCCTTGGTATGTTGGCGGATGGCGACCAAGGAAATCTCCGCACTCAACATACTATGGTTCAGGCTACCTATCAGATTCTTCCAAAAAATAAGGTTGGTATTAGCTGGGGTCTCGGTTCCAATCCAGGTAGCATTGCAGCTACAGGCTATGCCAATAGTACGAACGCCGTTCATAACAACACCAACTGGACATTGGGCAACTACTATAGCTTGACCAAGTCTTTGACTCTGGCTGCTGAGATTGGTCAAACTCGTTCTACTGACTATGTTGGTAATGCAGCAACACAATCATCCCTCTCATTGGGCGCTGTGTTGTTCTTCTAAAAGCTTTTCATTTAGTCTCCACTTTAAACCACCTTCGGGTGGTTTTTTTATGGGCAAAACCAACGTATTGACGATTTGATCTCAACAACCTTGATGCTCAAAGCCCTATTTGAGAGTGACAAGATCAAGAATTTAAGAAAACTTCCTGAAACAGCGTAAATTCCATTAAGGTAATGCCCATTTGTCATAATGAGGTTTTAATGGGGGCTAAAAAATTAATAGATTGATTTTCTTCTTATTATTGATTGTCCCCTTGCAGACAATTTCCAAAGAATTGGATGATGAGGTGCCATACTTTTTTCAATTAGGACCCTCTATGGAGCGTAGCCTCAGTGATAGAACGAATAACTATGGAACTTCTTTTGGGGTGGAATTCGTTGCCATTAAAGATGAGCTAGAGATTGAGCTGTCTACGTCTTGGTTGGGCTCAAGCAGTCCCAGACAACTATCTGAAGAAGTGATTTTTAAGAGACCGCTGAGTTTGACTTCAGAGCTTGAGCTTGATTTGGGGCTGGGACTTTCTTTTGGAAGGCGTTATAACTACAGCAGCAGCAATGCTAATCAAGTTGGTGGGGTATTTTCAGCGGAGCTAATGTGGTGGCCCACGAAAAAATTTGGCTATTACCTGAATCCTCAATACAACTTAGGGTTTGGCAGCAGCATGGGTGATAGGGGTATTGGGCTGTCAGCTGGAGTTTTATTTAGCTTATAACAGTACAGGCAAGCTTGCTTCTTCTGGGGGTTACAAAGTAATATCAAACCCAGCTTTAACTAACTTTTTAAATTTCTGAATGTCTTTTTAAAACTCTTTTGGGAGCTATCAATGCTACTAGCCACCTCCTTCATTGCCGCTGTTTTAACCATCATCTTTATCAAGCTTTCATTCGCAGTCATTGGTCTTAGAAGAAAGAATCAGGTCGGTCTAGGAAGTGGTGGACATGATGATCTTGAGCGGGCCATTCGTGCTCATGCTAACTTTGCTGAATATGTACCCTTTGGGATTATCCTAATCGCCTGCCTTGAGCTAAACGGCGCTCCTTGGTGGTTAGTAGCTATCCCAGGTATCACTCTTATTATTGGGCGCTTGTTCCATGCCGTCGGCATTAATCTACCGCCGCCAGACTTCAGTAAACGCGTCTTGGGAATGAAGCTGACATTTGCAACACTCATCACGCTGGTTGTGTTGAACTTTCTTTGGTCGCTATATCGCTTAATACATTAAGGGGTGAGGCGCCCTAGGCTCAAGCGCTTGTCTGAAGCTTTATTAACTAGGAGAAGGTGTTTTTAGTCTCTACCAGGGCTTAAAAACCATCCAGTAGATATTCATCAGTGGGAGTAATACAGCCAGTCCTCCGAATATATTCCAACGCTTACTTAATCCCCAATATTCATTGGGGATTGGTTTGCCCTCTTGAAAGTGTTTTGCCATGCGGGCTTGCTGGATTTGAGTGGGAATGAGGATTGTGATCCAAATAATCCCAGATGCAATAAATAAGCAGCGCCCCCAAGTTAGCCATTGGATATCCCAAGAGTTGTCCAGAAAACGATAGGCCATTGAATCACCTGCAACAATCGCTAATAACGCACCGGGAGCGGTAAATACATAATCGGTTAGGGTTACTTGACGTTGGGCAAAGCAAATGACAATGGGGTTTTGAGTCCTATCTGCCATCAACTTCCACCAAGCAGTCACAATGATGTTCCCCATAAGCAAGATGATCCCAAAAATATGGATTGACTTTAAGATGAGGTATGAATTTTCCATTTTCTTTAAATTCTTTTAAGGCATATCGACCAAGAGATAGGTAATTTTTCCTCCAGTCATAAATTGACCGGGCACTGTTTCTTCGCGATCAAATTTCACGAGACCGACTTTGGGGCAATACCACTCATGGCTCACAAGGGGAACGTCATTAAAACCGTTGATGGGATCTGTAAAAATTTTTACGGTTGCTTCGCCAACAATTAAGGCGCAACCCGAATACTTTCCATAAGGAACTTCAATCTCTTCATTGAGCGACTCAACCCGATAAACCATTGGTGCCTTATGAGTGCGCTTAAGATCTTTGGGAAATTCATTGAGGCGACGAATTAAGTAGGGCACTGTCAGGCCGCCATCCCAACGGCTGCCGATCTGCAATGGGGTCTTGAGGATATAGCGAGGACGTGGATCTAGAGTTGCCTCTTCTTCTAAATCCGTCCTGCTCGCGACACGATAAATCCCTGTAGCATCTTTTTGTATGTAGTATTCTGCGCCATCGGCACTTCTCCTCACCCAGGTAGGCTTGCCCTCCAAATCAATTTTTCGATCGACTGACAAGGTAAGACCTTTTTCAAACTCCGGATCAGTCATTTCAGTTTCTGCTTCGTAAACCCAAGTCTTACCAACCGTTAAAGGAAAAAGATCTGCGCCTGAATTGACATCGTCGGAGATGTCTACTTGGGTATAAATCATGCCGCCAATGATGACTGCCAAAATAGCAATAATGGGCCATTTTTTTGATGCACCGAAATGAGATAAGAGATTCATGATTATTTCTCTGGTAATTGGGGTGCGGGTAGATCAGTAATTTTGATATTAGGCTTCTCATTGCCAGAGGGGCGTAACCAATTAAATCCCTTGGGTCCGCGTTTTGGTTCATTACTTCCCATTTGAGAATTTCCATGGCGAGTTTTCTTTATGGCTTCCTCGAATAGACTATGTAATCCTTTTTCATAAGCTAGGCGATAGGCGCGCGGCTCTCCAGCAGGGCGATTATCGGCAAGGGGTTGTAGCCAGATAAATATCTCCCCTTTAGTCTTGTCTTTCATTGGCTCTTCAATCACGGCAGCCAGTAAAATAAATTTTGGTGGTATCTCATCAGCAACCGCCCACCCCTGACTATCCTTAAGAGCGTTATATCCAATGAAATACATAGCGCTGATGCCAATAGCAATGACCAACTTAGTGCGATTTTTTTGTGTGCCATACATCAGTAGGCAAGTCAGTAAAAAAGCAAAAACAGCAAAGCCAATAGTAAGCGCGAGGATGACTGTTGAATTCATTTTTGTGTTCTTTCAATAATAGATTTGGGTAGAGTATTGACGCTTAATACTTCACCATTGCTGCCCAATGTGAATCTGCACGCCGTTCTTTCGGCTCCCTTGCTAGGAAGCGATACCGTCCCGTAATAGATTACTTCTGCACGTGGATTCACTTTGATTACAGAAATATTCGCCTCTACAGGCCTTTGATCTTTGCTGTCGTAGTATTGAACATTAACCGTGTATTCACCAGGAGCAAAGCCCCGGATGGTGACTACCTCTTGGTTCAAGGGATTTAGAATTTCCTTGCCGTTGATGAGGATTGTGTCATTCACCATCCCGCGGTCATCTCTATCAAGATGCATCAAACCAGCATCGCGTTGCCTAAACCAAACGACATTTCCGGCAGGATCTTGCACCCATGTATCTAGATCATTAACATTCAAATCGGGCCAAGTCATCGTGATGATGAATTCAGCATGGGCTGGAATATCACCAGATTTACCTACTTTAGGATTGAATGCCAAGAGCGCAATGACAAAGCAAAATACAAACGCAATTAACATGTTGAATAACATGTCATAAAACGGGTCTGACTCCGGTTCGCGGGCTTTTTTACGGGAAATACCCACTTATTCTCTGCCCATAATGATTTGTAAATCTACTTCGGAAATCTTGATTGCCTTGGCGGTGAGATAGTCCGCAAAACGATCGACGCGCATCAATTGAATGCCCAATAATATGTTTGCTGCCAAACCAGTCATGGTTGTAAGGAGTGCAATCCCTAATCCACCAGTGAGCGTTTTTAAGACTGCAGAAGTTTGGCCGGCATCAAAGCTATCCATTGCACCCAACTGCAATGCCATGATGGAGAAGCCGATTACTTTCCCCAATAGACCCAACTTCAGTAGTGCGCCGTTGATCCACCAGACCATTTCTTGAGGGCCTGCAGCTTTCTCGCCCAAGAGATCAATTAGTTGACCGCTTTCTCTCCAGTGAGCCCCCTTACTTTGCAGTCCCCTAAAGAAGTCATGTGCCCATGATTGCGATTCCTGGCTGAGCCAATCTTTAGCCGCAGATGGATTGGTGAGCAGTAGATTTTCAAAGATTACAAATTGTTCGCATTCATGCGTTAGGCTATTGACCCGAAATCCAACCCAAGCCGTAGAGCATACGAATAGAAAAATAATGAGCGCAGTAAGGTAGGTAGGATCGGCGCCGAGTAAAGATGCCCAGATTCCTTTTTGGTAGAGTAAAAATCCTGCAAATAATAAAATGCCGGTGAATGCAACCCATAAAGAAAAAAGGGGCTCAGCTTGGCCACGATGCAGTTTCTGATTTGGACTGGAGCGGGGCTTACCAAAACTAGGCAGACTAAAAATCTTAACCATGATCAAGTATTGCCCTTCGGGATATGGAGTTGAATCATTCTTCGAGAATCTAAATAAGCACTTAGATTTCACGCACGCAAACAAAATATAACTTAAAAGAAGCCTCTGTGGTGCGAGGTAGCGTTATTGAATAAGCCCGCAAAGCAATCACTGTTAACAAATTGAGCGATTTCAATGTTACTTTTTATGGCTGTCGGACGAGGCTAAATATGATTATTCAGGCCTTAAATGCCGATATAGGGTATTTCTACTAATTCCCAATAGTTTGGCAGCTTGACTAATGTTGCCATTCGTTTTTTCCACTGCTTTCTGAATAGCAATTTTATGAAACTGCTTTAATTGATTGAAGTCAGGGTGATTGCTTGATGCCATGTCATCGAGTGTAGTAGCTTTGCTAGTGGAGTTAGCGTAAGAATCAAACTCTTGTGAATATGCTTCCTGCGCACGGGTGTGGTTTTTATAGGAAGAACTGAGGGCGAATCTGAAAAATAAGCTATTTCGATGAAAGGTTCGCACTTCGTGAATTCGATGCGAATCTCTTTTAGCGTGGTCGAAGATTGTACTAAGAGATATATCTAATATTTGCTGAATTTTGACTTGGCCGATATCGATAGAATTCACCTTCAATAAGGTTAGTGCAACGCGGTCGATGCCAACAATAATGCCCGCCTCATCAACACCGATCATACCTTCTCCTAAAGAACCCAGTCCTTCTATGGTGTTGTGAATTCTCAGTACTAGGGCATATTGAGATTCATTTGCAGAAAATAATTGTTTCTCTATGGCGTGAACCGTAGTCTTCACTAAGCCAATAGTATGTGGATGAAATGTGTTTTTATGCGTGGAAATATCTAATATGCCGCTTATTTTTCCGTCCGGCTGAAAAATGGGTGCAGCAGTACAGCTTAAAAAACTATTGCTTTCTAAAAAATGTTCAGAGCCATTCACCGAGACCGCTGACCGTTCAACTAGAGCAGTACCAATCGCATTTGTGCCGCGATGCTTTTCTAGCCAAGAAGCACCAGTTTTTAGGAGTACACGATCCGCTTTCGCAATGAACTCGGCATCTCCCACGGAGTGCACAATAACTCCATGGTGATCCGATAGCAAGATCACACTATCACTACCAGTCATAAAGCTATATAAATAATGCATAGTTGGTAAGGCTATTGCAATTAACTCGTGACGTTGCTCGATGCGCGACTGCAATATCGATCCACTTAAGATATTTTCCGGAATTCTCTTTTCATTAAATTCAAGTCCGGACTGAATCGATCGTTGCCAGGAGTTATATAAAGTTTGCCCAAGTTGTGCCTGTACATCGCTTGGAGGCAGTTCTCCATGCGATAACCAGCCCTTCTTGATGTCTCGTAATTTGGTGCTATTCATATTTTTCTATTTGTATGCGAGACACTATCGATAAATAATCTTTTGCCATATAAGGCAAAACCCTTAGCGTTAATAGGCGCAATGGTTGTTTCAAAAATGAACACTACCCAATTTTTTAACTTGGGAAATACCCTCGTTTTTGAGTGTATTTAAAGTAATCCAAAATTGCTGCACTGCATTCGATTGTTTGCTTTCTCAAGCTCTAGGAAAGTGATGCTTGTTGTTATTTTATGACGTGATTTAAATGACATTTTTTAGGGAAAACACAGGAGAAAAAATGATTTATGCAGCTCCCGGTGCTCAAGGCGCCAAAATTCAATACAAAGCTAAATACGAAAATTTTATTGGTGGCAAATGGGTTTCCCCAGTAAAGGGCGAGTACTTTGATGTCATTACCCCAATTAGCGGGAAAGTTTATACAAAAGTGGCACGTTCTGGTGCTGAAGATATTGAATTGGCTTTAGACGCTGCTCATAAAGCAGCAGACGCTTGGGGTAAAACACCGGCTGCTGATCGCGCAAATATCTTGTTAAAGATTGCCGATCGTATTGAGGCTAACTTGGAATTGCTTGCTTATGCTGAAACTGTTGATAACGGTAAAGCAATTCGTGAAACATTAAATGCGGATATCCCTTTAACGGTTGATCACTTCCGTTATTTTGCGGGTTGCATTCGCGCGCAAGAAGGCGCCCTATCTCAGCTGGATGAAAATTCAGTTGCTTATCACTTTCATGAGCCATTGGGTGTAGTGGGTCAAATTATTCCTTGGAATTTCCCAATTTTGATGGCTGCATGGAAATTGGCTCCCGCATTGGCTGCTGGTAACTGTGTAGTGCTCAAGCCGGCCGAATCCACTCCAATCTCCATTTTGGTGTTGGCTGAGCTAATAGCTGATTTATTGCCTGCTGGCGTTCTGAATATTGTGAACGGCTATGGTCGTGAGGCTGGTATGCCTTTGGCAACTAGCAAGCGTATTGCAAAGATCGCGTTTACAGGCTCGACCTCTACAGGACGCGTAATTGCGCAGGCTGCTGCTAATAACTTGATTCCTGCAACATTGGAATTAGGTGGTAAGTCGCCAAATATTTTCTTTGCCGACGTTATGGATAAAGATGATGGGTTCTTGGACAAAGCAATTGAAGGTTTGGTGCTGTTTGCATTTAACCAGGGTGAGGTTTGCACCTGCCCATCACGTGCATTGATTCAGGAGAGCATCTATGACAAGTTCATGGAAAAAGTGTTGAAACGTGTAGCGGCCATTAAACATGTTAATCCATTGGATACGGATAGCATGATGGGTGCTCAAGCATCTAAAGAGCAGCTGACTAAGATTTTGTCTTATCTAGACTTAGGTAAACAAGAGGGTGCCGAATTGTTGGCTGGCGGTTCACAAGCGAATCTTGGTGGTGATTTAGAGGGTGGCTACTATGTTCAGCCAACACTCTTCAAAGGCCATAACAAGATGCGTATTTTCCAAGAAGAGATCTTCGGACCGGTGTTGGCTGTAACAACCTTCAAAGATGAAGCTGAAGCACTTGAAATTGCCAATGACACTCTTTATGGCTTAGGTGCTGGCGTATGGAGCCGCAATGGTAATGTAGCCTACCGTATGGGCCGTGCAATTAAAGCTGGACGAGTATGGACTAATTGCTACCATGCTTACCCAGCTCATGCTGCGTTTGGTGGATACAAGGAGTCTGGTATTGGCAGAGAGACCCATAAAGTTATGCTTGATCACTATCAGCAAACTAAGAATTTGTTAGTAAGCTACAGCGAAAGCAAGTTGGGCTTTTTCTAATTATTCTATTTTTTAAGTAGATGAAAAGGCGGAGAGATCCGCCTTTTTCAAATTTAAATTTTGGAGAAAGCGGCATGGTAGATCGAGTTGTTGCAACTGATGAAGCCCTTACACTTATCAAGCAATTGCAAGATGAGTATGGGCAAATTATGTTTCATCAATCTGGCGGTTGCTGTGATAACAGTGCTGCTAATTGCTATCTCCCATCAGATTTAACCATCGGACCCTACGACGTGAAGTTAGGTGAGCTTGGAGGGGTACCATTCTATATCGGTAAATTGCAGTACGACTATTGGAAGCACACACAACTTATCTTGGATGTCATCGAAGGTCAGGGTGGCACATTTTCTTTAGAGGGCAATACGGGCAAGGCATTTCATACGCGCTCACGTTTATTCACCGATGAAGAATGGTCTTCAATTGAGGCACAAGTATTAGCCGATCTTTCATAATTATGACTAAAAGCTCGGGTGCCTATAAGTTAGGTAGTATTCGGCAAAAATTACTCTCTGGTAATTTAACGCCTGAAGATGTCTCGAGTGGCATCATTAACAAAGATATCTATGACTCTTGGCGGCGTTCAATGCAGTCAGGAGTGGATCCTTATAAAAAATCGGTGTCTGACAATATATTAGAAGGTTCGATTCTTGCTTTAAGGCAAGAGCAGCGTAGAGAAATCATTTCAATTTGTAGGCCAACCATGCAATATTTGCATGCCTTATTGGCTGGAGTATGTGGTGTCATCATCCTTTCTGATCATCAGGGCGTCATCATCGATTCAATAGGTGATCCTGATTTTATTTCTAAGTCGGATCGTGTGTTATTAAAAGCAGGCGCATCTTGGATGGAAAGGCATCGAGGAACTAATGCTATAGGTCTCGCAATCAGCAAAAGAGGAGCTGTTACTGTCCATGGCGAAAATCACTTTTTAGAGGCATATTCCTTTTTGAGTTGTAGCGCTGCACCGATATTTTTGCCCGATGGCAAAGTGGCCGCAGTCTTAGACATCAGTACGGATAAAAACTCTCATCATCCCCACACTATCGGGATAGTCAAAACTGCAGTGATTGGTATTGAAAAGCAATTATTTTTTGCTGATGCTGAACGATTTTCGATGACGATTCATATCCACAGTGAACCCCAGGGGCTTGGATCCATAACCGAAGGGATTATTGGCATCGGCCTTGACGGTGTAATACAGGGCGTTATCACTTTAACCCTTCCTATGCTGGAAATTCAGGCGTTAGATATTGGCACGGTCAAATTGCAGCAAATTCTGGATATCTCTTTAGATAAGATATTTAGCAAAAAACCCTCTGAGATTATGAAGGTGACAAGTCATCGCGGTAAAACACTTTATATACGATGTTCGCTTCCTTCTGGAAAGGCTTATAAGGCTCAGCAGTCGAAGTTTATCGTAGAGGACGAATACGTTTCTAAAGCAGGTAATCTTATTTTATCTCTGCAATCTGAACTGCAGAGTGTCTCTCTCATGGCAATCGAAAATATGTTGCGTATTACTGAGGGGAATATCTCTAAGGCTGCGGCCCAGTTAGGCATAAGTCGCAATACTGTTTATAAATATCTTCAGCAAATTACTGCCAAAAAAGAGTCATAGCATGAGCTTGCGAAAAGTATTTGGAAAAAAAATCGAATCGATTTTGCAATGGCTGTGGCTTAACGTAAAAACTTTGCAGAATATTTTGGAGCATTCTCAAACCCCGCTGATTTCTAAAGCAATTTGTTTCTTTGCTGTGGCTTATGCACTGAGCCCTATCGATCTCATTCCAGACTTCATCCCGATACTAGGGTATTTGGATGAACTCATCATCTTGCCGGCTTTAGTTGTTTTGGCGGTTCGATTTACGCCTGCCGACATAGTCTATCAATGTAGACTGAAAGCCAGTGAGTCAATGAGTGCTGCTGAAAAAAATACCCCCAGCTACTTTGGCTTAATGATCATTCTCTTTATCTGGCTGCTGTTGATGATTGGGTGCCTGGAGATCATTAAAATTTATTTATAGCTTAATTTTTAATGCTTGATGCACCGACTCACTCCGCACTTTTAGGTTGAGATAATTCTATCGGGATGTCAGCCTTTAACGTGCATCCACCCTCATTTGCTGTAGAGATTTTAAGAGTCGACCCAATCGACCAAAGTCTTTCTTGAATTCCAGCCAAGCCATTTCCTTTTTGATAGACGGTTTTATCATTTAAAGGAATTCCAACTCCATCATCCTGAATACTCCAGTGTATTTTATTAAATTGACTGGAAATTATAATTTCAACCTTTTTTGCTTGAGCATGTTTAGATATATTGGTTAGTGCTTCCTGAGTAATTCGAAAAATAGTTAAATTAATTTGAGATGGAATCTCTGTTTCTCCTAAATCAATTGAGAAATTGAATTGGGCTTGTTGGCCGACTGCATCTTTCCAGGTATCAATTAATTCAATTAACAGTTTTTTGAGTGATTGATTGCTGAGTTGTAAAAGATTTTGGTCTGATTTTAGGGATCTAAGTAATGTCTTTACCTCAACATCAATATCTTTTAGCGCTGATTTAATGTCTTCAATTGCCTGCAGGGGTGCGCCAGCCTGGAATAGGAATTTCTCTAGATATCCAACATTAAATCGTATTACTGCAATTTTTTGACCAAGCTCATCATGGAGTTCTCTTGATATTCGAGCTCGCTCATCCTCTTGCGTGCTAATCAATTTTGCGCTGAGCATCGCCCTTGACTGTTCAAGACTAATCAGGGAATTGGACAGCGTGTTAATGGCATTGTTTACCATTCTTACTTCATCAATTTCGGACCCTTTTAATATTCCTTGGTATTCATTTTTTGATAGTCTGTGCAGTTGCAGTAGCGCATCTTTTAGTGGGTCAAAAGCCCTGTCGAGAGCCAACTTCATCCCTATATAAATTAGTAAAGATAGTGATACAAGCATGGATATCGTGGTTAATAGTGATGAGCCAGCTTCTATTTCCTCGCTAGCACTATTTGGGGTCAAATCAAAATGGGTTAGCTGATTTTGATTGGATATCTCAATAGATTGTGTAGGGATGGATTCCCCATCTTCAAACCCCAGATTGTGGTAATGGGTGATCATCTTTCCGGTGAGAGGGGAGATGTAGTTAGCAGATTGCGCCTTTTTGTTTTCCGCAATTATTTCTCCTGCTGCATTTTTTATTTTGATATCAACATGCATGAATTCGGCAGTTTGAACATATTGCACAATTTCAGATAGTTTTTGATTGTATTGTTGCGGGTTTATTGTATTGAGGGCATCTATTTTCTTGGTTAAAACCAATAAATTAGATATGGCAGTCTTTTCTCTTGAAATATTTAATGCAGCCTCAGAGATGGCGATAATCAAAAATACTGTGAGGACTAGACTTGTAACAAGTATTAAACGTCGCCCTACAAACTGATTAATTTTCATTGGAGTAATTGATGCTCTTTAATGTATTGAATAAGTTGAATGCCATTTTCAACATTGAGCTTCTTATAAATTTTAGTTTGATAGTTGTATACCGTCTTATCGCTGATATTTAAAACGTCAGCGATTTCCTTTGGGGTCATACCTTCAGCTAACTTCATTAAAACAATAAACTCCTTTTGACTTAATTCTTCATGCGGTACATTTTCATGGGCATTCTTGATCGGTTTCCCCATATCTTTGTTTGGCACAGTACTGCCATTCATCGCCGCATGAATGGCCTCGATTAATTCTTCAGGCTCACTACTTTTGCTTAAGAATCCGTCAGCACCATTATCAAGAGCTTGCCGAATAACACCAGCTGAATCGTGCATCGAGAGCATGATAATCTTGAGTCTTGGCTTAATGGACTTCAATTTACGCAATGTCTCCAAGCCACCTTGTCCGGGCATGGAAATATCCATAATTAATATGTCTGCATGATGATTCTTAAACCACTTATATGTCTCTTCGCCATTATTGAACTCTGCAATGACATAGATGTTCGGGTCAAAAGAAAAAAACCGTTTGTATCCTGCTCTAACAATATTGTGATCGTCTGCAATTGCTACTGAAATAGTCATTTCATTGCTCTCATACTGTTCAAAATTTGAACGCTAAATTGTACTTATGTTGGTCTTATCTCCGAATCATTAGGGGATAACCATTAAATATCAAAATTTGTGAAATTTTCCTCTGTGTCTACGTTGCTCGCATCCATAAGATTTGGGCAAGTTCAAATTACTCAAAAGAAATTATGCAACACAAAATGATAAACAACATATTCAAATTTAGTGTGGTTATCGGTGTGCAATCTTGCATATTTTCGGCTTATGCTCAGATGGCTCAAAATCCTGAGATGCTCACTATTGAGTCCGTAGCCAATACTATCGAAGGTACTGGGATACCTTTGTCACAGGTGCCTTCGAACGCACAAACCCTAAATGTCAAATCGATTGCCGATGAGGGGACAACCGATCTTGGTAATTTGCTTAATGCAAATTTGGGATCAGTTAGCGTAAGTAATGGTACTGGCAACCCCTATCAAAATGACATTAATTATCGTGGGTTTCAATCTACCTCTTTGTTGGGGGCGCCAGTAGGACTATCAGTTTATTTTGATGGTATTCGTATGAATCAGCCATTTGGTTCGATTGTGAATTGGGATCAAATCCCAATCAATGCAATTAGTGGCATCGATGTGTTGCCTGGTTCAAATCCGATGTTTGGTTTAAATACGCTAGGTGGTGCTTTGGTTGTCAACACAAAGAATGGCAAGGACAATGCGGGTACATCACTTTCGGTAATTGGCGGATCATTTGGCCGAAAAGGGTTTCAGGCAGAGTCTGGCTGGGTAGATGCCGAGCACGATACAGACTATTTTATTTCTGCCAACATTGATAACCAAGACGGCTATCGAAATTATTCATCATCATCAGTGCAGCAATACTTCGGTAAGGTACGTTGGCATAGCTCCGTAGATAGCCTTGCATTATCAATGGCTTATACAAATTCTACTCTAAATGGCACCCAGTCCTTACCAATGGACATGATGTCAGATCCTAAATCGGCCTATACCTGGCCAGATAGTATTGCAAATGAGTCTTATATGGTCAATCTGAAGGGAAGCCATTGGTTGAATGACTTAAACCAGGTCGTGGGTAATGTTTACTACGTAAAATCAAACGCAACTAGCCAAAATAGTAATGCTGCACTTGATGATGGCTGTTATGACAGTAATAATAACGTAACAACAAAATGCGCGAATGCTGCGCCAAATGGAACCGCTGTAAATAATGTCACTGGGGCTAGGGCCCTGGCCCTAGGTTATGGCCGCTGGACAAGCAGTATTAATTCGAGCTTGGTAGATTCAAGCACTCAGCAGAAGTCAGTTGGAGGGGGATTGCAGTGGTCTAATTTTGACCAGCTAATGAATTTTAAGAACTCCTTTACTTTGGGTGGATCGTTTGATTATTCTCAAAGTACATACAATCAAAATACCTATTTAGCGCGGTTAATAAACTATCAAGCAGTCCTTATTCCTCAGCAGGCATATGGATTTACAAGTAATGGTCTAGTGCCATCAGCCTCTAACCCCCTATCCTTTTCTGCAAGCAATGTTCTTTCTGGCGTGAATTTAAATGCAAATCAAACAAGTGTAAGCACCTACTTTACGAATAATATTGAGCTAACAGATAAATTCAATGTGACAGCATCAGGTAGCTATAACTTCACTAGGTTGAACCAAGCCGGACAAAATAATCAATATTTAAATGATGATGGCGGCAATACCTGGCAAGATGGCATTAGTGGCGTCAATTATTACAACCCCAGTTATTTAGGGGCGTACAAGTATAGCAATAGCGGTTCTGGATATGGGTCTGCCATTACGCCCCCAGCTGGGTACATAGCGGGTCCACAGACAAGCAGCTTAAGCGGCAACGATGTATATCAACGATTTAATCCAGCGCTAGGCTTTAATTACAATCCAGATAAAAGTATTGGATTTTTTGGTGGTTATAGCGAGGCTATGAGAGCTCCTACATCTATTGAGCTGTCATGTGCCGATCCGAATCACCCCTGTACTTTACCTACTGGGTTTAATGGCGATCCTCCCTTAAAGGCGGTGGTTGCTAGAACCTTTGAGTTAGGTGCTCGTGGCAACCTCAGCAAAACTTCCGCGTGGAATATGGCTGTTTACAACACGGCGTTGCAAAATGATATTCAATTTATCGCCGCAACTTCTACGACTGGGTATTTCAATAACGTCGGTACCACGCAAAGAAGAGGTTTTGAATTAGGTATCAGCGATACCTTTGATAAATTGTTTCTTTCGGCAAATTATGGTTATGTAGATGCAATTTATAAGTCATCATTTACTACATCAACCGGGGGAAATGTTGTCAGCGGAAATCACATTCCAGGAATTGCAGCCCAAGGCTTTAAGGGTAGAGCAATTTATAACGTAACCCCAGATTTAATGTTGGGAAGCACACTCATTTTAAATAGCAGCCAATGGGCTCATGGCAATGAAGATAATTCCAATCCCAATGGAAAAGTAGCGGGATATGGCCTAGTCAACTTAGATATACACTACAAAGTCACCGAGAATGTCAGACTTTTTGGTTTGGTAAATAATCTCTTTAACAATCAATACTCAACTTATGGATTGTCTGGGATGACCAGTGTTTATACTTTGACTACTCAAAATTTCTTAACGCCTGCACCTCCCCGGTCTATTTGGGTGGGGGCTACGTATAGCTTTAATGGAAATTAAGAGCACAATAGTATTGATTGGCATGAACATTTGTTGTTTAGAGTCATTGAAGTCCAACCGTAAAGGCTATCGCGTGAAATTGAATTACTTACCCATCTATTTGCTTGCCGTCCTTACGGGGATTTGCAATGCCGCACCTTTTGCCTACTCTTCGAATGAAGGATCTGGGACGGTATCCCAATTGGATATTGCTACCAAGCAAGTGGTTGCAACTGCTGATATTGGTGGAAGTCCACGTGGAATTGCGGTGTCTCCCGATGGCACCAGTATCTTCGTGAGTGAACAGGCAAAGGCTCAAGTGGTAGTAATTGATGCCGCTACGATGCAGGTGAAGGGTAGAGTGCCAGTTGGTAAGTCTCCTGAAGCTATTTATGTCTCCAAGGATGGTCGCTACCTCACTGTGGCTAATGAAGAAAATAACGACGTCTCTATTATTGAGCCAACTTCACTCAAAATCATGGCCACCATCCCAGTGAAGGGGAAAAACCCTGAGCATGCGGTGATGTCACCAAATAATCAGTATATTTTTGTTTCAGCCGAGGAAAGTGACAAAGTAGATGTCATTGATTTTGCAAAGAAAACTCAGGTAACACAGATTCAAGTTGGACTAAGACCCAGGGGTATTGCCTTTACTCCAAATGGAATGATTGCAGTGGTAGCGTGCGAGGCGGTTGATACGATATATTTTATTGACGTACCTAAGTTGCGGGTCATTGGTCAATTGCGAACTGGTACTCGTGCGAATGGTGTGACGATCCAAAGGGATGGCAAGATCGCTTTTATTAGCAATGGTGGCGATGACAATGTGAGCTTTGTAGATATCGCCACAATGTCAATGATTACCAGCGCACCAGTAGGAAAGAGACCTTGGAATATGGCCTTAAGCCCTGAGGGTGACTGGTTATTTGTGGCAAATGGCCGTAGTAATAGCATCTCTGTTGTCGATACTAAAAATGCAACTAGCGTTGAGCAAATAGCTGTGGATAAAAGACCTTGGGGCGTCGCCACCCAGTAACTATTTAATTTTCATGCGTCCCAGCAAATTTATCTTATCAACAACGATATGTTTGATGATCGCTAATAAATGAATGGTAATAAGCGCTATCAAAACGCACATGGCGTAGTAATGCACTTCGCTAAAAATACTCTTTAGTTGCTCGTCTGCATCAGCAAATTTAGGCAATGCATAGCCAAAATATTGAATCGGATATTTAGAAAAAGCAGAGCCTAACAAACCGCTGGTGGGGACGATGAACATAGTGAGGTACAGCGCTAAATGGCCATATTTAGCTAAGCTAACATCTCGTTGGGAAAGTTGATTGGGTAGCGTTGGAGGCGTATGCATAAGCCTCCAGCCGATGCGCAGGAGAATCAGGACGCCTAGCGTGATTCCAATAGATTTATGCAAATTAAACCATCCTGCTCGCAAGCCAGAGGGTGTGTTTGGTAAATCAACCATCCATAAACCAAGTGCTAGCTCTGCAATCAGAAGGGCAGCAATCAACCAGTGCAAGATAATCGCTACTGAGGAATACCGCTCTTGAGAATAGGTTTGGGGTAGCTTCATCTATATGCTTTCACAAGGGTGCTATTTTGAAAATACATTACGTTCGTATTGTGGATACAGTTGAATCACATTGCGTAAAAATTCCGGCTTTAAGGCTGCAAAATCCTGAAATTGTGAAGGTATTGGAGTCTTTATTACTTCATTGAGATCAAGGCCTGATTCTGCGCTTTTGAGAAGTAGTGTATCTAGCCAGACTAGATAATTTCGGGTTTCAGTGATGCCGCGCATGCCAAATTCAATATCTCCATGACTCGGAACAATAACGTTGATTTGATTGTCATCAATGATTTTGGTTAATTGATTTAGGCTAGCCAGCCATTCTTTAATATTGGCATGCGGTGTTGTCACAATGCGATGCGAAAAAACAAGACCACCCACAAAAGCGATACGCGCCTTTGTGTCAATCAAAACCAGATCACTTGAAGTATGACCGTTGAGCTCAATCAGCTTAAATTGGTGTTCTGCATCATTAAATTTAGATAACTCATTTCCAGCGGGATTAATTGATTGAGAGGCTGGCTTACTTTCTGTGCCAGCCATCCAATCGCCACAAATGTGATACAGGTTATCTGCATAAGCATTACCCTCGCGAGTCATGCCTGCAATCGTTTTAGCGGTGGCGCCAATTGGGATATCGGAGTAGCTCTGATTGCCAAAAAAATAGTCCGGGTGAAGGTTGAGATTGAGTACGAATCGAATGGGCTTTGCGGTTATCGCTTCTATAGCCATTCGTTGTTGCGTGCCATACAACTTTGAGGGGCCTGAATTGATTACTAAAACCCCATTATTGGTAACAATAAAGCCTGTATTGATGATGTTGCATCCATTTGACTTGTTAAAGTCATCATTCTCACCTGCGATGACATACGTATCGGCTGCAATGACTCGCGGTTCAATTTCGTATTTGGGGTAATGAAGTGTTTTTTTGTCGGCGGTGTAGCCTGGTAGGCTAAGAAAAGCAAGAAATACGGTAACTATTAGTTTGTATAGCGGTGTCAAAATCTTCACCATAATATTTCGTTGCGAATTAAATTTCCATTGTTGTCATTGCCGACTAAGACTAAATTTTCTTTCGGTGTATTGGCTGGTAGATCAAATGAAAGCGTCGGATTTTCTGAGATGGGCTCGAAGATTGCTAACTTCATCCAAATGGCATTATTTTTGTCGCGAATTTCTAGTGATTCAATATGAAACGAAGGTATTCCACTGACTAGACCCGTATCCATTGGATGCATGATGCGGGCACGAAGTCTAATCGAATTTTGATCTTGGCTTACAAAGTATTTTGTTTGAACTTGATTAAGTGATTCCGACCAGGAGCCATCGGCGCGACTTCCAGTGGGGAGGGTGCAGCCACCGCCGGCCGACTCAACCCAGGTGCTGCCTACATGCCAGACCTTATCTTTAGTTTGCGCTAGTACTCGGATAGGTGATGCTTGTTCTAATTTAATCCGAAATGACAGTATGGGTTCAAATTTTAGAGGTTGATAAACCAAAACCTTGCGAATTGGATTTCGGTCGACCAACACCATAATTTTTAATATGGGATTACTTTTTGAGGTTAATTCTGTCGCATCAAATTTGATGGGTACATTTAATGCATCTTCAGCAAATTCAGGCCCACTGACCTTAACGCGATCATCAAATACAAAGGTTTGGTTGGCGAGGTATTCTTTTTTTAAGCTTAACCACGCCGCTGATTGATATGGATCTTTTCCCGACTCTATCGTAGTTGCAGAAGCTAGAGGCGATACTAAAGTCGTCAGGCAAATACAGAAGGCAAGTATTAATTTGCTCATGAAATTCCTATGCATACTGCATCGCTTTGTAGTGATTAATTTTTTGGTGCGCCACGCAAAATCCATTCGACCAACTTCTTGATATCGTCGTTGGGCATATTGCTGTGACTTGGCATAGCGATGTTGCCCCAGTTTCCTTTTCCACCGTATTTGACTTTATTCACTAGTTCAGCTTCTGCGCCACTTTCACCTTTATATTTTTCGGCAACTGCATGAAATGCAGGGCCGACAATTTTTTTGTCGGTTGCATGGCACGATAGGCAGCCACTTTGTTGAGCTAATTCATATGCATCTGTGTTTTGGTTTGCGTTCGCCCCGGTAGTAAATGCACTGATTAATAGGGAAACTGTCACAGTCAGTATTTGTTTCATTTGTAAACTCCTTGCTAACAGCCACAAAATTTAACAAGTAATTGATAATTTATCTATTGCAGTAACGTACGCATTAACCCTTATAGGATGTGGCTCACATGATATATACCGTTTGGTACACAGATCTTTAATGAGATTCTTTTATAGAAATTTTCTGGTATCTATAGCCATCGCTGTTTTTGGCGGGAATTCCTTTGCGATGGATTTACTTGCTATACCTATTCCACTAGGTGATTCTAGCCATATTTTATATAGCGTCAGCGACCGATCCAGTAAAGCACTTCACGGCTTAGGTGACGGCACTGGCGTCAATTCTCTAGTGCAGGTTTACGCCCAAGGCGTTTTGATCATTGACCCTGGGCCTTCTGGGGTTTATGAAGAAGCAATATTAAAAAGTGTTCAAAAATTGCACAGTTTTCCCATTGGTCCAGTTTTATGGATAGTAAATTCAGGAGCATACCCCGAGCTGGTTTTGGCTGATGGAGCGAAAATAAATAGACGGGCAAAAATCATCTCTTCTCAAGAGACGCGCCAAAACATGATGCGTCAGTGCGTGGCGTGCAGAGAAAGATTGGCCACCGTTTTGGGTGATGATGCAATCAGACGACAGGCATTGCGCTTTCCTGAGGTTATTGTAAAAGATCGCCAATCTTTACCTTCTCCTTTGGGCGATTGGGAGGTATTTCTGGTGCCAAAAGGGAGCGCTCCGACGGATTTATACCTGTGGAATCAACGGGCTGGAGTTCTATATGCTGGTGGGGCTATTTCGATGCCCGGAAATACACCTGACTTAAGGGGAAGCTCCTTATTTGCTTGGATCAATATTCTCAATGAAATGAAGGCGTTAAAACCAAAATATGTCATTGGAGCAGGCGAAATGAGGGGGCTGAATGGGCTCGATAACATCACTTCTTCAAGCGCTATTGATAATACTTTGCAATATTTAGAGGCTGTCAAAGCATTGGTTGAAAGTGATTTTGAAAATGGGGGTGACCCTGCTAGCGCTGATAAAAGACTGGCGTTACCCCTATACGAAAATTTGCGTGGTTATCAGCGAATTCACCTGCTCAATATTCAGCATGCCTGGTATGAATATGAAAGCCAGATTGGCTTAATGAGTGAAGCCCAACCACAGTAATAAGGGTATTTACTAAGTTCTAATTTCCTGATTTTTGAAAATAGGTGTGCCAATATTCCATGACCTTTTAATTGCATAAGAAGAGAAGAATATGAAATTTTTATTAAAGTTTTCCTTGGTTGTCGCTACTACTATTTTTTCGAGCTTGCTAATGGCTCATGGCGATGTTGTCCCTCACTCAGTGGATGCTTCATCTCTGCCACAGTTAGGCGCAGACTGGAGAGAATCCAACCCTTATCGCAATACTGCTGCATACCCTCAGGCTATTGTGGTGGGCGCCTCGGGTTTTAACCAAAATTGCGCGCGTTGCCATGGTCTAGAGGCGATTTCAGGTGGAATAGCCCCTGACTTAAGAAAAGTAGACCTTGATTGTTATGACATTAAAGATGAAAAGAAGAAGCAAGCTTGCTTTGTTGAAATTGATGGATATTTTGTGGCTACAGTTCGCGCAGGAAGAGTTCGCAATGGAAATGTCTATATGCCGCCATTTGAAGGGATCTTATCTCAAGAAGCGATTTGGGCGATCAAATCTTATATCGAAAGTCGTCACGATAGCCTGGCTAAATATTGATTTCAAACAAAGGAAACGAAATGAATGCCTGCCTCAAAAAAATAAGCTTTTCCTGTATCGGGATCATCATTGCAGGATCCTCTTTTTTTTGTAAGGCTGATTCAGCCAAGATTAAAGAGACGGGCACTATCAAGGTTGCTCTTTACAATGATTTTGTACCCTTCTCCGATGGGCGTCAGGTTTCAAAGGGGATTGATGTTGATATTGCCCAAGCGCTTGCCAAAAAAATGAATCTTCGTTTATCGGTTTTGCCTTTTGATTCGGGCGAAAATTTAAATGATGATTTACGAAACATGGTGTGGAAGGGGCACTACTTAGGTTATGGACCCGCTGATTTCATGATGCATGTCCCCTTTGACAATGCTTTATCTGCGGCCAATCCACAGGTTTTAATATTTGCACCCTACTATCGCGAAATGGTTGTTATGGCAATTGATACCAAGCGTTTGGAGATGGTCGCAAACCTATCAGATTTAAAAGATAAGCCATTGTGTGCTGTGAGGGGTGAAGCAGGCTCTGTTGCATTACTCTCTGCAAGCAACGGGGCGCTTACTAATCAAATCAAGCTTGTCGACAATTTAAAAGAGTGCGCCCTGCTCATGAAAGATGGAAAAGTCGATGTGATCGCCGCTCGAAGATCTGAGCTTGAGTACTACTTGCGAGACTACTCCCAGGCTAAGTTATTACCAATTGAGTCACCTGTGATTCAACCAAAAGGATGGGCTGTTGGTATTGCTACCAAGAAAGACGACCCAGATCTTCAAGAGTCCTTAAGCAGGGCGATGAATGAGCTAAGAGATAGCGGTGAGCTAAGTGATATTTTTACTAAGTATGGCGTGAAATTAGTATCCCCATAATTTAGAGGTGTTTTTTATTGCGTTGCAACGTAATGAGTTTAAAAAGCGCTGTTATTTTTTTGAACACTAGTGCATCAATTTTATCGGGGAATGCCCTTAATTCATTGATGAAATCCAGTAATAAATTGAGTTTGAAGCTTTTTGCATTGACTGAGCTTGTTCGTAAAAGGGAAAATTTCCCGGTGATGTTGTGATGGGTATGAATATTTGAGGGATTTATCTATTTCTCTTAAATAACGATTTGTAGATAGTGTCGCAAATTATTTTTAAATTAAACACTTGGAGGTTGGGTATGCGTAAGTCAATTCAAGGCCTAATTATGGTCGCCGGATTGGTAGCAGTGACTGCACATGCAGCAAATGTTACTGATGCGATGATTCAAAATGGCGCGAATGATACAAAGAATGTTTTAACTACTGGTATTACTTCTGATGGTCAACGTTTTTCGAAGTTAAACCAAGTTAACGATAAGACTGTTAAGTCATTGGTTCCAGCCTGGTCATTTTCTTTTGGTGGCGAGAAGCAGCGTGGACAAGAGTCTCAGCCATTGATCGTTGGCGATAAGATGTTTGTTACCGCCTCTTACTCACGCCTCTTTGCTTTAGAGACTAAGAGCGGGAAAAAATTGTGGAAATATGAGCATCGTCTTCCTGAAGGCATCATGCCTTGCTGCGACGTTGTGAATCGTGGTGCTGCTGTATACGATAACCTCGTTATCTTTAGTACTTTAGATGCACAACTTGTGGCTTTGAACCAGGATACTGGCAAGGTGGAGTGGAAAGAAACTGTCGCCGACTACAAGGCTGGATACTCCAATACTGCTGCGCCATTGATCGTAAACGGCTTAGTAATCACCGGTGTATCTGGTGGTGAATTTGGCATCGTCGGTAAAGTGGATGCACGTGACGCTAAGACCGGTAAATTGGTTTGGACACGTCCAACAGTTGAAGGTCATATGGGTTACAAATATGGCGCAGATGGCAATGCTATTGAAAATGGCACGACTGGTACATTGAACGCATCATGGCCAGGTGAGACATGGAAATCTGGCGGTGCTTCAACTTGGATGGGTGGTACTTACGACAAGAAAACTGGCTTGGTTTACTTTGGTACAGGTAACCCTGGCCCATGGAACAGCTGGTTGCGTCCAGGCGACAACTTGTATAGCTCCTCAACATTGGCTTTAAATCCAACAACAGGCAAAATTGTTTGGTCTTATCAAACTACTCCTCATGATGGTTGGGACTTTGACGGCTCAAATGAGTTTGTTACCTTTGATATGAATGGCAAACGCGTTGGTGGTAAAGCGGACCGTAATGGCTTCTTCTACCTTGTTGATGCACAGAGCGGTAAGTTAGAAAATGCTTTCCCGTTTGTTAAGAAGATTACTTGGGCATCAAGCATTGACTTGAAAACAGGTCGTCCTAACTACATTGCTGATAATCGCCCTGGAAATCCTGGAACCGAAGCTAAAGGTAAGTCTGTATTTTCTGCCCCTTCATTCTTGGGTGGTAAAAACCAACAGCCAATGGCTTATAGTCCTGATAGCGGCTTATTCTATGTACCTGCAAACGAATGGGGCATGGAAATTTGGAACGAGCCTGTTACCTACAAAAAAGGTGCAGCTTTCTTGGGTGCTGGCTTTGTGATCAAAACGATTCGTGATGACTATATTGGTGCCTTACGTGCGGTTGATCCAAAAACTGGAAAAATTGCTTGGGAAGTTACCGACGAAGCTCCATTGTGGGGTGGCGCTATGGCAACTGCTGGTAACCTAGTGTTCTGGGGTACTCCAGGCGGTTACCTCAAAGCTGCAGATGCTAAGACTGGTAAGGTCCTCTGGTCATTCCAAACTGGTTCAGGTGTAGTAGCTCCTCCTGTTACTTGGATGGAGAACGGTGTTCAATACGTAGCAGTTGTATCCGGTTGGGGTGGTGCAGTTCCACTGTGGGGCGGAGAAATTGCTAAGAAAGTTAGCTATCTTGAGCAGGGCGGATCTGTTTGGGTATTCAAGTTGGCTGGCAACTCAGCTACCTTGGCTAGCAAGTAATCAGCAACACTTAGAAAACCTCCCTACGGGGAGGTTTTTTATTGGCGCTCAGATTTTCTTGTGAAAAGACTGAATTATTTATTGGGAATGACTTTAAGATTAAAAATAAACTTGCTGTTTGCTGGATTGATAATATTTTTTATATCAATTCTTGCGGCAAGAGAAATTGTGGGTATCCGCTCAAGTGTTAAGGAGGAAATTGAGGCAGCCAACCGGGTTGCAACTCAAGTGCTTGGTCGAGTAACTGTCGCCTATCAATATACGAATGAAAATGAGTTCAAAGACTTTTTAAGTAATTTAGGGCGAGTTCGATCAAATGAAATTATTTTCCGAAATAATCATGATGAAATTTTATATAAGTCGCCACCGCCAGTTTATAAAGCCGGTAGAGAGGCTCCCTCTTGGTTTACTGCGATAGTAAAGCCAACAATAGGTGTGAAAATAATTGCTATGCCTAATGGCTCAATTTCTATTACGCCAGATCCATCGCGTGCAATTTTGGATGGATGGGAAGATATTCAAGAGTTTTTCTTAACTGCGATTGCCTGCTTATTTTTAGCTAATGTATTGGTTTTCCTTGTCCTTGGTAGATGGCTGAAGCCATTCCAAAAAATTAAAAATGCGATTGAATTAGTTGAGCAGGGCGATTATTTCATCAGACTTGATCAACTTGATGGGGGGGAGGCTAGTGCTATCGGCCGCGCATTCAACAAAATGATTGATGCCATTAATGAAGTGATTCAAACGAAGCAAGAAATAGTGAAGACTGAATCCCTTTTAACTTTTGAAAGAGAGTTCTCGCAGAGCATACAAGAACATATTGAACGCGAAAGGAAAGAGATTGCTCAAGAACTCCATGATGATCTTGGACAATCAATTACAGCCATTAAATCTATTGCCATCAGCATCAAAAATCAGGCTGAAACTCAATTTCCTGATTTAAAAAGGTCTTGCGAGTTGTTAGTTGAGGTGGCGACACAAATGTACGATTCTATGTATCGCTTAATCCCTAAATTAAGACCAACCATTCCTAAGCAATTGGGGTTAAAGGGGGTGATTGAAGAATTGGTTGATCAGGTTCGGGCCCAACAACCCCACATTCAATTTTTCCATGAGGTTGAACTTGAAAAAAAATCCGATGCCATAGAGCTTGCTATATACAGGGTGATACAAGAGGCAGTTACTAATGCACTTAAACATTCTGGGTGCTCAAAGCTAAGCATTCATTTGCATGAAAGCGTTAGTGAAATAACCTTGAGTATTGAGAACAATGGGGCGTACGTAGAGTCTATACATGAAAAAGAGGGGCATTACGGCATCACTGGAATGAAGGAGCGCGCCTATTTTCTGAATGGGAAGTTAAGCTTTACCTCATTAGAAGAGGGTGGATTAATAGTTCAATTGAGTATAAGTAAGCTTAAAAATGGTTAAGATCATGTTGGTTGACGATCATGATTTAGTGAGAATCGGCTTTAAGTTACTGATTGAATCTGAGCCAGACATGCAGGTGGTTTCGGAAGCTAATAGTGGAGAGTTAGCTTGTCAATTAGTGCTCGATCCAGTGAATCCAATTGATCTCATTATTATGGATATGAACATGTCTGGAATAAGTGGGATTGAGGCAACTAAACGTATTTTGGCTAAAAATCCGGATATTAAAATTCTAGGCCTCTCTGCCCATGAGGACCCTGTTTTTATAAGGCATTTGACTCAAGCAGGTGCATCCGCATACCTGTCTAAGAGAAGTGCACCAACGGTATTGATTCAGGCAATTCGTGAGATCTATAAAGGCAAGCCATTTTTGGACGCTGAACTTAAAAATCATCAGCTCAATATTGACTTATCTAATGATCAGAATCCAATCAATATTCTTTCAGAAAAAGAGTTCGAGGTCTTTATTCATTTGGCCAAGGGATTAAGTGTGAATGCTATTGCAGAAATCCTGCATGTCTCCCCAAGCACTACAGGCACCCACTTATACAATGTTAAGCAAAAACTCAATGCTTCAACACAATCTGATTTGACCTTAATTGCATTAAGAAATAAGCTCATTCAGCTATAAAGTAAATCAAGCTGGTTGCTGGTATTGCCCCTATTTTCTCTAAATGGGCCCGCTTATTTGAAATCGCATTTTAAGTGCAAACTCCCAAGCAGAATCATGATTATCACTAGAGATATCTGGCGCCTATATTTATATAATCATTCAACAATAAATATCATTGCTGGTCATGAATTTAAGAGGAAATTTTGATGAGATGTAAAACCTTAGTAGTCTTAATTGGTTTGATTTGTAGCGGATCTTCGCTGGTTCTAGCACAAGTGGCGCCACCCCCGAATTACGATCAAAAGTTAAGTGATGTAGTGGTGACTGCTACACGTGCAGGTACGCCACTGGATCAAATGACCCTCAATACTACGATCTTGACCAAGGAAGTGCTTGAGGCAGCGCCCGACCAAACGATTGATCAAGTCTTAAAAAATGTGCCGGGCGTGTTCTTAAACGATGTGCCTTACTATCAAAAGGATCCGACCGGCCAAAGCATCAATGTGCGTGGTTTAGGTTATGGTCGCACGCTGGTATTAATTGATGGACTGCCTGCTAACGATGCCTTTTATGGCACCGTGCAGTGGAACTTAGTTCCCATGTCGGCGATTGATTCTGTCGAGTTTGTGCGCGGTGGTGTATCGAGTTTGTATGGTAACTATGGCATGGGCGGTGTCATTAATATCAATACCAAGACACCGCAAAATAGCTCACAAGATATTGCTGCAAGTTATGGTGCATTTGGCACTGGTAATGTTGCCGTATCTAAAGATATTGTTGCCTCCGATGCCTATCAAATGCGCTTATCAGCGGATTACTTTTCTACGGCTGGTTTTCAGAATTACGCGACCATTTTTCCAGCATCGCCAAACAATATTAAAAATGGCATGGGGACTGACTCCGCAGCCAATTCCAATATTCGCTTAGAGAACTTTTTTAAGCCAACGGCAGATACCAATGCTTTTTTACGTTTGGGCTATGGCACGATGGCTGATCTGAGTACAAACTATGCCATTGCGCCTAACCTAATTCAAACGGCTAATTTTGCAGGTGGCACAAATACGCAAATAGATGTAGATAAAAAAACGCAGGTCAATGTGTTTTATCAGCAGACTCAGTTCTACAAGCAAAGTGGTTCTACCGCAACATCGGGGGTAGATAGAAATCAGCCCTATATCAATGCCAACTACACCGATCCTTATGCCACGCTTGGGGCTTCTGCGCAATACACCCATGATCTTCATGCCGCAGGAATTGATCAATATATTCTGGGGATAGATGCGCGCAATATTACCGCCTCAAACACCACGAATAATCTCAATGCCAATGGCTCAGGTCAGGTGGTGTCGGTGGATTATGCCCAGGGACAACAAAATTTTTATGGGATATTAGGGCAGCTTAAGTCTAAGTCTTTGGCTATTCCGCTTGAGGCGACATTGGGTGCGCGCTTAGATTATTGGACTAGTCAAACCCCCACCTTATATAACGCTGGGGCCAATGGCATCAATCCGCAATATCAAAACGTGAACAGTCAAAGTAAAACGCAATTGAGTCCTTCTTTAGGGCTACTCTATCAAGCTACCAGTGATTTAGACTTGCGGGCGGCAGCATATCAAGCCTTTCATGCGCCGAGTATGAACAACACACTGCGCAGCTATGGTTCGCAAACCAGCTGGAATTTTGCTAATCCCAATCTGACTCCAGAAACCATGACGGGATTTGAGTTGGGTTCTGACTACCGCTGGGGTGCTGGTTTTGCGCAGATCACTGCTTTTAATAATTACGTTCAAAATGCGGTAGCCAGTTATGCTTTAAATGCTAATAACGCCGGTGATGTTGCTTTGGCGCAATCGCTTTGTAATGCCACGGGTAATCCGCTGACGGGGGTGGGAAACGTGGGTATTTGTAATTCCAAATCGGTGAATTACTTTACCAATCGCCAGAATTTATTGAGTCAGGGGGTGGAGTTTGAGTATCACCAAGATCTGGATGTGCATTGGGCAGTCGATAGTGGCTACACCTATACCAACACCCGCCTGACTTGGAATGCAACCAGCGATCCAACGGGCAGTCAGCTTGGGGGTGTACCGCGCAATATGTTTAATTCTGGAGTGACGTATTACCCTGCGCCATCAGCCAGCCTCACTGCAACCATGCATTATGTGGGGAACTCATGGATGGATACCGCCCACCTCTATCCAGTACCGGCCTACGCCATTATTGGTTTGCGAGCTAACTATCAAGTCACGCAGAATGCCTCCGTCTTTGCTTCTGTTGTGAACTTACTCAATCGCCAATACATTACCTTCAATCAGGCCACCTCGAGCAGCTCCTACCAGGCTGGAATGCCGCAGGCCATTACAGTAGGGGCTAAACTAGACTTCTAGCTTTGGTCAATCCACCATTGTGGTTAAAATCGAGGAAAACACAATCGAGAAGGTTTGAATGTTTGGTTTAATCTTTCTATTGCTATTCAATTGCGCCCATATCAAATCCTCTTAGCAGTTTTACCCATAGGTCTGTTTGCCTGTGCAACCCAATCCGGTACATGGGTGAAAAGTGATGTAGCACCCCTACAATTTAATCAAGACAACTATGCTTGTCTTCAGGAGTCGC
>Ga0364922_10075_pt1 | contig 55931 bp, 47 predicted proteins | sample ExccelJu500001D4_2_FD_206955 | JGI IMG/M metagenome (GOLD analysis project Ga0364922, IMG submission 206955) | Enriched cells from Trout Bog Lake Hypolimnion, Wisconsin, USA - BchlTB.June20.5000.01.D4 | ecosystem: Environmental > Aquatic > Freshwater > Lake > Hypolimnion/Profundal zone | place...
CTACGACTGGCTCTATCTTGACACGTTCGCCGATATGAACGGAATCAATCCTTATATGAACGGTCCCCTCTCAAACCTCAATAACCGCCTCACTTTTGCTCCGGTCAGCTGGTTTAACCTCCGAATTGGTTCCCAGGTTCCACTGGATTCGCAGGGGTTCTCGGAATTCAACACGGATTTTGATATCATGCCCGTGCGCAATTTTGATTTCACTTTCGGCACACGATATATCAACAACTACAATGGCACTACGGATAATAACCAGTATCCCCTCTCAGTGTTCTGGAGGGCCAATGATCAGTGGTCATTCAGTGCCTACGAGATTTATAATACCCAGCCAGGTCAGGCAAATTCATTCATTTATCAGCGCTATATGATCCATCGCGATCTCTCAAGCTGGGTTATGTCGTTCGGTATTCAGGTGAACCAGAATCAGTCAACTTCGACTCAGAGCGCCTATAACCAGTATGGGGCACTGATCACTTTTACCCTCAAGGACCTACCACAAGTTACCCTTCCCCTCGCATTCAGTCCCTCCACACAAGCTGGATCGAGTGGTTCTAGTCCCCTGTCCCCCTCCCACTAATCGGATACTGTTCAAGCACTTTAAAGGCATCGCAAGCGCCATCTGGCGCGAAGAAGTGCGTGGATGAAGGGACTGGTTTGTACATTGGAAGCCATGTCGCCAAAAACTCCCCGAGTTTTATCAATGAACAAGTTTTCCACCCCTGTTCTTCACCCCAGAAAATCAGATCGCTGAAATTCACATCTGACGTCAGATCCTGTTTGCCGAAATGTGCATAGAGTTGGAGCCCGGTGATCCGTTGGTGTCGCCGGTATGCTCTCAGCGATCCCATCGGTCTTTGATGGTAGAGATGTTCAATGGTGTCGCCGTAATCGATGTTCAGTAGAAAGCCCTCCTTCCACGAGTTTCCCCAACTCCTGAGCCAGTTTCTGTAGGTATCGTGTCGTTCCACTCGTTGACCTTGAGGAAATTTTTCAAACTGGTTGAACCACTGATCCTGAGTGACCGGTGGAGATATGACTTCGGAGAGAGAGCCATCCTCAGAGATCATGACCCCGACTTCTCCCCATCCCAGAGCCCCCTTCTGAAAAAGCCTACAGGGGAAGGCATCAATTAATTCATTACTGAAAATCAATGCTCTCCCCTTGGTGAATCGAAGTGCCTCGAGCATGGAATTGGTCCACTGGACAGGCTTCCCTTTAAGGAGTTTCTGTTGCTGCTGTCGAAGAACTGCGGAAGTCTCATGGATCATGTAATCTGTCCGCCATCGAGTTTTCCATCCTAGCTTCCGAAGAATTGTCAGGGCCAATGAGCCGTCACCCGCTCCAATTTCTATCACTGGAATCCGGCTCCATCCGAGAGTTTTTGCCCTTGTGCGTATCCAGGCGGCAATGGAGACCCCAAGTTTTTCATCGAGGGTGGCGCTTGTGGAAAAATCCCCTTTTGCCCCGATCCCGCGGATCTGCGAGGTGTAATATCCGAAATTCGGGTGGTACAGAGACTCCTGCATGAAGCGTTCAAAGGGGATGAGACCCCCGTTCTCTGCCTGTACCCACCGCAGGAAGGTGAGCAGGTTATGACGATGCACGAGACTTGAGCAACAGTTTGAAGGCAGCAGTTCTATCAACGGGATCTTCCGCTGTGAGGAGATCAGAGACGACAACGACACGTTTGGCCCCTGAATCCAGCACTTCCTGGAGATTGGACAATTTGATGCCACCGATGCAGAAGATGGGGAGTGAAAGTGCCCGGTGTGTTTTTTGAATAAGTTCTGTGCCGATTGGCTGATAATCTGGCTTCGTTGGTGTGCTGAAGATGGGGCCGAACCCTATGTAGTCAGGGGCTTCTGTAACTGCTGACTGGGCCTGCTCCAATGAGTGAGTCGATTTCCCGATCAAGGCACCCTTCCCGGCAAGGCGGCGTGCTTCAGATACGGAAAGGTCATCCTGTCCCACATGTGCCCCGGAAGCTCCAGCAGCTTGAACCAGTTCCGGATAATCGTTCAGGATAAACGGGATTCTGGCCGTCTTGCAGATTGGGGCAAGTTCCCTTGCTATCGAGAGGACTTCCTCAATCGATTCTTTCTTTGCACGAAGTTGGATGATATCGGCACCACCGTTTATCAAGAGAGAGGTAATGAGGGAAAGGTTTTCCCTCCCCACATAACCCGTATCAACGATCGCGTAGAGAAGAGCTCCGTCGAGTGATCTCATAAAAAACGGCGGGAAGAACTCCGCAAACCACCTATTCCTTGACCTTTGGAACTCCGTTCCGGAGGAAATGTTCGAGAAATCCCGTATGGTATTTTCCTCTTCGGAAATCCGAATTTTGCATTATAGCGTGGTGAAGAGGTATGGTTGTCTTGATACCGATGACCTGATACTCACCGAGTGCACGGGTCATGCGATTGATGGCGGCTTGGCGGGTGGAAGCCGTGGCAATCATCTTGGCAATCATCGAGTCGTAATTGGGTGGAATCGGATATCCGGCATACGCATGGGAATCAATACGGATTCCGCGCCCGCCGGGTGCGTAGTAGGCACCGATCGTTCCGGGGCATGGCATAAAGTTCTTTTCCGGATCTTCTGCGTTGATACGGCATTCGATGGAGTGAAGCCGTGGTTTGGCATTGACGACGTGGTCTGACAAGTGGTCACCGGCAGCTACTTGGAGTTGCTGCTTCACCAGATCGCAACCGTAGACCTCTTCCGTGACGGGATGCTCCACCTGGATTCGGGTGTTCATCTCCATAAAGTAGAAGTTACCGCTGTCATCGACTAGATACTCTACGGTGCCGGCGTTGTAATAGCCTGCGGCTTCACAAAGGCGGATGGACGCGTCACCCATCCTCTTGCGGAGATCCTCTGTCATAAGAGGAGAGGGGCATTCCTCAATAATCTTCTGGTTGCGCCTTTGCAAGGAGCAGTCGCGTTCTCCAAGATGTACAATCTGACCGTGCTTGTCTCCGAAAACCTGAAACTCAATGTGGTGTGGATTCTCGATGAGTTTTTCGATGTAGACGTCCGGATTGCCAAAAGCCTTTTCGGCTTCCATACGGGCGCTGTGGAACCCTTGGATAAGGGTTTTTTCATCGCGTGCCACCCGCATTCCACGTCCTCCTCCACCTGCTACTGCTTTGATCATGACAGGATAGCCGATCTTCTTGACAACTTTAATGGCCTCCTGCTCGTTCTCCACAACACCATCGCTTCCCGGTGAAACCGGAACCCCTGCTTTGCGGGCGCATTCGCGTGCGCTGTTCTTGTCCCCCATGAGCTTGATTGATTCTACAGAGGGGCCGACAAAGTTAATGTTGGCAGACCCACAAACCTCAGCGAAATGGGCATTTTCGGCCAAAAAACCGTATCCCGGGTGGATAGCGTCAACATCTGAGATTTCCGCAGCGCTTATTATCCGGTCGATTTTCAGATAACTTTCGCTTCCAGCGGCAGGGCCAATACAGATTGCTTCGTCAGCCAGCTGCACATGTAGGGAATGGAGATCCGGTTCCGAGTATACTGCCACTGTGCTGACACCCAACTCCTTACAGGCGCGGATGATGCGCAATGCGATCTCTCCGCGGTTCGCGATCAGTACTTTTTTGAACATGGGGACGGATTTCCGAATTCGTTAGCTGACTCGGAAAAGAACCTGTCCGAACTGGACCGGTTTGCCGTTTTCCGCAACAACCTCGACTATCTTGCCAGTTATCTCCGCCTTGATCTCGTTCATCACCTTCATGGCCTCAATGATGCATACTACCGACTCGGCTTCTATCGACTTGCCTGGCTCGACATAAGGTGGGGAGTCGGTGGAGGGGGCGGCGTAGAAAGTGCCGACCATCGGTGAGGTGATCTCCTTGTAGCTGCTCTTGGGCGGCTCGGTAGCCTCAGGTGCTCCTGAAGGAAGCGCAACCGGCGCAGGGGGGGGTGCTGAGTGTGCGTGGCTTTGTATTACTGGAGCCCCCTGAGTAGCGCCGAAGGGAGTTTTGAGGGCGATCCTGAGATCGCCCTGTTCGAATTCCAAGACGGCCAGATTGTTTTTCTTCAGGAGATCGATGAGTGTTCTAACCTCGTGGAAGCTGGTTCCATCGCTTTTGGCTGGAGCCTTTGTCTTGACGACCTGAGTCGCTGGAATCTTTTTAACGGACGCCTTGGAGGGCTTTTTTGAGGGATTGGTGTTACGGGCCATGCTGGTTTTTGTTGGAAGTGTGGATTCTGGGGTGGGTAAATGCCCTAGGTCAAGCAACCGATCCCTCTTTACAGGTGGATTTCTTCGAGTTCTATTAATCACCTATGTGGCTCCTGATGCCTATTCTTGTTACTGTGCTTGTGATCATCTGCCTTTTGATGATCCTAACCATTCTCATGCAACGTCCCAAGAGCGAGGGACTCGGCGCGGCCTTTGGCGGAGGACTGACAGACAACCTCTTTGGCGCCCAGACCACCACAGTGCTGACCAAATTCACCGTCTGGTTAGGGGGACTCTTTTTCCTGCTGACGCTGGTAATCTCAATCCTTCATGTGAAATCCTCCTCAGGATCCACTTCGATTCAGAAGCAGTTGCTGAAGGCTCCTTTGCCAGTTTCTTCACCTTCCAAATAAATTGTGAATACGGCTGCGCGGATTGCCGCCGCTGCCAAGTGGTGTCGGAGAGCGGCTCAGCCCATTGTATTTGTTCCTACTATGGGAGCACTTCATCAAGGGCATGCCTCATTAATCCGTCGTGCCAGATGCATCGCTGGTTCCAAAGGAAGTGTTGTTGTTTCCATTTTTGTCAACCCCCTGCAATTTGGTCCGAAGGAAGATCTGGCTCTCTATCCACGGACTTTTATGGAGGATCGGAAGATCTGCCGCCAAGAGGGCGTTAATCTCCTCTTCCACCCACTCGCAGAGGAAATGTATCCCGAAGGGGCCTCGGTCATAGTCTCAGAAAGAAGACTCTCTGCAGGACTTTGCGGCGCATCGAGACCAGGACATTTCGATGGAGTCTGCACCGTCGTGACAATGCTCTTGCAGATAATCCAACCGCAATTTGCGGTCTTTGGTGAGAAGGATTGGCAGCAACTTGCCGTGATTCGCCGCATGGTCTGCGACCTTAAGATACCAGTTGGCATCGTAGGGCATCCGACAATCCGTGAGGAGGATGGACTTGCCCTAAGTTCGCGCAACCGGCTTTTAAGTCCAGCAGCCCGACGAACTGCCCCGGCGATCCATCAGGCTCTGACTACTACTGCAAATGAGGCGGAGAAGGGTGAACACTCGGTTATTCGGCTTCGCCGGCGTCTAATTGGAGATCTAACTTCCCTTCCGGGAGTGACAGTAGAATATGTAGAGATCGTGGATGAAATGACTCTTATTCCACTAAAGAAACTCGTAGGAGGCACCCCTGCGCGTGCTTTGGTTGCCATTCGTATGGACGGAGTACGGTTGATCGATAATCTTTCCATTCCTACGCCACGATGAAGACTTTTGACTATGTGGTGGTGGGAAGCGGCTTGGCTGGGCTTACGTTTGCACTAAAAGCTGCTGACCGTGGAACAGTTGCTATTGTGACTAAGAAGTCGCGGGCTGATTCCAATACTGCCTGGGCTCAGGGAGGAATTGCTTGCGTTACGAGCAGTGAGGATTCCATTGCGATACACGTTCGCGACACTCTAGTGGCCGGCGATGGCCTGTGTGACGAGGAGGTTGTTCGCGCAATTGTTAGTGAGGGCCCTGAACGCATCGCCGAGTTGGTCGCCCTTGGGATGCATTTCGACGAAAGAATTGCCGCAAACGGAAGGAGGGAAATCGATTTGGGTCGTGAGGGAGGTCATTCTAAACGCCGTATCCTTCACGCTAGAGATGCTACAGGATTTGAGATTGAGAAGGTGCTGCTTGGCGTTGTTGAGGCCCATCCCAACATTACAGTTTTGGAAAAACACATGGCCGTGGATCTGATCACCACTGGAAAGCTCGGGTATGCCATGCAGGATAGCTGTGTCGGACTCTATGTACTCGATGAAACGACAGGTGATGTAGAGACACTCCGGACAGATGTAACAGTACTGGGCACCGGCGGTTGCGGTAGGGTTTACCTCTATACGACTAATCCTGAAATTGCTACTGGCGACGGGGTAGCCATGGCATGGCGTGCTGGGGCGGCCATTACTAACATGGAGTTTATGCAGTTCCATCCGACCTGCCTTTACCATCCCAAGGAAAAATCCTTTCTCATTACTGAAGCGGTTCGTGGGGAGGGAGGGATTCTGATTGATGACAAAGGTCGGCGATTCATGGAAAATTATGACGAGCGACTTGAACTTGCTCCTCGTGACATTGTCGCCCGTGCCATTGACTCAGAGATGAAACGCACCGGAAAACCCTGTGTCTTTCTCGACATTTCCCACAAGCCAAAGGAGTTCATTCGTGGTCGTTTTCCGACCATTTACGAGACATGCCTCGGACTTGGAATCGATATTACCAGCCAGCCCATTCCAGTCGTTCCGGCCGCCCATTACCAGTGTGGTGGAATAAAAACCAACCTGAGCGGAGAGACTACAGTGCGCGGTCTCTATGCCGTCGGCGAGGTTGCGTCAACCGGACTTCATGGGGCTAACCGCCTCGCTAGCAACTCTCTTTTGGAAGCTCTTGTCATGGCTCACCGCGCCGAGGCAAAGGCAAGTCGCAACCATCACCGTCAGCAAATAGAAGTTTTCCTGCCTGAGTGGCTCCCAGGAAAGGTGCAGGACGTCGATGAGATGGTTGTCATCTATCATAACTGGGACGAGATACGGCGACTCATGTGGGATTATGTAGGCATCGTTCGAACGGACAAAAGGCTTCAGAGAGCGGCCACACGCCTTCGTAATCTCCAGACAGAGATCCAGGAATTTTACTGGAATTTCAAGATCACTGCCGATCTCTTGGAGTTACGCAATCTGGCTACCACAGCATCTTTGATCGTGGATTGTGCCATCAGCAGGAAAGAGAGCCGAGGTCTTCACTATACCCTCGATTATCCCCGACATGGCGATGCCAAGTTCCTACGGGATACGGTTATTCGACGGTTTTGATGTAGAGGTTCGCGGCAGAGCTACGGACTAGTGGGATTGAAAAACAGCAGAATGAATCTGCATGCCATTCATCGTCTATGAAAAGACGCCATCTTCCACGATGGAAGATAGAGATGCATTTTTATTTGGAGAGGACCTTGTTCCAAGCAGCTATCTGGGTTGCTTGGGAAGCAAAAAGGGAGTCGGGTGAATCAAGGATTTCCACGCCTGTGATCTTGTCGCCTTGTCGGATGGCGTTCACGACCTCTTGATCTTTCGGGCTGTCAACGGCCCCGAATATACTGTGTTTGCCATCGAGCCAGGGTGTAGGGACATGTGTGATGAAAAACTGACTCCCATTGGTGCCGGGGCCTGCGTTAGCCATAGAGAAGATACCAGCACGGTCATGCTTGAGATCGGGACGAAACTCATCAGCGAATTTGTAACCTGGTCCCCCCATCCCTGTTCCGGTCGGATCGCCACCCTGAATCATAAAATCCGGGATTACTCGGTGAAAAGTCAGGCCATCGTAGAAGCCGCGACGGGAGAGATTGAGGAAGTTGGCGACGGTTACGGGCACCTTGCCCGCGTAGAGAGTTGCACGGATGTCACCCTTTGAAGTGTGAAGGACAATCCGTATATCACCGGGAACGGTTGCCGGATTTGCTGCTCCGGCGATGCCTGGAGCCATGGAAAGAGTGGCGGAAAGTGCGAAAAGTGTCTTTTTCATCAGGCCACTATTGGGTAGCAGAGAGGAGTGCCAAAGAAAGACAAAACCCCAAAATCTTCCAGATTGGACCCGATGGATGCTAAACCATCAGTCTCTGGCAAGGATCGTAACAAGAATGGTCTGTGTGTCGGTCTTATCCAGATGCGCTGTGCTGCTTCTCGTGATGAAAATCTGGAGACTGCCGAATCTCTGATCAGGGAAGCCGCGGGAAAGGGGGCGGCTGTCATTTGTCTCCCCGAACTCTTTCTTAACGAGTACTTTTGTCAAAGCGAGGATCACCGTTACTTTAGTCTTGCCGAGACGATACCAGGTCCCACAACGAAGTACTTGGGAAGGCTTGCCGGAGAACTAGGAATTGTTCTGATAGCCTCCCTATTCGAGCGCCGTGCCCCCGGTCTTTATCACAATACGGCAGCCGTCATTGAGTGTGATGGAAAGTACCTTGGAAAGTATCGAAAGATGCATATTCCCGATGATCCCCTCTTTTATGAGAAGTTCTACTTCACTCCTGGAGATCTCGGCTTCCTCAACTGGAAGACTAGCGTAGGCAACCTCGGTGTACTTATCTGCTGGGATCAGTGGTATCCAGAGGCCGCTCGTCTGACAGCACTCAAGGGGGCAGAAGTTCTTTTTTATCCCACCGCAATCGGATGGCATCCCTCAGAGAAAAAAATGTACGGGGATAAGCAAAAGGCAGCATGGCAGCTTGCCCAGCGTGCTCATGCGCTCGCCAATGGCTGTTATGTGTGCGGAGTCAATCGCATCGGCCATGAGTCACCCGCGGGTGGGTCTGGTCTGCAATTCTGGGGTGGTACCTTTGTGGCAGCACCGGATGGATCTATCATTGCCGAGGCTCCTACTGACAAGCCAGCAGCCCTCGTAGTAGAGCTAGATCTTGGCTTCATGGACACTCATCGTACTCACTGGCCATTTCTGCGCGACCGTCGTATCGACGCCTACGATGGTATCGACAAACGCTTCATCGATTGAGAAATGTCATTGCCCAGTCCATGGAGACACTTCCCGATCAGGTAAGGGATTACTGTCAACTCCTGCAAAGGTGGCAGGGTTTGGTGGCTAAAAATCCCTTCCTGCAACTCTCTATATTCGGGGAAGCCGAAGGTTACCCCTTGGCTGCTGTGGAATCGCAGAGGTGGGTTGATGCCGTTCCCTCCATATATCTTTCTGCGGGCATTCATGGCGACGAACCGGCTGGTGTCGAGGGACTTCTGCAGTGGGCTTCTGAAGAAATTGGGGCCTTGGGGGACTGGAACTGGCAGATCTTTCCATGTCTTAATCCATGGGGGCTTGAGAGGAATATCCGCTGTGATGGAGGGGGACATGATCTTAACCGTTGTTTTAATTCCCGCAGGATTCCCCAAATCAAAGCCCAACTTACTCTTATGAAGGGACGGCATTACGATCTGGCTGTCTGCCTGCACGAGGATTATGATGCAAGAGGATTTTATCTTTATGAAATCGCATCGCAGAGACCTTATTGGGGGGAATCACTGTGTAGTGATGTTGCCATGGTGATACCGCCCGATTCTCGGCTCAGTATTGACGGACATAAGGCCCGAGAGGGACTGATTCGCAGGCGCATCAGTCCTGATCTGCTGAAAGGGCATCCAGAGGCCTTTGTTCTGCACTTTCACCATGCAAAAAGAACATTCACCCTGGAAACTCCTTCGGAAGAAGGGCTTTGCCGCCGCGTGCTGCTGCACAAGAAGTTTCTTTCTGCCGCAGTCAAAAAAATAAAATCCCAGAGTGGCATCCTCGGGAAAAGAAGGTAGTCTTTTTATGGGTTTCATGAAAAGACGAACTACCTCCCTTGTTTTTGCGATTTTTGCTTCCGCTGTGCTTGTAAAAGCTGATTCCGTGATTCTCAAGAACGGGAGTGAAGTCAAGGGGGAGATTCTCAGTGACGGTCCCGAAGGCACAATGATCGAATATTTTGTTACTCCCTCGATCAAGGATCAGAAGACTTTCTCTCGTGAGGAAATAGCAAAGGTCATCATTATCCCTCAGGATGAGAAGGCCTTCCTTGCACTTGGAAGGCTGGCTGCTCCCCAGACGATTCTAGATACCTCCTTTTACGACAATTTACTTGATAAAAAAATTATCGAATTCAGTGCGCGTTACCCATACTCGCGGCATATCGGAGAATTGCGCGAGGTCACCAGGTCGCTGGACAAGGAGCGTGATCGTTTGAGACAGGGGGATCGTAAGGTTGAAGGAGTTTGGTTCACCGCCAAGCAGATTGCGAATGATCCTTACCAGTTTGCAGCCAAGGCTAAATTTGCTGAAATGAGGCAGGAAGCTCGGGATAACGATACTGTTTCGGCTCTGCAAACATATGAGCTGCTTGAGAAAAGCTACCCAGGCTCCGGTGTTTTTCCAGATGCTGTTGAACTTGCCATGAGTCAGTTCGACCAATTGCAGGGCAGTCTCGATACGGCGAAAGCGAATTTCGATATCCTTGAAAAACGTCGCCAGAAAGCCTTGGCAGTTGCCCCCCTTGACCAAGCCAAGGAAATTAACAACGCCCTTGCGAAAGAAAGTCAGGCTGCAAAGGACACCATCAAGACTGCAACCGCCGATGGCACCAAATTCTTTCCCGTTTTTCCAAACAGCAAGGACGCTCTTGATACGCTCCAAGCCCTGATCATTAGCGAACGCAACAGGCTTGCCGTCATCCAGAAGATCCCGATGCGGGACGGTATTGCAGCAGCTAGGGCATGTGAACGACTACTGGCAGAGGGGAACGTCAAGGAGGCACAGGACCAGCTCGCAAACTCCCAGAAGCAATGGCCAGCCAACGTCGACAACATTAGACTGCAGCAAGAGATTGACGGGCTGTTAAAGCAGCAAGCCGCTGCTGCTGCTGCGGAAGCAGCAGCTCAGGCAGCGGCTGCAAAGAAGCATTAGAAAGGGTTATCATGAGAGTTTCGTTCAAAATATAAACATGCAGAATCGTACAGCTACCTTGGATCGCACGACTAAAGAGACGGCCATCCGTCTCACTCTGTCTCTTGACGGAGCAGGGAATTCAGACGTTCGGACCGGCCTTCCTTTCTTTGATCACATGCTGACACTTTTTGCTCGTCACGGACTTTTCGACCTTGAAATCGAGGCCAAGGGTGATCTTGCTGTCGATTATCATCACACTGTTGAGGATGTTGGCATTGCCCTCGGCACTGCATTTGCGAGTGCGTTGGGAGACAAGGCCGGCATTCGACGCTACGGCTTCGCCTATATCCCTATGGATGAAGCTTTAGTTCGTGCCGTTGTTGATTGTAGCGGCCGTCCTTTCCTTGCCTACGATGCTCCTCGGGGGATCGAAGCAATAGGTCTGTTCCCCTTCCAGCTAGTGGAAGAGTTTCTGCGTGCATTCACCGTAAATGCCGGACTTACCGCCCATGTTGCCGTACTTGCTGGTCGCGATGCCCACCACATGGCGGAAGCTGTCTTCAAATGCCTTGCCCGTGCTCTTGATGCCGCCGTTTCATATGACGAACGGGTGAAGGGAATCCCCAGCACCAAGGGAATTCTGTGAGGGAGCCGCCGATAATTGGCCTTGTTGATTACGGAAGGGGAAACCTGCGCAGCGTACAGCGGGCACTTGAACATGCAGGAGCCACAGTTCTCCTTGTCCGCAGTCCGGATGATGCACAACGATGCGCCGCCATTGTAGTGCCCGGCGTCGGATCATTTGGTGATTGTGCCAGACAACTCCGTGATGCGGGTTTGTGGGATTTCATCCTGCAGTGGATTGTATCCGACCGTCCCTATTTTGGAATCTGCCTAGGATACCATCTTCTCTTTGAGTCAAGTGAGGAATCCCCTGGGGTGAGTGGATTTGGAGCCATTGCCGGCAGAGTCGTTCACTTCCCTAGAGGAGAAGGGCGCAAAATTCCACATATGGGATGGAATCAAATACGTCTCAATACCCCCGACACCAGATTGATGATGGGACTAGGTAATGATCCCTCTTTCTATTTCGTTCATTCTTATTATCCAGTTCCCGAAGATCCCTCCATTGTGACCTCCGTCTGTAATTACGGAGTGGACTTTGCTGCTAGCATCTCGACTGGAAGGATCTGCGCGGTCCAGTTCCATCCGGAAAAGAGCCAGGCACTTGGCCTCACAATGCTGAGGAATTTCATTTCATCACTTACCTGATACTTTCTCCATGCTTCTTTATCCAGCAATCGATCTCATGGGGGGGCAGGTCGTTCGTCTTGAGCGCGGTGTAGCTACCAAAAAGAAGGTTTATAGTACGGATCCCGTTGCTATTGCGAAGAAATGGGAAGCCGCTGGTGCAGATTGGCTCCACATCGTTGATCTGGATGCGGCCTTTGGCGGAAAAAATGCCAACCTTGGAGTCGTTCAAGAGATAGTCGCTGCAGTTTCCATTCCCTGCCAGCTTGGCGGAGGGATGCGTGACGCCGATTCTATACGCGCTGGTCTTGCGACGGGTGCCAAGCGTGTCATTATAGGAACAAGGGCAGCTGAGCCTGGCTTTCTTGCCGAGGCGGTTGGCATTTTCGGATCTGGAAATCTGGCAGTTGGGATTGACGCAAAGGATGGAAAAGTTGCCGTGAAGGGGTGGGTTGAAACCATGAACTTGACCGCGATTGAACTTGCAAGCGAAGCTAGGAACACTGGGATCCAAACCATTATCTACACGGACATTGCAACCGACGGAATGCTTCAGGGACCGAATCTCGACGCTATGAGAGAGATGGCCGCATCTGTGCCTTGTGAGCTGATTGCCAGTGGCGGTGTTTCCTGTCCTGATGACATCTGTCAACTCGTGGATGTGCCTGGAATCCATGGTGTTATTATTGGTCGTGCCCTATATGAAGGCCGCATGCCAGAGAATTTAAGAAGCATTTTAAAAACCTAAACAGCCTCAAACGCAGCTGAATGACAGAAAAATAGAAGAGCCGACCTCTCTAGCTAAACTACGGCCCTCTTGCTCAAGAATGATTGGCAATCATTCATACAACTCCAAAAACTAAGCAGGAGTTGATTCCACCGAAACCGAAGGAGTTGGACAGAACTCTTCTTGCTCGAACCTCTCGCCCTTGATTGGGGATCACGTCAAGAGAACACTTTGGGTCTGGAGTTTCGTAATGGAGAGTTGGAGGAAGATAGCCCTCGGTCATTGCAAGGCAGCAGATTACTGCCTCCAGTGCCCCTGTAGCCCCTAGCGGATGGGCGGTGAATGCCTTGGTTCCGCTGACCGGGATGGAGAGCGTTCGAGAACCGAATACACTATGGATGCATTGAGCTTCATTAACGTCGTTGATCTGTGTCGAACTCGCGTGGGCGTTTATATAGTCGATATCCTCAGGGGCAGTGCAAGCATCTGCCAGAGCATCACGCATGGCGTGAATAGTCGGAGTTCCCTCCGGATGAGGAGATGTCATGTGATGGGCGTCATTATTGAGTGAATAGCCGAGAATTTCAGCGTAGATTTTTGCCCCACGGGCCTTGGCGTGGCTGTATTCTTCGACCACTAGAGAGGCAGCTCCTTCTCCCATCACAAAGCCATCACGCTTGAGATCAAATGGACGGCAGGAAAACGGTGGTTCTGAAATGCTCATCGTCCGGATCTGGGCAAAAGCTCCATAAGTCAATGGGCTTAACGGAGCCTCAGATGCACCGGCAAGGATGACGTCGGCAATTCCATCGCGGATGTAACGCAAGGCTTCACCCAAGGCCACAGTTCCGCTGGCACAGCTATTGGAATTAGTTGTTCCGACTCCTTGGAATCCGCAAGTGATTGCAATATTGGAGTGTGCTGACCCTCCGAATACCTGAAGAGCCAACATTGGGCTTACCGCCTTGAATCCACCGCTGACAAAGGAAGCGTGCTCTGTTTCCGCATTCGAAATCCCGCCGAGGGCTGTTCCGAAGCTTACGCCATAACGCCGGTCGGGGGAATCCGGACTCCATTCTAGACCACTGTCCTCCAAGGCGAGCAGTGCACTTGAAACTGCAAGCTGGGCGTAGCGGTCGAGACGGCGCAATGATTTTTGTGGAAGGAAATCTAGAGGATTAAAGTCATCAATTTGACCGGCGGAACGTGCCTGAAGCCCATGTGGTTCGAATCTGGTAAGTGTCGAGATGCCACTTCTGCCTTTAAGAATGGCATTCCAAAAATCCTTCCGTCCTGTGCCGATGCAACTGATCGGACCGACTCCAGTGATGACGGCGCGCCGTTTTATGTTCAACTCCCTTTCTCCAGATGGTGCTTGAAACCCGACAGGGTGCGCGGAGCAACCCAGCCGATGATAAAGTTGCCGATGAGGGGTTCTGCAAGCGGAGCTAGCAAGGGCCAATGGAATAGGAGTTCATGGCTGATGTTGATCTGAACTCCGTTAGGTCGCTCACTGAAGCTCCATACAACTTCCATGCCCTTAGTGAGGGCGCTGATATGACGGAACCAAAGTAGGGGAGTGAGGCGATCCCTGCGGAATTCCGAAACCCATCTTATGGGGAAGCCACTCCGCATAGCCGCCATCTCAACAACACCGCTGTCAGGTCCCCCTTCAATCCATCTAACCCAACGATAGTGAGACAATAGATCAGGCCAGCAATTCAGATCAGAAGTCATCTCAAAGATACTTCCCATTGGTGCATTAATCAAAATCGATGTTTCTGTGTGCATTAAATTGAAATCTTTTTTCTGTCCCGAATGTAATGAAGGTGAATTAGATCCCCGTTCTGCTGAAGTGACATCAATCGGAAGCGACGATTCTTTTTCAGGAATCCACTCGGCAAGCCAGTCAGGCTTGGCAGCTTAGATCCGCCGATAATAATCGGCAAAATGGTGAGGTAGAGATCATCGACAAAATCTTCCTCTATGAATGATTTAGACAATGTCATTCCGGCTTCATAGACGAGGGTTTTGACTCCCCAGATCGTGGAAAGCATATCCAAAAGGGTCGACATGGAGATTACGGGAGCATGAAAGCCACGATTTTGTAGTGAGTTCGGAAACCGTGGTGTGAGTGACTTGGAAGGTTTGGTAGCCCTGAGGAGGAGATGAGGAAGATTGGAATCGTGTGAATTGCAAACGCTCAACACGGCATCCCCAAGGGCTCGGATTTCAGCAAGTCGAGATTTTATGTCCTTTGAGGCTAAGATGTCGCGAGCTCGTGCCCCAGTTGGGACATTCCCATCCAAGGTCACGACAATATTCGCCAGAACTTTTGGTCGGAGAGATGCCCCTCGATGGTGCTTCATGGAAGAGTTGAACAATCAGGTCTGCTCTTCTCGCTCTATCTGATGCTCGACATCGCCTATTTCCCCTGAAATTCCTGCCAGGGAGGTCTCGCTGCCATCCCCGGAGCGATAGAAAAGATTCACAATTCCGCCAATTAACCCCCACAGGACAACAATGGAAAAGCCGGTGATGGAAATGAGAACTCCAAGATCTTCAGGAGTGCCGTAAAGGGAATTCAGCATTGTTGCAAAAAGCTTTTCCCTAACTCCGACACCGGCGACGCTTATTGGAAGGGAGCTGATTGTGTTGACGATTGGTATCACCGAAGTCATGGCAGAGGCTCCGGGATTTCCCTTGAAGGCAAAGGCAGAGAAAATGGCTGCGCTAAAAATAAAGAGATTCAGCGGCATGGAAATCAAAATGGCTGCGATTATTACTTTCCAGTCTCGGGCGTATAACGAAAAAGCGCGTGCGGTTTCGATGACGAACGAATGTGCCGGCATCTTCTTGGGGAGGCGGTTCGCGAGATGGAATCGATCTATGAGAATTGCAATGAGTATCAGCGAAGAAAACCCGGCAAATATGATGCCGACAGCCATTAGGAAAGCACGTACAAGCGGAGAAGCCATCAGCGTTGTGTGAAAAGCAAAAAACACACCTAACGATACAAGAATAAGAGCAAACAATCCGGTAATGCGATCCACTAAAATGCTTAAAAAAACCGCACTTTTCAATTTTGGAGCCTCTTTCATGGCATAGAAAACCTTGATTAGATCACCACCTGTTCCTCCTGGTAGAAAGAGATTATAAAACATTCCGATCATGACGAGTTGCCAGACGCGAAACCATGTTAGTCGGATCCCTTGGGTCTTCATTAGAAGCTGCCAACGGAAGGCAGAGCAGACAAGAACTAGTCCGAAGCATAGAAAACCGGGAATCAGCCAATAGGGGTCTGCCTTGCCGATCGCGTGGATCATCTGCTGACGTTTGGTGGGATCATGGAAAATCCACCAAAGCAGGGCTAGGGTGACGCAAACTTGGACGAATGTGACTAGGGTCTTTTTAAGATTCATGGGTTGAAAAGTGTTTTCCACCGGTCAGCGGCGACACTAATGGCATCTGATTTCACAATGGGGGATAATTCGAGGATGTAAGGCAGAGATGATGGCAGAAGTGGAATCAAGCGGTCGAAAGGAATCTCTCCATCGAAAGGAAGCAGGTGATCCTCATCCGGCCACCTCGCATCCTGAAGATGAGCTCCCACCGCATAGGGAGCAATGTCCGCAAGCCATTGTTCATGGCTCAGGATACCCAGACATTCCCTCATCTGGGCATGACCGAAGTCATGCCAGTAACGCAGGTGTGGAGAATCGAAGTGACGGAGAAGCGAAAGAAGTTCGCGCTCAGTAGGGATTGCTTCGAAGTCACTTCTGTTTTCGACAGCCAGTGTAATCCCTAATGTTGAAGCCTCATTGACAAGCGGTTCCAGAATCTGTTTTGCGCGCTCTAGAAATATCCGGGCATGTTTTTCCCTTTTTCGGACGGTTGCTAGTTTCAGTCGAGTATAAGCACGGTCAAAAGGTCCGTGTTCTGTGAGATGTTTAAGAAGTTTGGAAGTCATTCCTCGTAAAGGAGTGATTCGGCCCAGATGAAGGACAACAAAACGCGCTCCGAACTCCGTGGCCGTCGCCATGCTCTGACGGGTCAGACGAAAAGCACGCTCTCGTTCTTGGGGACGATAGGAGGTAAACTCGTAACAATCGGGGTTGTCGTTGAGGACTTCTACCGGCATCGGGCAGAAGTTATGGACGCTTGTGATGCGGAAACTTCCGCGAGAAACGCACTGACGAATGCCTTGGAGCTGCGAGACAGTGAGTCCGTGACCGAGTTCAATGTCTTCAAAACCTAGAGAAACGATTTCCTCCACTATTCCGGCACCATCCCGGTGACGTGAGGCATTCCAGTTGGTAGAGAAGGCGAGCATGTACGGAAAGAATCGGGCAATGAGTTGATTTCAGTTCAGGACTTAATCGTCTGGATGGTGGCCTCTGACAAGTATGCAGACAAAATGTCCCACATTCCAGCCATGCAACTTATCAATAAAGATGTTGGCAAATGTTATCGGATAAAAGGCAAATTGATGGAGCAGACGCGAGACGAGTAAGTTTCGCGCCTGCCATCGGGTAACAGGATCAAAATCGACCACACGAGCGCCGATTATTAGCCAGATACGATCAGCGAATTTTCAGCGTGCCCAGGTAATCAGGCGTAACTCGTGCTCTTGCACTAGATCCGGGTGCTGGGGGATCACTCTTATATTGATTCCGAAGGCACCGCTGTCGCCCGCAGGAACCTGACCGCGGTAGACATAATTCCCTGAGCCATTGTCTTGAAGATCGGTGAGATCCTGAATGGTGGCGCTGGTGATCTTAGCGTGGTCGATGGGACCGAAATAGGCCTGAACCCGGACGTTTTCCGGTTTTACTTTTCCCAGATGGATGTTGGCTCTCACGCCGACCGTTTCGCCGACAAGGAATTCATTTGGCGCTACAGCGGCGCCTTCGACGGCGTAATCAAGAACCTTCACCTCGGGCCAAAGATCACGCATAGAGTTTTTCCATGCACTAAGGTTGCGAGCATTCTTGTAATTGTCGGCATCCATTCGGCGATGTGCTGCCGCTGCGGGCTCGTATAGGCGGCGGCTGTATTCCGAAACCATTCGGTGGGTGTTAAACGCCGGGACAATGGTGCGGATTGATTCGCGCATCAACTGGATCCATGCTAGTGGAAGTCGTCCATCCGGCTTCGCGTAATATAGGGGGACGATCTGGTTTTCGAGAACCCCAAATAGGCTGGCAATATCTACCTGATTTTGAAGGTCATCCGATGGATGACGGACGGGATCATTGAGAAGATCCGCTCCGATGGCCCACCCGTTCTTGCCATTGTAACTTTCTGGCCACCAGCCGTCCAGTACGCTCAGATTCAGTCCGCCATTGGGGGGCAGCTTCATGCCGCTGGTGCCGCTTGCCTCAAGAGGACGGAGAGGGTTGTTCAGCCAGAGATCGCAACCGTGGTAGAGCCGGCGCCCCACATTGATGTCGTAGTTCTCCACGAAAACAATGCGATTTTCAAAGCGTGGATCGCGGGAAAATTCATAAACTTGCTGTATGATCTTCTTGCCCCCGTCATCGGCCGGGTGAGATTTTCCTGCGAAGAGAAATTGGACCGGACGTTCGGTGTTGGTGACGATCTTCAGCAACCTGTCAGGGTCACTGAAGAGAAGTGCTCCACGCTTGTATGTGGCAAAGCGTCGAGCAAAACCGACCGTTAGAACATCGGTGTTGAGCAGGCGGTTGACATGACGGACTTCCTCCGGCGATTCGCCGTTGCGAAGACGCTGCTTCTTCACCCGCTCCCTAATGAAGTCGATCGTGCGCTGCTTGAGGGTTTGGTGAAGGTTCCAAAGAACGTCATCCGGGATGTCGATAACTCCGCGCCAGAATTCGGGATCATCCATGTGATCCTCCCAGTCCTTGCCTAGGTACTTTGCATAAAGGTCGTGGAATTCACCAGCTGCCCAAGTTTTGACGTGAATCCCATTGGTGATGCTGGTGATAGGCACCTCGTTTAGGGGCACATCCTTCCAGACCCCCTGCCAGAGACTCTGGCTGACTTCACCGTGCAGTTTGCTGACGCCGTTAGCAAAGCGACTCGTTCTTAGAGCGAGGATGGTCATGCTGAAAACCGGTTCCGGATTCACAGTCATCTGGCCGAGCTTCATGAAATAATCCCATGTGATGCCGGTCTCCTTCGGATAGCTTCCAAAATATGTCTTCATCAGATTTTCATTGAAGGCATCATTTCCGGCCGGCACTGGGGTATGAGTCGTGAAAACGTTTGATGCGGAGACCGCCTGATGGGCGGCATTGAAATCAAGTCCCTTCGAGAGAACCAGTTCGCGGATTCGCTCCAAGGAGAGGAAGGCGGCATGACCTTCGTTCATGTGGAAGACATCGGGGGTGATACCAAGAGCTTTCAGTGCACGAGCCCCGCCAATACCCAGAACGATTTCCTGCTGGATACGCAACTCATGTCCTCCCCCGTATAGTGCAGCGGTAATTGGCTGATCCTCAGGTGAGTTTTCGGGAATAGAAGTATCTAGAAGCAGGATGCGTATACGGCCAACAGTGACCTCCCAGACCTTGGCAGTGACGATGCGACCGGGTAACTCTACATGGACTTTTAGTATCTCGCTGCCAGCCTTTGCTTCGCGGATCGGAAGGTGATGAAAGTTCTGGTCAACCTTAACGGCATCCTGCCACCCATCCTTGTTGATCTGCTGGGTGAAATAACCGTCGCGGTAAAGAAGACCGACAGCCGTGAAATTCAAACCTAGATCTGAAGCCGATTTGCAATGGTCTCCAGAGAGGATTCCGAGACCGCCAGAGTAGTTCGGGAAGGATTCCGCCAAGCCGTATTCTGCGGAGAAATAGGCGACCGGTGAATTTATGTGAGCTGCTCCATAGGTGTCCTTGCGATTGAGGTATGCATGGAAACGTTCCATGACACTCCGTAGGTTGGTAATATAGTGGTCGTCGTTGCAGATTTCCTCCAGACGTGACTGCCTACAAAGTTGAAGGACACGAGCCGGATTGTGATTGGAGCTGTCCCACAGTTCCACATCCAAGTCGCGGAACAGTTTGCGTGCCATAGGCTCCCAACTCCACCAAAGGTTGTAGGCAAGCTCCCGCAGTGGCTCAAGGGCTGTTGGAAGCTTCGGGAGTATATTGTAGGTGATGATGGGATCCATTTGGTTTTGGGTTTGTTTGCGGTTAGACTAAAGTTGTCCGTGTTCACGGCAAGCAAACTCCGTTCCAACTTACAGAGGTTGGATTGTGGATGTTCGCTATGGTACTCTCACAGCAGATGAAGCAGCGAATATCACAGAGCTTGGTTTTCAGGCTTCCTGAACGCGGTTCCTCCCCATCAACAGACTGGAGTGGATCGTGTTGGAATTTTGCTGATTATCTGGATGACCGTTTCCCTTCAAGATTTGAGGTTTCTTTGGACATGACCGACTTTGCTGAAGCGAGAGCAGGCAACATTTTTCCGGAACGATTGCCGACAGATTCAACGGGAACAAGGAACCTTCATGGCATTAATTGGCATTAACTTTCTAAAATCCAGCATGATGTGCCGATGAATGATCCGACCAAGACCGAGGGGGGCTTCTCAGGGATTTCGAAGATGCTGCTATTTGACTTTGATGGGACGGTAGCCGACACGATGAGTGTTGCCCACGATATCCTAAATGACATGTCGCGTGAGTTTGGATTCCGTGAACTTCCCAGAGAACGTCTCGAGGATGCACGCAAGATGAAGACGCGCGAGTTTATCCGGCATCTCGGCATCAGGAGTTGGCGGGTTCCTATAATAGCAAGACGCGGGTTGCAGCTGTTGCATGAACGCATTGATTTGGTCCAACCGATCCCCGGGATGCCTGAGGTGCTCTCTTCCCTTCACTCACGGGGATTCAAGCTGGCTATATTGACCTCCAATTCGGAGGTTAATGTGAATGCCTTCCTTCAGAAGCATGATCTTGCCTATTTCGACTTTGTTCACAGCTCATCGAAAATCTTTGGCAAGGGGCGTGAAATTCGCAGCATTCTTAAGAGGGAAAAGCTTCGCCCTCAAGAAATTCTCTATATAGGTGACGAAACTAGGGATATTGAGGCGGCAAGAGAAACCGGTCTGCGGGTTGCTGCCGTATCCTGGGGATACAACTCGGGAGAAGCCCTCCTTTCCCTTGATCCCGACCACATGATTGACTCCCCTCACGACTTGCTCGAACTCCTACAGAAGCCATGAAGAGAAGCGGCATCAAGGTTCGCCTCGACCAACATCTCCATGAGGCGGGGTATTTTGATTCCAGAGAAAAAGCACACCGGGCAATTCTTGCCGGTCAGGTTACGGTGCAGGGGCAAATTGCTGACAAGCCAGGGGCAAAGGTCTCTCCATCCGGCGAAATACTGATCACCGGCAGAGACCGTTATGTCGGCCGTGGCGGGCACAAACTTGAGGGAGCCCTCACCGGCTTCTCGATTGATCCGACGGGTTTATGCTGTCTCGATCTGGGTTCGTCGACCGGAGGATTTACCGACTGTCTCCTGCAGCATTGGGCTGCGCATGTGACGGCAGTGGATGTCGGTCGAGGCCAGTTGGCTTGGTCGCTGAGGCGGGACCCCAGGGTTGAGGTTCGGGAGGGGATCAACGCGAGGTACCTTACTCCAACCGATTTTGACAGGCGCTTTGACCTGATCGTTGGTGACCTCAGCTTTATTTCGTTGACTAAGATACTGCCAGCCGCCTTTGAGTTACTTAATCCAGACGGAGCTATGATTGTCCTGATAAAACCCCAATTCGAACTTTCCCGCAGCGAAATTGGCAAGGGTGGGATAGTCCGTGACATATCTGCCCGCCAGCGAGCCGTGGAATCCATCCGAGCCTGGGTGATTTCTGTGGGGCATAGGTTTGATAAAGTGATGGAGTCCCCGCTCCCCGGAACGTCGGGGAACATTGAGTTTCTCGCCCTGCTTTGCAGGGGGGATTCCTCGCTCCCCTTGCCCCAATGAAGATTGGACTTATCGCCCATGCAGGCAAAGAGGGTGCCGGCCCCTTAGTTCGTAGCATTGTCGACGAACTCCGCCGCCGTGGGGCATCCTTTCTTCTAGAAAAACATACCGCCGTACTAATAGGGGAAGAATCTTCCCTGGATGAAGCTACCCTTGCACAACGATGTGACTTACTCCTGATAATGGGAGGTGATGGAAGCATACTGAGGGCCCTACATCGTTCTGCAGGTCACATCCGACCCATTTTCGGAATAAACATAGGTTCGTTGGGATTTCTCACCTGCATGGGATCGGACGACCACATCCACGCCGTAGACTCCCTTCTTGAGGGCAGATATTTCCTAAGTCCGCGCAGCCTCCTTGATGTTGAAATTTCTGGACCGGATGGAATCAGGCCTCTGGATCGTGCGCTCAATGAGGTAACAATCAGCCGTGGCGAACGTTCCCAACTCGTCAATCTGCACGCCTCGGTTGGTGGATTTCCCTTAACCGAATACCATGCTGATGGTCTGATTGTAGCCACACCAACGGGTTCCACAGCATATTCCCTTGCGGCGGGGGGACCGATCCTGATGCCGGACAGCGGAGCTCTTGTCATAACGCCGGTCTGTCCACATGTACTCAGTAACCGTTCGCTCGTTATCTCCGATAAAAGTGAAGTTGTAATTCGGGCTGCCGGTAATCAGGAGGTTTTTGTGACCATCGACGGACGTGCCCCTCATGGCCTGAAACCTTCCCAGCAGGTTGTGATGCGTCTTTCCTCTCAAAAACTTCCGTTGGCCATGATGGAGGGTACAACCTTTCCGGATATTCTCAGACAGAAACTCAAGTGGACAGGGAGCAATATTTGATTCGGATTGATGGGAATAGCCCTGCATTCCACAATGCTTGATCTCCTCATGAAGTCACTGCGCTATTAACATTCCCTGTTATACTGATTAATGAGCATCCTCTCCTCCTCACTCCTGCCAAAGGATATTCATCTCCATCTCAAGGGATCCAACCATGGTGATGTCCTTGAAGAGCTAATTTTTCCGCTCCGCAGTGATCCGAGGGTTGGAAATTGGGAAAAGCTGCGAGCTTCACTTGTCGCATCTTCAACAAAAGAAATTTTCAGGGAATGCCCTTCCGCCATGTTCCTTCATCACGGAAGAACCGAAAGTGTTACCAGCTTAGTTCTTGCCGCCGGACGATCCGATTTTGGTTTTATATCGCCCTTTCAGGATGAACGCATCCGGTTGGTTTTCGTAGCAGCTATTCCAGATGCCTTGAACAACGAATATCTACGCATTCTAGGAGCCATTTCGAGGGTTTGCCGTGAAGAGGAAGGCCTCTCCAAACTTCTGAACGCATCCGATCAGGGTGCATTTATCTCGGTACTCGAAAAAGGGTGCCGCCAATGACCCATTCCTCTCCACCAGTATCAACCGCCCCGCCGGTTGAAGAAATTTTGCTGAAGGTCTGTGACCTCAAGGTTCATTTTCCTCTCAGATCGGGTTTCCTACTCAGGAAGACCGGCGTATTCAAGGCGGTCGATGGTGTTAGCTTCACCGTTTCGGCGGGAAAAACAGTCGGCCTCGTCGGCGAGAGCGGTAGTGGAAAAACAACTATCGGAAGAACGCTTGTAAAACTGATTACCGCTACCTCTGGCGAGGTCTACTGGAGGGGAGAAGACATCCTGCCGATGAAGGAGAAGGAATTTCGCCCCCTTCGACGGCATATCCAGTATATATTTCAAGATCCCTTCGGATCATTGAATCCCCGCATGACGGTGAGCAGAACCGTTGGGGAAGCTTTGGAAATTCATTTTCCTTCATATGATAGATTTCAACGAGAGGAGCGTGTGGCAGAGCTTCTTAAGAAGGTGGGCCTTGATTCTGCAATGATGCGCCGTTATCCCCATGAGTTCAGCGGAGGACAGCGTCAGCGCATAGGTATAGCCAGAGCCTTAGCAGTGGAACCGAAGCTTCTGATCTGTGACGAACCGGTGAGTGCACTTGACGTAAGTGTTCAGGCCCAGATTGTAAATCTCCTTCAGGATCTACAGGAGGAACTTGGCTTGGCGATTCTTTTCATCGCTCATGATCTTGCCGTAGTCGAGCACATCAGCGAATCCGTTCTCGTCCTCCACCACGGGAAAATTGTGGAGGCTGGTCCATCCCGGGCGGTGCTGGAGAATCCCAAGGATCCTTACACCCGTGATCTCATCTCTTCGGTGCCTTCGCTCGATTTCACTCCCTGACACCTGCTTCATGAATACCCAGCTGCTGTTGCGCAAGTTTCAGGCGTTGAACAAACCACTGTTGTTCCTGATGCTGGCACTCTCCATTTTTGGTGTTTATGCCATCTATAGTGCGACATACTGGCACGAACACTCAACCTTCTGGTTAAGCCAGATCCGATGGCTCTTCATCTGTCTTCCACTCTTTTTCCTAATATCTTTCGTTGATTATCATTGGGTTAGGATCGGTGCCATACCGCTCTACATTTTCAGCGTCATCCTTCTGATCCTTGTTTTTTTCATCGGCGTGAAGGTATTTGGTGCGCGAAGTTGGTTGAACCTCGGTTTTGGCAGTTTTCAGCCTTCACAAATGGCGATATTTGCGGGTGTTCTCCTCTTTGCTGTATTCCTGAACGAGCATTCAGGGCTTCATCCTGCGATTCGTATCCTTATCTGCCTGCTGATCACAGCCATCCCATGCTTGCTCATCTTAATTCAGCCTTACCTTGGTGGTACGCTAGTCTGGCTCCCTGTCCTCTTCATGATGCTCTATGTTGCAGGGGTACAGAAACGTTACCTGTTGGCACTTTTGCTCATGGGCATTGCTCCCATTCCCGTTATCTATTTGTTTTTAAAGCCCTATCAACAGGATCGCCTGACTTCGTTCATAGATCCGTTCAGTGATCCTCAAAATTCCGGGTGGACGATTATCCAGTCGCTGGACGCAATAGGGAGTGCCGGCCTCTGGGGTAAAGGATTCAAAGCACCCAACACACTCAATGCGCTAGGCTACATTCCTAAAACGATTTCTCATACGGATTTTGTCTTTACTGCCTTCGGCGAGCAACACGGTTTTATAGGGGCTTCCATACTGATTCTCACCTTTGCTGCCGTTCTGCTCATCGGTCTTTCAATTGCCTTAAAGGCTCAGGATCAACTTGGTCGTCTTATTGCGACCGGCATCGTCATGCTTCTTTTCACACATATCTTCATGAATATTGGAATGACTGTGGCTGTGACACCGATTACCGGGCTTCCGCTTCCGCTTGTAAGTTACGGAGGGACGTTCCTTATGATCATCATGGCCTGTTTCGGTCTGCTTCAGAGTATCTGGATTCACAGGAAACTAGTTTACTGAATAATGGAAAGTTAGAGTCCTGCCTCGTTTCTAAAAATGCCCCCCAGCAATTACATTTTCAGAATCGCGGGGTTAATCGCCTTGATTTTTTCATCATATTCCGGGGCGAATCCATTATTAACGGCTGGTTTTGAAAAACTGATTCCTTCCTACAAAAAACTCAGCTCCAGTTGGGTTAGATCACTTGTTGAAAGGGGTGAACCGGAAGTTTACAGGGGTTCAGAGTTGAAATACATCGGAATGCCCATTGGGGGTTTCTATGCCGGCCAACTCTACCTTGGTGGTGATGGCAAGCTCTGGCTCTGGGATATCTTCAACGAGAACTTATTTACCGGATCTGCGCACTACGCCCATCCAATGCTTCCTTCCTCTCCGCTGGATCAGGGATTTTCCCTAAAGATCGGAGAGCGTCGGATCCCGCTGGATGCAAAGGGATTCACCGATATCTCCTTCCGTGGTGAGTATCCGGTTGGAACGGTGGAGTACAAAGACCCATCCGTTCCTTTGAGTGTGAGGATGGAATCCTTTTCACCATTTATTCCACTCGATACTCCGGACTCTAGTCTTCCGGCTACTATTATGCGTTTTACTCTTCGCAACACCTCCTCCTCATCCGTCGACGCCGTGCTGATTGGTTCTCTGGAGAATGCCGTCGCATTGCACCATCGTGATTTGATAGAGGGCTTTCGGCACAACAAGGTCATTAGTGAAAAGCACTTCTCATTCCTAGAGTGTTCCGCCGAGCCATTAGATGAGCCTACTGACAAAGCCCTGTCCGAAATAATTCTCGAGGACTGGAATAAAAAAACATACGAGGGCTGGAAGGTCGAGGGAAAGGCCTTTGGCAACGGCCCCCTGCTGAAAACAGAGCTAATAAAAGAACTGGGTGATGTTGGCGGTGATACAGATCACGTGATCAACTCACATGCTTCTGCTTCCGGTAAAAGCGTGAGGGAAAAAGACAGCGCTTTAGGAAGGTTGACCAGCTACCCGTTTCCCATAGACCGGAAATATCTCTCTTTTTGGATCGGGGGTGGGGATCATCCCGGAAAAACCTGTGTGAATCTCCTAATCGACGGGAAGGTTGTAGCCTCGGCGACAGGCAAGAACAGCAACATGATGGAACAGGTCGCTTTCGACGTCAGGAAATATCGAGGAAATCAGGCGGTAATAGAGATCATCGACGATTACTCCGGAAATTGGGGAAACATCGGCGTCGGTCGCATTGTCAAGAGTGACGAATATATTGGCAAAGACGCTTTCTCCAAACTCTCGGATGTTGGCACAATGGGACTCGCGCTTTTGGGAGAGAAACCTGATTTCGTTTCGGAAGGCAAGTCGGCTGCTCTGAAAGAAAAACTGATCGGTGAACTTGGACGATCCGTGAAGCTGGCACCAGGTGAATCGACTTCCATCACCTTTGCAATCACTTGGTATTTCCCAAACCTGAACTATGTCCCGAAGATCCCCGAGCAGGGACGATCCTATTCAAGCCGTTTCGACTCGGCGCTCGGAGTGGCCAGTTATCTCGCCGAAAACGAGAGCCGTCTCGTGGACGATACACTTCTGTGGAAGCGAACGTGGTATGATTCCACTCTTCCTTATTGGTTTTTGGACCGGACATTCTTGAACACTTCCATCCTCGCGACATCGACCAGTTTGCGATTCAAGGACGGTCGTTGCTGGGCTTGGGAAGGGGTGGGGGATTGTGAAGGAACATGTGGACATGTTTATTATTACGGACAGGCGGCAGCTCGACTTTTTCCCGAGATCGAACGGGAGCAGCGGGAGAAAGTCGATTTTGCAACTTCCCAGCAGCCGGATGGCTCAATCCATTTCCGCGGTGTAAACAATAAAACCCCAGCCATCGACGCGCAGGCAGGATACATTCTAAGGGCATTGCGAGAGCATCAATTGAGTACAGATGATGCATTCCTCAAGCGCATCTGGCCGAAAGTAAAAATGGCCATGGATTGGATGATTGCAAAGGACGGCACCAGCGATGGGATTATCAAGGGAAACCAGCACAACACGCTTGATACCGACTGGTATGGATCTGTGGCGTGGCTCAGCGGTATCTATCAGGCAGCTTTGCGTGCTTCCGCCGAAATGGCAGACCTGATGAACGATGCCGGGTACGCAAAAAAGTGCAGGGAGATCGCTAACAAGGGACGTAAAAAGATGGTGAAGGAACTCTTCAATGGAGAATACTTTCAGAACAAAGTGGATCCTCATCATCTTGACTCCATCAACTCCGGCACTGGTTGCGAAATCGACCAAGTTCTCGGACAGAGCTGGGCATTCCAAGTGGGGCTTCCTCGAGTTTTTCCGAAGCAGGAGACAGTTTCCGCTTTAAATTCGTTGTGGCGGTATAACTTTGCAACGGATGTAGGACCGTATCGGGAGGCTAACAAGCCGGGAAGATGGTATGCGATGCCCGGCGAGTCAGGCTTAATTATGTGCACTTTTCCTAGGTCGGATTGGTCATTTGCCCAAGCTTCTGGAAAGGGAAAAGCAAGTTGGGCGGCAGGTTATTTCAATGAGTGTATGAATGGTTTCGAGCATCAAGTGGCGGGACATATGATCTGGGAAGGAATGGTCAAGGAAGGCCTTGCTGTGGAGCGTGCGCTCCATGACCGTTATGCTGCATCCAAACGTAACCCCTACAATGAAATCGAATGCGGCGATCACTATGGTCGCTCGATGGCCAGCTACGGTGTATTCCTTGCAGCCTGTGGTTTCGAGTATAATGGACCAGCCGGACACATTGGATTTGCTCCACGCCTGACACCGGAAAATTTTAAAGTTGCCTTCACTGCAGCTGAGGGATGGGGGTCATTCTCCCAAACAATCGACGAGGGAATCATGATGGTAACACTTGATCTCAAATGGGGGAAACTTCGACTCAACAGCATCAGTTTGTCTCCACCGTTCAAGCCAACCTCTGTTGTCGTCAGGGCGGGGGACAAGGTGATCGATTCTTCATTCGTTGCTCACGACGGGAAAGTCATAGTCACTCTTTCAAAGACAGGCACTTTCACAGATGGGCAATCTCTTGCTGTTGATCTTCAAAGATAAAGAGGTTTTCCCCAAAAACCGAAATGTGGAATAGCTAGGAAGAGATACCGTCCACTGATCACGATCCCCAACTCGTCTGGCTCTGCTGAAGTGTCAGATAAGTGTATTGTCAGTGCCCGACGGTTGGCGATGGGGAGGGGAGGGGAATCGGGCGAGATGCTTCTTCAGGCAGCGGCCCACGGTTGCTTGTGGCACCAGACAATGCATACCAGTAAGTCGTGGCAGCGTAGCAAACGAGGCAGTCTGCCCAGTGCCAAACTTCCATGTCAAATTGAAGTGACTTGGTGAATGGAATGGCATCAAGGCCGCGTGTGCGCGTAACAACTGTTTGGCCTGCGGCTTCGGGTCCGTCAGATCGAATATGATTTGCAAACGGTTCGTTGAATAAACGCGAGTCACTCCAAGCGTAGCAATAGTAATCTTCACTGCCTGTTCCACGGTGTGACGGGAAAGATTCCCCATCGATCCAGATCTCCTCATCTCCTTCACCCCACCATTTTTTTTCTGGGTTGAAAATGCAAAGACCATCTCCAACGAAGACACCCTTTCCAGTCACGGTGATGTAGTTCCAGTCCGACTTTGGACGTGTTGGCAGCTTATCTTGTTGCCGCCAGTTGACATGAAAATACATGGAACGCTCGTCCCATGTCCAAGGTGAGGAGATTGCAGTGAATTTCGCTTTGATCGTTTTTTGTCCGAGATTAAGAAGACTGAATCGTGCGGTCTTCCGATAAGGCATTACCCAACGGCAGGTCATGGAACCGTCCTTTGTGACTCTGCGATTCCAACTCTCCAGTGCATTCAGACCAACTCCACTACCGAAGAAATCGCCGACCGGGCACCAAATAGTTTCCTCGTCGTCAAAATGTCCAATCAAAACTAGTGAACGCAGATCCTGGGGGTCAGTACCGTCGATTAGCATTTTCAACGAGCGAACGGCGGTCGGTCCAGGAGGCAATTCCAGGAAGGTTTCTTTGCCTGGCTCAATTGAAGAATCCAGAAGGGTATGTTTTCCATCAATCGCAGGTTCTGCTCCGCTCAACAGTATAGCTTCCGTCTTCGCTAAAAGCTGCTCCGCTTCTTTAAGGTCGTCCAAGGAGAACGACTTTACTTTAGTTCCGTCTGCATACGTGCGATATTCGACATTAAAATAACGCGTTTTTGGCGGATCCATCGGCTTCTTCGGATCTGTTTCCTCAAAAGTAATCTTGCAATGGCTGGCGTACGGAATTGGGAGATAGAGATTCCCGGCATTTCTTGGGTTCTCAACCGCCAGTGTATGTGGTGCAAGAGGGTGTCTAACAAATGACTTCCCGTAGAGAAGAGTCTGCAACTCTGCGGTGATCACCGGCACCTTGTTCCCGTCCAAGTAAATCCGCACGATGCCATCGGTTGTTTTTCCAGTGCTCCAAAAGTGAACCACGCATCCTGGACCCACAGCATCCATCATCACCCACTCCCGGCGTCCTTGGTTTTCCTCCGTGCGGATGAACTGGCTCGAGTCGTTGTTGGAATGCCACCCCTCCAGATCTGCGGGTGATTTCTTATGACGGTCATAACTGCTTGCGAGCTTGCATGTGTAGGCTGGTTGAGGCCAGCGGGCCATCGAGTCGCGGTTGACCATTTCACGCAGTAGTGATTTCAAATTTACTACGGGGTCAGCGCACAGTGCTTGTGCGCCCAGCAGCAAAAGGAATGTGCTTCGCAGGATGTTTTTCATTTCAATTTTGGGGGACGGGGGTGATTTCTGTTGAACGACTCTCAGCCATTTGGGATCAGTGAACGCAGCCTCTTTTCAGATGCGTCATTCCAGTAACCGCATCCTAGCTCTAAGAAAACAGATGTGTAAGGCATCGTCATTGTGGTTTTCAGCACCAAGACATGGAATGTTTTTCCAGCCTCGTCCAATTTCCTGATGATCTGTTCATGAGGAAGGCGGATTGTTTGCGTCTTGCCAAAAATCTTGGAAAGGTCAGACCGATAGCCATTAATTCCGGGTGACAAATCTTCAGGTACATAATCTAGCTCCCGATCCAGATAGATGGTGGGATGTACATGTTGGGATCCCTTGATCGTATTGAGAACCGTATTTACCACTTCGACTTGAGTAGCACCCGTCTCAACTGTTCTGATCCCTGAACTGACCTGCCAGGGATAGGCTGAATCCACGATCACAATCCAATTACGATGACCGAGCAGTGGAAGTTGTTCCTTCAGGATTTTTTTCCAGTTTTCAGCGTGTGCAGACGAGAGCAGCCCCATAGCTAAGACCAAGTAGAGAAGTTTTTTCACAGGGGGAATAAAATACTGGATTGATAAGCACCTTAACAAAGGGCTTTTTGCAAATGGAATGACTTTCCTGCGTCTCAGGAGTTTTCATGCCGGGCGATTCTGGTTTAACTATAAGCCATGCGCATACTTTCCGGAATTCAACCTACGGGACTTCCCCATCTCGGCAACTACTTCGGCATGATGAAGCCTGCCATAGAACTTCAGGAGAAGGGGGAAGCCCTTTACTTCATTGCCGACCTCCATGCTCTCACCACAGTAAAGGATCCCGTGTCGTTGCGCCGCAATACGCGTGAAATCGCCATCGACTTTCTTGCGTGCGGCCTCGATCCCCGTAAAGCGCACCTTTTTTGTCAAAGCGACATATCCATAATCCCAGAACTCTCATGGATCCTCTCAACCGTAACGCCTATGGGACTGCTCGAACGCTGCCATTCCTACAAGGACAAGCTTGCCAAGGGACTGCAATCCTCGCTTGGTCTCTTTTCCTACCCCGTGCTAATGGCGGCTGATATTCTGGCCTACGACAGCGATCTTGTGCCGGTTGGGAAGGATCAGAAGCAGCATCTTGAGGTCACTCGTGACATTGCTGTGAAGATCAACGAAATTTACGGTAATATCTTCAAACTTCCCGAGCCGATGATACGGGACGAATCCGCAGCCATTCCAGGGACAGACGGGGCCAAAATGAGCAAGAGTTACGGCAATACAATCGAGCTCTTTCTGGAGGAAGCCACCCTCAAGAAGAAAATCATGGGTATCCAGACCGACTCCACCCCCGTTGAATCTCCAAAATCAGTTGAGGGATCAGCCATTCTCGGCATCTATCGACATGTCGCCTCACCAAGCGACTATGCCGCCATGGAGTCCGATTTTCTTGATGGAGGCAAGGGATACGGAGATTTTAAAAAGCGCCTATTTGCAGCAGTCTGGGAATACTTCGCTCCAATGAGGAAGGAACGCGTTCGGTTTGCGTCTGATCCATCAGAAGTTGATCGAATTCTTCGACAAGGCGCCTCTCAGGCTGCTGAGATTGCCACTCCCGTCATGCAGCGCCTCCGTAAGGCTATCGGTTTGACTTGAGAATACCTTGACCGCGCAACTTTTCGGGTTATTCTCTCCCTCTTGACGCGGGGTGGAGCAGCCCGGTAGCTCGTCAGGCTCATAACCTGAAGGTCGTAGGTTCAAATCCTACCCCCGCCACCATTTTGGAAGCCCGTAGATGCATATAAATAAAGCTTCTACGGGCTTTTTATTGGAAAATTCCCAGTTGTCAGATTTTTCGCATAAAGATAAGGATGCAGCTTGATTCTCATTTAAATGTCCATTAGATATCTTTTAAAGGAGTTTAATATGAACTACATTGGAGTCAGCGAATTAAAAAAATCCAAGTCCATGTGGGAAATGCTAGATCGAGAGAAAGAGTTGGTTCTCACTCGGGACGGAAAACCTGGGGCAGTAATCCTACCAATCACCCCCGAAGGGCTTGAATCGACGTTGAAAGCAATCCGCAGAGCGCGATTTTCGGAAACAGTCTCGGCCATCAGGGTTCGTAGCAAATCGGTCAATTCGGACGAGATTGAGAAAGAAATCTCATTCTCTCGCTCCGCAAGGAAATGACCATAGTTCTTGATACCAACGTTCTGGTCTCTGGCTTAATCCAATCAGAAAATCCTCCGGGCCAAATCATCGATCGTCTTCGGTCTGGGGAAATTTCTTTAGCAGTTGATGATCGGGTACTCTTTGAATACGCCAATGTATTGGGACGCCCCTATTTTAGGCGTTATTTCTCGGAATTTGAGAAGGACATCATTCTTGAATTCATAGGCACTGACTCGCTTAGAATTCTTTGCACAAAAAGGATCAAGCAATTGCCAGACCCAGATGATGCGTGTTTTGCTGAGGTTTCCATCGCTGCCGGTGTTCCTCTGGTTACGGGGAATGTTAAACACTTTCCTGATACCCAGTGCCTTGGAGTGAAAATTCTGACTCCTGCACAATTTCTGGACTTACTTGATCCGGCTTAGAAGAGAGGAATACTCATCTAGTATTGAGCCATTGACTGTGCCCGTAGAAATGCAAAAATGTGCCCGTCGAGTGCTCTGAATGCACAACATACTCAACATGCACAGGGTAAGAGATTTAGGTCTTTGACTTCCCTAATGCTCATAACCTGAAGGTCGTAGGTTCAAATCCTACCCCGCCACCAATTCTGCAAGTAGCTCTCTCTTGCGGCACAAACGGTCATCGTGCTGCCTTGCAATTATGAGTGGATCGACAACTGACCTAATAGTGGTATGCGAAGCCCTTCCAGCTGAAAAGCGTCTGGAAGGCAACCAACTTTGCACGCTTTCTAGTCGTCCCACAGGATGATGTACGCTAGGTAAATTTAATAGCTGAGTCGAAGCCCCGTCCTCGTCTTGGCGCGTTTCTTAAAGCCTCGGCTGCCGAGGAAGAAGTACCGCTTGATATAAAGCGTCTGTGATCTCAAGAGTTCGCCCCAGCTTTTGGCGTGCTTACGCAGATCTGGATCCACGCATCAAGGACGCTGCACGGAAAGCATACACCCTTTTTGCTGAAAACTCGTCGTATCTCTCGTTCCGATTCAAGAAACTTGCTGGCTATGATGATGTCCGGTCTGTTCGAATCGCCGTACTGTATTATCGCACATGAATTCGACAAAGGTATCGTTGAAAGCAGAATTCCATGTTGGCACGCTATCAAGACTCTCTCCTAAAATGAAACAGTCCATCACACATAGGAGCCCTATGAATCGCAACCCGATGTTTCCATTTAGCAAATCTTCCATAATGAGGCTTTCTGCTTTTTCCTCCCTGTTCCTAGGCGCGTGTATTGCCCTGATCGGCACTGGAAAACTGGCAGCCGGCCCAACGGATGCGGTCTATAAGGACACCAATGCTCCAATGGAGGGCCGTGTGGATGATATTTTCTCAAAGCTTACCCAGGAGGAGAAGCTCTCCATGTTGTCCGGTGATAGTCCGCGTGTGTTTTTACCCAAGAAGGGGATCTATACAAGTGTGCCGTTACCCGGGAATGGTTTCCTTTCTAAAGCGCTCCCCCGACTTGATCTGCCGGCGATGCAGATGTGCGATGGCGCTCAAGGTGTGTTCAGCACCAAGGAAAATCCCTCGACGGCCTTTCCAGCGGGTGTGACCATGGCTTCTTCGTGGGACAGGGATCTCGTGCGTGCGATCGGTCAGGCGATCGGCGAAGAGGCAAAGAACAAGGGCTCCGGGATGCAAATCCTTCTCGGCCCTGCTGTGAATATCCACAGAAGTCCTCTTAACGGGCGTGAAAGTGAATATATGAGCGAGGATCCGTACCTGGCGGCTCGTCTGGTCGTCCAGTACATCGAGGGCATGCAATCGACAGGTGTTGCCGCCTGCGTCAAGCATTTCGCCTGCAATAACCAGGAGATTGATCGAGGCACGGTCAACGTGATCGTTGATGATCGGACCCTGTATGAGATTTACCTTCCGGCATTCGAGGCGGCGGTCAAAGAGGGGCATGTCTGGACGATCATGGCCGCGTACAACAAGGTGAACGGCCCCTGGTGCACCGCGAACAAACCCCTGCTGACGGATATCCTGAGGAAGGATTGGGGATTCAATGGCCTGACAATGTCAGATTGGGGGGCGGTTCATGAAGTCGACGGCGTGGTCCATGCCGGCACCGATCTTGAAATGCCCGGTGGAGACTTTTTGATATCAGACAAGCTGAAAAAGTCTCTGACGGACGGGACCATCAAACAAAGCGAGATCGACCGGGCGGTGAGGAACATCCTTCGAGCCATGGTTCGCACTCATCTCGCGGACCGGGTGCGGACGTCCCCGGATCATTCCAACATCGGCTCTCAGGAGCATCAGGCAGTGGCACTCAGAGGCGGTGAGGAGGGAATGGTCTTGCTCAAAAATGAGAATCAGCAGCTTCCCCTCGATCCTAATGCCAAACAAACCATCGCCCTGATCGGACATCGGGCAAAAGATTGGCAGTTCGGGGCATTGGGAAGTCCGCAAGTCCATCCCACGGTGATGATTAATCCGTACGATGGAATCACTCAGCGCCTGACGACAAACAAGGAGTGCAAAATCATCTATAACGAGGCAAAGATCTCAACAATGGTGCCAAGCAGCGTGCTGACGGCCGCTGACGGAACCAATCCCGGCCTGACCGGCAACTATTATTATGAAGAGTCGGGCATCAAAGGCCCTTCGGCACTGACCCGCGTCGACCCATCGATCGGTTTCGCGTGGGATGAAAAAACCATTTCCGGCGGCACACCCAAGGCGACGAACGAGATCAACGTCGAGTGGAAGGGCACGCTGACGGCACCGGTCACTGGAGAGTATCTCTTCGGAATCGATACTGCACGGATGGGTCAATTGGATATTAACGGCACCAAGGTGATCTTCGACGACTGGACTTTGTCCACAGGGAATCCCGTCTATGGGCATATCCAGCTGACCGCCGGCCAGAAATATCCCATCAGGGTGCGCATGAGCTCGAAGGTCAACGAGCATCCGAGATTCCATCTGACGTGGTGTCCGCCGGGAAATCAACCGTTCAAGGAAGCTGCCGACACCGCGAAAAAGGCCGATGTCGCCATTGTTTTTGCGGGGACGGGCAGAGAAGGGGAGGCTCATGACCGCTCGACCATGGAATTGGTCGAGGATCAGGCGGAATTGATCACGGAAGTCGTGGCCGCCAATCCGCACACTATCGTCGTGCTCAACACCGGGAGTCCCATCCTGACAGGGAACTGGCTCAACTCGGTACCGACCGTTCTCAATGAAGGTTTCCCCGGTGAACTGGGAGGAAAAGCCTTGGCGGAGATTCTGTTCGGTGATGTGAGCCCCTCCGGAAAACTCGTCGATACATACGGAGTGCGTCGTGAGGACTATCCCGACTATGGAAACTATCCCGGGAAGAACCAAAACGTGGAGTACAAGGAAGGCATCTATGTCGGCTATCGCGCCTTTGACAAACGAGCGATCGCCCCGCAGTTCCCCTTCGGCTATGGACTCTCCTATACACAGTTCAAATACTCGAACTTGGAGATCCCGTCCGAAACATGGCACCCCCGTGGAGAGTTGGTCGTCAAGGCGAGCATTACCAACAGCGGCCAGAGAAAAGGAAGCGAGATTGCTGAGCTCTATATCGAGCCGGTCTCCCCTGGAATCGACAGGCCGATTCGCGAGCTGAAAGGATTTGCGCGTGTCGATCTCGCCCCAGGTGAGACCAAGGAAGTCACCTTCAAACTGACCCCGCAGGATTTTGCTTACTGTGATGTCCCCGGAAAACAATGGAAGGCAGATGCTGGTAAATACCTCATTGAGGTTGGAAGTTCTTCCCGTGATCTGATCTTGAAATATCCGATCACTTTGACGGACGGATGGACTGAACCAATACCGAGCATCGGCATTTTGGGAGGTGGTTCAAAATAACCGAGAGCACCGTACTATGGAGTCGGAGAAGTCAATTTCCCGTGCATCAATACCTTCTTATCATCACCCTGCTTGCGCTTCCACCGAAGGCGTGCGCCGCTCTCCTTGATGATGCCCTCCCAATGGTGGGGACCGCTGGAACCGGATACACTTATCCTGCGGCGGTCTATCCTTTCGGAATGGTGCAACTGGGTCCGGATACGGAGTCCGATGGACGGCACAACTGCTCTGGATACAAATATGAAGACAGGAAAATCATAGGGTTCAGCCACACCCATCTTTCCGGAACCGGTTGTCCCGATCTCGGGGATATCCTGATTCAACCGACGACCGGAGAACTGCGGATGGATCAGGGTGATCCGACTCGGGGTGAAAAGGGCTTTCTTTCCTCCTTTTCCCATGATGATGAGGTTGCCACACCGGGGTACTACCGGGTTTTGTTGAAGGATTACGGAATCACTGCCGAATTGACCGCCACCGCCCACACCGGTTTTCACCGATACACCTTTCCCTCCGCTAAACAGGCGCATCTGATTCTCGATCTGGCACATGGGATTTCCAACGATTCCCGGACAAATTCGTGCATCGAATCCACGCTCGTGATGGAGGACGACCAAACGATTTCTGGCTACCGGAGAAGCTCGGGATGGGCCAGGGATAAAACCTACTTTTTCGTGGCAAAGTTCAATCGCCCCTTTGATAGCCACGGATTCATGACTAACGGGATCGATATGCCGGGGTCAACCTCCGCCAAGGGTGTCGGGGTGAAAGCCCATTTCGACTTTCAGTCGAAGAAGGATGAAGTGGTCCTGCTCCGGGTCGGCATCTCTCCGGTCAGTATCGGGGAGGCACGCAAGAACCTTGATGCCGAAATTCCAAAAGAGGATTTTCAGGAAACGATGGATGCGACCCGCGCTGAATGGAACCGCCTTCTCGGCACGATACGAATCGAGACAACCGATCCGGTGATCCGGCAGACATTCACCACGGCGCTCTATCACTCGCTGCTGGCGCCCCACCTCTACAACGACGCCGATGGAAGCTACCGGGGGGCGGATGGCAAGGTGCATCAGGCTTCCTTCCAGTATTACTCGACATTTTCCGTCTGGGATCAATTCCGCGCGTGGCATCCCCTCATGACCATCATTCAACCGGGACGGGTGAGTGACTTCATCAGGACAATGCTCGCCTTCTACGAACAGGAAACACCTCACTTTCTTCCAATCTGGCCACTTTGCAGCAACGAGACCCACTGCATGCCGGGATACCATGCACTCCCGATCATCGCCGATGCGTATGCAAAGGGCCTCCGTGATTACGATGTGAATAAAGTCTATGCAGCCATGCGCGACACGGCGCTTACCGGCAGAGAGAATCATGATGAATATGTGACCAAAGGCTATATTTCGACCGTTGAGGAAAATCATGATCATCCTAAGGCCACTTACAAAAAGTCGGTCTCCACAACACTCGACTATGCCTATGATGACTGGTGCATGGCCAGAATGGCTCATTTGACGGGCCACCAAGGGGATGAGGTTTCATTCCTGAAACGCTCCCTCTCCTACAAAAGCTTATTTGATCGTGAAACAGGGTTTATGAGAGGAAAGACGGCGGGAGGAACGTTCATCGCACCGTTTGATGCAAAAACCTTTTACCGCCCCGATTACACAGAGGCTGATGCTTGGCAGTCCTCGTTTTTTGTACCCCATGATCCCCGCGGGTTCATCGAGATGATGGGAGGTGACGGCGCTTTTATTGAGAAAATTGATCGGATGTTTTCGGAGGATTCCGCGGTGATCAATGGAATCGCTGACATCACCGGCACGATCGGACAATACGCGCACGGGAACGAACCGGTGCACAATTACGCCTTTCTCTTCAGTTATGCCGGGGCCCCTTACAAAACCCAGGAACGCGTCCGTCAGGTGATGTCGGCCCTTTATGACAATACGGTTCATGGTCTCTGCGGCAATGACGACTGCGGGCAGATGTCGGCTTGGTATGTCCTGAGCGCGATCGGAATCTACCCTGTCAATCCCGCCGACGGGAATTATGTCATCGGCAGCCCTCTCGTGGACAAGGCGGTGATCAGCCTTGATTCGAAGTACTACAAGGGAGGCACCTTCACGATCGTTGCGAGGAATAACTCCGCCGCGAACAAATACATCCAATCCGCAAAGCTCAACGGTCGCCCTCTCTCCCGCTCCTACATCACCCACGCGGAGGTCGTCGCGGGCGGTGAACTCGATCTGGTGATGGGGCCGACACCGAACAAGACGCTCTGGCAGGAACCTTCGGCAAGGCCACCATCCCTGAGTCTCGACTGACGATTGTCCCATCAACTCTGACCCCAAGACCAGAGTCTGCTCAGAAGTAGTTCGCAGAACGGCTACAGTGTCGCCATATTTAGACTCACTCTGGCTTATGTTTCGCGATTTTTCACCCCTGAAAAGGATCATTTTTTCCCGTTCGGATCTCGTGGAACAGGAAAGGCACGCTTGATGTGACACTAATTCCCGGAGTCGCTGAAATTTTATTAGCCCAAAGCTGTCCGTAGCCGACCGGAGTACGTTGATGTTGCAGGATAGTGCAGATTTAGAATCTCCCCATTGACTGTGTCCGTAGAAATGTAAAAATGTGCCCATCGAGTGCTCAGCACCCACAACATACTCAAGATGTACAGGGTAAGAGATTTAGGTCTCTTGACGGCCCTAAGGCTCATAACCTGAAGGTAGTAGGTTCGAATCCTACCCCCGCCACCACTTCTTTTTGTCAGGGGCATCAAGGCACACCGCCCTAAGTAATACTGAAATTGAATCGGCTTAGGTATTCACTCGACGATTCGATTCCGTCTCCCGCCTCTCAATCTATATAACCAAGTCCAGACTAAAGTAATAACGCCAAGCAACCATTGAAACTCTTATGTTTCAATAGGGATGGTACTTAATCACATACAATCAGCTCAAAGCCACTCAAGCAGCGACGATCCCAGTGGCTGGGTGCTGCGGATAAATCCAGGTTTGATGTCGGGCATGTCGATCATAGTCGGAAGGTAGGTGATATCCCCGAATGGGCCGTTGATCTTGGCAAGAGGAAGGGCAGTTTCCTTAACAATGTCAGCAAATGGAAGAGCACCCTCTAGAGCACTCCCATCAAGAAGACCTAGCTCCTGAGCCCACATGCACATGCGTGTGAGTGAGACTCGCACCTGATAGCTTCCCCCTTCGATAGCTCGGCGGTGAAGTGCTGCCACTACTGCTGCTGATCCGACATAGGCTGCGAGATAGTCAGCAAAGATCACCTGAAGAGGCATGATTGGAGCATCGACGGCTCCCTCTGCATCGACATATCCCGATACTGCGACTGCAAGCATATCAAAGCCTCGGAAATTGGCCCACTCTCCCTCGAAGTCAAAGCATCGCAACTCATGGGAAATAATACCGGGACGGCTGGTGGCTAACCTCTTGGGCGAGATACCACGCTGATCTAGATTTAGGTACGAGCAGGTGAATACATCAGCTTTCTGGAGAAGAGTAAAAAATTTACGAGTATCTTCCTCGTTATCAAAATCACAATACGCAGCCCTTTTGCCTATATCGGTCTCAAGGCGCCAGTTAATATGATCAGGATAGTTCGGCTTAGAAATGTGAAGTACGTCAGCTCCAAATTCTGCTAGGGTGCGACCCGTCACTGGACCGCCAATAACATGAGTACAGTCAAGAACACGAATCCCTTCTAGCGGTTTGTTCAGACCTGCAGGGAGCGGTATGGGATCACTTTCACCGATCTTTTCGATCTCGACGATCGGCTTTCCAGCTAAGCGATGGCCAACTGGGTGCGCAAGCCACTCGTCTGCAGTGCGCACCATCCCGATTGCCCCGGATTCCTCTCGGATAGCTAGCTCCAGGGCTTCGCCGTCCCACTGCATAATAGCGGCCTCGACTGCGCGTTGGGTGGGAGCACATTTGAGCACCTTGAACATTGCATCACGAAGGCGGGGGTAGAAGAGTTCGATTTTGACGAAGCGTCCATCTCGGGTCGGATAGAACTCGGCACTCATTGGGGAATCAACACCTACTCCTGATCCGTAATCGGTGAATGGGAGTTGGCGTCCGTTCTGCCGCATGAATGCAACGCCGTGGTGCTGGTGCACAGCATTGCGTACATTGGTTGTTACATTCTGGGGCTTGCCGCCACGGAGTTCCCAGATTTCACCTAAAGCCATCCCGAAGGCCGCCTGAGCCGCCGCCATAACTTCTCCGAAGCGATGGCGCGAGGCTAGAATCGGATCCTTCCCCTCAATGGTAACCTTACCCTTGAATTCGGATTCACGAATTCCAATAGCAGCAAGAATCATATCTAGGGCTTGTTGTGATGTTTTGCTGTCAACGGTTGCCATGGTATTCGTTTTTGGGATTGGTTTTTTTCAAGGATGCTTCGCTGGTGTGGATAATGATGATTGACTCATAAAATGAGTCAACCGTGCGTTTAACGAGAGAAATCTAAAGGATAAATTAAATGAAGTTCGAGTTCTCCAATTCTACACCATGAGAATGAAAGGTGCTTAAGAAGCCAGATCCCGTTTGCGATTCCTACCCCTATCTCCCATTCAAGCTAAACCACACTTGGAGGCTCGATCGCCTTTTTTTGATATCAGGCGCGAAAACGCAATTTTCTGATCAAGAATTGATACGCCTTTACCAAAAATCCGTATGCTTTGGATGATGCGCAGGACGTTTAAGTCTGAGATATTTACCGGATAAAAACCCCCTCTCTCCCCCTCCTTCCTCTTTACCGGCAAGATCGACAGGCTGACCTTCACTCTCGGGCCGGAACAGTTGACTGCGGACTACAAAGAAAGCTGCCGCTGAAGCACTGGCCCATGCCAAGGACTGACCATAAAGATCTAGTTTCTTTCTAGTGACACGGAGTCGGTATTGATCCAAAATTGTTGGGTATTATGAAAAATCTCCCCCGATTCTTTGTCATTCTGCTCGCTGCGAGTGCCGGATGGCTGGTGTTCCTTGTCACCTCCTGTCGCGAGACGACAACTGTTACAAACCTCCGATGCGAATACCGCCAGTCTCCTCTTGGGATTGAGTGGAGTAGGCCTCGCTTTAGCTGGGAGGAGATTTCCAAGAAGCACAATCAGCGGCAGACGGCCTACCAGATTGTAGTGGTGGGACGTTGGGACTCAGGCCGGATCCAATCGGACCAATCCAGTGGTGTTGAGTATGATGGTCCTCCGCTGAAACCAGGTGCCGCCTATACTTGGAAAGTGAGAATTTGGGATGCCGAGGGCAGCCCAACGCCGTGGAGTTGGCCGGCAACTTTCAGCACTGGGTTGGGTCAATGGCATGCCGCATGGATTGCCCACGATACGACTCCTCCGGAGTCCGCCTACAATACCAAAGGATTGTTCTGGGTGACGGCGAAGAATAAGAAACTCGGTCCCATGTCACTGTCTAAGCAGATCGATCTCCCGGCAGGCAGGAAGGTCAAGAAAGCCGTTCTTGTTCTCTTCCCTGACAACTCCTGCGCCGCAAGTGTTAACAGTCAAGCAGTTGGCAATGCTGTGAGGTGGGATCGCACGGCGAACCTTGATGTTACCAAGTTGCTCCACCCTGGGAACAATACGATTGCTCTCAAGGTGACCAACAGTGACGGACTCCCAGCCTCAGTCATCGGACGCCTTGCGGTGGAGTTCGACTCAGGACAGGACCTCGACCTTCCAATCGACGCTTCTTGGGGGAGCGTTGACCTCTCCATCAAAACGCCATGGGGGACCCCCGCCCTTAACGACCAGCTTCGAGTTCCTGCATCTTATTTTCGAAAGGAGTTTACCGTTCCTAGGGAAGTCCGGCGTGCGACAGCCACCGTCGCGGCATTGGGAAGCTATGAATTGCGTCTCAATGGGCGAAAAGTCGGGGATGATGTCCTCGCCCCAGGGTGGACTGATTTTCACAAAAGAGCATATTTCCAGACCTACGACATCACCTCAATGATTCATCAGGGAGTCAATACTGTCGCGGCCATTCTGGGTGACGGATGGTATGCCAGCAACTTGGCTTTTACCGGGAGACAGAATTATTACGGAGGCAAGCCTAAGCTAAAAATCGAGCTTTCGGTCGAATATGTCGATGGTTCCGTGGAAGACGTGTCGAGCGACTCCACTTGGAAAGCCTCTACCGGGCCTCTCCGATCTGCAGATATTCTGCTCGGATGCGATTTTGACGCCCGTCTGGAGATGCAAGGGTGGGATCAACCGGGGTTTGAGGACGATCGGTGGGTGGCAGCAACCGCGCCCTGCAATGATTCAGAAGCTCCGCCTCATCAGCCTTTGCTTTTACCCGCTGTTTCCGATCCTCCGCACGTACAGGAACTTCTCCCCACTATTAAGGTTACCGAACCAATGCCAAACATCTCCATCTTTGATCTTGGGCAGAACATGAGCGGTTGGGCAAAGCTTAGGCTACGCGGTTCCGTGGGGCAATGCATCACTGTCCGCTACGGGGAATTCCTGAATCCCGACGGGTCACTTTACACAGCGAATCTCCGTGGTGCCACCTCGACAGATCGCTTCACTCTGAATGGAACAGAGGAGGTTGATTTGGAACCGTCCTTCACCTACCACGGATTCCGATATGTAGAAGTCAGGGGCCTAAACAAGAAACCCGATCCTCTGATGGTCACTGGGGTGGTCATTCATAGCCCCATGGAGAGAACCGGTTGGTTCGAGTGTTCCAGTCCACTTCTAAACCAGCTTTATCACAATATCATCTGGGGACAGAAATCGAACTACATCGACGTTCCTTCCGACTGTCCACAGCGTGACGAGCGTGCGGGGTGGACTGGCGATGCTGAATTCTTCATTCCCACAGCAGCCTGTAATTTCAATATAGACCCTTTCTTCACGAAGTGGCTTACAACCCTGTGCGAGGATTCCCAGCATGCGGATGGATCTATTGCCCATGTAGCTCCAGATTTGGGGCTGGGATCAGGTGCCACAGCATGGGGCGATGCAGCGGTTATCTGCACCTATCAGATTTGGCATACCTATGACGACACCCGGGTGATCAGATCACATTTTCCGGCTCTTGAAAAATTCATGGACTGGTTTGCCACCAAATCTACAAATGGCATCCCTAATGTAGGTGGCTTTGGTGATTGGCTGAACAAAGGTGGTGGAGCGAGTCGTGAGGTCATCGACACCGCCTACTATGCCAACGACGCCCGAATGATGGCCGAAATGGCGCAGGCCGTTGGGAAGAATGAGGCTGCGGTGAAATACACTCGTATCCATGAACAAACCAAACAAACCTTCGCGGGGTTCTTCGAACCCGATGGCACATTGCGCGGTTGCAGCCAGACCGGATACGCACTTGCGTTCGGGATGGGTCTTGTCCCCGATGACCTTCGAGAAAAGGCGGCAGTGAAATTTGCCGGGGAAATCAAAAAATTTGATAATCATCTGGCAACTGGCTTCATCGGTACGCCAAGACTGCTTCCAGCCCTCCATCTTGCCGGCTTGGATGACCTTGCTTATGCCCTTCTACTGCAAGAGACATACCCCTCTTGGCTTTTTCCGGTGAAACTTGGAGCCACGACGATGTGGGAAAGATGGGACGGTTGGACCCCGGAAAAGGGTTTTCAGAGCGTCGGAATGAACTCCTTCAACCACTACGCATTCGGAGCGGTGGGCGAGTACCTTTACTCGATGGTCCTTGGAATCCGTGCCGAATCTCCTGGTTACAAGACCATCCGTATCCAACCAGTAGTCGGAAAAGGGCTGACATGGGCCAAAGGTGGAATCCAGACAATTTACGGCTATGTCGGCAGCTATTGGAGGGTTGATGCAGGGTATCTCATTCTGGAAGTTACGATTCCTCCCAACACTACGGCCGAGGTCCTTGTGCCGGGAGGGAATGCCCACTCTGCCGGTCTCACAGCTGTCTCCAGCAGCAAAGAGGGAAGCCTTTTCCGCATAGGTTCTGGGAATTACACTTTCGAGTCAGTACCCAACATCCCCAAATAACCTGCGTCGTTGTAGGAAATATAATGACAGGCACCACGATTTGGAGGTTCAAGGGGCGGTCATGCGGTATGTACTATTGTCCCTAATCGTGACATAAGGAATTCGATTGCTTCCTCTGTTAGTTGATACAATTTAATAATTGGCCTGATATTAGGAGTCGAGTTTTGAAGTATTCTATCTGATCACAAGGAAAGGAATACTTCTTAGCACTTGTGGCTGGTGATTGCCGGATTTTAACATCACGAGTAAAATCAACTAGTGTCCCCAAGTAATCTCAAAGACAGGCTGTTCTTCCATTCTCATCGTATCTATGCAGGCGTCCTGAGAATTGGATCTTATCGGAATGACAAATTCTAAACGATTATCCCCTCATCGCATTATGAAATCAGCTGCGTTAAAAACTGTACTCGGACAACCATCTTACCAGATAGCTACCAAGGAAGTGAAAGTAGCCGTCACACAGATCGGCGGACATCTCGGGCCGGTGACATTTTTACTGGGAAAGCGCGCGGTAAGGCCGTTCTCGGTAGCCCCGTGGCACGCCGAAAAATTGCCTTCAGGTACGCCGTCAATTTTGCGAGTATTGCGGGGGGATTTCTTTTGCCTGCCGTTCGGCGGTAATGAAAAGACATTTCGCGGCGAACAGCATCCGGCACACGGAGAGACTGCCAATAATAGGTGGCGCTTCGTCGCTAGTACGCGAACCAAGAGCGAAGTCACCTTGCGGCTTTCGATGAGGACGAAAATCCGTTCCTCTCTGATCGAGAAGAGAATCTTGCTGGTGCCTGGTCAGACAGTCATTTATCAGGAGCACATCATAAACGGTATGAGTGGCCCGATGAGCATGGGACATCACGCAACGCTCAAGTTTCCCGACCAAGTGGGAGCTGCGCGTATATCAACTTCTGCATTGATTCACAGGCAGGTGTATGTCGAACCTACCGAATCTCCAGAACGACTTGGTTATTCGATTTTGAAACCCGGCGCAGTTTTCGATGATCTCCAATCGGTCCCAACCATCACTGGTGAATTTGCGGATCTTAGTCGGTATCCAGCTCGACGCGGTTTCGAGGACATCGCTATCCTTGTCGCTGATCCAAAGTTGTCGGTAGCGTGGACAGCAGTTGCGTATCTAGATGAAGGTTATGTTTGGTTCAGTTTGCGTGATCCACGGGTGCTGGTATCCACGCTGCTTTGGATGTCCAATGGGGGTAGGCATTATCCACCTTGGAGCAGCAGACACATTAATGTGATGGGTTTGGAAGACATCACCAGTTTCTTCCACTCCGGTCTCGCTGAATCTGCTGCGCCGAATCCCTTGAGTAAACGAGGGCTGAAAACACATCACGTTCTAAATTCGAAAGATCCGTTCTCAGTAAGATATATCATGGGACTAGCTGCCATCCCAAAACGCTTTGGCAGGGTGTGTGACATCGTTGTGAATGAGAAAGGCGTCACACTCGTGGGCGCTACTGGTCTTAAAGTCAGTACTCCAGTAAATACTCAGTTTCTCCAAGGACGATGACCAATCGCATTCCTTTTTATGGATTCACTTCTCAAGTATGTAGACTGATTGTTCGACGCACCTGTCTTAGCATCGAAGAAGGATGGGATAAGACATCCCTCCTTCTGACAGTCGTGCACATGCTGCAGGGCTTGTGCGGACCAATGTGTTGGAAGGAGAAAAGCTAATAGGTGAGAATAGATCGCCGGCTCTAATTTCGGCCTAGTGGAGCGACATGGTCATTGGGTGGGGGAGGAGTTGACTTTGGTGAAGTATGGAATCCGATCGATCGGTACATCTAGTGTGAAGACTCTGCCGCCTTGGAAGGTCTCACCGTTGTCGGCGATCCATTTTCCTCTCGGTAGAACCACCTGGCGATTCGTTTCCTTTTTATCCATCGGAGCCACTAGGACAGCGTCGCCTAGCATAAATTCATCCCTTATGCCCTCAAGGCCCTGATTTGGAAACTGGTATTCAAGCGAACGAATGATTGGTTCACCGCTCTTCGACGAGTTGTGCGCAAGTTCAAGGATTTGTGAAGCGAACTTATCGCGGATCCCAATCGCCTTCTTTACGGCATCTAGATGTTTCGCATCTAGGACACGCCACGGCGCGGCGGAAAACTGCATCATCGGCATCAGGGCATGAATCTGCGCGGAACGAACGACCAGATCCTGATCCAGTCCCTTCAGGTCCAGAAAGCTGGTATAGTCACCCCCACCAATCATGTCCGGGCAGGAGAAAGTGTAGCCAGCCAATCCCTCTGTTATCATCTGTGGGATGAGTTTCTGCACATCTTCCCAGCTGTGATGCTTGTCGTGAAGCCGTTGCCCCAGCGGTTGGCCGGCCATTTTCCAGCAGGCACGGTATTCGTTTAGAGGAAATCTGAGTCCGAATTGCGCATAGAGCTCGCACTGGCGGTTGGGTGAAGCCGATTTCATGCTCAGGGCCTCGGATGGATAAAAGTTCATGTCCCCGGCATCCAATTTGAAGCCGTCCACGCCGTAATCCCTAACCAGTCGTTCAAGTTGACTGTTGAACCATCGGACGGCGGAGGGATTAGTGAAATCAAGTAGTGCGGAGTACCCGTTCCACCATTTAATGATAGCAGGATCTGTGGCCGTCTCCCATGTGGTTTGGGGGCCTGTTTTTCTCATAAGAAAGGATTTATTCTTCATAAGCTCACGCACCAATAATGCCTGATCAGGACTGACAAAGGGGCAGACCCAGAGCATCACCTTGAATCCCAAGCGGTGCAGTTCGTCCATCATGTGCTTCGGTTCAGGGAAACGCCCAGGGTTGAAATTCCAGAGTCCGTAGTCCTCTTGCCATGTGTCGTCAATCATCAGAACGCCGGGAGGAAACCCGTTTTCAATGATGCCATGTGCGTATTTCAGCACATCAGTCTGGTTCTGGTTGTAGGTCAGCTCAATCCATGTGTTGTATTGAGGTTTCGAGAAGAGCAATTCGTCCGGCATCGTTCCAGAAGGGGGGAAGAATTTTTTAGAAACCGCTCCACGTGCTTCCGAGAGGCTGTTCCCCGCTCTACCAAACTTCACCACGCCAGTAGCGTCTGAAATGGTGACATTGTTGGATCTTACCTCAAATGCATAGGGTTCCTCGCTCCAAATCCACAGCCCCTTACTTCCAAGTAGTAGTGGCTGGATCTGATTTTCTCGGTTATTCGCATAAAAATCAAACTTGGATCCCGAGGCATACGGCATTCTTTCACCGTCCTTGATAACTCCCGACCAGATCCACTCCCCGGGCTTCAGGGAAATCACCATATGTGAGGATGACGCATGATCTGAAGTGAGCTTGGCTACAGTCGATTCTGCGTGGACGGAATAGGCGACAATCAGCATCATGAGCATCGCATGAAAGGGTTGGGTGGTCATTTTCTGATTCTTGGACATAGGAGGGCAGATGCACGCCGCAACTGAGTTATGCAGTCCTTAAAGAGGTTCGGTTTAAGTAGTCGATGAAGCCGAGACGTCCAACTTAGAGATCGCCAGTGTATTTACAAGCTCACGGCGTGTAACGGAGTTCCCATGCTTGTAGGGGAAATCGTGACTTAACAATTATTAGGCAGATTCCAATGAGTGAGAGATCGGGGCCTGTTGCGAAATCTGAAGTCATTTATACAACTAATTAGAGTAAACTATGTCATTGCCACTGATCCATTTACGGATAGTCGTAAAATAGCAATTCCCAGTCGGCCATCAGAAGGTGGCGGACTCCTTCGTCACGCTCTATAGCACTTCTTGTATTATTTAATCCGTGGTCGCTTGTTCGAGATTTGCTTCATTGTAAGGTGAGTAATCAGTTATCTGATGGATAACTTTTGTTCCGATTTGCTTCCTGATTTGTTCACGAAAAATGGATTGCACGGCAGAGAAACAGATGTGATTGCCGAAATTCCCTGCAACTATTGTACTATTCCTAGGCATGAGAGGGTCTTTAGGTCTAGCTGTCCACTGACAGGGAGTCTGTTGTCCGTTTGAAATAGTTGGATCGCTTGCCGTGTCTGAGAACCATAACTGCCATCCGCTACTCCCTTATAGTATCCGAGTTCAGTCAGTTTGGACTGTGCTTTTGCCAATTGGCTCGACGGATGTGTTGAAGGAGAAGTTGATACATTTGAAGTCTGAATCCGAGGTGGCCTCTGATAGTAATATGTGCCGGGTGGAGGAACTGCATAAACAGGTCGTGAGAAAAGCGGGGCTGTTATAGTTGCCAGAATGGCCGCAGCGCTGACTCCAAAAATGGTCCACCCTAAACCATTCGGTATTCCAGAGCCATACCATCCGCCGTATCCACAGTACCCACCCCTGTATCCGCCATAATAATATGGATATGCTTGGACTGAGGAGACGCAAGTCGAACACATCAAGACAACCGTCATTGCAATGCCAAGCAACCGTGATCTTTTCATGTTGTGACACATTACTGATTCATAGCGGAATCAATATAGCCCTTAATTACTTCAAAGCAAAAAATATTGGGCCGAATGATTATTCTTTCTCGAACCCACTGAGACTTGAAAAATAACCTCTGAAATAAAGGAAGGTTTAGTTGCCGCATTGCACCCAATGGGGAATCCATAACTGAATTCACGGACAAGGGGTTAGATTGACGGGTGATATGTCCTTCAGTTCAAATAATGGAGTCATGAAATTCCAAATCTCAGAAGATTGCCTTCTCAAGCTTAAGGAGTGTCTCGGTAGCCCTCTGAGACTGATTCTGGCAAGTGCCTTCCTGGCCGGTTGTGCAACAGACGCCACGATCAAGGAACGTACACCTCGCTTCCAACAACTTCATACCGTCTCGACCCAAGCTATGGGGAGGGCTGCGGCGCTTATCCATGCAATGCGTTTTGTTCACGAAAAGCCACTTGTTGCCATTGGAGAGAATATACAGGCAGCGCGGACTGCTCTTCAGGAACTGGAGGCTAATCCTAGTGATGTCGTGGCTCTGCATGACTACAATTTTGCCGTGTCGCGCATTTTGGGGTCACTCCGCATAGGAAGGCTTGAACCATGGGGCAAGGGGCTTGTTGTTCCAACTGCAACGGGTTCTCTACTGCTTACTCACAAACCGGATCACCGCCCTCAGTGGAATCCGACGCTTTACAACTTCACTCCGGCAGATGAGTTCACAATTGGGGGTAAATATGTGGAGGAACACTCGACTCGTCCAGGAGTTGGAGCTCCTGTTGTTGCTGTTGGACGACACACGAATCCTGATTGGCGCTCAAACTACACAACTAGGAGGATTTATTACGGGGTAACGGCTGTGGCCCGATTCAAGGGGAACATCTGTGAAATTGCCTTTGAGGACCCATTGGAAAAGGAAACAACAGTTCTGGACGGCCGCACATTTCCACTCTCTGCAGACTTTACCGTTCCATTGGCCGTGATGCTCGCAAGTACCGCCCCACAGGTCCCCAAGCTGGAACGGATGCTCTTCCCTGAGAAATATGCTGAAACAGCACACCTAGCTCGTATCGAGCCTTATGATCCCAAAAAAACCGTCGTGCTCCTCGTGCATGGCCTGATGGACTCTCCCTCCACTTGGGCGCCCATGATCATCAATCTTAGGAGCGACCCCTACATCCGCCGCCATTATCAGTTTTGGTTTTACAGTTACCCATCCGGTTATCCCTATCCTTACTCGGCATCACTGTTGAGAAAAGATCTGGATGATGCAGAGCGGATGTTTCCCCTCAGTAAGCCGATCGTTGTCATCGGTCACAGTATGGGTGGATGTATCAGTCGACTGCTTATCACCGACACAGGTGACAAACTCTGGACTCTCATTTTCAAGAAACCTCCTGCCAGAACAATTCTTTCCGCATCTACGAAGAAACTCTTAACTGATACCCTGATCTTTCAGCATCGCCCGGAGATTGGCCGGGTCATTTTCATCTCCTCCCCGCTTCGAGGGAGCGAGATGGCATCAGTTTCCCTAGGCAGGTTCGGTTCCATGCTGATTAGGACTCCCGGGACACTCTTGGCTGCCGGAAACGATGTGTTCAAGGTCACCACCTTCAATAGGAGTGATTTGAAACTTAAGCGTGCCCCCAATAGCATAGATACGCTTTCTCCTAGGAATCGTTTTGTTAAGAATATCAACACGATTCCAGTTGTGCCCGGTATCCCTTATCACACGATTATCGGGGATCGCGGAAAGGGCGATTCGCCGAAGTCATCCGATGGGGTAGTCCCTTATTGGAGTTCACACATGGAAGGGGCAGAATCGGAGTGTATCGTCCCAAGCGATCACAGTGCCCATCAGAATCCCAAGTCATTTGCCGAGGTGAGGAGAATCCTAAAACTTAACGGTGAGAATCCTTAGTACAGAAGCCTGGTTTGTTCCGACGGATTCGTAATGAAAAATCTGGGGATTGATCCGCAGCCAGTGCATCTTTGTTGATAATCGCCCGTTCCTTAAGCTCGGTGAAGGGAAGTCCATCCGTGAATAGTAGTCCGCGTTGAAAAAACAATTCATCGATCTTGCCGTTAAGCAGCATGCGCCAATCCCAAGGTTGCCTTCCGGCCAGAGTTCTTTGTGAACGGATTGAGGTGGTGCAGTTGGCGGTGATGGCATTGTACCAACGGGGATGAATGACAAGATCATTCATCGCACTGATATATTCCTGAAATCGTTCCCTTGCTTCGGGCGGGGGAATAGTTGTGCGATAGAGGTAGACCAGTTCGCCCTTCCGATAATTCGTTCGGACGCGGATAAGATCCATTTCGTCACCAACTATGTATATTAGTTCGTATTGGCGATAAAGCCCGCCAAGGGCCGAATACGACTCACCCTTTTCCCTGCGGATTTCGATCGAGAATGCAATCGGGGTGGAGTTCCGGAATTGGAAACTTATGATAGGATGAGCCATCCAGGATGATCCCCAGTAATTGAGAGCTACATCGACACCAGTCAGTTCAGAGAGATTGAATGCCCGTGTCTCCCATCGCGGCTCTGCGATCACTTCTCCGCCTTTCATGCGATAGTTGCAGTTGCGCACGTTGTGGAGCGTAATAAGGTCACCTGTGGTCTCCGCCCACGGTTGTCGAGATACATCTGCTTCCCAGTCCCGATCGCTATGGGGACGTAGTGTTAACCACCAGCACGCCACCGAGACCGTCATTGTGAGTGTACAGATTTTTGCTATTCGACTGCCATTAAAGAAAATCAATAGTCCGAGCGAGGCAAGGGCGTAGACAATGGCAGTTAAGTGTCGGAAACCGAGAGACGGAAAATCAAACCAGATTGCTCCGACGGACCATATCCAGGAAGAGAGAATGAAGATCCAGAGCAGAAGGCGGGGTCCTCCTCCAAGGAGTCTGCGAATACTGGAGATCATCTCGTTTCAGCAACAGCAGTTTTAAACCTACGATATTATCCGACTCCTGGGCCTATGCCTCTGGTTCGTGCCCGTATGCCTTGAGAAGCTGGCGTGTAAGGATAATCTGCCTCTCTTGTCCTAGGGCGACTCCTTCCAACAGGTTTATAATATCCTCAGTATTGCCAACATGCTCCTCGATTTTCCTGAGTTGGAAAAAGTAAAGGAACGGAAGCGCTGAATAGAAAAGTACAATGAGTAATCCGATGATGATGATTGCGAGGAGGCCCCCGCCGAGTGATTCAAACCAGTGTGATATTGATTGGAGCATGTCCAAATCCTCTCCCCAGAGGGAAAAATTTCAAGCGTCTCCGGAGCAACGTCCGAGACGTTCTCTCAACCCGGTTGCCTCCATTGTTATAATGCAAGCAAAACCCGCGTTGTGCCCAGTCAAGTAAGTTCAGGGCCGAGTTGGAAAAGATTTCACTTGGGGACCGCCTGGCCACTGGCCACAGAAGGAGCTTGCCGCAGACTGAAGATCGGCATTTCCGGGGTGATGAGCGGCGAATCTTACAACGAAGTGAGCTGCACAATTCGTAACGCCAACATAAGAGAAAAAATCACCTGGGGCGTAGTCATTCGTGCCGTGATACTCGTGACGCAGTACCCATGCCCCCGGCCTGGATGAAATCGATTCATCGGTAAGGCTTAACGATGGAGTTAGCTGATAATGCATTTCGAAGCCTTATACAATATCAACACCTAAAACTTCCGGCAACCCATTGCACAATTGAAAGCAATTGAGGGTGACGCAAGGAAACATTGTAATAACGTATGAATTTACCGCCCATATTGGATTGAATTCCCTTGAGAAATGAAGATGGAGGCGGCACTCGGACTCTAACCGAGTCGGAAGCTATCATTTCCGATCCTACCGGATGCCACCTTGTAAAATATCTTTGCTGAATTTGTTTTCGGCGGAAATTGATATTAGCCACGTGCTATGCTAAATCAAGTTGTCATTATTCAATCACTGAGTTGAGTCGAGTCCATCAGGCATATTAATCTTCAGATTTCATGAACAAGGTCGCCCTGCCCGACTTTCCCTTTTTAAGGTTTGAAGAGATGAAGTTGGGTGTCTCACCAAAGAGACGTCGGCGCGCAAAGGGGAAAGGAAATAAGACTCTTAAACTTAGGAAGAATTCTTCCACTGTCGTTCAGCATTTGAAGAAATAGCCCACATCTAGGGAACTCAAAAAGCCAAGCGGGACCTCTGTCAATCCTTGTCCTGATCCATCAACCCAAGAAACTTTATGCCACGTTGAGTCGCCTCGGAACCAGATTATACAGTCTTACTTGATTTTGAGGAAGGTGTCCTTGAGTGCCTTTGCAGAAGCAGTTAGGGCTTGTAGCTCCTTGGGCCAGAGTTCCAGTTCAATGTGTTGAATTGCTCCACCACGTCCAACCACAGTTGGGACACTGATGCTTATGTCACGGATGCCATAGGCTCCCTTTACTTGGCTTGAAACAGGAAGGATGCGCCGTCGGTCAAGGGCGATGCAGTCGATCACCTCGCGGATCGCGACACCTACGGCGTAACCTGCACCCCCTTTTCGCGAGATTACCTCCGCACCGCTCTTCTGTGTGCGTTCGAAGATCTGCGTCTGAAATGTCGGTGTTACTCCGGGAAACTTGAGCAAGGGAAATCCATCAACTGTGGCTGAGGACCATACTGGCAGCATGGTATCACCGTGTTCTCCGAGAATCATCGCCCTGACTTGTGTCGGGGGAAGTTTTAACGTGGAGGAGATGAGAGAGCAGAATCGCGATGTGTCGAGAACCGTGCCAAGGCCGAGGACCTGATTAGCAGGTAAAGCTGTGTCCTGAAGGGCAAGCTGGGTAAGTATGTCCACAGGATTTGAGACGACGAGGATGATTGCGTCCTTGCGGAGTCCCGACTCTTTCAACTGCTGGATGATTCCGCGGAATAGGGAGACATTACGATTGATGAGATCAAGGCGCGATTCGTCGGGTTTGCGGCGCAGACCGGCTGTGATGCAAATAAGATCGGCCTGCGCACAGTCTGAGTAGTTTCCGGGGAAGATATTCTGGTCGGCGCAATATGCCGCACCATGCAGCAGGTCAAGTGCTTCCCCCTCCGAGGCCGCCTGATTGGCATCAAAGATGATTATTTCCTTTACGATGCCGGAACACTGCAGCGCAAATGCCGCGCAGGATCCGACCCGACCGCCGCCGCCGATGATTGCTACTTTCATACTCTTGAGTTGATGGTCCAGATTAGGGATGCCAGATCTGGAATTTTTAGTGTTTGTGTTGTTATTTGTTTAGATTTGCAAGGATTGTATCCGTCAGTTTTTGAACAAGGGAATCGGTATCGGCATCCAAGCTCGGGGACTTGGCGTCAAGCGTCATCGGATTCCATGGAGTGACAGGGGAGGCGCATCCGTGTGAACCGCACATTTCCTGCCACGGGTCGACCTCGCAAAGTTCCGCAGGTTTGAGGTCGTACCTGTTATCTGGCAGACCAAGCTTCTTTTTCAGATCCAGCAGCTCGCTTAGTCCCTCGCCTGGAATGGAACTGGCGCCAGGGATTGACTGAGCGAGGATCACAGTACGGCAGTAGGCATCGGTGATTTCCATCTTGAAATAGGCATCCTCGACGGAAGTGCCCCAGCAGATCACACCGTGATTTCCCATGATGATTGACTGATGATTGGGTGCGAGCGGTCGGATGGAGTCGGCTATTTCGGGTGATCCGGGCGTCTTGTATTCTGCGACAGCTACGGTTCCCACAAAGACCTCCAACTCGGGGATCAGGCGGGGAGGGGGTTGCATTCCCTTGATGGCAAAGGCACCAGCATGGCATGGATGGGCATGGCATACAGAGATCGCGGCGGGAGTTGTCTCGTAGATGGCAGCATGTGTCGTGAATTCGCTGGACCTCTTCCATGTGCCTGCAAGCTGATTACCCTTGCCGTCTACAAGGCAAAGCATGTCAGGCTTTAGGAACCCCTTGCTAACCCCGGTCGGGGTTACAATGAACCGGTCTGGCCCGATGCGTGCTGAAATATTTCCCCCGTTGCCATCGCAATACTCACGCAACCATATACGACGTCCAATATCGCAGATTTGTTCCTTGATCGACTGGGCTTCCTTTGAATTGAAAACAGCCGCGTCATCAGTGCTGGCCTTTCCGTCGGGTGAGACCTGTTGTGCTGCCGCCCCCGTAGAAGACGCGTCGACGAACACGATTTTAACGCCGGACTCAGTAAGGATGTCCTTTGCGCCTGGCGTGAGTTGGATATCGCGGTTGTAGCGGAACTCCTTTGCTCCCGTCTTAACGAATGCTTCAGCCTCTTTTTGTGCGATTAATTTCATAGTTTATTCCTTGTAGAAGATTTCATCAACGAGAGCGGCACAGTAGGCATCTACCGGCGTCGGGGTTTTGAACGGACAGGCTGCCTCACGTCCTTCACTGATCGCGATTTGTTGGCCAAGCCCTGCTCCCAGCTGGTCATAGACAACTATTGCCGGATCATAGGCTTCCTTTCCGGCAAGAGTCTCTCTTCTCCACGGCATCGTGAGAAGTAGTCGTTCACCTTGATATTTCTTTGTGCGTACCGAGAGTGTGACTCGGCCGATGACGGTCCCGATCCTCATAAAGCGAGGGTCCTTTCCGGATCGATGATTCCCAGAACGTTCCACCGTGCAGGACTGGTCTCGTCACCGACCATTTTTCGTGCCTCGCTGCCGTCGCTGGAAATGATAACACTCTGCCCAATGCCTGCGCCCAGATTGTCGAGTACGACTTGGGGGGCAACATCAGGGCTGTCAGGCACGGCTACCAGAAGACGCCAACCTTCAAGGCTACTGTGCTTGACCGTCGAAGTAATGTGGCCCCTGATGGTTGCGGTTCTCATGTGGTCGGTGTGATGATCAATGTAGAGTATCAGTCTGTTGGCCAGATTCTCTTTCAATTGTGCAGGGTGTTCTTCAGGTGAGGTTTCATCTGCTAAAACATATTCAGGTTTTCCACCATTACGCAGCGTCGAGAACGGGTGAATGTCATTGGCGTGGTGACACCTTCTCCGGTCGGAGTCGCTATGCTGAAACTCAGGAAACCCTCTCCGCCGAGGCCAAGGCCGGTCATGCAGGGGCCGTTCTTAATGAAGAGTGTCGTATCGATCTCCTTGGCCATCTTGGTGAGGTTGCCGATATCCTTACTGTGCATGATGCCGGTGTGTTTGTAGCCGTGCTCGGCCTTGATTGCCTCTGCAATTGCCGAATCCACATCTTGAACTCTAACGATTGGCAGAAATGGCATCATTTGTTCTTCATCTACAAAAATATGATCAGCTTTTGTTTCACCGAAAAGAAGCTGGGTGGTCGGCGGCACATCGAGTCCGATTGCTTTTGCCAGTATGGCAGCATCGCGCCCGACAAGCTCCCGGTTAACCACCGGATGAGGACAACCGGCTCCCTTTCCCTTTGGAAAAACAAAGGCTTTTTCGGCAAGTAACTCAATCTGATTGGCGTCAAGTTGTACTGCGCCGGCACTCTTCAATTCTGCGATAAGTTTGTCTGCTACCGAGGCGACCACAAAAACCTCTTTTTCCCCAATGCAGAGAAGATTGTTGTCGTAGCTTGCGCCGTGGATGATGGA
>Ga0364922_10078_pt1 | contig 55396 bp, 27 predicted proteins | sample ExccelJu500001D4_2_FD_206955 | JGI IMG/M metagenome (GOLD analysis project Ga0364922, IMG submission 206955) | Enriched cells from Trout Bog Lake Hypolimnion, Wisconsin, USA - BchlTB.June20.5000.01.D4 | ecosystem: Environmental > Aquatic > Freshwater > Lake > Hypolimnion/Profundal zone | place...
TTCGGCAGACGTTTCGTTGCCAATCTTTTTTTGGGCAGAAGCAAACGACGATGTGAATGCTGCAAGTAATAAAATGAATGAAATTTTCTTTAACATAATTTTATAATTAATGATTCAAAAGAGTTTTTAATTTGATGTAACCGGGTGAAAACCGACATTATAAAGTAACAGTTTATAGCTTGTCCTAATGTCTGAATTCAAGCTTTACCGGTGATGAACTGTCCCCATTATTTACCCGGTAACCCTTCCAGCCATACCATGCAACAATTACAAAACAAACCAACGGAATAACATAGGAAGTAGAGGTAGAGTATTTATCGGCCAGCACGCCCATGGCTACAGGCACTAACGCCCCACCAACTATGGACATGATAATAAACGATGATGCTTTTTTGGTATGATGCCCCAGATCCTTAACCCCCAATGCAAAAATGGTGGGAAACATGATGGATTCGAAAAAGAACACAGCCATTAAAGCGTAAACCGATATCCATTGATTATTCCATATTACGATGGCGCAGAGCAACACATTGATGAGGGCATAGCCTGTGAGTAATTTATTGGGAGCAATTATGCGCATGAGGGCCGTGCCGATAAAACGGCCGACAGTAAACAGTATCAGTCCTGCGGAAAGTAAAGTGGCGGCTTTGGCATTATGGATCCCCACCCCGCTTTCAGTACAATAGTTGATAAAAAAAGCTGCAATACCCACCTGTGCGGCAACATAAAAAAATTGCGCAACAACCCCGAACGTGAAATTGGTATGGCTGAACAATGGCTTTTTATCAAGTGCAGCCGAAGAAACTATTTCACTTTCCTTAATCTCGGGCAGGGCAGTCCGTATAAATAACCCGGCAATGATCAATACGACTATTCCAATAATAATATAAATCATTTTAACAGAATCGAGGTTGCCGCCGGACGTGCCTTTATCGCCACCAAAAAACCAGTACGATGCGATGATAGGCCCCAGAAAAGAGCCAACGCCGTTAAAACACTGTGAGAGGTTCAACCTCGACTCAGATGTTTCCGGATTGCCCAAAACAGTCACATAAGGATTGGCGGCAGTTTCGAGACAGGCCAAACCAGAAGCAAGGATGAACAGCGCCAGCAAAAAGAAATTGAAACTTAACTGCTGCGCCGCCGGATAAAACAAGAAAGCACCGGTAGCATACAAAAATAAGCCTAATATGATGCCTTTTTTATAGCCATACTTGTTCATGAATATTCCCGCAGGCAATGCGATCAAAAAATACGCGCCGAAATAAGCAGCTTGTAATAAGGTAGACCGTGTTTTGGTAATATTCAATACTTCCTGAAAATGTTTGTTCAAAACATCCAGTAAACCATAAGCAAAACCCCAAAGGAAGAACAATGAGGTGACTAATATTAAAGGTAAAAGATATTTGCTCTTTGACATGTACTTTGGGTTTTTAAATCCAGGTTAACCCTGAAAAATTGGTATACAAATAAAAGAGTTGTTAAAAGCATAAAGTTTTATGTTATTATCCAATTATTAAGCGATATTGGAATATTAAATAAAAACCTGATTAAACTATGATTATCTGGTTTAATTTTTAATATTTTCGGACTGCCAATTATTTCATTATGAAACCACAGCTATTAAAGGTATCCAAAGACCTTGTAAATTCGTTCAGTGCGCGGCAAGATACTATGCCCGATGTAAATAACCGTTGGCACTATCATCCGGAAGTTGAACTGGTTTATTTTAAAAAGGGGCAGGGTACACAATTTATCGGCGATAGTATCAGCCCGTTTCTTACAGGCGACATTGTACTGGTAGGTGCAAACCTTCCCCATTACTGGCAGTTTGATGACAGCTTTTTTAACAAACATTCAGATGTAACCGCAGATGTGAGCGTTATACATTTCAGTGAAAACTTTTGGGGCGATAATTTTCTCAATTTGCCTGAAAACAAGCCAATTAAGACCATACTCGAAAAATCAAAAAGCGGCCTTCAGATCTGCAGGCACACAATGGGCGACATCGGATGCCAAATAGAAAAAATTATTAGTGCCGAAGGCCCACGAAAAATTATACTACTTATGGAAGTGTTAATGGCTATCGGAGATTGCAAAGAAAGTAATCTACTGACCTCTATTGGCTTTCGGCACAATTTCCAGGAATCGGAAAAAGACCGTATTAACGCTATTTATAATTACTCCATCGCGAATTTTAAAAATCATATTACGCTTGAAGAAATAGCCGCTGTTGCCAATATCAGTCCTAATTCATTCTGTAAGTTTTTTAAATCAAGAAGCCGAAAAACCTATTCGCAGTTTATTAACGAAATACGGATAGGCAATGCATGTAAATTACTCATTGATAATAAATTAAACATAAAAGAAGTATGTTATGAGAGCGGCTTTAACAATTTTTCCAGTTTTCATAAATATTTTAAAGAGGTAAAAGGCAAAACTCCTTTGAGTTATCAAAAAAGCTTTTTGAGAAATAATAAATAATCGATTTGGCGTCCCTTTTTAAAAATTTATTTGACGTCAATTTTATTGCCTATAAATAATTTACAGGCCCTGCCCAATGCTCTATGGAGTTCAATTTAATTACTTAATTCTGAAAGCATGTTAATATCGCTGAATACTTTGACAATTAAAATAATTTTTTAACGCTGAACATCAACTTTCTTTGTGACGTTCTATCGCAGATAATAAAACCATTTAAATGGATGACAAAACATGCGATGATTAGGTTTAGTTGATGTTATCATTACTATTATTAGTTGATAACGCTGCGTTCCGGGCCTCCCCCCGGAACGTTTTTTTTAACCGCTATATTTTGAGAGTGATCTTAAAGCCTTGGAAACACTATTCTAAAAGTTAAGTAATCATCTTTTAAAATTCTTACTTTTCGGTCAGCCCCCTGGGGAATGTTGCATAATGATTGATAATAAGAAAAAATCTATTTAACAAACCTTAATTGCCATTTTATAACCTGGCTCTTTTTGCTTTTGATTAGTATCCTCAGCCAGCCCTTTTCTGTTTGAGGTAAAACTTCAATAGTAGCCCCTTCCGGATTTTCAATAATTGTCGCTTTAGTAATTTTCCATATTCCCCCATCATTTATTCCTGCAATGCGCAGTTCATAATTATCACCGGCAATCACTTTACTTATCCCCGAAAGCATTCCGGCTTTCCATTCCTCTTTAAGTAAATCAATCATGCCTTGTGTTACATGCTGTGAGGTTGAAACAACCAACGGATGATTTGACCTGGCTCGTATAGCTATTATCCGGCACGATTCGGAAGGAAGCTCCGATGCAAACGAACCATAAATATCGGGCAGAGGTTTGTTTTCCCAGAAATCGAAAGCATGATATACAGTTTTATCGCTTAATCCTGCCCAACTCATCGAACAACCAATATTTTGTGAAGTTGTGTTCCAATTGAACAGGCCAAGTACGTTTCGGTGAATGCCGGATTTTTTGTCGATAGTAACCCAAATTGAGGGTAGCGTCTTATCAAAAGCATCTACCGGTCTGGCAATTCCGTTGTACGAAGCCATACATCGCTTCATAATTTCAATTCGGTTGTCAGGCAGATCAGGAAGCCAGTCGCTGCTAAGAAAAAACTGACCAGTAACGGCAATAAATGAGGGTAGTAACCGGGCCCTTGTAAGACTACCAATTCCAGTACTTGCAGCATCTGCCGTCGCCTTACCACTTTCCCTCAACATCGAAGGATCAGGGTCGTTCCACCAAACTCTTCCGTTCAAAAAATATAGCCGTGATGCCCGGATAGCCCCAGTGCGAATACTCTGCCCATCATGATTAAAATCAGGCCCGATCCGCATCGAATTGACCAATCCAAAAGAAGCTCCGAACGACCGCATATTCTGGCTAACACAGCATCCGGAAAAAAACACTTCATCGCCTACTGCATTTCGCAATATTTTCAGTCCATCCCTAAATGCTTCAATCTGTGTTTTAAGCGGATTAAATAAAGGTTTATTATTGCCGATACTGTCGTTTTTGTAGCCATCGTTGATATAAACCTGCTCTGTGACAATTCCTGTCCACAAGCCATCCATCTTGAAATAGTTAAAGCCCCAATGGTGCATCGTTTTAGCAACGTAAGCTATATGATTTTGCACTTTCGGATTGGTAAGGTCAAGGGAGGTACCGCCCCAATTGGTTTCGAAAGGTTTTCCATTTTTGCGGTAGGCAAACCAATCCTGACGATCTTTGTATTCAGGGTCCTGGTGATTGCGTGCAAAAGGCATCCACCATATTCCGGCTGTCAATCCTTCTTTTTTTATCGCATTTGCAGTAGTTGTCATTCCGTCCGGATAGCCTCCTTTGGGGTCAACCCGGTCGAAACCGCGATGCGGGCCATTATATTGGCCGCCGGCCTGCCATTAATCATCTATTTGAATAACACCGAGTCCGAAAGGCTTTAAGTTGTTTTTTACAAATTTGGCCAGTTCAATCGAGGATGATTCGCTACCGGCGCCTCCATTCTTTTCGGAATACCATGTACAATAAACGGCAGCGCGGAGTTTCAATTTGATATTTTGTTGCTTTGCAATTGCATCGGCAAATTCTTCTTCGCCTAAGCGCGCATCATCGAAATAGCCGATGAGCAAGGTTTCGGTCGACTCGCTTTTCCCAGCCGGCAAAAGAAAATGACCATAGTCAATTTGAGTTTTTATTTCAACCAAATCATTTTTGATACCTGAAAATACAACACCACTGCCTTTTTCATTTGTTAACCAACCTGTTATAACCCCGTTTCGGGTGGTTGGATCAACCGTTGTAAGAAACACATAGCTCCCCGGATTTTTGTCAGGATCAAGTAAACCGCCTGTTCCCAAAGTTTTTAAAGCCGCTGCCGGTTTTCCAAGATCAACCGAAAAGGTAAGCGGATTAAGTTTCTGAATATCAACGTTATTGTTGCTTGCATTATTAATTATTTTGTTCACAAACAGAAACGGCTGCGAAGGATAAAGAGTGAACGAAACCGAACCACCATCGGCAGTAGGAATAACTAATGCGATCCCTTTCCCGAAAGCAGCACTAACCATTCCTTCTTTTCTGGCAATCCCGGTTGCACCATTGGGAATAACATTTTTCAAAAATGTTTTTTTACCCGATTTGAATGTAACTTCCAAACTTTTAGCTGTTGAGCTATAGGTGACCGTAAGAAACGAATTAGTGATTGTACTATGGTCCTCAAATAACACTTCAGATTTGTTCTTTGTACCATAATTTGCTGATGAAAGCTTTGCACACACCGAACCCGGAAAGGCGATTATTACAATTCCAATAAAAAATAGAATTTTCATTTTGTTTTTTTATATATCAGCGCCTGAGCTGTGCCATTACAAATTTTTAATTAATTTGATAAGTGTGTAATTTCAATACTTAAAATTCACCCCTTTAATACTCATCCTTTATGGCCCTGATTTGTTTGTCCGATAAAATCTGATTGAATACTTTCAAATCTTTCATCTTCCCAATAAAGGAATTTTTGCTGTCTCCAATTGTTTTTAATGGAAAGAAAAGAGTTTTCATAACCCATATCGAATCCTTTTTATAACCAGTAGGAATTTTCTCCCTTGTCAGTTTTTTAACCAATTCACCATTCAGGTACAACGCAGTTGAGTTGTTATCACCTGTAATGGCGATATTACTCCACACATTTTGAGGTATGCTAACACCAAAATCATAATCCTTCCCTTCATGAGAAAAACCAAGATTAGACGAATTGCCTTGTTTTAGCTTTATTGCAGCATGGTTTGATTGAAAAATGATAGTATTTGCAGCATTATTTGCTGAAGGGTTTATCTTAAAACTAACGGTATAATTATATCCAATTTCATTATAGCGAAGCGTTACAGAACTGTTCTTATTTATAAGATTTAATACTTTTCTATTTCCATCGGTTATGTATGCGGCCCTTTTCAGATGTGCAGACACATCCTTTCCTATCATTCGATAATTTATTACTAAAGAATCCCTACCGGGAATTATCCCTCTCAAATTTACTCCCGGCGGTTCATTTATAAGTTTGGCCTTGTCAGAAAACGCATTAAAGTTTACCGTTGTGTCTGTGCCTTTCCACATTTTTTCGCTCAATACCTGAATTGCAGGGAACACTCTGTCGGTAACATCCTGGGCGGTAATACCATTTTTTGCTACATCATTCCATACGGCAAACATCCCTCCTCTTATAAAAGGATCTCCCATCTTGAAAACCACATCACCAATTACTACAGGCTCCCATTTATTGTATAAATAATTCAGGTCCAAATAATCATAATAATAACCTGCTACGGGTACAATATAAAGCAAACCATCGGGTGTACTGATCAGGGGATAACCCAATTTTTTCATTTCTATCGGATCGGCATATCCATTGTACCATTCATTCATGGTTACTCCTTTTGAAGTAACAGGTGTATTGCCTTTTGCATGTGTTAAAGCACCCCACACCCGTACATCTTTGCCAAAACTTTGCACGTATTTTATAAAATGGTCTGTGAATTTTCTAAAAGCCTCAGATTCTTTTGCATTGTATTCATCTGTTCCTATATGCACTTCTTTATATCGGAATACAGGTGATTTTCCTTCCAGGTATTCTTTAAATACATTTTCGATAATGTTATATGTTTCAGGATTGTTTATGTCGAGATGGTCTTTACCAAATTCTTTGCTTGCAATTTGCGGAAACGCTTTTGAGAAAGCTAAGGAATGTGCAGGCACATCAATCTCCGGAATAATATGTACGCCATAACTTTCAGCAAGCAATTGCAAATCGATAAATTCTTTCCTGGTATAAAATTCTCCCTTTGTGGGCAGTTGCGGATACCGCCTATTTTCTAACCTAAACCCACTATAAGTACTATCCCAGTTATTGTTGTAATGTTGTACAAAAGCATTATCGCTAAGATGCAACTGAAAGTCGCTCATTTTATAATAAGACATCATTTTCACATAATCCCGTAAAAAATCTATGTTGAAATATTTTCTTCCAACGTCTAACATAAATCCCCTTACTTCATATTTAGGATAATCTCTTGAAATTCCTTTGGGCAAAGAACAATGCTTTGTATCCTGTTGTAATATTTGCAAAATAGTACGTGTGCCCCAAAAAGCGCCTCTATAATGCGCAGCGCTGATAGAAACGTAATTTTTTACTGAAAGAGAATACCCTTCTTCCCCCAACGCATTTTTATTGCCATTCAGCGAGATAAAAATATCCCCGGCTTTTGGAAGACCCGCAAAAATAATTGGTTTTATTTTACATAGCTTATCCAAATCATTTTGAAATACTTTTGCCGCCTGCATAAGTGCAACCACATATTTTTTATCCACAACAATTCTTGACTTAGCGGTAAATACAAAATCGCCTGTAAAACCATACCACTCCCTCAATGAAGGTATCACATGGGGTTCTGCATTTATTCCTTTATTATTATAAGTCCCTTCTACCTTCACAGCAGACGAAATTTCGGCATAAGCGCTGTCATTTAATTTGGTGGCCTTAAATAATAAATTAACCGTTACGTCATTTAGCGGCGTAAAAACAATTCCCGCTTTGTTTATTACTGAAAGATTATCTGACCCTATTAATTGAATGCGGTATCCAATTGGACTAACTGGCATTTTAAATATTGAAGTCCCTTTGGAAATGGATTGATGAATCCCAATTTTTCCCGTCAGGTAAATCGAATCCACTTTACTCATTCTGGATTGGGTTAGTGCTTGTAACGACATGAAAAGAAAGCATATCAAAACTGTAAAATGTTTGTAATTCATATTTTATTATTTTAAAAAAAATACAATCCTATTTCCATCTTCCCTTATGGAATACATGGCTACCTGGCATTGCCGCAGGAAAATATTATTTTGCTTGTTCATTTATAAGGTCTATAATAAATCGTGAGACTTTACTTCAGCATATTTTTTGCCACCGATTCATTAAAGGCATTTATAATTTTATTGGGTAACCTCGCTAATTTTTTCCATTGAACATCGCCCAAAACACCTGCCTCGTTTATAGCAAATGGTCGAAATCCTATTTTCTTTACCACTAATTCATTTTTAAATCTAAAATCAAATTTATTGGCCGCAACAAAGTCAGGATCCTGCATAATACTGTGCAAATCTCTACCGCTTATTTGTTGCCATTGATTAAATGTTAAAGATTGTTGGGGGTTACCTCCATAGCTCTTGGTTGACTGCATGAAAATACATTTCTCATTATTCATATTCCAATAGCAATTGCTATCAATAGTAATATCTCCGTATTGCCACGCTCCCTGTAATAAAAAACCTTTATCGGATACGATAATATTGTGCTTAAAGTCAAAACTATGGTGCTTTTCGATAAGTGAAAATTGCGCCTGGAATTTATCATTAAAGGCAAAAATATTATTTCTGATGATATTGTCTTTCCCGTAATGCTGATGAAAACCTCCCGTTTTGGTATTATACACTACATTATCCTCCACCCGGATATTACTGGAACCTTCATCAGTATAAAGGCCCCAGCCTCCATAGTCATAAGAGTAAACATCGTGTATTAAATTGTGGCTTACTTCTGTTCCGGGGGAAATGCCCAATGTATAAATAGCCGCCATATCACTTAGTATGCCCCACCCTATATGATGAATATGATTGTATAATATTTTATTATTGACAGATGGACTAAAACCATATCCCCACACCCATCCGACAGAAATACCGGTATACCGGAAATCGCCAATATCATTATGTATTATCAAATTATTTGCAGCGTGGGCAATAAACACCCCCACTCCGGAAGGAAAATCTAATCCTCCGGAATGAATGATACAGTTTTCCACTTTATTTGAAGAGGTCCATTGCGCTCTATTTTCGCGAATAACCGTTTCGCCAATTCTTATACCGCCTGCGCCAAGATCGTGAAGGTAACAGCTTGTAATTTCACAATTTTGAACGCCTTTTCTTAACCAAATAGCAAATTGGCCTGTATGAGCCACTTCGCAATGCATAAAGTCAATACCATCTGCATTATCAATCATGATAGCTGCATCGATCATTTGAGCTGCCTGAGAAAATTCGTACCCGCTAAAAACATGATTGCAATATTTAAATGCAATCCGATCAAACACGACGTTTCGAACAGGAAGTGTAGAATCCCCTTTAACGATTAATAATTTTTCTAACACAGGCACTATTGCCTCTTGCCTGCGAACTGCTTCGGAAGGAATGTATTTAATAGTATCATTAACTAAGTACCATTCGTTGGGGGCATCCAATGCTGCGGGATAGTTTTCTATATAAAAAATACTTGGGGTACTTATGTAAGCACTTGTTCCGGTGGAGAAAAATGATTTCTTTTCAAAATTCAATGAGTCTATCGTTCGCATCGTATTATCCCACTTATAATAAAAGTTGAACCTTACTTTCTGTAAGTCGCTTTTGGATAAAGCAGTCAATTCATTAAACAATGAGGAGGGAATTTCATATTGCTGTGTAAAAACAGGCAGGCCTTCTTTATTAAATTTCTGTAAGCCATCTGTTACTTTTTCCACTTTGCCAACTTTAAAAAAACCAGCATTTGGTGTTCTGGCCCTTATTGCCCTTTCCCCCTTTATGTAAATATCGTAAGGCTCATTTTGAGCAGCACCGGGAACAAAGGCAGTTAAAATTTTGTTGCCTTTCATTACTATTTTTTTACCGCCGCTTATAACAGGATGAGCATTAGCAGCAGCTTTGAAAATTATTTTCAAAGCTTTATTACCTCCATTCTTAGCGGTGATAATAATGGGTTGATCTAATTCGTATTGGCCATCAAGTAAAATAACAGTAATCGTCCCTTTAGGATTATTTTTCTTTAAGGCGGGCAGCATTGCTACCGCATTTTGCAATGATGCCGGAGCCAGAGCAGACCCTTTACCACTACCTTTTGGCGATACGTAAATAGTAATATCACCTGCAAAAGCAGATATTAATATTGTGGAGAAAACAAGGGTGAATAATATTTTCATGTTTGGACGTTAAAGCATGTTATATAGATTCTTGATTTTTAAACTATTGTATTATTTTGTAAGAGGCCTAATCCAAATTGCCTGTCCGCCTGAAGCAAGTAAACGAGTATCCAGTACAGTAGATGCATCTACTGTTATTCGTTTGATAGCAACTTTAGTCCTTGTATTCACCAAAGGATCATCAGCGTAGATACTTGCTTCAAATTTCTTTCCTTGTGGTAAAAAGCTGAAAGATATTTTCAATTCACGGGCTTCATTATTGGTGATCGTTCCAACAAACCACTCTTCCCCTTTGCGGCGTGCAATAGTCACGTATTGGGCAATTTCACCATCCAGCACCCTTGTATCGTCCCAAACGGTTGGTATTTTATCTAAAAACTCAAGTTCGGGTTCATCCTTTGAATCTGAAGGCTTGTCGTACCAATACATGAATTGAAGCGGACTGTAATATACCACCGACAAGGCAAGCTGGTGCCCCGAAGTGGTTTTCAGGTATCGCGAGGCCGGCAAGCCGGCTTTTATTTCAGGACGCTGGTAATAGCAGATGGTATAATCTGCCGCGCCGGCTATAAAACGTGTAAATGGTAAAGTTGTATTGTGGGTTGCATCGGGCATTTCCTCATTGCCATAAACCCCCTCCTGCGTCACCAGGTTAGGATAAGTACGGCTAAAACCTGTTGGCCTGTATTCGTCGTGGATGTCAACCATCAGATTGTATTTAGCACATTTTTTTACTGCATCATGCAGCCATGTAGTCCATCGGTGAGAGCCCACTTCTACAAATCCAAATTTCATGCCCCGAACTCCCCACTTTTTAAAAAGTGGAAGTATCTCATCCAATTGCTTGTATAAGGCACGCTGATTGACATACAAAAATACACCTATACCTTTTTCATTTGCATATCGTATTGCCTCCTGCAAATTGAGGTCGCTGTTCGGATTGCGCCGGGGATCAACATTTACTTTAGTAGCATTGGAGCCAACCTTATCTTCGTAGCCGTACCAGCCTGCGTCAAAATGAATGTATTGAAGATTGCGTTTCACAGCAAAATCAACAAGCTCCCTGGCCCCTTTCATCGATAGAGAAACTTCCCGCATAACCTTTCCGGGCTGTATCCATGAGGTATCAGCCATTTCACATGGTGGATTTAGATTTAAAATTAAATCATTGTTTTCCAGTAATTGTCCCGGACGTTCAGCAACCATTACAACGCGCCAGGGTGTGGCAAATGGCGTGAAAAGATCTACGCGATCATACATAGAACAACTAATGGTATTGGTTTTTTTAGGGTTCAATGAAAACTTAGTACGTGAATAGTCCACCATCCCCGCTTCTGTAAGGCAGGTGTATAATCCACCGGGCAGTTGTAAAACCAGCGGGCGTTCACATTCATCTGTCCAGCCACTAAGCGGTAATAAACTGTATTTAGCCTGTGCCCTGTTGGTAAACCAGGCTTTTGTACCTTCGGGCATAGTGAAATCTGTCAGTTCTTTTTGGATACTCACATCCATTCCCCCCTGAGGGTGCTCCGGAAAAAAATAACGAAAAGCAATTCCTTCATTGTAAGCCCTTATCTGAAGCTGCATTTTCTGTGTTTCACTCTTCCCTTTCAACAAACTGATGGTCATTTCTTCATAATGGTCACGAATCAGGCTTCGTTCACCATAAACAGGTTTCCAAACACTATCATGCTTTGAAACCGACACGCCAGACAATACAAAACCTTTTTCCCAATCACCTAATCCAAGCGCAGAAGAGGTTACTATAGGTTTTTTTTGATAAGAAATAGAATAGCACAGAACACTATCTTTTAAAAGGGAAAAGGAGAAAGTGAGATGCCCATCAGGGGATGTAAGCTCCCGGGATTGTTGTGCAACAACGGGACACACACAAACAATTAAACAAAAAAGGACCAGAAATATAAAACGTTTCATGGGTTAATGCTGTTTATTCAGGTTTAAATTCGATGGTTTCGTTGACGTCGGTTTTGAGCGTAAAACGAGAACCGCTTGCCGTTTCAGCAATTTTGCCGTTACGGATCAGGCGGATGGTTTTGCGAGGCCAGGGATTGACAATGGTACAAGGCCGCCCTTTTTCACTTATTATTTTAACAGCAGAAACGATTCCATTTTTTAATCGGGCAGAAACCATAAATGCACCCCACGTTCTAATATTTTTAAAACTTGCACTTTGATCTTTTGGGAACACCGGGAACAAACGAATTGCATTACCTGCACTCATGCAAAGCATTTCGTTTAGTGCATTTGCCACAGTACAACTATTTTCAATACCATGAGGATTATTTAATTGAAAGCCATTGGGATAGGTATGCAAAGCATATTTATGTAACTCATTGAGGATAACGGATGGATCATAACCAACCCTGATAGCTGCAACAAAAAAACTATTACTCGTATTCGTATCCTGCCAGCGCTGCATTTCATCAATGGTATTGCGGGCTACTGTTAACAATTCTTCTTTGCTATCAAGTGTAATGGCATTAGCAGGATAAATTTGTTGGATGCCTAAGCCATTACCATCCCACCAATCTACCCCTTCTTCGGTATAACGAAAAACTTTCCTTCCATTTCGTGTTTGAACCGGAAAATCACTAAGCTTGTTTAAAATATCTTCCCATTTTGTCTGCCTGTTTTCATCTGCTTTTAAAGCTGAGCTCAAATCAATAACCAGGTCAAATGCATTTCGAATAAGCCCAAGGGATAAAACAGGATTCTTATCTTTTCCGGACCCCTCATGAATTGCATCGTTAAAAATAACATATCTGCCATTTTCAAACTTTAAGTAATCTTCCCAAAAATTGGCAATCGCCAAAGCATAAGGGTATATCTTTTTACCGTATGCCACATCATAAGTGCAACGCCAATGCTGAGCCATGTTTATTAGTCCGTACGCAGCATCTGACCGTTGCCCAAAAAACAATCCCCCTTGTTCAAAATTGCCTGTATTTCTATATAATTCAAAGTTTCTGGTGGTTTCAATACCCATCGGACCAATACCGACAGGATATAAAATACCCCGGGTATTAGTTATATTTTTTGCATACCATTCGCCCCTTGGCATAAAATCAATTAACGGGGCATCATGTGGTATTCCCTGTTCCAAACGGTTGGCTGCATATAACCCATAAAATGGGGCCTGAAAATTATAATTCAGATGATAATCTCCGTTCCATGCCGGAGAGTCGGTAGTCGTCCATCCAAATATTCCCGGAGGAAATTTCTCATCACGGCTGCAGGCTGCCATGGTGTAAAGTCCCAGATAATAGGCTTTCATCAAAACAGTATCTTCAACAGTTACAGATGATTTATTCCAATATGCTTCCCACCATTTATTGTGTTTTTGCATGAGTGATTCAACAGCCCTTTTATTGATTTTTTTTATTCGCTCCAACACATAGTCCAATGGTTCTGCTTTTTTGAACTTGCTTTCAATAGCCAGGGCAATGATTAGTTTTTTGCCCGGTTGTATTACAATGGTATTCCCCGTGTAATTGATAGTTTTTAATGCAATTGCTACCTCAGCAGAAATATCAACACTATCAGTAAAAGCCCGGGTGAGCCAATGAATAACCCCTGTTTTACCTGTTTTTAATTTCGCCTGTGGGTTTTCGGGGGCAGTTAAATTAATAGAAACTTTAACAGGTTTTTCTATTGTTCTCAGTTCAATAAATATCATATTGCCCGTTGCCGATACCCATGATTTTGTTTCTACCTTTTGACTGCTTTTATTCAATAAGCAAGTGGAAATACCGTTGCTGATAATTTGTTTGGCCGTAAAACCGGCATCATTAAAACCTTCAATTTTTATATCCAGAAAGCCCGCCACTCTCGGCCCTGATAAACCATCGGCTTGTGACCGCAACCGCCAAAAATCATTTTTGGATAAATAATAGCGCAAACAGTCCCCTTTGTAACCCACACTCATTGTTACATCGCCATTACCCATTAATGGCGCATCAACCGAGACATCATTTGGAATACGTACTGGTGGCTTTGTCCAAATATTTATGAAAGATCCGACCTGGTTGGTTGCGGACATCTTTCTTTGAGCCGAAACACTTATATAACACAAAAGCAGGAAAAAACTTAATCTTATTTTTTTCATAAATTATCCGGGCCAAAACGTGTCACCCCCGAAAGGACAGCTATAAAATCAAAAATCCGGGGCTTGTTCATTTCTTAGCTTTAAACGATTTTACAATACTTTGAAAAGTCTTACCGATTCTATAACCGGGCAAGCCAATGAATTTGAAAAAGTTATTCTCACTTTCGAAGCTTTTACATCATCAAACTTTGCCAACTTTTTACTACCTGCAGTACTGCCCTTGAATACCTGATTCCATTTTCCATCTTTCTCCACTTCGATAGTGAAGGACTGAATGCGTTGCCCCAGTTTTATATATTCTTTAATTTCGAAACAGTTAAAGGTATTATCTTTCGGAAGGGTAAAAGTGAGCGAAGCTGTAGTGGTTGCATCATTTACTGCCCAATAGGTTTTATTGTTATTGTCCAATACATTGGATGCTGCAAATTGCCTGGCATTTCCACGGGTTTCAGAGGCTTTTACTTTTGCGCCCTGCAATAGATTATTTGAAAATGACTTTCTCAAATAATCCTGAAATTCGTCCAATGCCTTCACATCGTTAGTATTAATCTGTCCGGTTCGGTCGGGAGGCAGGTTCAAAATCCAATTAGCACCGTTGCCAACCGATTTAAAGTAGATCTCTTTCAAGCTTTCCATGCTTCTCACTTTGCTGTCCTCACTTTTATGATAAAACCAACCCGGACGAATAGAAACATCTACTTCGGCCGGAATCCATGCTTCGCCATTTAAAGTACCAGTTTCGCCTTCCTCTCCTTTAGTATAACCAATGCCGGGTTTGTCGCCGTTAGGCCCGTGGGCTGTGTATGCTGCCCAGCATGAATCTTTTACGTAGCCACTTTCGTTTCCACACCATCTTGCATCCGGACCAATATCGCTGAAAACACAGGCGTTAGGTTGCAATTTGCGAATGATTGAAACAGTATTAGCCCAATCGTAATAGGTATTTCTATCAATTTCTCTTTTTTCGTTGGCTCCGCCATAATAACCATCGCCACCATTGGCGCCATCCAGCCACACTTCGAAAATATTGCCGTAGTTGGTCAGTAATTCCCTGAGTTGGTTGCGATAGTAGGTAATATATTCAGGCTTGCCATATAATGCGCTGTTTCTGTCCCATGGCGAAAGATAAATACCAAACTTAATCCCGTACTTTTTACAGGCATCCGACATCTCTTTCACTACATCACCTTTACCATTCTTCCAGGGGCTGTTTTTTACAGAGTGTTCGGTGTATTTTGAAGGCCACAGGCAAAAACCATCATGATGTTTACAGGTTAAAATAGCGCCCTTAAACCCGTTTTTGGCAATTGTCGATACTATTTGATCGGCATCGAAATTCGTTGGGTTGAAAACACTCTCCTTTTCGTCGCCCAAACCCCATTCGCGATCTGTAAAGGTGTTCACGGTAAAATGGAGGAAGCAATAACGTTCCATTTCTTGCCATTTCAATTGGCGTTCTGAAGGTGTCGCCCCGTATGGTTTAGGAGCGGTTTTTTGCGCATACAGTAATGTTACCGCAAAAACCAGAAAAAAGAAAAGTGAAAATTTGAATAGTTTCATAATTATTTGTTTTAGTTTCTTTACTATAAACGGGCTGTTGTATTTAGTTTAATAATGGTTTTATCATCTTCCCATCATTGCTAATAAGGAATGATCCGGCCGTCCCCGCTTTTATTTCAACTTTTGGCCAGTTTAAAAATGCAGTGTAGCCAAGCGGTTTTTTAGAATCTGCCATTGTTTCTGCTAAGATTGAGATCTTCGCATCATACCTGGTCGGATTTGTAATTGAGAGAACTACCCCTTCTTCGGTACGTTTTACAATCCGGGCCCCGACAGCGTCATAAACATATATCCGGTTGTTATCCGTTTGCAGGTATATGCCCGGAAGTTCCATTGCCATCAATATACCATTTAGTTCGTTCCAGCCTGTTGAGCCAAAACCATCGCTACCACGGGTTCCACGGCTATCTGCATCGCAATAGGTGAGTCGTTCGGTTATTGCTCCGCCTGGCTTTATTCCTTCCGCGTAGGCATGAACAATATCACGCATAAGTTCGGCATATCGCAGGTCGCCTGTAGCACGGTATATTTTGAACAATGGATCGCCTGATGAAGTACAAAAGCCGGGTGCACCATGTTTATTTTGAGTGCTGGCCCAAACAGCACCGGCAAGTTTTGCATCTAATTTAGCAAGCTCTGTTGCCCTTGGCAATACATAGTCGTACGAAACAACCCAGGTAGCCGCCAGGTTGGCAAGATTGCGACTCATCTCCAACCAACGATTATTGCCCGTAGTTTCGTACAAAGCCATCAAAGCGGTCATTAATCCTGCTGCCGTTTCCGAATCGGCATTCTGCAAAATATCAGAACAGGCACCATAGGTGAAGCCTTTCTGAACAAAGTCCTGTTTGTAATAATATTCAGCTGCTCCTTTGGCAATGCTCATAAAATCAGGATCATTAAACCATTTCGACGCTAAAGCAAGTCCGCCAATTGCTGTGGCGCCGCTGGTGGAATTGTATATAGCAATTTCGCCTGTTTCGTGGTTTACATAATTACCCCACTGCCCATATTTCTTCCACGTGTCTACAAACGCCTGAGCCAGTTGCCTTACAGATTGTTCCCATTCGGGCTTAATAGCGGACACATTGCCCTGAGCCTTTAGCACCATAAATTGTTTAATTAACCAAAACAAAGCATCGGCATTTTGCCGGGTCAATACAATGGGCTGATTCGGGAACCAATCTCTGCCACTTGCTTTCCCATCGGGATTCACAGCAGCAAGAAAATAACCGGATTTACCCACAACAGCGGGCAACGCAAAGTCGAAAGTTTTGGTTACTCTGTCGCGATGCAATTCATCATTCAGTACAAGCATTGGAAAAGTATTCATCAGCCCTCCTATCCAACCTATACAAACTTTATTAGAATTTTCGGGGCGATAATATTTATAAACAGATTTATCCAGCCATCTTTTGTCGATCTGCTTAGCCATGATGTTTGTTACCTCACTAAAAGGCACTAAATTACGTGGGTTGTTTGGACCCGTAACAACTTTACGAACAGTCATAAATTTCTCCAGCAAACCAGGAATATCAGGTGTTGCAAAAGAGTAAATCCGCAAACGTAAAGTTATTTCATCTCCGGTTTTCCAGTCTATACCGCGATCCGGACTGCCTCCAAACCCAATAAATTCAGGCTTACGCTCCCGCACACCGGGTGCGCTAACAACTAATGTCGCCTGAGAACGATCCTTGCTTTCTTCAATCATAAAACCATTATCCAAAACGCTGTCACCCTTACTAATTCCTTGTTCCGTAAGAACAATGAAGGCACGTTTACTTTGATTGTCGAAAAAACACATAGCAGGAGTGGCAGCGTTGCATGAACTCACCTCTATTTTTGAAACGGTATCAGGTATTGGCGATAACTGGGGTAGTTCTGTAGTAATTTGTGGTATATCTTTATTATAAAAATCCTCCTTATCAAAACCGGTGCAATATCCTCTATGTTCTATTTTATTTCGATTTCCGTTGTAAACGGAAGCAGGGATCATTACATAGTTTTCCACACTCCAGTTGGTAAAATCAAATGCGGCAGCAACCCCGGCAGATAAAGCCTGACCATCAACAAGTTTAAAAGTTAACGTAACGTCTATTGCTTTTCCATTTTCATCAGGCACTTCCGTACTTTTAACGGCACAAGTCCATTTACTTGAGTTATCTTCAACTTTACCCGACTTAAATGATAGCGTACCAATCAGTTTAGAACCGTCATACCGACAAACCATCGGGCGGAAACTACCTTTGAGATTTTTCAAAAATCCATCAACAGCAAAGTTTACGGGATCAGCATAAACTTCTTTTGATTGCGTACCAGGCAGCCATGTCGCAATATTGGGGTCGTTAACAAACTGTGCCTTTACTGGTTCAGCTCCAAACAGAATACAACCGAGCATAAGACATATTACCGGACTACTGAAAGCTAATTTTGAAAAGAGAAATTTCATGTGAATTTTCTTTAATTTTTATAATGGTTCCACCAACATTTTTAACCCCATGGTGCGCGTATGCCGGAAATTAATTCTTCTGTTTTCCGTTTCACATTTTCACTCAATATCCATTTTGAATGTCCCGATGCAAAGTTTGCAAATACATATTTTTTCCATTTTTTAATTCAAACAATTTCCAGGTATTATTATCTATTTCTACTAAATCCCAGTCTTTCCCCGGATCTGCCAATTGCTTCTTAATTAAGCGGGGAAACGCATTCGCTGCTCTGGCATCTTCCCATGTTCTGATTACTTTAAAAATCGCATCCTTCCGAGGGCAACTTTCAACATCTTTCTGATTGAGGATTAAGCTGTATGTTGTCCCAACTCCCACGGAAATTGCTTGTATATGCTCATATTGCGCTACTGTCGAATTGGCTTTAATGGGAAAATTACCTCCCATACCCACCGGGAAATAGTTGGAATAAGTTACATCGCGAAGATCTTTACCCTCGCTGGTACTACTTCCCCACTCCCTGGTGTCAGCATCGTACATATTTTTCCCTCCACCAACGTTCCAGATACTTTGGTAATGCCACGAGCCTTCGGATAAGGTAGCCCCGCTAAAACGGATATCCGGAATACCGTATTTTGCAGCCCTTTCAAACATTTTACGGAAAAAACGTTTTGCCGAGTAATAACCCTGGCCATTGTTGAATAAAAACTCCTGTCCATCAAAATCATAATATCCCAAACCATTGATGTAACTAACATCGGCATAATATTGAGCTATTTTATCTTGTAAATCTATGTTTGGAATAAGCCCGTCATATCCATAATTTATAGTTACCTGAAGTTTGTCAACCGTATCCAGTGCTTTATGGCTTGCGGGTGTTGTATTCCAGTACCCGCGTTTTACATTTAAAAGTCTGTAAGGCTTTTTATCAGAAACACCCTTATAATAGATAAGTTCCTTTCCGATTTTTATGATGTTCAAATTTTCACTATGCCCTTCCCAACTGGCAATTTCTTCAAGATGTTTAGGATCGTCCACAGTAATAATCGTATCGGCAGCATTGATATTATACGCCAATAAACGCTGCTGCTGATAACACAAACTGTCACTTGGAACTGGGCTGGCATCTTTGGTGCCGGGCGCCAAAGAATTGGTAATGGAGGTTCTTCCTATTGTTATTCCATATTTTGCAGCCATTTCGGCAAACTCTTTGTGCGATTTGTTTCCGGATGTCAGCTTCAAAGGCTTTTTCTCAAAATTTTTGCCATCAATGTAGCCGTTATTGCCACGATCTGGTCTTAAAAAGCCCTGGTCATACAAGCTGATTGCCTTAAAACCTAACCTGAATGTGTAAGATATTATACTATCACACAAATTCCCGCTGGTCATTGCGTCCGGTACGAAAGCCGCGGGGTCTTTCACCCATTTACCGTTAATTGTTGGATGTGGCAACCCCTCTGACAATACAATATTCTGAACAACATCCATCAAAGCGGTACTGTCCGGACTTCCCCATAGTGCAATTGACGAGCCTATATAATCTACTCCTGGCAATGGCTGTACTTCAATATGATTTGGAGTATTTACAGACATATTTGGTATTAATGAGTAATATACTTCCCTTTTAAAAGACCTGTCACGCGAATGATAATTAATTGATATTCTTCCCTGATCGTCAACCGTTGCCGTATTGCCGTACAATATCCGGTAATAGGGTTCCTTATGCGCATAAAAAGCAACATCACTAATGCCATTACCACCGAGGCTAAAAATCTCCCCTTCATGCAAATTGGCAGGCAAAGGAAAGCGCCTGGCATCTGGCGAATGGATAACATACTGAAAAGGAGCAGCATCGGCTATCGTTTCTGAAGTGCCACCAAGGGTATTGTCATTAAGGGCGAGCATACCAATGGCATAATTGCCAATTTCGCTGGTATCACGTGCTACACCAATGATTTCACCAAACAGATTTGTAATGTTGGTATGGATAGTTCCCCATTGGACATCATCAACCCCATTACGCCGGCTGAGGGATTGTAACGTTAACTTAAAATACTTTTTTTTTGCCACCAGCAAGATTTTTGCGAGCGACCCGTTGGGATAATTTAACGCAATTGATTGAGTGGCCTTATTATAGCGTGCGCCGTTTGGTTCATAATATATTTTTTTGTGGCTATCATACAAACACATCAGCGGTGAAGGTTTGCCGGCAGGGCTAAATTCCCGGTTAGGTGTAACCGTAATATTTTTCATACTGGTGATAAATCCCCTTTTATCAATATGAATTTTGAAATAGATTGTTGATAGCTCTAATTGAGCATAGCATGTTCCTGTGGCTAAGTTTATAATACAAAAAAGCAGGATAACAACTTTTCTCAATTGAGTAATGATTTTGTTTTGCATGTCTGTTTTGGGGTTTTCAATAATTGGCGCCAGAATTTATAATTTGCTATTACTCTACCGTCAACCATGTATAATTTTCCGGTTCAATCGTCACTGTCAATTCTATTTCATAATTCCTGTTAAGGCTATATTTCCTGGCCAGTTTATCTTTTTCTTTTACAGTGGCAGTTGTAGATAAACCAGCATAATACAATGGCAGCTTTATCTTTCTGGTAATTTTTTCTTTAGTAGGATTGAACAACATTACCAAACCTTTTTGTTTTAAATGAGGGTTTACATGAATAATTCCGTCCCAATCCCGTCCATCTGCACGCCTCAGGTGGATAATGTCGGAATTAAGAATATCCCTGTATTTCTTATACCATCCTATTGTTTTGATTACCAATTGTTTTGTTTTATCTGTATCGTACAAACGCGGCCCCCTGTAGCATGCCTGCACACCGGCTCCATAGTATTGCATCATTAATTGTTCATAATCTTTCAAATGTTTTACGAGCGGCTCTAATACTGCTTCTTCACCACCACCCTGATAGCGGGTCAGTGGTACAAATCCCCAAGCCATTGAAGGCATTTCTTCCCAGGTGGCATCAAAGATATTCTGACGGTTCAGTACCATCTGCTGGTCGCGGGGCAACGAAAAATTTACCTCCCGGTAGCCTAATGCAGTTTTGTTTGTTCCATCAAGAAAATACCAGTCGGGAGCATTTACATAAATGCCCCTCTCGTTACACCAACGATATAATTCTTTTTGCAATTCAATTTGCTTCCACTGCGAATCGCCTAAACCCAAATGCCCCGGATGTGATGTTGAGGCACAAAGATCGCCGGCGTATGGACCATCATTTTCGAAGATATCGAAACCTGTATTTTCCATGAAATATTTTAGTTTGCTGATGTAGGCCAGTCCCCACTTGCCAGCCATACATGGTGCATGCCCAAATAAAGCAGCGACATCTGGTTTACCAGAAACCGGGTCGATTACATCATCTTCGTCACTAATTTGGCGTGAACTGAACAATGAATAACCACCAATTTTTATTCCTTTTTGATGTGCCAGCTGTGCCAATTGCTTCCACTTCGCAATGTTTACAGCAGTAGTGTCTTCCATGTTGCAATGACTGCCAAAGCTGAGTATCAAAGCTTCGTAACCAGTTGAAACGCATTGTTCTATAGCGCTTTTTACTTCTTCATCATTCTTGCTCACAAGGTGCATAAATATTGGATTCTCTTTAGTCCAGGGCGCAACAGCAGCGTACATTTTCCGAATGGCAAGTCCACGCCTTTCCCTGTCGTAACTATCTATCAATAGCTCGTGGGTGCGTACAGAGTTAAAAACTTCATTTGGTTGCAATTGAACAGCCGTAACCTTTTCGGGATATACTTCCAACAGGCAAGGGGTTTGATAATTATAGTTTACCTGCGATGTATAAAGCGAATCGGTTTTCCAATGGGTGGTCTGATCACTGAGATCATAACGCATAGCATCATTAAACGCATAATTTGTTTCAACATAAATGCCATGTTGCTTTTTCATTTGTTCAGGGCTCCCCACTACAGCGCTTTCCTCTTCAACCAAAGCCAATATTTCATTAATGGCCCTATTTATAATTATGGAGTGATTACTATTGTTGGTAACCGACAACCACTTTACAATTAAAGGTATACCATCGTACAATTCGTAATGAACGGCCACATCAATACCTTTTAATGAATTCGACCGGAAATTGAGCGTAAGCATCTTGCCATTTGATTTCTTAATGTTGCCAGCCCATAATGTTTGCTTCCATTTAATGTATGGTTGAATTTCGGATACAGCATACGACTTAAACTGAAAATCATTTTCACTTGCAGTAAAAGAGTCGATCCATTCACGCTTCAAGTAGGCATGTTCCTTTTGCCCATATAACCCTCCTATATTGATTTTTTTTCCGTCAATAATTAACGCCGCTTCGGCTTTTACACCACGTAATAGTTGTTGTCCGTTGCTCAAATTTTCGTAACCGGTACATGCTATATTGGGTTGCAGGCGAAAAATTCTTTCCAATAATCCATTCGACAGAATAATGTCTTTCCCATTTTCTGATTGCTTAACAGAGGCAACATAACCCGTATCGTTAATAAGCCAATCATTTTTTTGCTTTTCAACAGCCGTTTGGCCCCTGCCAAACAAAGCGATGAGTATCAAAGTAAAAAAGACAGATGATTTTTTTTTGTTCATTTTTTATTGAATTTATTTACAATCAAAATGTTCAGTTATAACACTATTCAACAACCGATACCAAATCTCTTAATCTGATATCTTTTGATGAAGCGCCGATCATTATCCTGAATTCGCCGGGTTCTACCACCCATTGCATATCTTTATTAAGTATTTTAAGTACATCCGGCGTAATACTGAATGCGATTTCTTTCTGTTCTCCCGCTTTTAAAAACAGGCGTTGAAAACCCTTTAGTAATTTTACTGGTTGTGCTACCGATGAAATCAAATCACGGATATACAATTGGGCCACTTCTTCGCCATCCCGGTTACTTGTATTTTTAATGGTACAATAAACCATTGTAGAATCAGTTTTTGAAAATTGTTTGTTCTCAAATCGCAAATTGCTATACTCAAAATTGGAGTAACTTAACCCAAACCCAAATGGAAATAAGGGTTGCCCGTTAAGGTTGACGTAATCATCGGTACGGCCGGTGGGCTTGTGGTTGTATACTAAAGGTAATTGCCCTTCAAATACCGGAAACGTAATGGGTAAACGGCCGGCAGGATTATATGCACCAAATAAAACATCGGCTACCGCATAGCCGCCTTCTTCACCCGGATACCAGACATCCAGTACCGAAGAAACATTTTGAATCCAATTTGTCATGGTAATAGCACTGCCACCAACTAAAACTACCACTACGGGTTTCCCCGTTGCAGCAATTTGATTTATCATTTCCTCCTGATGGCCGGGCAAATTCAAATATGCCCTGTCAAGCGATTCGCCTTCTTCTATGCCTGCAACAACAACGGCCACATCAGCTTTTTTTGCAGCAGCTACCGCTTCATTTATTTTCTGCTGCCAATTATTGGGGACACCGGCATTCCAAACCAGTTTAAATCTTGCATAACCCTGCGACTCAAAAAACTCAACCCGTAAATCATATTCTTTATCTTTTTCAAAATGATAACCGACCAGTTTTGTGGTAAAAGTCTGGCTTTTCCAATTATCAATAATTAATTTACCGTTAAGATAAAGCCTGTAACCATCATTACCTTCTATACCAATTTTAAACATTCCGGAAGCAGGGGCTTTTATTTTACCTGTCCATTTCACCGAATAAAAATCATAGTTGATTGCCGGATCCGGTGAATATAAGGTCCAGCCGAAATTCATCTCTTTATCAACTCTTGTAATTACAGGCTCGCCGCTTAATTGAATATTATTAAAATATTGGCCCAATAATCCATTTTGAGTTTTACCATTTACCGTTGTAAATAAATTTGCGGATGGGACTGTTACCCATTCCGGGCTGTTACGACCACAGCCGGCAGCGTATTGTATATTAACTGACTTCCCTCCCTTATCTATAATGCCATCGAGTATATTCACTACACCATTACCCCGGCCACTGTACCCGCCCAACCTTCCTTCTGTTGCATCTGCACCGATAACTGCAACAGACTTAATGGCTTTGCGTAAAGGCAAAACATTATTCTCATTTTTTAAAAGCACTATTGATTTTAGTGCCGCTTCTTTAGCCAGCAGTTTATGAGCAGGATTGCCGTTCCACCTGTTTACTTCCTCTTCATTGGTATAGGGATTTTCAAAAAGCCCCAATTCAAATTTTATCTTCAGCACCCTTGTCAGTGCTTCATCAATTGTTTTTGTATTTATCCTGCCATCTAAAAAAGGTGGAATAAACAATTTATGGTGTTCATACGCGGTTTGAAAAATAACATCCAGACCGTTGTTCATGGCCTTGGCCGAAGCATCGGGATAATCATTAGCCGTATAGTGCAACACATTAGCCCCGCCAACTGCCGATGCATCAGAAATTATGAAACCCGAAAAATTCAGTTGTTTCTTCAGCTTCTCGTTCAGCAACCAGTTATTAGCTGTACATGGACTTCCGTTTATTGAATTATACGAAGTCATCACACTGCGGCTCCCGCCCCTTTTAAAACAGGCTTCGAAAGGCGGAAGATAGATTTCTTCCAGCAGCCGTTCATCAATATCTATCGGATAGCTATCCCTGCCGCCATCGCCACTGTTGGCTAAAAAATGTTTGGGTGTGGTAACTACGCCCATTTTTTCGAATGGAGAAACAAAGGCCACCCCCATTTCTGAGGAGAGAAAAGGATCTTCACCATAGGTTTCTTCTACCCGTCCCCAACGTACATCGCTGGCAATATTTACAACCGGCGACAATATCTGGCGTATTCCTCGGCTTTTTGTTTCCCGTGCAATGGCAGTGGCTACACTGTTCATTAAAGGGACATCCCATGTTGATGCCAGCCCAATGGATTGCGGGAATGCAGTAGCGCCATCCCTTACCAAACCATGCAGCGCTTCATCAAAGGCGATGATGGGTATTCCCAACCTGGTTTCTTCCACAAAAAATTTCTGAATAGAATTGATAAGCTTTGCAGTTTCTTTAGCATTGGCCGAGGCTTTGTAACTCAACAATTGCCCTGCCGCATCTGTACTTCCTTTAGCGCTTACCTGAAAACCAAAAATCCCGTTTTTATATTTCTCTTTCCCATCGCTCAAATCACCGGGTATCATAAAGAGCTGCCAAAATTTTTCTTCAGGGGTCATCCTTGCGATAAGGTCCTTCACTCTTTCATCAATGGGCAGTTTGGGATTTTTGTAGGGTGGTAAGGATTGAGAAAAACCAGTTTGAATTAACAACAACAGGCAAACAAAAACAAGATGCTTCTTCATGTATTATTTATTTATAATTATTTGGCATTGTGTAATCAGATGGCTAAAAAGTCTTAAATAAACATTGGTTTTTAATAGCCCAAAGCGTTATTTATTTGTTTGTATAGTTTCCATTTTATTCAATCCCTTAAACTGCATTTCTATTTTCGGAGGTTCTTCCCCACCAAAAGCACAATCAATTATAATCAGGTGTGCGCCGGAAGAAACCACCGGTGGCGGTAAAGACATTTTATATTCACCTTTAGGCTGCCCATGCTCATTGTATAAATGAATATTTTCCGACCCATCACAAACAATACTTTCACCAGCTTTTAGTTCAATAGGCAAATTAATTTCCGCATAATTATCAAGCTGCATTTTAATATTACTCACAGTTCCTGATTTTCCCTTAATATTTAAACGAAATTGCATGGGTTGCTCCTTACATTCCTGTTTGAATGTCCACGTAGTACTCGTAGGCTCTCCGGGTTGACGCTCAATTTTCTCCCTTACAAATACTGGAGACAGCGCATATTGATACAAATTCCATTTCCCGTCAGTTACTTTTTCCAAATGAAAATCATTAAGGGGACTTTTCAATTGTTCCCGCTGGGCTGCATTAAATGCATTGCCAGTACGGGCAGTTTCCCATTCGCGTATGGCATCAAGCAGTTGCGGGGTCATCGGGTTACTTCTTAACGCTTTTGGCCGGGCAACCATAGCAAAACCGGCATTATAACCGGCTGCACGGGCCAGCATCGATTCCATTTCGGTCATGGTGGTATGTTCACCCAACAAATACCAACCCAACATATGCGGCATTAAATTCCTGTCAAACAATCCCTGGTTGTCTATGCGCGATTGTTGCATGCTTTCATTAAAACCGCCATACCACGGTTCACCCCAATTATAATAGGAGCCAATGTTCCAGAAAAAGGTTTTACTGTTGCTGGTACCGCAAATAAATTCATGCTTCATGTTATCATATACATCTTTTGCGAAAAGCTCGATAGCGTAATCACCTTCTCCCGAAGCAAGAGCTCCTTCATGACCATCAAAATCAAAATGGTCTACCCCAGTTTCATTAAACAGGTTGGTCATGTTGCGGGCAATTTCACGCTGCAATTCGAGATTTGGGAAAAATACCTGGTAAGCATGATCAAACAGTTTGCCAACAGTTTCGCCTTTTTTATGAGCTGATGAGGCAGTTCCAAAAGTTCCCCGCTGGCAATCGAGCAATTTATAAGGAGGCGAATTGGTCACAGATTTATAGCGGATGAGCTCCTTCCCAATTTTTACTGCATGAAGGTTGTTATTTTTTTCCTGGTTGAAATACTCCGGCGATGCCACTTCAATTTCCTTTTGCTGCTGATCTATTTCCTGCACTAAGGTGGCTGAACCTGTTACACTGAGCCTGTCATCAGGCACAGGCGTAACATATGGATCATTCGTATTTATAAAATTGGTCAGGGTGTGTACGCCAAAATGCAAACCTGCAGCGTGTGCTTTTTCCACGCATTTCTTTAAGCCTTCTTTGCCATTCGGGAAAAAATCGGGGTTAAGAATATAATGGCCCCAACTCTTAAATGGACCTTCATGATAAAGAGATATCAGCCCTGCTTTTTTAGTATAGGCTATCATTTCATCTACATCCTGCTCGCCAAAAGAAGAAATCAGGTAAGATCTGCCATACTCAGGTGATTTTTTAAACCAGATTTTATTGATAGTTGGATAAGGCAGTTTTTCGGCAAGCGTAATAGCCTCTATAAAATCAAGGGTTTTAGGTTCGGCACATGTAAATAAAGCGATTTTGCTTCCCACTACTGTCTCTCCTTTTATAGCGGGAACGGGCATATCTTTAAATTGACCACCCCATGCGTCAACGCGGCGTTCCCTGTCTCTGTTAATGGAATATGCCTGTAAAGTACTACCCCAGCTGTGCGCCCGGGCAGCAATACCCCGCTCCCAACTGCTTCCCTCATTATTGGGATAATCACCACCCAACGTTTTTACATTAAGCACCTGTATGCCTACTGCTACTTCACCATCACGTACCACCCCAATTACTTCACCAACTGTTTTATTAATACTGGTTGAAAAAGGGCCCCAAATTATGGCATCAATATTTTTTTCCGGTATCGCCTTTACTAGCTCCAGCGCAAGGTGCGTATTTTTCGACACTACTTTTATTTCGATAGTAACACCTGCAGGCAGATATTTTAAAGTAATTATTTTGTTGGCTTTATTATACGATAATGAAGAAGGAAGATATTTATTATTATTACTTACCAAAGTAATCAATGTTGAAAGACTATCAGTATATAAATAATTTTTGCCTGATTGTTCATTACTTAGTTCCGTGAGAAACCCTTTGTTATCCAACCCCACCTTCAAACTACCGGAAGTAAAATGTACCTGAGCCCTGACATTTATGGCCAGCAGGAAGAATAAAGCCGGCAATATTTTTTTAACTAAAATTGAGATCATTTTGTATGATTTTTTGACAATTAAAAATAAAAACGGGCACATTAAACAAATAATGGCCTGCATTTTAGGCATTGAAACAATACGTTATTTGGCATGAACTTTGGTTTTTAAATCCAGGTTATCTCCGTAAAATTGGTATACAAATAAAGGCGTTGTTAAAAGCTTAAAGTTTTATGTTTTTGTCCAATTATTAAGCGATATTGGAAATCATCGGTCAAAACCTAAGTAATCCGGGATTATTAAGTTGAACTTTTAATATTTCCCTGCTGCCAATTCCTTAATCATGAAACCTTAACTATTAAAAACAGCTAAACCGGTGAATAACCGATGGCATTTATTTTATATTTTTTATTATCGGAACAGTATTAATACCGGCTTTTTAGCCGGTATTATTTACCCTCCATTTCCAATGTTGCGACAACCAACCCGGCACTTTCTGCTTTAATGGAAAACTCACCCTTCTGCCCTTTTTTTCCTTTTACAATTACCAGCGCCATTCCATTAAAGGCTGGTCTCTCATGGCTTTGAAAAGGCACGAAACTGGTAGCATCACCATTATCAGTTGCTACGATTTCTCCGGGCCCTTCCACTGAAAATTTGATTATCGGATGCGAACGAGGCACCATCAATCCGTCTTTATCAATTACATTGACTGTAATATAAGACAAATCATCTCCATCTGCTTTTATTACCGTGCGGTCAGCTGAAAGGATTAGTTTTGCTGCTTCACCTGTCGTTTTCACCACATCCGTGGCCCATTGTTTTCCATTTTTAAAACAAACTACTTTCAGTTCGCCAGGCGTATATCTTACAGAGTCCCAGGTCAGGCGAAAATCTTTTCCCGGTGTTTTGGTTTTACGCCCAAGGCTTTTTCCGTTTAAAAATAACTCCGCTTCATCACCTGAAGTGTAAACATTAACTGGGGTAATCTGTCCAACGCGCTCTGCCCAGTTCCAATGTGGTAAAATATGCGCCATCGGATAATCCGGTCTCCAATGTGATTGATAAAGGTAAAAACGGTCTTTTGGAAACCCTGCCAAATCTACAATACCAAAATAACTGCTACGGGATGGCGGATTTTTTTTTCGGATTTCATCAAGCTTCGATTCAAGCTCCTTCTTCTTTTCAGGATCATCGCGGAAATTTTGCAAATTGGTTTCATCAGAATTATAAGGTGTTGGTTCGCCAATGTAATCGAAGCCTGTCCACACAAATTCGCCTAACAGATGCGGGTATTTGGCGTTGGTGCGAAACTGTTCATCCGGAGAGCAGCCCCAACCAGGATAGGCATTATCATAAGAAGATATTTGCCAGTTCTGGTATTCATTTCCAAAAAAATATTCACCCCGTGACGATACGCATGAAGATGTTTCACTGCCAATGGTTGGTTTGTTACTATACCGTGGGTCGGCATCCCATTTGGGTTGCTGGCCGAAAAAATAATTTACCCCCATAATATCCAAAGCTTCCACTGCGCCAACTTCGCGCCCTCCGTCAGGATCATTATAGCCATTAGAAACAGGGCGCGTCGGATCTTCACCCCGAACAATGCCGGCTAAATGTTTTGTCATTGCAACATCGCGCTGATCCATCACCTCATTTCCGATTGACCAAATGAACACTGAAGGATGGTTACGATCACGATGAACCATTGCTTTCAGGTCCTTTTCATGCCATTCTTCATAAAGCTTATTATAATCCAATTTCCTTTTGCCATGTTTCCAGCAGTCAAAGGCTTCATCCCAAACCAGGAAACCCATCTGGTCTGCCAGTTCGAGTAATTCAGGGGCAGGGGGGTTGTGTGAGGTACGTAACGCATTGCAACCCATATCTTTCAGAATTGTCAATTCCCGGCGCAAGGCGCTGGTATTAATTGCAGCGCCTAAGGCGCCCAGATCATGATGATTACAGGTACCCTGAATTTCAATTCTGCGTCCATTCAACAGAAATCCATTACGGGCGGTAAATTCAATGGTGCGGATTCCAAAAGGAGTTTTGTAGCTATCAACCACTTTACCATTTACACTTACAGTAGTTAGGGCGACATAACGATTGGGCGAAACAATATCCCAGCGTTTCGGATTAGTAACTATAGCCTTTATTGCAATAGGTGTACTCCCTCCGGCTTTAATTTCCACAATTGATTTATTGAAAGATGTAACTTTTGCACCTCTTTTATTGTTCTTATCTAATTCAAGTATATCCGTTTGGATGCTTGCATTAACTGTAGATTTACTTTGATTATCAATGGTTACGTCCATTTTTACCGTTGCCGATGCATCTGAAACTTCAGGCGTAGTAATGTAAGTGCCCCAATTGGCAACATGTACCTGATTGGTTTTCACAAGCCACACATGGCGGTAAATACCAGCACCGGGATACCAACGGGAATCCCAGTTTTCGGTATCGAGCCGAACAGCTAATACATTCTCTTTTCCAAACTTGATATAAGGCGTTAAATCCATGCGGAAAGAATTATATCCATATGGCCACCTCCCCACGTAATGTCCATTGAGCCAAACTTTTGCATTGGCCATGGCTCCGTCAAAATCCACAAAAATTTGTTTGCCTGCATCCGCAGCCTTAAGCGTAAAATGTTTCCTGTACCAGCCTATTCCTTTCCAGGGCAGTTTACCTGTTGCGCCCTCCAGCTCAATTCTGAAAGGACCGGTAATACCCCAATCATGGGGCAGGCTTACTTTTTGCCAGGCGCCATCAGTGAGTGAAACACTTTCCAAATTTTGGGGCTCGTCCGTTCTTGAGCCATCTGGTTGCAACCCATATCTGGTAAACACCCAGCCTTCATCAAATGAATGAGTATCTGTAGCTCCCATCCTGATAATGGATTTGGATTGTGAAAATGATGTTGTAGCCATCATTAGGCCCAGGATAAATATGTTGACTGCCTTAAATGAAAATATGTCTTTGGTGAAAAGCATCCTTTTATTGTTATTTATTGCGGTAATTAGTAGTGTTAAACAAGCAATGGCTTGCAATTTAAATTCTAAAACAAGCCCGCGATTCAGCGTAAGCATTGAGTTTAAAATCCAAGCTATTCATTATATAATTGGTATACAAATAAAGGCATTGTTGAAGGCCAAAAATTTTATATTTTTATCCAATTATTAAGCGATATTGGAATTGCAAATAAAAACCTAATCTATTTGGGACTATTAAGTTTATTTTTTATATGTTGTTAATGCCAATTATGCTCTCCCTAAATAACAAAACTGGCTGTGATCGTTGCTTTTGTTATTAATATTGAATTTGATGATTTGAGTCTGGAACGAGTCGGTAGGCCAAATCTTAAGACTCATGATCAAGCCACAACATTCACCCTCGTTTAAGTATGAGGACCATAGAAAGTCAGCAACCGTAATTTAGGTCTATTCTGCATATGCGCCAGTTAAGGGATTTGAACCTCATAAGAACAGCTATGGAAATTCCTCTATTTAAGAATATTTACTGCGCTTACAGGCACATCAAAGATCCCATTTGTTTCAAAAGTAATGAGTATGTTAGTTTTTTTCTAATTACTTGATCCGAAAAGACTGCGCGATGACGGGAAAGATTATAGAACCCGCGGCTTAATGAAGCAGCGGCCCTTATTTATTGCTTTAAAACATAAATAGCTTTAAATAACAAGACCCTCAAATTAAGAGGGTTTTGTACCCAACCGACACAAGTATCCAAACATTTTATTGATGATATCAAGCTTCTAGTGTCTCGTCACTCATAAAATGACGGTTAGTCTGAAGTCGAAAGTCTTAAGTTCTAAGTAAAGAAAAGCAAAAAATCCGACTTATGACTTCCGACTAAAGACTGTTGACTTGACACTATGTGGTTTGCTACTATAAAATCAGATACATAACGGGAAGATTATCCGGACGTTTTTTAATTCGGATGTTTGTAAATGAGCGGGAATTAATTTTTAGTTAGATAAAGGCCTGATGAAACAAATATTGTGCACCCGCTTAAACCAGAACCAGCGACGATCTGATTAATGCGCATATCACCAACACTAATAATTACCTAATAATGAGTATTTTATACCGACAAAACTCTCAATTGCTACATATTTGTAACACTAATTTAAATCTCTCATTTAAATATTCAGGTTTATTAACTACTTGTGATATTAAGAATAAATTTAACCGAAATCCTTATAGAATCCTTGCACTTTCAAACTCCTTTCTCAGTGTCAAACAATATTGAGATGCATGCTGAAAAATTTTAAAATGTTTTATTATCATTTGTTTTTTTAAGATTATAAGTGTTATTTTAACAATTATTATAAAACAAGAAAGATATTATCTGGCAGCCAATCCAATTTCACAAAAAAAGACAACAAAATTTTGTATAAAAGTGTAGGCCCGGAATTTGTTGTTTACCGGTTTTTTAACCAAACGACCGACATCCAAAGTGCAGCATCAAAAGCAAGATTGAAAAAGCATTAAGTGAAAGCAAGTACCGGTTTCTAACTTATAACAATAAATAAACACACCTCAGCAAATATGAAATACAAATCTCTGTTAATAATTCTTTGCGGGCTGTGTGCAAATATTTACGCACAAAAAGCAAGCACCTCAGTAACTCCTCCAATGGGCTGGAACAGCTATAACTGTTTTGGGTCAGCAGTGCATGAAAATGAGGTTAAGGAAAATGCCAGTTATATGGCAAAATATCTGAAGCCTTATGGATGGAAATATGTCGTGGTTGATTTTTTATGGTCCTACGATAACCCACCGGGGAGCAATATTGGAAATCCATTTCAAAAAAACTTGCAGGATGGTTCTTTTATTCCCTGGTTAACGATGGACAACAGGGGACGGCTTTTGCCTTAAACCGATAAATTCCCATCAGCATTTGGGGGGCATGGGTTTAAACCTTTAGCTGCTTACGTTCATCAACTTGGGTTAAAATTTGGGATACATGTAATGCGGGGCATTCCGCGCCAGGCTGTTTGGGCAAAATCACCTGTTTTGGGTACCAATGGCATCACCGCAAATATGATAGCCGATACCAGTTCAAAATGCGACTGGCTAAATCATATGTATGGTTTAAACATGGACAGTCCCGGAGCCCAGGCCTACCTTAATTCACTACTTAAACTTTATGCATCCTGGGGGGTTGATTTTATTAAAGTTGATGATATTGCAAGGCCCTATCACAAAAAAGAAATCGAAGGATACCGAATAGCTATTGAGCAATGCGGAAGGCCGATCATTTTGAGCATTTCGCCGGGAGAAACACCGGTAAGCGAGGCAGAACATGTGAGTAAAAATGCCAATATGTGGCGGATAGCTGACGATTTTTGGGATAACTGGGAGGAAATAGTACACATGTTTGACTATGCCAGGCGATGGGAAGGAACCGGAGGCAACGGGCATTGGCCTGACTGCGATATGCTGCAAATTGGCAAATTATCAAAACGAGGCCCTGTAGGTAAAACGCGTTATAGCAGGTTTACTGATGATGAACTGTATACCCACATGACTTTCTGGTGCATTTTCCGTTCGCCACTTATGATCGGAGGGAATTTGCCGGAAAACAGGCCGATTGAGCAAAAATTATTTACTAATCCTGAAGTGCTTGCTGTTGACCAGCAGGGTATTGATCCAAAGCAATTGTATAAAAAAGAGGATAGCATGGTTTGGTATTCCCACGTACCAAATAGCCCGGATGTTTATGTTGCATTATTTAACACCGGAGGTACCGCGCATGATGTGACTATCGATTTTGCCTCCATTGGGCTTCAGGGTAGTATCCAGGTACGAAACCTTTGGGAAAAACAAAATGCCGGAACCTATAAAAACACCTATTCAAAACCAATTAACAAACATGGGGCCGCATTATTACGACTTACTCCGTTGAGCTTTAACAATAAATAAACGAAGAGTAATAGCTTAGTGACTTTTTAGAAGTTCCCGGAATTGAGCGCAAATTTTAGACTCAGATCAAATTGACTCACAACAAATGCGCCATACTTGATTGTCAAAATTGGGTTTTCTTTCAAATGGACTTACGCCTTTAAATAAATGAGTCTCATTTTACCCCTTATTTTGAGGCTATAAATCGATACACAGTCTGAGTTTTGTATTCTTTACCCCGGGATAGCAACGTTGACGGGAATGACGGTTGGTTGGGTGAATCAGGAAAACGCTGGGTTTCCATAGCAAAAGCGGTCCGATATCCGTCTTTCCCTCCTCCTTTAATTATGTTTTTACCTCTCATAAGGTTGCCGCTGTAAAACTGCAGACCTGGCTGATCAGTAAAGACTTCCATTAATATCCCGCTTTTATCACCCCTTACCCTCGCTACTGGTGTCCGCATTGAGTGTTTATTAAGCAAAAAAATATGATCAAAGCCTTTTCCCTTCCTTAATTGATCATTATGGTCGTTGATACGTGCCCCTATGGTCGCCACTTTCCTGAAGTCGAAAGGAGTGCAGGCCACATCTTCTAAATCACCAGTTGGAATGAGGGTGCCGTCAACCGGTTAGTAACAATTTGCTCTGATCTGTACCTGGTGGTTCAATATCGTCCCGCTGCCTTCGCCGTTTAGATTAAAAAAAGCGTGATTGGTTAGATTTACAACGGTTGGTTTATCTGTTGTCGCCAGGTAACTTATTTTTAAACTATTTTCTTCCGTTAAAGCGTAAGTAACTCTGACTTTTAAATTACCTGGAAAGCCTTCTTCCATATCCTCAGAGAAATAATACAGCTCCACTCTGGAGTTATCAAAATGAATAACATCCCATACTACATCATGGAAGCCTCTTTTACCTCCATGCAACGAATTGGGGCCGTTATTCTTGTATATCGTATATTCTTTGCCGTCAAGTTTAAATATGCCATTTGCAATGCGATTGCAATAGCGGCCTATGGTTGCTCCAAAATAGGGCTCGGTGGAACGCTGATAATCATCTACGCTCCCTAAACCTATCACCACATCTGTTAAAACACTATTCTTATCTGGTACAGATAAGCCCACCAAACGGCCACCGTAATTGGTGATCAATGCTTCCATTCCTTTTGCATTTTTTAGTTTGAACAGTGCTGTCTCTTTTCCATCTATAACTTTTTTAAATGAGTGGGGATTTATAAACGACTTCGTCCGCCGTAAGCTCTCGTTCATGCTGTTTACATTTTATTTCGCGCTATATTTGTAAGCCTTTATATCGTTTTGATTGATACTAAAAAGCAGCATATTATCGATCTGCAACACGCCTCTTACATCGCCTTGCAGTTTAAACCCACTTTGCTGTTGGGGTATATAGGTATAATGCCCATTGCCGTCCCCTTTTAATAACACGCCATAGTTCGCGTCATATTTACCAAAACGGACACGTGTATTTTTAATATTGCCGCAAAGCAACAGGTCGTCTTTACCATCGTGGTCGTAGTCCAGCGTGGTTATTGTGTAAACCGGTGAATATTGCGCTTGCAGAGGCAATGTTACCTCATGTAGTTTACCCTTTGCGTTACTAATAAAACACGTTGTATTAAGGCAATTGGCATCCAGGTGCTTTGCATCCTTCATCTCATCAGAGGTAAATACCTGATCGATTGTAGCGTCAGCATAGCTTTTATAATCAGGAAAACGGCTCCGCATCATACTGATTTGGCCTAACAGTTCGTCGCGGGTTACATAAGGATAGCTTTTATGTTGTATATAGAAGCATAATATAGGATCCACCGTGCCATTATTGTCGAAATCTTTATAATACATTTCGGCCGGTTCACTATCAGATGCCTTGCATTGCGAATTCAATCCGAGGTTCCCTGCAATAATGTCCGGATGCCCATCGTGATTGATATCGCTTACCTGGATGCAATTCCACCAGCCGGAATACTTTTTGTCAAAGTATTTAGTAGTAGCATCAACGAGTTTCCCGTTTGTGTTTTCAAAAACGGTTATAGGCATCCACTCTCCTACGACAATAAGGTCGGGCTTTTTATCTCCGTTCATATCCACCCAGGCTGCGTCTGTAACCATGCCGATATTTTTCAATGACGGATTATATTGCGTGGTTTGATCTGTAAAGTGTCCTTTAACATCATTGATTAGTATATAGCTCTGGGGAGCTTCAGGATAACGGCCGGGTATCACCCTTCCTCCTACAAACAAGTCGGGATAACCATCGCCGTTAATATCAGCTACTTTGACACAGCTTTTGCTGCTTAACATTTTGGGCAGGGCACCCTTCGATTTGATAAAATTCCCTTTGCCGTCGTTAATATACAGCCTGTCCTGTAGCAAAGGGTCATCGGGACTAAAATCACCATATCCACCCGAGCAAACGTATAAATCCAGCTTGCCATCACCATTGGCATCAAAAAATACCGCTGCGGCATCTGTGCTTGCTTTATCTGCCTCAAAGTCCGCTCCCGCTTTCAACACAAAGCCCCCTCCTTTCTGACCGATATATAAACTGCCCGCTTTACCGTTTTCGCCGCCAACGTAAATATCTTCCAACCCATCGCCATTTACATCGCCTTTAACAATGCACGGCCCCGAAAAGGAAAGCGGGTTTACCAGCAGTGGCTGCCGTTTAAAGTCATTAATGATATTTGCAGGTTCATTATAAGTAATAGGCGACTTTACTTCTGTAAACAATGGTTTTTCTTTTTTTGGGAGCAAATTACCGGCAAAAGCAGCATCTTTTTCATCTAAAGTGATTTGCTGATCGGCCTTTACTTTTTGCAGCAACTGCGTTTTACCACGCTGCCAAATCACCCGCAGAGAGTCGATCTGCTTATCCTTCCCTAAACCGAAATGCAGGACAGGCGATACACTGGATTGGTAGCCCCGTGTCGGCATCTGCTCCAAATACTGCTTCTTACTGCCGATATAGATCATCAGCTTCGCACCTATGCCCTGAGTGTTTTTATCGCCTCCTTTAAGGTTTACCGCCAAATAGTGGTTGCCATTTTGTTTGCGGGCCCGATTCTCGTAAATAAACGCTGGTTGATTAATATTGTTAACAACAAGGTCAAGGGCACCGTCGTTGTTAAGGTCGGCATAGGCGGCACCGTTACTGTTTGATGGCTGAGTAATGCCCCAACCGGCACTTGTATTGGCAAAAGTTAAATTACCATTATTCCTGAAAAAATAGCTTTTTACCTGGGATGATGGCATCTTACTAACAATATTCAACAAATCCTGTCGCATTACACTCCTGTCGCGTAAACTATCGCCCATGTACTTTAAAAAATCCATGTTTGTGTAATCCCGGGTGAAGCCGTTGCTGATAAAAAGATCTTTCCAGCCATCATTATCATAGTCAGCAAATAAAGGAGCCCAACTCCAATCCGTATTAGATACCCCGGCTAACTGACCAATTTCACTAAAAGTATTATTTCTATTATTTACATGTAACATATTGCGCATGTATTGATAATAAAACCCTACCTTTAAAGTCAGTGCAAATGACTCATAATTATCACTTCCGAATAATAACTTCTGCCTTTTATTATCTTCGGGGAGCATATCAGCCGTAAAGATATCGGGAGACAAGTCATTATTAATATCGGCAATATCACTGCCCATTGACGATAATGAGGTATGCCCGATTTGTTTTTGAAGCTCATCAGTAAATTTGCCATTACCATCATTTATGTACAATCTGTCGGGCACGCTATAATCATTTGAAATATAAATGTCAGGCCATCCGTCCCCGTTAATATCTGCTATACTCGCTGATAAACCGTAAGATAAGGAAGTGTTGACAATTCCTGCTTCTTTGGTAACGTCATGAAATTGGCCGTTGTCATTTCTTAACAACCTGATACCTCTTTCATTGTCGTGATTAGCCATTAAATTTTTTACGGAGATATCATCCAAAACATTGATGCGTTGCGGGTTGTGGTTAACCAATAACAGGTCGAGGTCACCGTCCCTGTCGTAATCAAAAAAATAAGCTTGTGTACTATATGAAGAAAAGTTAAGGCCATAATCTGCCGCCATTTCCTTAAAGTGCGGAACGCCATTCGCATCATTGCCCTGGTTAATAAATAACTGGTTGACTCGTTTTTCGGCCCTCATTTTACCTGAATAACATATATAAATATCAAGCTTCCCATCGCCATTGATGTCAACAAAAGTTACTCCCGTTTTCCAAGGGCCGGGACGACCAGCTACACCTGCGATATCGGTGATCTCCTTAAACTGCATATTCCCCTGGTTCAGGTACAGCTTATTATCGGCCATATTACCGGTAAAGTAAATATCCTGCAGGCCATCGCCATTCAAATCGCCAACCGCTACCCCTCCGCCGTTATAAAAGTATTCATACATCAACACGTTGGTATTCAAACCTTCGGTCAACGTGTTGCTAAAATCAACATGCGTTTGGTCTGCTGACAATAACTTAAATAAAGTATTAGTAGTGTCCGGCGCATTGTTTGATACATGTGAATTGCAACCATAAAAACCCATGCACGCAAATAGCAACCAAAAGCCGCAATACAAAAAGAATTGAGACTTCCCTTTTATCGCGATTTCCAATCGGTGAAAAGCGGCGGTTTTTTTATGTAAGATCATTCTATGGATTTTTATTGATTTATGGCAAAGATATTCATTGTAACTTATTAAGCACAGGTGTTTTTCTACCGGATAAAGTGTCCATCTTGCTATTTAGCAGTTCAAACACAACGATATCATTTTTCCCTTTTTTCAGCCATTCGACCGGTAGGTAAAGCGTCTGCTGTGGTCCAACCGACCAATATCTGCCCAAATTATGCCCGTTAACCCAAACAATACCTTTACCCCACCGACTCATATCCAGGTAAGTATCGGCCACTTTCGTTAAATTAAAGGCACCCCTTTTTACAACAGGCTGATCACCCACTTTTTTGGTGTTGTATGAAATATTATTCACCCGGCTAAATGGCAAACAGTACATCGCCCAGTTGTAAACTTCTTTACCATCAAACAGGACACTTTCGGTTATTCCTTTTTTGTTTTTTAGCAGGTATGGGCCAAAGTTGATGCGGCCCAGGTTTTCCACTAAAATATCCAACCTTACCTTACCAGCCGGCAAACTTATTGCAAGACTATCCTGTTTGTGGCGGCGGTCTAAAACGCCCACCCGCTTGCCATTTACCATAACAATGGCATAATCACGCAATTCATTGAGTTTAAGCACACCTGTTCTGCCGCCGGCCATAGTAGTGCGGTATAAAACAAAGCCGTAATTCTGGTTCAAATCTTCAAAAGTTAATGGTGTTTTATTTAGTACAGGTTTTGGTAATATGCTCAGCAAACTTGCCGACTGATTTAGTTTAATTTGATGCAAGGCAATAGCTGGTTTAGCAAGTGGCACAGGAGGCAGCGTTTGCCCTGCAGGCAGATGTTTGGCAATAACGCTCCTGAAGAGCATAAACTTAGGCGTGGCATTGCCCGCCTCGTCCAGAGGGGCGTCATAGTCATAACTGCTGATCTGCGGCTCAAAGGGGTCTTTATCGTTATAGTTGGCGCCATTCATAAACCCGCGGGTAGTACCACCATGGAACATATACATATTAATGGATATGCCGGCAGCCAGCACGCGATCGAGCCGGGAAGTGTAATTTTCGGCAGGTACGGTATGGTGTTGGGTTCCCCACCAGTCAAACCAGGCCGGATACCACTCTGCAACATAAAAAGGGCCTTTGCCGTTGTGGTTATCCCTTACAATTTTTTTTACCTTAACGGGATCATCAATACCATTAATGGCCGATAACAAACCGGGCAAATGCCCATTTTCGATTGCTTCTGGAGGATCACAGGTATATAGCAAGCCGTCAAAGCCTGCTTCTTTAAATAACCGTTGATTTATGGCCAGGTATTCCTTATCACTGCCATACGAGCCATATTCGTTTTCAATTTGCACCATCAGGATATTACCGCCATGATTTATCTGCAGGGGGGCCAATTGCTTGCCTACTTCCTTAATATACGTTTCATATTCTTTCAGGTATTGTGTCTCTTTGCTGCGCACAACAAGTCCTTTTTCATTTTGCAACCAATACGGATAACCGCCAAATTCCCATTCGGCACATACATAAGGGCTTGGCCGCAAAATTACCCAGAGGCCTTCTTCCCTGGCTATTTTCACAAACTCAGCTACGTCATTATTACCGCTGAAATCAAACTTTCCTTTTTGCGGTTCGTGCAAATTCCAGAACACATAAGTGCCAATGGTATTCAATCCCATTGCTTTCGCCATTTTCATCCGTGCGCGCCAGGCCTCGCGTGGCACGCGCGGATAATGCATTTCGCCCGAGATCATCTGGAAGGGTTTGCCATCCAGCACAAAGGCCGAATCACTAAGGGTAAATGTGTGGTTTGTGTTTTGGGCTTTAATGCCAAAATGGAACAGCAGAATTATTGATAGTGTAGCGAGTTTTTTAAATTTCATAAGTTAAATCGTATAATATGATAGATTCAGGTGATAAACATTAGTTAATAATACCGGTTAAGGTTGTTACAGAATTTGGCGCAATTAAAACCTGATTTTTAGTGCCATTTATTTTTTTACCCCTGAGTTCAGAAGCTTGCGAGGTGGTATAAGATTTTGTTAGTTCAATTTTGGCATCACCGCTGTTTAAATTGATCCATACCTCCCTGGCGTTTTGATTAATGACAACTGCCGTGAAATTTTTGCCATCTTTAAACGCCGACACCAGTAAAGGTTTGGGTAAAGCCCGGTCGTTTGTAACAACAGCATCAACCCTGATTGCGCCGGGCCTAACAAACCGGCTATAATTGCCCATTGCCCAAAGCATTTTGCTTACATAATAATTACCATCGCCTTTATTTTTATCTACATAAATAAGGCCGTCTTTATAATCATAGGCCGAAATAGTGGTCCACCACTGCCATGCAGAGGCATTGGCAACAGTCAGATCGGTATGAATAACACTTGCTAAATATAGGGCGGCAACCATACCCAAATCGCGTTTATTGCCGTCAATTTCGCCGGCGTTATCGCCCAAAATACAGTATTCAGATTGCCAGAATTTTAAACCGGGTATGTTAGCAACACTGTCGGCCAGGATCCTGCGTGTTTTTATCGCTATTGCCGATGGAGAAGTAGTAAAATAGCTATGCCCGGCAATAGTTTTGCTTAAGTTTTGCAAATCGTCGATATAGTTGGGTGAACCTGGCTTAAAAAAACCATCCACCTGATTACCTTTTCCTGGTTTATCAGCAGTATTAAAAAGATAATTGAGGCTCCCTGCCTCTCCCAATAAAATTTGAGACTGTATACGATCCTTAACAAATACGGCGTTGATAGCCCGTGCCAAACCAGCTATTTCTGCATTGGTATATGGGCACCCTTCCTGGCCGGGCTCGCTCCAATCCCATTGTGGTTCGTTAACCGGGCTGATATAGTTAAATTTTACATGGCTAATACTATCAACCCCTTTTATAACATTCGAAATATAATTTGAAAAAGCGTTGTATTGATCGGCTGTAATATTTGTTTTACCGGCACTTGCGTAAGCTTTTCCGTTCGCAGTAAATTGCACCGGCGGACTGTTAAAAAAACCAAGGAACTGGTTTACGCCTCTTGCTTTCGCTGCTTTTAAAAACCATACTTGTCCGGCTTGCCGTTGCCAATTATAACTACCATCATTGTTTAAAAAAGATTCCGTACGGCGCCATTCATCTTTTATGTCGCTTCGATCACCCTGCTCCGCGCTGCCAGCACCAATGTTAAACCGCCATAAGGATAAGGCAATCCCCTTAGGAGACCCATCAGCCAGAGTATCCTGACTAAAAAGCAGATCGGCAATTTTGTCCTTTTTTGCGAGCGGCCATTTACCAATAAACTGGCATGACCACGCATCTGAGGCACCGAAATTTTCGATTTGCTGATAGGTTTTTGACGAATTGATATTTACCAAAACCACACTATCCTGGCCATTTACGAAACCGCCATATAGCATAAACAGCACTATTACTATGCTGATTTTTTTAAAAAAAATGCTTATTATTATCATACCAAAAAAACCAATAACACAGCATTACACTGTGTTATTGAAATTGAATTAATTCTTATTGTTGAACAATTATCCATTGCTGGTTATTGCCGCTCCACCACGACCATTGGTCTATATTGGCGCCATTGGCTATTGATTGGCCGGCTACTTCCATAGCCAGGCTACTGTTAGCATTGCTAACCTGGTAAATTCCTGTAGTTACGGGATAAAGCGTCCATTGCTGGTTATTGCCGCCCCACCACGACCATTGGTCTATATTGGCGCCATTGGCTGTCGATTGGCCGGCAACTTCCAGCGCCAGGCCACTGTTCCTGTTGATTATTTTACAGTAGCTGCCACTTGTACCGGTAATTATCCATTGCTGGTTATTGTTACCATTTTGGGGCCATTGTATCATACTGGCGCCATTAGCTGTTGACGCACCATTTACATCAAGTGCCAAACCACTGTTTACATTCAGGAAGCGGTAATAAGCACCAGCGTAAAACGCATTGGTACCGCCGTTACCTATCCCCCATCCATATTTCAAACGGCTTAAGCCCGATGAGTTGGTTGTTGAAACTGTGGTGCCGCTCAAGGTCATCATGGCATAACTATCGCCTTTGCGAATGCCCGGCCAGTAAACACTTCCCATTCCAAGCGTTCTTATTTCATTGGTAAAGCCCATTATATAGGCATTATCCTGGCTGCCACCAATAGGGCCCGTGTAATTAATACCGGTATTCATTGTGTCACCGAATTCAGTAACAACCGTCCGGCTGCCATAATTGCCAACGTTTGATGATACCCTGTTTTCCCATTGCGCTGCGGTTGTAAGCGTACCATTGCTGAAGAATGTATAATCGTGAAGGGACAACAGGCAGCCTGTAAATCGACTGTCTGCACCGACGCCTGTAACATCCTGAGCATAGGAAGTGCCATCAATTAAAATACGCCCCTGTGGTATAGCTGGATATTTACTAAGCCATTTCGCACAAACAGCTGTCCATCCCGATAGGGTATAGCCATGCGGTTCGTTAAATATCTCGAAGTAAACCTGGGAATTACTCCCATATTTATTAACAACAGTTTGCCACATTGACCAGAATTGGGTCGTATCATGTATCATACCCGTCTGTGATGACTTGCCTTCCCAACAGCCTACAATTACGTTCATTCCCTTGCTTGTTGCTTCGTCAATCACCGCTGTGTATGAATTCCACCAGCTTTGCGAAACAGTAGGATAATTAATCGGGATTCGGATAGTATTTGCACCCGTGTTGGTCTGTACCCCTGAAAGTATCGCGGAGGCCTTGGTAGTTACGGTGGAGTAGCTATCTGATGAAGTCAAACCGCTCAATACCAATATACCATCGCTAAAGTTATCGGAATCACACGCCCAATTTACACCTTTAAGCGATTGTGCCGGTGTAGCACTCAGTGCCTGGGTATTTATTGCAAACCGCCCTGAAGTTGCGGCAGGGGCAACTTTTACACCTGCGTCTTTTTTACACCCGGTCATTAAAAAGCCGGCACATAGCGTCAAAAAAATAATCCTTCTCATAATTTTCAAGTTTAAATGTTAGCATTGTAAAAAATTAGGTTCATAAGATAGCTTTGGTATTACGGTGGTTTAACAGCGTTGTATTACGGCTTTGATTTATTTTATTGTTGTACTATTGTCCATTGTTGGGTGCTTGCGCCACTCCATGGCCCTTGTATAATAGTTGCTCCACTGGCTGTTGATAGATCCAGTGCCAAACCACTGTTACGGTTAATTGCTTTATAAACGCCTGTTGAAACCGATGTAAGCGTCCATTGTTGATTATTCCCGCCATTCGATGGCGATTGAATTATACCGGCGCCATTGGTGGTTGATGCGCCATTTACATCCAATACATCGCCGCTATTACGGTTAGTAATTACATAATAGCTACCATTGGTGCTAATTGCCCATTGCTGGTTATTTCCGCCGTTTTGAGGCCACTGTATAATTCCGGCACCGCTGGCTGTTGACGCGCCGTTAACGTCCATTGCTTCTCCGCTGTTTACATTCAGGAAGCGGTAATAAGCTCCTGAATAAAACACATCAGTACCACCGGTACCTACTCCCCACGCGTATTTCAAACGGCTTAAGCCCGATGAATTGGTTGTCGACACTGTTGGACTACTTGAATTTCCACCCAGGGTCATCATAGCATAGCCATCGCCATTTCTGATGCCCGGCCAATACACACTGCCCATTCCCAATGTCCGTACTTCGTTAGTTAGGCCTTGAATTGAGGCTATGTCCGCACTGCCTCCTATTGCGCCGGTATAGTTGACCCCGTTATTCATAACATCACCAAACTCTGTGAGTATAGCCCTGCTGGCATAACTGCCCACATTGGCTTTTAACCTGTTTTCCCATTGTGCGGCGGTAGTGAGGCTACCGTTACTAAAGAAAGCATAATCATGGATTGACAATAAGCATTTCGAAAACCGGCTGTCGGCACCTACTCCTGTAATGTCCTGGGCATAAGATGTACCATCAACAAGAACATGAGTTTGGGAAGCAGCCGGATATTTACTTAGCCAATTTGCACAAACAGCTGTCCAGTCCGTAAGTGAATAACCATATGGTTCGTTAAAGATCTCAAAAAAAACATGCTGGTTATTGCTATACTTTGTTACAATAATTTGCCACATGGCCCAAAACTGATCGCCATTAACAATTTGTCCGTTTGATCCGGGGGCCCCCCAGCAACCCAATATAACATTCATACCCTTACCTGTGGCCGCATCTATAACACCGGTATACGAATTCCACCAGCTTGTTGAAACGGTAGGGTAATTAACCGGTATACGGATGGTATTTGCCCCTGTATTGGCCTGTATACCGGAAAGGATTGCGGTTGCTTTTGCCGAAACTGCGGCATAACTGTCTGATGAACTCAAACCACTTAAAACCAGTATACTGGTACTGAAGTTATCACCGTCACAAGCCCAATTGACACCGCGGAGTGAATCAGCCGGAACGGCCGGAAATGTCCCTGCTATTGTTGCTGTTGTATCCGGGGTTACGGCTACGATACTTTTTTGATTGGCCTCTTTTTTACACCCAGTAACTAAAAGCCCGGCACACAAAATAAAAAAGATGACGCGTTTCATGATTTTCAATTAATGAAATTTAAGCGGGAGAAAATGGTCATAAGAAAGTTTTTCAAGCTTTCTTATGACCTCGTAATAATTGATAGTCTTTTTAGTATCCCGGGTTTTGTTTAAGCTGTCCGTTTGATGCCTGGATCTCAGCTAACGGTATTGGCAACCAATAGTGTTGAGGCAGGAAAGAGCGGTTTGCCAGGGATATCTTTTTTGTATAAGTATAACCTGACGGGTTTGCAGGATTAACAGTAACGCTGATGCCATAAGCCGGTACATTTTCCGTGGTCTGCGCAATTTTCCATCTGCGCACATCATAAAAACGATGCTCTTCAAAAGCAAGCTCTATTCGTCTTTCATTTTGAATGGCTGTCCGCATATCGGTTTGTGATAGGCCGGCAGGCAAGGCTGGCATATTTACAGACGCCCTGGTCCTGATACTATTGATGGCTGCGTAAACAGTGGCATCCGGACCTACCGCTTCATTTTGCGCTTCCGCATAATTGAGCAGTATTTCGGCATATCTTATATAAATCCATGGCTGCCCTCCGGCCACGCTCCATGGGTTATCAATAGGATAATTATCGTTCATAAATTTCCGCAGGTAATAACCAGTTTGGCTCGCGTTCCAATTTGATGGCCCCTGGTTGCTATCTTTACCGCCCGGTAAATAGACATCAACCGTACTACCCCTGTAAGGCGCTTTGTTATAAAGGATAGTGGCATAAAAACGCGGATCACGGTTCACGTAAGGATTTTGCGGATCATAACCTGATGTCGGGTCGGAAATCGGTTTCCCATTATCCATTTCATAGTCATCTACCAGGTTTTGAAATGGCGTGTTCCCGGCCCAGCCGTCATAGCTATTAGGGCCATTTGATATTTCCATGCGAACATGCGGGGCAACATTTGGTACAAACAAGCGCTCGAAAATAATCTCATTGTCATTAGGCGATAAAAACAGTTGTCCATATCCATTTTGAGATAATGAATATTTCCCCATATCCATTACCACTTTGGCTGCCGCCGCTGCGTCCTGCCACGTGCCTGCACCATACAACGGACTGGCAGCATATAGCATCAACCTCGATTTAAGAGCCAGCGCGGCACCTTTTGTGGCTCTTCCAAGTGCCCATGTACCACCATTATTTAAAGGAAGTTTTGTTGCTGCATCATCAAGTTGAGCAGTGGCATAGGCTATGGATTGCTGAATAGTTGCCCGTGCAAAAAGCGCTGGATTTTGCAGGTTATCGGTTAATTGAGTAACCTGATCGCCAATCAAAACTACGCCGCCATAGTTCCGGATTAAATCCTGGTACCTGTAAGCACGTATAAATTCAAGTTCCCCTATCAGCGCATTTTTGTGCCCGGCGCTCATATTAATGCTCTTAATAATGCTCAAGGCATAATTACAGCTACGGATGCCAGCATAACTACGTGCCCATAAGCTGCCCATAAAACCTGTATTATTAGCAGCCATCCGTCCTTGCTCAATTAGCCAGGAGCCGTTATCGGTGTTGTACATAGACTCATCGGTAACTGAACTCGACATTGCATATTCAAAGCCCCGTCCAAAGCCCGGGGGCGATCCTTCGCCCTCATTTTGCCCTATTGTTTCTCCAATATATGTATTTTTTACATAAGCTTCGAATAACGAAGTATCAGTGGTAACGGATGCAGTCGTTAAACGATCCGTGGGGGTTAAATTCAAGTCTTTCTTACAAGCTGAAAACAATAATCCAAAAAGGACTATCCAGCAGGATGATATTTTTAGCAGTTTCATTGTATAAATTTTATAGTTTAACATTTACGCCTACGTTGATAATTTTTTGCTGTGGATAAAACTGGGCGGATCCACTGGTTCCTTCCGGGTCGTAATCCTTCACTTTACTAAATGTGAACAGGTTAAAGGCGCTCACATAAAGCCTAAGCGCAGAGATGTGCAGCGCGGAGATTGCAGATGACGGAAGCGTGTAACCTAACTGCGCATTTTTGAGCCTTAAAAAGGAAGCGTCATTCAGCCAAAAAGTGCTCGGAAATGACCCGCCGCTTACCGCATTTGAAGTTCTGTCGGACACCTTTGGATAAGAACCATTCGGATTGGTTGGGCTCCAGGCATTATTTGCCCACGAACTGTAATAATTACCAATTGTACCCGATTCAGGCAGTACATACTGGCTTACCTCTGCTTGTCCTGAAAAAAGAACAGAAAGATCAAAATTCTTATAACCTGCATTTAAACTAAAGCCATAAACAATTTGGGGTATATTCCCATATTTAGTCCTCGTTTGGTCGGCAGCAGTGATCTGGCCATCATGATTAACATCGGCGTAAATCAAATCACCAACCTGCGCACCTGGTACATGAGGGGTGCTGTTCAGTTGTGCCTGTGACCTGAAAATTCCAATTGCGTCGTATAATAAATAATTATTCAACGGTCCCCCTATTTGCGACTGATATGGTAAGGTACCGGCAGCCTGGTCTATATAAATGATTTTGCTTTTGGCGTATGTGAAATTACCGGATGCGCCCCAGCTGAACTTGCCTGGGTGTTGATAGCCCAATGTACCTTCAAAACCACTGCTGTTTACCTTATTTATATTTATTTCAGGCACAATATCGCCACCTGCTGGATTCACGATACCGGATGTTGCCGGAACCGATCCACTTTGGAAACCTAAAATATTACCTCTAACCTGTGTAAAATAAATAGCTTCCAATGTAAAATTGTTCAAAAAAACCGCATTGATACCTATGTCAGTTTTCTTAGCTGTTTCCCAGGTAGCATTTGTATTTCCGAGCTTAGTTAAACTAACCCCAGGCTGAAGTGTAGCTCCCGAACCATTATCACTAACAAAAACGTTGTTTAATGAGTAGTTATTAAAAGTTTGATAAGCTTGTTCAAGGTCATCGCCTACCACTCCATATGACGCACGTATCTTAAGGTCATTTATAAACTTCACGTTGTCTGCAAACCAATTTTCCTTAGAAATCCGGTAACCCGCAGAAATTGAGGGAAAATACCCCCACTGGTGTCCCGGTGCGAACAAAGAAGTACCATCTGCGCGAAACTGACCTTCAAGCAAATACTTTTCATCATAATCATAAGCCAGCCGGCTGATTACGCTCTGACGGTTATAATCAAAATTACCGTTGTTATCGCTGCTGCTTCCGCCGTTTGTAGCATCGGTGGGTGCTGTTCCGCCCTGAGATAGTTCAGGTGTGGTAACAGTAGGAAAATCGTTTTTTTGAGCCCAAAAGAAACTGTAAGTAGTTTTGCTTTGCTCGTAACCTACAAAGGCATTTACATTATGTTTGCCAAATTGCCTTGCAAAGTTCAATTTTATATTTGAGGTTATTAAGGATTGATTAAGCTGGGACTGATAAAGGGAAGCCAAACCATTTGGTCCGCCACCTTCAATACTTGGTGTATAAATACCAGTAGCGCTGTTATAGCTGTAAACGCTATAAGGAACAGAAAAAGACTTGTCGGAGTTTCCTGATTTGTCCACAGCGTAAAAACCATCGATGGAAAGACCGGCAACACCCGGTATTTCATAACTGGCCTTTAAAATACCATTAAATGTCAATATTGGGTTTACATTGGTTCCTCCAATATTGGTTGCAACAAGAGCAGGGTTCACCTGGTCAATTCCTGTAGTAGGCAAGCCATTAGGGTAAAAGCCTGCCGAAGTTGGATATGATCTGTAGATCATTCGAAAGATAGAACCGGCACCCGACTGCGGATACTGCCTGTCTTCTTCCCTGCCAGACAGCGATAATCCGACTTTAAATCCTTTGGTAACATTAGCATCAATATTGGACCTGAAGTTATATTGATTATAATTTGTTGCACCATTTTTATAGAGACCATCCTGGTAAACCGTACCTGCGGAAACAAAATACTTCACATCATCAGACCCGCCTGATAGTGTCAGACTGTTTTGATTTTGACGAGCAAAGTTTTTTAATGTTAGTTTTTCCCAATTGGTATTGGGATAATTAACAGGATCTGACCCGTCGGCAAATTTTTGTATTTGCGCGGCGCTATATACCTGATTAAGCCCTCCGGTAGGAGAATCGTAATAGCTGATGTCATTAACAATCTGCGCGTATTGTGCTGCATTGGCCATTTGCGGCAAACGCGTAGGAGAATCGAACCCCTGGTTGAAACTATATGAAATGGTTGGTTTACCCGTTTTACCATGTTTGGTTGTAATTAAGATAACACCGTTTGCGGCCCTGCTTCCATAAATAGCCGCAGTTCCGTCTTTTAAAACAGACACACTTTCAATATCATTCGGATCAAGACGTTCCAGGCCGCCAATCTGCCCGGGCACACCATCCACAACCACCAAAACAGTGTTGTTGTTGGTTGTTGCAAGCCCCCGTATTAAAATGGAGGAGCCATCATAACCGGGTTCGCCAGAAATGTTATTGGCAGTAACACCAGAAACACGACCTGCAAAAGAATTGGAAAGATCGGGCTCGGGGCTTTTAACCATGTCAGCTCCTTTGATAACTGAAACAGAGCCGGTTAATGTAGCTTTTTTCTGTGTACCATACCCTACTACAACTACCTCATTTAAATTTCTTGTATCCGGCTGCAGGGTCACATTGATACCTTTTTGCCCATTTAAAGACACCTCCTGGCTCAGGTACCCAATGTAAGTAAATACCAATGTGCCGGAACCTAAGTTGGGTACAGTAATTGAAAAATTACCGTTTACATCTGTAACAACGCCTGTTGTTGTGCCTTTAAGCGTGACGCTTACACCTGGTAAAGTAGCGCCTTTCTCATCCGTTACCTTACCACTAACCCTGGCATCAGCAACCGTCCCCGTTACCTTGTTAACACCCAGAGCGTATGAAGGCTGTACGCACGTAATCCAGCAAACTATTGCCAAACATGTAAGCAACAGTAAACGACCGGGAAATTTTTTCCTTTGCGGGGAATACTTGATTTGTAATTTTGATTTCATATAATTTATTGGTTTATAATTTGCATTTAAATCACATTTCATTGATTAGAAGGACATCAAAAACAATGGATACGCAGATGCATAAATTATAATGCGCTTTCCTTGTTCTGACGCCGCTAAAATGAGCTGACGATATATAATTGGTTATTTCGAAAGCTAAAATGAAGTAATTTAAAAAGATAAGTGAGGGGTAAATTCGGCAATAAGGTGGGGGTATTTAAGCAAAAAAGGCAAATAAATGTCCATTCAACAGTTTTTTTTTAAATAAGACGGGGTAATCAATCTTCTTTGATGATATTTCTATTTATATTTTGATCCTTGTGGAAAGCATTTCGGTATTTTTTAATATAGTCCGAAGGATTCAGTCCAAACAATTTACTAAACTGCTCCCTGAAATATTTCAAGTCATTTAAACCTATCTTATAGGCCGTTTCATAAACAGTGCTGTCAGTTTTTAAGAATATCTCAGCGGCTTTTCTTAAGCGGATAAAACGGATAAAGCCATTAGCCGACTGCCCCGAAATCGATTTAATTTTTCGGTACACATTGGAGTGACTCATTCCAAGTTCATTGGCCAGCGTTTTAATACTAAAATCAGGGTCGTCAAGATGCAGCTCAACGATGTCAATGCATTTTTGCAAAAACTCTTTATACTCCTGAGATATTTTGAGGTTATTTGGCTTTAAGGTGATCTCATTGAAAAAATATCGCTGGAGGCTGTTTCGGCTTTTAAGTATTCCCTTTACCCGCGCCATAAGCATTTCCTTTTCAAATGGCTTGCTGATATAATCATCCGCACCTCCCTCGATGCCTTTGAGTTTGATTTCCGGCGATGTAATTGCTGTGAGCAATATAACGGGTATATGGTTAAGGTCCGGGTCGTCTTTAATGTGCGCACAAACCTCAATGCCGCTCATTCCCGGCATCATCACATCGCTGATAACAATATCTGGCATAACTGCCGAAACCATTTTTAAACCGGATTCTCCCTCATCAGATTCATAAACAATATAATCAGCCTTAAATATTTGATTTAAATATTCCCTTATTTCTTTGTTGTCTTCAATGATCAGTATCGATTTAAAATCAGAGGTCATTGCCGTCGATGCTGTTGAATTCATCTCCTCAAAGATTTGACGTTCATCAACATCTTCTTCCATAAGCTCCTTTAAAAATACGGAGCTGACAGGCGCATCCTCAATAATAGTTGTTGATTTAAAATGATCCCTGCCCTTTAATAATTGTATGTAAAAAGTTGTCCCCTGCCCCAACTCACTTTGATAACTTATTTCTCCGCCATGGCGTTCTACATAATTTTTAACGAGGAAGAGCCCGATACCCAATCCTCCTGTAGCAGGTGCATTATATTGATGTTCCTGGTAAAATTTATTGAAGAGTTTTTCCCCTGTAGTCTGCACTATTCCACAACCAGTGTCTTGAACCTCTAAATTAACTTGTTCGGCAGTCTGTGTGATATTCAACGTAATACGGCCTCCTTTTTCAGTGAATTTGATCGCATTGGCCAGCAAATTAAATAGAACAATTTCAATTTTTTCATGGTCGGCAACCAATTCTATTACCTCGTCTTTGCAAAAGAATTCAAACTGCATTTGTTTGGTTTTGGCCTGATGCGAAAAGCACAAAAAAACTTCTCTGCTTAAATCAACGATATTAATTTTTGCCAATTTAAGGTCGTCCGCGTCAGCATCTGCCTTTCTGAATAACAACAGTTGATCAACTAAGCTCAATAAACGCTTGGCATTACGATTGACAATATTGAGATTTTGCCGGTCCATTTCGCTACCGCCCGCATACAAAATATCTTTTAGCGGGTTAATAATTAGTGTTAATGGCGTTCTGAACTCATGGGAGATATTGGTAAAAAAAGATAATTTCTTTTCATGGAGTTCCTTTTCTTTTTCACTTTCAATATGGGCCAGCCGGATTTCATACTTCAATTTTGCCTGCCCGTTATTATAAAAAATGTAGCCATATACCGCACTAACAAATAATAAAGTGTAGATAACATACGCCCACCAGGTAAGATACCATGGTGGCGTAATTATAACAGTCAATGACCTTGCCTGGTTATTCCATACCCCGTCATTATTTGACGCCTTTACCCAAAATGTATATGTACCCGGATTTAAATTTGTGTAGGTTGCCTTACGTTGCTGCCCAATATAATTCCATCTTTTATCAAATCCTTCAAGTTTATATGCATAGCTATTCTTTTCGGTGTGGGTATAATTCAGGGCGACAAACTCTATTGAAAAAACACTTTGATCATAATTCAGAACAATTTTTTTTACATTTTGAACCGGCTCTTTTAGCACGCTTTTAGCGCCGGGAACAACCGATTTATTAAAGATCTGTAAGTCAGAAAAGTACAATGGCGGGGCCTGCTTATTATAATTGATTTTCAGTGGATTAAAAGAGACAATCCCTTTGCTGCCGGCTAAAAATATTTGGTTATCATTCTCTTTGAATATTGCAGAATTGACAAACACGCCATCTCCTTCATCAAAGTTCTCAATTTTCATAGTCCCGGGGTTTAAACTTGAAACCCCCGTTTCGGTAATCACCCACAAATTACCATTATTGTCTTCCGTCATTTGCTTAAACACATTGCTGGCAAAACCGTCTTTTTTTGAATAGGTTAAAAACGAGTTTGTGCTCCTGACATATTTATTTAGCCCGTCCTGGGTACAAACCCAAACATTTTTTTGGGAATCCATGAAAATGTCATGTATGGTATTACTGCTTATCGAAGCTGTTTTCTTTCCGTTGGCCTGGTAGTTACTAAACCTGCGTGTTACCTGATCAAAATGATTCAAGCCACCGCCCTCTGTTCCTATCCAGATCTTATTGTCTGCATCCTTTAATAAGCAGTACAGATGGTTATTGCTCAACGAGTAAGGATTGTTCTTTTGATTATAATAATGTGTTATTGTATTCGTTTTGCTATGATAAATTTTTAGCCCGGCATCCGTTGCCAGGTAGTATTCATCAGGGTTTACTTCCAGAATATCACGAAACACGTCTTCATTAAATAAACTACCTAAGCTGGAGTGATGCGAATGATGAATAAATTCGCCTGTTTTATCGTTATACTCGTTAAACCCAAATTCTGTCAGCACCCATAATTTCCCCTTAGTATCCAGATATAATTTATTGATGTCGTTATTCCCTATACTCAGCGGGTCACCCGAATGCAAAAAAGTAGTTGTTTTATGACCGTTTAGTTGAATAACAGTAAGCCCATTATTTGTTCCGATCCAAAGTGAATGATCTTTAACAATGATACTTTTGACAGGTCGCTTTGTATCGGCAAAAGGAAAAAACGAGAACTTATACTGCTGCTTATCCATTTTAGTTAAGCCCTCCATCGAACACATCCAGATGATCCCACTTTTGTCCCTGAATAAACCGGCCTGTGCAAAGCTGGTGAAGTTATTTATTTGCTGCCAGGAATTATTTAGCGAATTTAACCAGAAGAAACCTTCATTTCCGTCTAACAGCATCAGGTGGTTTCCTAAATTTAAGATCCTGAAAATGGCATGATTATTTTTATATGGCGATGGAAATGGGGTAAAAACTTTCGTTTTGATATCGAATAAAAACAAGCCTTCCCAGTAAGTGCCTACCCATATTTTTCCATCTTCATCCAGGCTAAGCGTCCAGACATCGTTAGGGTTTCTGCCGCCGCCCTTTTGAGCTTGTGGAAAATCCAGAAATCTCCCGGTGCGCTTGTTAAACATATTTAAACCACCGCTCCAGTTTCCCAACCATAGATTGTTATTGGCATCCTCAATGATCGCATTAACAGATTTACCTTTAATCGCGTTCGCATTTCCAGGATCAGGCTTGTAAACGTCAAAATTTTGGGTTTTCTCCACAAACTTGTTGAACCCGTCGTCTGTACCAATCCAGATATTATTTTCCCTGTCAGCCAGCAAACACCAGATTTTATTATTGCTTAATGATTTAGGGCTTTGTTCCTGGTGATTAAACCGCTTAAACTTTTCGGTGACTGGGTCGAGTAAATTTAGTCCGTCAGACGTGCCAACCCAAATCCGGCCTTTTTTATCTTCAACAATAACGTTGATGAGGTTGTTCGTCAAACTCGTACTATCTCCGGGGATATTTATAAATGTTTTGAAACTATAACCGTCAAACCTGCAAAGACCGTTTCCGGTTCCTACCCAAAGAAAACCGTTTTTATCCTTAATAACACAGGTGGTAATATTGGATGGAAGCCCATTGTTATAGTTATAGGTTTTTATTGCATAATTTTTCAAATCTGGAATACCCTTTCCCTGAAGGTTGTCGAGCTGGCCATAACCAGCCTGACCGAACAAAACCAAAGTCAAAAAGAAAACAATATTAAAACCCCTCATATTGAAGATTTATTACAATACTAAAAACTAACTTATGGAAAACGTTACCTCTTATGGTTTATCATTCCAGGTTGTAAATATATCTAAATCATCTTAAGAGGTGAAAGTTTGATTATTAGAGTCTATACTGAAAAGCAAAACGCTGAGCGGAGATTTTGCAAAGCTTGACTAACCTATTCCGTGCCTTTTTATCACTTAAATATTTATAGGAAATTTGTGTTCATATTCAATTTTACACTTTTATACTATTGATACATCTATTTTTATAATGATCTTCTGTCATACTAAACAGACGTCGTGCCGCATATTCAGGAGTAATATCGCGTTGTGGGTTTGCCAGCATTTCATAGCCAACCATGAATTTTTTAATATTTGCCGACCTGAGCAAGGGAGGATAAAAATGCATATGCCAATGCCATTCCAAGTGATCTCCATCATTCACAGGCGCCTGATGCATGCCTGCTGAATAAGGGAATGAGGTTTCAAAGAGATTATCATACCTTACAGTCAACCTCTTTAGTGCATCTGCCAGTGATGACCTTTCAGCCTCTGTAAAATCTAAAATAGTTTGCACATGCCTTTTGCTAATTATTAGAGTTTCATATGGCCATGTTGCCCAATAAGGCACAACAACAGCAAAATCATCATTTTCAAAAACTATACGCTCCTGCTTTTGCAACTCCAGTTCCAAATATGCAGATAATAAACTTCTTCCATTTTTTTGAAAATATGTTTTCTGATGAAACGTTTCATTTTCAATTTCTTTGGGTATGCTGCTTTGAGCCCATATCTGTCCATGAGGATGAGGATTCGAACACCCCATAATCTCACCTTTGTTTTCAAAAATCGTGACATATTTAATCATCCATTTTGCATTTGCCATGTTATAAAACTCCTGGCACCATACGTCTATGATTTTCTTTATTGAATCCAGATCAAGTTCCGGAAGCGTCAAGGCATG
>Ga0364922_10082_pt1 | contig 55108 bp, 41 predicted proteins | sample ExccelJu500001D4_2_FD_206955 | JGI IMG/M metagenome (GOLD analysis project Ga0364922, IMG submission 206955) | Enriched cells from Trout Bog Lake Hypolimnion, Wisconsin, USA - BchlTB.June20.5000.01.D4 | ecosystem: Environmental > Aquatic > Freshwater > Lake > Hypolimnion/Profundal zone | place...
TTTGGACGGCAACAATTCCGGCGGCATTTCGACCAACATTGCGACCACGCCGGGCGCGGTGTATTCCCTCGCCTTTGCCTATACGCGCAATCCGGATAGCAAGGGCGATGAGTTTATTCCCAAGGCAAGTGTGCTGATCAACGGCCAGCAAATCGCCAACGTGTTCCCGAATTATCAGAACGATTGGCTCGCTCTCAACTGGCAGTACGTGTCGTATGTGTTCACGGCCACATCCGCTTCCACCCATCTGGCCATTCGCTCCTTGGATGCGCCCGACGATAATACCGGGGTGCTCTTGGATGCCTTTAGCCTGGCCACCAATGCGATCGCCTATTATGATTTTCAGGGCGCGGCCGCGGCAACCTATACGCCCTCCCAGGTGGTGAACGGGTGGACGGTGATGGCCAATAATGTGAGCGTGGTGAGGGATCCGGCTCACGCATTTATTGGGCACACCAACTATTTGGCCTTGGGCACCGGCTCCGTTTCCAACGGGTTGCCGACCTTTATCGGCCGGACGTACACCTTCACCGTGGCCTATACCGGTTCCCCGAACCTGACTTTTGCGACGGCAACGCTCTCCCTGCCGGGTATTACCAACACCACGTTGGCGACCGGTGGCACCAACGCGCCCAGTTGGCTGCAGTTGAGCTTCACGTTTACGGCCACGAGCGGCAGCACGCCCGTGGTGATCAAGGGAGTGACTCCGGGGCTGTTGCTGGACGGGGTGGTCACGGAGAGCAGCGGCGGGCTGGGGGGCTCCTTGGAATTCAACGCGGTCTCGAACGTCATTGCCGATCACGTTTCCGCGACTTGGAGCACCAACGCCGAACTGGCGGTCTTCGCCAGCACCAACGTGACGGTGCAGTGGTCCATCCTGGCCGACAGCCTGTACGCGCTGAACTACCCGGGCCTCGGCTCGCTGTTGCAAACAGGCAGCGGCACGCTGAGCCTGCATCATAACCTTTACGCCGACATTTACTCCGGCAGCCCGCAGTTGGGCGGCAACCAGACTTTGGATTTTGTCAACAATGTGATTTATAATTGGGGCCTGTTCTCCGGTTTGTCCGATGGCACGAACGACTTGCAATTGGGTGGCTCCGGGTTGACGAACGGGTTGAACTACGTCGGTAATTACCTGATTGCCGGCGCCGACACCGCCACTTATTCCGCCAACCACTATAATATCACCAACGTCGCTTTCTTCGGCGGGGTGACCAACGCGCTGGCAGCCCTCTGGATCTTCCAGACCAACAACTTCATCGACAGCGACAACAACGGAGTTTTGAATGGAGCGGATACTGGTTGGGGCATGTTTACCAACGACTATTCACGGCTCGGCCGGGCGCTTCCGACGCCGCCCGTCTCCGTGGACGAAGCCTATCAGGCCTATGAGAAGGTGCTGGATTTTGCCGGCACCAGCCTGGCCTTGCGCGATTCGGCGGATACCAACATTGTGACCGGCGTGCGCTCTCAGACTGGCAGGATTATTAGTGCGGCCCCAAATCTGCCGGGTTTGGCGGTGCAGTTGCCGTATCTGGACACCGATCAGGACGGCCTCCCGGATTTCTGGGAAGCCACCTTTACGCCGGGCTTGGTCTATGTGCCCAGCAACAACCATGACCGGGACGGGGATGGCTACACGGATTTGGAGGAGTACAATAATTGGCTGGCCGGTCCGCATGCGCTGACCGTGACCAATGCCCCCGTGGGCGTGGACCTGTACCAGCTTTGCGGCGGTTCCGGTCACCTGGCGTTCTGCGTTACCAATGGCATCAACGGCGTGGTGTACTTGACGAATGTCTTGGGTGCTGTGACTAACACCAGTCGGTCCTGGAGCAATAGTATCGCGATCTTCACGCCCACCAACAGTGCGGCGGGGGGCTCCAATTATTTCGGCTATGCCTCTTTCGCCTGCTATGTGACCAATTTGGATACGGCCGCGTATTTCGGTCCGGTGACCGTCAGCGTGCTGGTCAGCGCCGTGCCCATTACCTCCAACACCAATTTCCCGCCGCAGATCACCACCCTGATTAGCGGGGTGGCGTCCGATCCCACCAACTACGGCGGCTCGGATTACTACCATGTGGTGGTCACCTCGAACGACTATGCCGCCTTGTTTGAATTGGACAATCCGACGGGACCGATGGCGACGGTGCTCAGTTACGGGCTGCCGCTGCCCTCGCTGTCCAGTCACGCCTATTACACGAACGCACCGGCCGCGCCAGGTAATCAGCAAATCGCGGTGTTGACCAATTCCCGGCCCGTGCCGCTCCAGGCGGGCGACTGGTACATGGCGGCGGTCAACGAGTCTGGTTCCAAGGTGGTGTACACGGCCAAGATCACCTTGTTGCAGAAGATCTATGCCCCGGCATTCCTTTATCCCTCGAACTCCATGGTCTTTACCACCTTCGAAACCGTCCCGCTCAACCTGCCTTGCGTGGCGGTGGATACGAACTCGCCGCCGCTGCCCCTGTCCTTCACGTTGGTGTCCGGGCCGACGGGCTTGAGTCTCTCGAGCGGCGTGATTCGCTGGACGCCCTCCGAAACGCAGGCGCCATCCACGAATCCTGTCGTGGTAAGCGTGTCGAATGGCGGGTTTAGCGTAACGAACGCTTTCAAAATCATCGTGGAGGTGTCCAATGCGCCCCCGCTGTTGCCGACGATTCCCAATCAAACGGTCCTGGTGCCAGGCGACCAATTACTCGTGACCAACACGGCTTGGAATCCGAATGTGCCGGCCAATCCGCTGACGTACCAGCTGACCACCACCGTCACGGGCGCGAACCAGCCCAGCATTGACAGTAACGGCATTATCACTTGGTCGCCTACGATTGCGCAGGCCAATGTCAGTTATTTGTTTACCACGGTGGTCACGGACGACGTTCCGCTGGCGGTTAACGGCGCGCACGTGAGCGCCACGAATTATTTTCAGGTCCTCGTCGTGCCGACGCCGCCGGTGGTGCCGGGCCAGCCGCAGACGACCGTGATTCCCGCTGGCGAGATGAGCTGGTTCCCGGTGGAAGTGCCGGCTAATGCCATTGCGGCCACGAATACTCTCCTCTCGGCTTCGCTGCCCGTGAATCTCTGGTACAGCACCAACCAGCCGCCGGGGACCAGCAATCCTGGCGACACCGAATTGTTGTCTCAGGTGACGAGCGGCGTCAGTGTGTTGACCACCAACCTGGCCAAGTCACCGACCAATCTGGTGCCGGGCGGGCTCTATTTCCTGGGCGTGCTCAACAACAGCGGGGTGCCGGTGACGAATACCTTGCTGGTTGATTTCGCCTATGCCGTGCCCTTGGGACTGAATCTGCCGGTGATTCCCGGGCAGCAGGTGTTCGCCGGCGACACTCTGGTGGTGACCAATACGGCCAGCGACGCGAACGCCAGCGCGGTGCTGGTTTACAATCTGCTGTCTGCACCCAGCGGCGCGAGTATCAACGGCAATGGCATCATTACCTGGCCAACGCCAGCCGGCATCGGTCCGGCCAGTTTTGTGATCACCACGGTGGTCAACGATAGCGCTGATAATTTGAGCGCCACGAACAGTTTCAATGTGCTCGTGTTGCCGGAGTTGCCGCCGGGCCCGCCGACCACGAATGTCGTGGGTCCCAACAGCCTGTCGTGGTTCGTGGTGAATGTGCCCACCAATGCGCTTCAGGCGACGAATACCCTGGTGTTTGCCACCGCGCCAGTGAATCTCTGGTACAGTGCCAACGTGCCGCCGACCATCACCAGTCCGACGGACGCGGAGTTACTGACCAATTCCTTCGGCGGAGTGAGCGTGTTCAACACCACTTCGCTCCCATTGTTGGTCCCAGGCTCGCGCTATTACCTCGGCGTGCAAAATCCCAACAGTGTGGCCGTGACCAACGATCTCCAGGTGGCCTTCCAAGTGGCCTTCCAGGCTCCCTTCCAGTTGGACGTTTTCAGCATCGTGGCCACGAACAACGCGGCGGGATCTAACGGCTTCCTGATCACGTGGTATGCCCCGACCAACCTGCAGTTCCATCTGCAATGGACGACCGCGCTCGCGCCCGCAAGCTGGACCAACTTTAACGGCGTCATCAGCTTTAGCTCGTACCTCCCGGGATACAGCCTCTTCCAGTACTTTGACGACGGAACGCAGACTGGCGGATTTGGTTCGACCCGCTATTACCGGCTGCTGCAGTTGATTTCGCCCACGAATACTGCGCCGTTCTTCATCAGCACGCCGGGAGGGTTTTATGCCAACCCGAACAAAATGTTTGTTTACACCAATTCGGCGCAGGATTGGGATGTGCCAGCGCAGCTATTGACGTATGCCGTCACCAACACGCTGGTCAATGGAACCAACCCGCCGGCCGCGATCAATGTCGCCATCAATCCCACCAACGGCGTGATTACGTGGACCCCCAGCGCCTCGCTGCTCGGGTGGACTAATTTCATCACCACCACGGTGACGGATAACGGCGTGCCCCCGCAGAGCGCAACCAATCTGTTTATCGTGGTCGTGAGCACCAACCCGCCGGGGCCGTTCGCCCGCGTGATCGGGGGCGGTTCGACGCCGCAGTTTGGCCGCATCGTTTTCAGCGCGAACGGCGTGCAATTTCAGTGGACAGCTCCCCAGCACGATCAATTCCAGATCCGCTGGTCGACGAATTTGATGTCGGCGAAGTGGCACTCGTTTCCGATCGTCATCACCTCCACCACCACCAACTTCAGCTTCGTGGATACCAACACGCCCCTGTGGTTGATGAAATTTTATGAATTGCTGCTGCTGCCGTGATGAAGCGGGGGGTGAGACATAATTCTTCAACGAGACGCCAGGTGGGGACACCCGGCCTACCGGGTCTGGGATGGAATCAAAACTTTGAAATCGGGCTCGTCAAAGCCGGCCAAACCCATTAGAGTGAGACCAAATGAGAGCGCTACTTGTTTTGTTTAAAGCCGCGATTTTGGCGTTGCTTTTGGTCCTTGGCCGGTTCCCCGCTGCTGCCCAGCCCGCGGTGGTGGTCACCTCTCCCCCGGTGTTTGTGCCGGATACCACGCACCAGAACGACCCCATGCCCAACGACATTATCGCATGGGATGCCATTCAAAAAAGCGTGGACGCCACCAATGGCCAGGATTTTGCCCACTTTGTCTTCGCTTTTACCAACATCGCCAAACAGATCAACCTCGGACAGGTGACCAATGTCACCTACGTCACCAATTTTACGATTGTGACCAACACGGGTTTTTGGAGCGTTTTTTCCGGCCGAAAATACAACTCCCTGGCCACCACAGTCACCAATACTCACGTGGCCACGGTGACCAATTCGATTACCCTCCTGCCCGTGACGATTCTGGACGTGCACCCCTCTTGCGGTTGCACCACGGCGGAACTCCCGCCGCGGCCCTGGCAGTTACTCCCGGGTACCAATAGCACCATCCGGGTGAACGTCAATCTGGCCGGCAAGCGAGGCTTGGTGTTTAAATCAGTGGCGGTCATGACCGACAAGGGGAAGACCGACCTGATGTTGCGCATCAATATCGAGGCGGCGCCGCCGGCCAAGCCGATGAGCGAGGCGGAACGCGCCCGCGGGATTGCCGCCGCCAAGATTGACCGACAGGCCATCTTCAAGGGCGATTGTGTGAATTGCCATGCCAAGGATGTCGCCGGCAAGTATGGCCAGCAACTTTTCGCCCAAGTCTGTGCCGTCTGTCACGAGGCCAATCCGCGCGCCACCATGGTGCCGGATCTCCGCCAACTTAAGGACCCGACCAGCGAGGAATTCTGGCGCACCTGGATTACTGCTGGCAAGGCTGGCACGCTCATGCCCGCCTTTGCCACGTCCCAGGGCGGCCCGCTCAACGACTTGCAAATCTCTTCGCTGGCCACCTATTTGAGTTCCATTATCCCCTCCCACGCCGCGCTGCCAGGCGCCAAGTGAGTTCGCTCCAAGCTTGCGGTTTTTTCCGCGCCCGGTATCCTGTCAACCATGACAGGACAATTGGTTGACGCAAAGAAGCACGCCGAAATTGCCGCCCTCGGCCAGCGGGTGCTCGGCGGCGGACAAATCGGCCGGGACGAAGCGCTGTGGCTGATTCACCTCGAATCCTCCGCGGACATCATGGATTTGCTCTCCTGGGCCAATCGCATCCGCGAGAAATTCAAGGGCAACAAGATTCACCTCTGCTCCATCGTCAACGCCAAGGCGGGTGGCTGCAGCGAAAACTGCAGCTTTTGCGCCCAATCCGCATTTCACCAGACGGGCTCGCCGAAGTACGGTTTTGTGGACCCCGAACCGGTCGCGGAAGCCGCCGAGGAAGCGAACCAAAACGGAGTCACTGCCGTCGGCCTGGTAGCGGCGTGGAAAGGCCTGAACGAGGGGCCCATGCTTGATGAAGTGTGCGACCGCGTCCGCGAAATGAAGGCCGCCGGCAAGACGCGTCCGGATGTGTCGCTGGGCATTATCAAGAATCAGCGCGTCGCCGACCGCTTGAAGGAGGCTGGCGTGGAGTGCTACGGCCATAATTTGGAAAGCTCGCGTCGCTTCTTTCCGCAGACTTGCACCACGCACACCTACCAGGACCGATTGGAAACCATCGGCTATCTCAAGCAAGCGGACATCAAGATTTGTTCCGGCGGCATTATCGGCATGGGCGAGACGCGGGAAGACCGCTGCGACCTGGCCTTTGAGTTGCGGGCCATTGGCGCCAACGTGGTGCCCGTCAATATTCTCAATCCGATTCCAGGCACGCCGTTCGCGGACAACGAGCCCCTGTCGGTCTTGGAGATTCTAAAAACCATTGCGTGCTTTCGGTTCATCCTGCCCCGCCAGGAAATCATGATCGCCGGTGGCCGCACCATGAATCTGCGCGACGCGCAGAGCATGATCTTCATGGCCGGCGCCAGCGCCATGATGGTGGGGAATTATCTCACCACGTTGAACCAGCCCGTGGAAAAAGACCTGCAGATGATCAAGGACCTCGGTCTGGATCCCAACTGGGACAGCCACGGTTTTAGCGATCAGGAAATTTGAGGCCGAAATCCGAAGTTGACTCTGGTGCAACCGAGGCGAAGTGTTGTAGCGCAGACATTCCTGTCTGCAGGTTCTGGTGACTTTCCAGTCACCAGTTGCAAGGCGGAAACACGGGACTCGAAAGTCCCGTGAACCCGCAGGCTGGAAAGCCTGCGCCACCAACACATCACGATTCGCCTTCGGAATTCGCGCCGCGCCGGCTGGAATACCACAGAAAACCGCCCAACCCAATGCCGACCAGGAAGGCAGCCAGGGCCACGTACAGCGGCCGGTGGGGCAGGCTGAAATTAAAAGCGACCGTGTGCTGGCCGGCCGTGGGCAGATAGACGCCGCGCATGAGGAAATTGCAACGCAGCAGTGACGCCGGCTTGCCGTCAACGGTCACTTGCCATTGCGGATCAAACTTGTCGTTCAGCAACAGCACGGACGGGGCGGTGGTCTGGGCCGACAACACGATGTGCTTGGTGCCATAGCTTTGGTAGGCCACGGTGCCGGCATTTGCATTGGTGGCGCCCTGTGGCAGGCCCGTTTCCGGGGTGGACACCAGCACGCTGCTGGCGGGATCAAAATTCAGGTCGGCGAGAGTTTTCAGATTGGCCGCATCATTGGTGTTGACCTGCCAGGTGGAATACACTTTGGCCCGCGGCAAGGCGCCGGTGAATTCGATCAGCGCAAATTTCCCGTCATCCGTGGGCACGGCGGTGAGTTCTTCCAGCCGGGTGGGCTGGGTGACGCCGGGCTTGGGCAGGACGTCGAAGCGCTTGACGATGCGAAAGCGATGTTGTCCTGGATCCAGTTGCTCGTTCATCACGTCGAGAAAGCCGGCCGGACCCAACAGATAGCGGGTGTTGGTGAGCTGCCATTCCCGGGTCATGAGCGGTGCCGAGGCCTGGTCGCCGCGGGGCGAGAGCGCCTCTTTATAGGCCTTCATGTCCTCGGGCATGCGTGGCATCTGAATGATGTCCAAGCTCTGAATATTGTAATAGGGGAAATGATGCTGCGTCCACTCGATGCGGTACAACTCGTCAAACAGTTCCAACCCTTGGGGCGTGTGGAACGGCAGGCCGGCCACCCGGTGTTCGTAGGGCTTGTCGAGTAAGAATTGCAAGATGGGATTCAGCGAACCGACGTCATATTTTTGTTTGTAATCCCAGTGCACCACCCAGGGCAGATTGGCGCGGCCCATGTCGAAGATCAGGAATGCGCCGAGGAGCACGCCACCGAGCTTTGCGCGCGGGCCGTTAAAATAACCGCTGATGACCGCCAGCACCAGCCCCACGGCCAGGCCGAACAGCGCCAGCGACCACTCCACCTGCCCCAGACTGAAGGCGGCAATGGCGGGCGCGGAATTCGCATGGGTGGGATCGGTGTCGCCAAAGCCGACCTTTTGGAGGAACGCGATCAGCGCAGGCTTTTGCGCCGCGTAAATTAGCGAGCTCACCACGCTCGCGACCAAGAGCCCCACGCTGACATAAGTCCATTTCCGGTCAAAGTCATTGACCCGGGCCCACCAGTTTTTGTACTGGCTGCTGAGACCGACGCCCTTGGGCGCCGTCGGTTCCAGATAGCGGCGATTCAAGGCATGGATGCCGTAGGCAAAGACGATGACTAGCGCCCAACTGAAGAAGATAATGAACTTGGCCGGATTGCGGATGGTGGAAAAATAAGGAAGCTGGTAGAGCACGGCGTAAAAGGGCGCGAAGCGTCCCCAGGCCATCGGTAGGCAGAGCAGCATGATGATCGCCCAAAACCAAATCCCGCGCTTTTGGGTTTCCGGAAACACGGAGTTTTGACGTCGCAAGGATTGGGCGATGGCCCATGCCCCTACCAGCAACACCAGAATGCCGCAATAATTGCCGCCGCCGGTGAACCGCATGAAGAGGCCCTGACCAGATGGCTGCGGTCCTTTGCTGCCGCTGTCAAAATAGCGGTCTAGTTCCGGCGCCCGCCCCACGCCGCCCCAGTAAATTCCGTTTTGATAACTTTCCTGCGCTGCGGGCAGCATATCCTTGGGGGTATCCATCTTATAGCCAAACAGGCCGGGCACGAGCAGTCCCAGCGTCTCCGCTTTAGGCAGGCTCCATTGTGTGGCCCAATCCCAGTGGGCGGCTTTGGTTTCCGCGTCCTGCGCGGTTCCGGACACGCCGGAAATGGAATTGCCCACCAAGGAGAGCACCGCTTGGATGGCAATGAACCCGGCAAACACCCCCACCACCGCCACGCGGCTGATGCCACGAATAGCTTTGCGCGCGACGGTGCCTTCGGTCTCCGACAGCGCATGAAAAAACGCAAACCCCGCCAGCAACATGCTGGAAAGCGCCCCAATGTCCGCGCCTTCTATGACATTGACCCCCACACACAGGCCGGCCAGTGCCAGGCGCGCCCAGCGCACAAGGAACGGGGTGTCGGAGTGGCAGCCCACGACGAGCGCCAGCGCGAAGAAGATCATGCCCAAGGCGATTTGCTGGGAGGCCACCCCCCAGCAGGCCGTCGAGAAAAAAGTGGAGTTCAGCATGGCTGCCAAGCCGCCCAAAGTGGCGGCCAGCGGCGATAACTTGAGTTGCCGGAAAAAAGTCCAGGCACCCAGCCCCAGCAGGAACAGGGTGATGACGGGATAAAATTTGGCGAAGTCAACCGGACTTAAAACCGCGTGCAGCAACATGGAGAGACTCAACGAGTAAGTGCCGGCGCTATAACCGACATAATTCAAATCAAACCACATGCCGGTGAGACCGCCCGGCAGCGCCAACCAAGCAGAGTTTTGCTGGCCCAAGGGGCCGTCATTGGAAAAGTGGACGTAACCCGGCAGAAAGCTGCGCCAGAATAGCACCAGCAGAATCACGGCCAGCAAGCCGATAAAATAAAGCCCCGTCGCTGGTCGGGCAGCAGTTGATTTAAGTGATTTCATACTTATTGTGCGGTGGACACAGATGGACAAACTACCCAAGATCAAGGCATTTGGGCGAGCTTTTTTCGGTTTTATTCACGCCCGCCGTACTCCGATCTTGCTCCGTGGCCGGGAACGTGATTTCACGGCCAGCCTCGCCCCATGTCCGTCTCGGCGCGCAAATCAGGCCCCACGGCATAACCTCGCCGCTGCGGGGAATTCTCACCCAGCCTTGCGTCCGCGCAACATCAGGTAATGTCCGCGGTGTTGGACCAACGGTTCCAGCCAACTGCTCAATTTATCCGGCAGAGGCAGAATACTGATGGAGCGCGCCTCTTCCACCTGAAAGCCAACCAGTTGAAATAGTTCCCGCGCCTGGCGCACCGTGAGCACGCGCACATGGCCCGACACGCCCGAGAAGGCCGGGTGGTCCAGCGGCAACGGTTCGGCCAGGGTTTCGTTGTAGTGCAATCCCAGCGGGTTGCCCAAGTACCGCCCGCAAGTCTGCATCAGGGAGAAGGGCGTATAGCCCAGCGTCAGGGCAAACCAATTCAGCAAACTGCACAGATTTTCCGTGGCGATGATGACCGTGCCTCCCGGTTTGAGCACCCGATACGCTTCAGCCGCGAACAAACGGCAATTATGCACATGCTCAATGACCTGATTGCTGAAGACGACGTCAAATTGATTGTCGGCGTAGGCCCAGCGCCCGTTGAGGTCGAAGCTGGTCATTTTGAACCCGCGCTGCTCGGCGGCCGCCTTGAGTTCGGGAGCGCCTTCGACCCCATGGAGTTCAACTGCTTTGCCCTGAAGATACGGAATGAGCAACCGGCCATCCCCGGACCCCACATCCAACAATTTGCCTGGATTCAGCGCGGCGGCCGACCTCGCCGCCCAATCGTTGCAGCGGTCAATGCCGAGGTGGCGGGAGCGGGCCACCGAGTTTTGCAAGACCTTGAGAATGAAATTCGCCATGTGAACGCATTGTGATTTTACACGTTATTCCCGGCAAGCGAAAATTGCCAATCGCCGCTGGACACGCTTTGGCGGCTTCTGCTAGGTTGCCCTTGTGTCAACGCCGATTCGTTGGATCCTTCAGCCCTTTATCCCAGCGTCAGTTTGCTGTTGGATCGGCTCATGACTTCCCCTGCCACCAATCACATTGTCCTGTTTCAAGGCATGGGCAACAACGAACGCGGCTGGGCGCGGCTCGCGTCTAACTTCGGCCGGGTCACGCTTCTCCAGCAAGGGATGATTCAGCATACCGAGGTCTGGGAACAGGGTGCTTGTCTTTTCAACGGACCGGAAACCAGTGTCGTCAGCACCCGGAAGTGGGACGAAGCCACCTTTTCGGCCCTCACCATCCGGCGTTTGCTGGCTCGCTTCCGCGAGCAAATGCGCGGCCAGCCGGCGGACGTCATTATTGCCTCCAATTATAACATGGGGCTGGCGGCCCTTTGGCTACGGCGGCGGGGGAAAACCCGGCGCGTCATTGTGCTGCTTTCGGATTATCTGCCCTTGCGCGGTTCTTTGGCCGTCCGGGTGCATCGCTGGATTACGACGCGCTTGAATGAGCTGGTTTGCCGGCGGGCAGACGAAGTCTGGTCGGTTTCGCCGCGGATTCCCACCATGCGCGTGAATCCCAGAAATTTTGTCGTGCCGCTTTGCCTGGAAGACCAAGCGGTGCCAGCGGGCGACCGGCAGGAGATCGGCTATATCGGCTATCCGAGCGCCGACCATGCCTTGGAGATTCTGTTTGAAATCTGCCGCAAACACCACATTCGCTTGAACCTCGTCGGCCGCTCCCCGTATTTGGATTCCATCAAGCATCTGGCGCCGGCGGACACCGTCTTTCACGGGATGCTCAGCGACTCGGTCAAATTAAACCAGATTTTCGCCCGCTGCTTTTGCGGCTATGCGGTGTATCGGAATACCGGGCCCCAGAGTTACAGCTACTATGGCATTCCCTCCAAGACGTTTGTGTATTTTGCCAGCCACACGCCGGTCGTGACCACGCTGACGGCGCATTTCACCCCGGAAATTGAAAACCGCGGCATTGGCTGCGTGGTGGAGCCCCGGGCCGAGGAAATTGAGGCGGCTATTTTGCGCCTGCGGGCGAGTTTTCCCCAATATCGCGAAGCCATTGGCCGGTTCTTGGTGAGCTGGAATGAAGGGGCATTGCGCTTTCATCAGGAACGGTTTGCCGCCATTGGACTGCAGCTCGAAAGTGGTGCCAAGTCGGACTCAGCGCCTTAATGTTTTGCCACGCGTTGGAAAACTGGTAAAACTTGGGGCCGACATGAAACAACTTGGCGACGCGCTTAAAGACCAATTCACGATTGTCAACCTCGGTTGCATTGGGGACACCGACTACCGGTTGCCTCGGAACATCGTTCGCGCGTTGACGGTGGTGGAAGTGGATGCGGAAGGCGGCGCTCAGACGCAAAATCCGTACCATCGGAAAATTCAAATTGCCGCCCCCATTGCCGGAGTTGCCGGCCAGCACACCTTCATCCGCAATAGCTTTGCCGGCACGTGCTCGCTGCTGCGTCCCCGGTCCGGCAAGGTCGAGGCGTTCGGCATGGGCCAGTATTTTCAGGAAATTGGCACGGTCGACCTGGCCTGCGAAACGCTGCCAAACTTGCTCCGGCGGGAAAAGGTGGCCACGCTCGACTTTTTGAAGACGGATGTGGAAGGCTTGGATTCGGCCATCATTCGCAGTTGTCAGGACTATCTGGGCAAAACGCTCTGCGTGCAGTGCGAATTGCGGTTTAGTCCGTTTTACGAATCGGAACCGTGTTTTCACGAAACGGTTTCCTTTCTGGCCGGGTACGGGTACGAAGTGCTCGATATTGTTCATATTGACCGGTGGAAATATCAAACGCCCCATTGGAAATGGCAGTTGGAAGGCCGGGCGGTCTGGGCTGATTTTCTCTTTGTTCTCAGCCCGGAAAAATTGACCGCCGCCTTTGGGGCCGACCTGCCGCTGGCCGCCGCCAAGCAGATCATCCTCTGTTGCGCGTTGGGCAAGAAGAACTACGGTGAATATTTATTGCAGCGTTTTGACCGGGAACTGCCGGAGCCCTGGAAGGCGGAATTGCGCGCGATGACCCGACCCGGCTGGCCGGGTTTTGCCCGGCTGCGCTCCTCCCTCCGCCATTTTTTCATGCCGGTGGAGTTGTTCTTAAAGCACCGGATCAACCGCAGCCGGCACGTGTCTGTGCGGCTCGGGCGCTGAAATGCATTGACGCCATGTCGCTGCTTCCAACACCATAACCGGCCAATGCAAATCGAGAGCAAGTTTTATGACCGGCTGCACCGGAGCGATGCCGGCTATGGCCGCAATGTCTATGATGTGCCGCGCTTGATGCGCCAAGCTTCGTTTCAAGGCTGGCTGGGGCGAAAGGAAAATGCGAAATCCCGATTGCGGGTGCTCGACATCGGTTGCGGCAAGGGCCAGTTTCTGTTCGACCTCACGGACGCTCTGAAGCAGACGCGGCAGGCCGCTTTTGCCCGGGTGGCGGTCGTGGACCTCATCCGCGCGGAGGGCAACCGCTTGGGTGAGATCACGCCCGTGCCGGAATTCTTCCAGCAGAGTGTGGATGGCGAAGCCCTGCCGTTTACTGATGGCAGTTTCGATTTTGTAAGTTGTAATCACGTGCTGGAACATATCTTCGAAACGGAGAAGTTTCTCAAAGAGATCCGCCGCGTGTTGCAGCCGGATGGCTTGGCGGTGGTCAGTGTGCCCAACTGCGCCGCCTGGATGAATCGGATTGCCTTTTTGTTTGGTGGCCAGCCGCTGGGCAGCGAAGTCGGCACCCAATCTGTCACCTATGGTTTCTGGCCGGGATTTCTCCAAGACCGACTCAAACAGTTTAGCCCCTCTGGCCACATCCGTGACTTTACGCCGCGCTCCTTGCGGGATCTCACCGCGGCCTGCGGCTTCACGCCGGCGGGTTGGTGGGCGCAAAATGGCGGGCTGATTGCCACCTGGCAGCGCAACCTCGGGATTTTGTTGGAACCCCGGTAACGCTGGAGCCATCAATGCCGCCTCCGCCGGGTCCGCCCTTCTCCTTGTTAATTGTTCTCAACGGCAGCCTGGCCAGCGCGGGGAAAACCACCGGCGGCGGGGATCTGGTCCTGTTCAAATTCCTCCGCCTGACGCCCCTCCTGCCGGACCTGCTGATTCCGGAGTCCGCCCAGGGTTTTGTCCCGAAGGCCGGCCGGAAATTCCTGACCCAACAAAACAACCAGTTGTCCACCCTGGGGATCGTCTGGCTCTTTGTGCGACGTATCCTGCAAGGCGTCTGGTGTGCCTGGCGGAACGCAAAGGTTTATGATGTCGCCCTCGCCGCTTCTCCGTTTGGGGTGGATGTCATCCCGGTCTGGTTTTGGAAAGCCCGGCGCAAGGGCGCCGTCATCTATCATGTCATTCCCGACCGCCAGGCCGTGAATCTTGCCACACAGATCCGCTTCGGCTTGGCGGCCTTGGAGCAGAAAATCACCATCGCCGTCCTCCGGCGGGCCTGCGATTTCATCGTGGCTGGCAATGACTTTACGAAACAACAATTGGCTGTCCGGTTTCCGGGCAAGCCGATTTTCGTGCTGCCAGCCGGGTTTGACGCCGCGACCATTGACGCCGTTGCGCCTGTCCCCAAAGATCCCAACCTGGCCTGTTTCATTGGTCGGATGGTATCGCAAAAAGGGATTTTTGACCTGCTGAAATGCATGGCGGAAATCCGGCGGACGCGGCCGGAGTTGCAGTTGGTCATGGTGGGCACCGGGCCGGAGCGGGAGTTCTTCGTCTCCGAAATGAACCACCTGAATTTGGCCGGCCAGATCCGGCTCTCGGGCTTCATTTCCGAAGCCGAGAAAATCACGCTTCTGAAAAAATCGACCTATTTCTTCTTTCCCAGCTACGAAGAAGGGTGGGGGATCGCGTTGGCGGAGGCGCTCTATTGCGAGTGCCGGTGCCTTTGTTACGAACTGCCCCACTACCGCTCGATTTTTGGCGAGTTTCCCGCCTATGCCCGGCTGGGCGACCCCGCCGATTTTGTCCGCGTTTTCCACGCGGCCGGGCCGGTGGCTGCGGGGCAGAAAGAGTTCCTGCGGCAGTACGACGATCCCGTCGTGGCCCGGCAGTTGACCGCCCACTTGGAAACGGTGGCCGCAATCCAAGCTTGCCGGCCCGTGCCCGTTACGAAATAATTCCTTATCATTATGGCGAAAAAAGCAATCATTACCGGCATCACCGGACAGGACGGCTCCTACTTGACGGAATTATTGCTGGCCAAGGGTTACGAAGTTCACGGGATTGTCCGCCGTACGGCCGCGCCCTATCGCGGTTTCCTCGATCGCATCTTCCCCGCCGGTGATACCAGCCAGCTTTTCCTCCATCACGGTGACCTTGCCGATGCCGGCTCGCTCATCCGGTTGCTGGAAAAAATCCAACCCGATGAGGTGTATAATTTGGGGGCGCAAAGCGATGTGCGCATCAGCTTCGACATTCCGGGCTACACGGCGGACGTGACGGGGACCGGGGTGGCGCGCTTGCTGGAGGCAATCCATCAACTGGGTTTGCCCGCGCGGTTTTATCAAGCTTCCTCCAGCGAGATGTTCGGCAAAGTGCGCGAGACTCCCCAAACGGAACTGACCCCATTTCATCCGCGGAGCCCTTACGCCTGCGCCAAGGTCTATGCCTACTGGATTGCGGTCAATTACCGCGAATCCTACGGCTTGCACACCAGCAACGGTATTCTCTTTAACCATGAATCTCCCCGGCGCGGGGAGAATTTCGTCACGCGCAAAATCACCACCGCGGTGGCCCGGATCAAAGCCGGCCGGCAAGCCAAACTGCGGATGGGTAATCTCGACGCCCAGCGCGATTGGGGCTATGCCAAGGAGTACGTGGAAGCCATGTGGCTGATGCTTCAGCAACCCGCCGGCGACGATTACGTGGTGGCGACCGGCGAAACCCATAGTGTCCGCGATTTCCTGGAGCGCGCCTTCGACCATGTGGGATTGGACTGGCAACAATTCGTGGAAGTGGATCCCGCGCTGTATCGCCCGGCTGAAGTGGATCGCTTGATTGGCAATCCCCAAAAAGCGTGCGAAAAGCTCAACTGGTCCCCGCAAACCAAATTTGAGGATCTGGTCCGGCTGATGGTGGATGCGGACTTGGCCTGGCTCGCCGCCGGGGGTAAATAGTGCCGCCGTCCCGTGAAACGAGCCTTCATTACCGGCATCGAGGGACAGGATGGTTCGTATCTGGCCGACCTGTTGCTGACCAAGGGCTATGCGGTTCATGGCCTCTTCCGCCGCAATGGCAATGGCAACGGCGAATTGGTCAACTTGCAGCACCTCACGGCCGATCCGCAGGTGTTTCAAAAGACTTTGTTCCTTTATCCGGGCGATTTGGATGATCTGGAATCGGTGCGTGGGCCGCTGGCGCACGCCGCTCCCGATGAACTGTATCACCTGGCCAGCCAGAGCCGCGTGGGGCTCAGCTTTGAAAAGGTCGAGGAGACGTGCCGTGTCACCGGCCTCGGGGCGTTGCGCTTGCTGGAGTTGGCCCGGCAGTTGCCCAAGCTACCCCGCCTGTTTCACGCCAGCTCCAGTGAGATCTTTGGTAGCCCGGAGCACCTGCCGCAGGATGAATCCACGCCGGTCGCCCCCATCACGCCCTATGGTTGTGCCAAGGCGTTTGGCACCCAGATGACGCGCATCTACCGAAAGAACTTTGGCTTGTTCGCCGTGAATGGCATTTTGTTCAATCACGAATCGCCGCGCCGGGGCCAGGACTTTGTCAGCCGGAAAATCTGCCGCGCAGTCGCGGCCATCAAGACCGGAAAACAAAGCGAGTTGCAGTTGGGCGACACCAGCGCGCAGCGCGACTGGGGGCACGCCCGGGATTACGTGCGCGGCATGTGGCTGGCGTTGCAGGCAGAGGCTGCCGAGGATTATGTCTTTGCCACCGGTAAACTCCACCGGGTGCAGGACATCGTGGAAATCGCCTTCCGCGCCGCCGCGTTGGACTGGCGGCAATTTGTCCGTCAGGAATCGAGTCTGCTGCGACCTGCCGATCCGTGCCGCGTCGTGGGCAACCCCGCCAAGGCCGCAAGACTCTTGGATTGGCGGCCCGAAATCACGTTCGAGCAAACCATCAGTGAAATGCTCCAAGCCGAACTCGCCGCCGCGCGTTCGGTTTGAGGCCATCGCCTGGCTGGCGCGGGGATCAGCGGCGGAGGGCCGCCGCAGTCCAAAACGCTGTGCGTTCGCGGGGCTGCCGGTCATCGCGCCAGCGGCTTGCAGTGCGCCCAAGATTCCACTTGCGCGAATGCCCGGCTGCCGTAGAACCTATCAGCTCTAAATGAACACCGCGGTTGAAAGCATCTTGATCACCGGCGGCGCCGGCTTCGTCGGCAGCAGCCTGGCGCTGCATCTAAAAAACTACTTGCCCCACACTCGCATTGTGTGCCTGGACAACCTGTACCGGCGCGGTTCGGAGCTTAATTTGCCCCGCTTGCAGGCGGCGGGAGTCGAATTCGTCCGGGGCGACATTCGCCACGCCAGCGATTTTCCCGCCGGGCCGTTCGAATTCATCCTCGAATGTTCCGCTGAACCTTCCGTGCTCGCCGGCTATGGCGCGTCGCCCGATTACTTGATGGAGACGAATTTGATGGGCACGTATCGCTGCTTGGAACAAGCCCGGCAATGGCAAAGTAAAACCATCTTTCTTTCCACCAGCCGCGTCTATCCAATTTCCGTCCTGGAGCAGCATCCGTGGAGCGAATTGCCCACGCGCTTCGCGTGGAACGAGGTGCCCGGTGCCGCCATCTCCTCCCGCGGGGTCAGCGAAGCCTGCGCCATGAATGCCGCGCGTTCGCTCTATGGCTGGACCAAGTTCGCCAGCGAAAGTTTGATCGAGGAATATCGCAGCGGTTTCGGCCTGCGCGCCGTGACCAACCGCTGCAGTGTTATCGCCGGGCCATGGCAAATGGGTAAGGTGGACCAGGGCGTGGTCGCGCTCTGGGTCTTCCGGCATTATTTTGGCAAGCCCCTCAAGTACATTGGCTACGGCGGCACCGGTAAACAGGTTCGCGACATGCTCCATGTGGCCGATCTTTGCGACCTCATCACGGAACAACTCACTGGGTTTGAATCCTGGGAAGGCTGGCTGGGCAATGTCGGCGGCGGATTAGAGATCTCCGCCTCGCTGCAAGAGTTGACCAGCCTCTGCCGGAAAGTCCTGGGCCGCGAAGTGCCCCTCGGCGCCGAGACGGAAAATCGCCAGGCTGACCTCCGAATTTTTCTTGCCGATAGCTCCCGCCTGTTTCAGCGAACCCACTGGCGTCCCAAGCGCGGGGTGGAAACCATTGTCGCCGACGTATTTGACTGGGTGCGCGCCCATGAACAGGCGCTGCAACCGCTGGTGTAAGAAGCATCCATCATTGCGGTATCGCTTGGTAAACGGAGACGTCCTGTAGGCCGGGTGCCCCCACCCGGCGCTTCTTGGATTGCTCAACAGCCTGCCAAGCCATTACTGCGGTATCGCTTGGTAAAAATAAATTGTGTTCAATGGCGAGGAGGCATCCACACTGGTATCGATCCAGAGTTCAACCGGTTGGTACAACGTCAAACTGGACACTGTTTGCCAATTGGTGGCATTGCCCAAGTTCGAGGAGCGTTGAATGAGGTAACTGTTGCCAACCGATCCAGTGATGGTCAAACCGGGATAAAAACCCAAGGTCAGCACCGCGGGATCGACCGCGACCTGGTATGCAGCATTGGTGACGGATCCATAGGGGCTGCTGATCACGACTGAATAAAAGCCGCTATTAGTCAACTGAATGCTGGCAAAATCAAGTTGGGGGTTTGCGGCACCTGCAATGGGCTGACCGTTAAAATACCATTGGTAGGTCAGCGTGCCATTGCCAATCGCCCCAACGGAAAGCGTCGCGCTCCGGCCCCAGATGGGAGTGGCCCCCATAAAGGGAGCAGTGATGCTGGGGGAGATGTCCAAGGTGGCGATTAAACTGTTGGTCGAGCCGGTTGGATTGCTGACGAGCACTTGATAATTTCCGGTGTCACTTAACTTGACATTGGGAATCACCAGCGAACTTGAGTTGGCTCCCGTAATGTTGGTCCCGTTGAAGCTCCATTGGTAATCGAGTCCGGTGCCAGCGGCTGTGACACTGAAGCTGGCAGTCTGACCTGCTGCCACCACTTGGTTCGTCGGTTGCGAAAGAACCAGGGGGGGATTAGGTGGGCACTTGCCGGCGCTGCCAGCCTGATAGATCGCGGCGATTTCGTTGGTCGCCAGCGCGCGGTTGTAAAGGGAAGGCTCATCGATCAGCCCGGCAAAGGTATAATCCGCATCCGGTCCAGGTCGTCGGCCCAAATACAAACTGTAGCTCGTTTGCGGCGTGAAACGGCCCAAATTCGCCTGGGCCACGATTTGCCCGTTGCAATAAATCGTCGCCGTGCCGGTTGTCTTGTCATACGTCAGGGCCGCGTGTTGAAAAACATTGGCCGCTACGACGCCCGCCGCGGATGAAAAACTGTGCCAGCCGCCTCCGCTGTCCACCACATTGGCGTAGAGGGTTCCGGGACCGCCCGCACCGATATAAAAATGCACCCCCCACTGTGATTTCCCATCCGCCAGGTTCCACTCGAAGATCGGGTTCAAGGCCACCACGTTCGTGCAATTGACCCACGCTTCAAGGGTAAAGCCGTTGCCGGCCCCCACATTCAGACTCTGGCTCGCTGGAATCACCACCGCTTCATGCAGGGCATTGAAGCAGAACGCCTGGCCAACTTCCCCGGGGGCAAAGCCCAAGCCGCCTTCCAACGTGCCGTTGTTGGTGCCGATGATGTCGGCGACAGTGCCTTCGGCCGGCCACCAGTCCACGATCCCGGCCGGAGCCGGATCGCAGGTGGACGACGAATTCACCGTCAACACCGCATTCGAGCTGGTCGCGGAACCATAGGCGTTGGACACCCACACCGCGTAAGTGCCCGCCTGGCTGAGTTGCACGTCGGTCAGGGTCAGGGTCAGATTGGTGGCGCCCGCCAGGTTGGTCCCGTCCAAGCTCCATTGATAACTCAGCGGCGGCGTGCCGCTGGCACTCACGCTGAAACTCGCCGGGTTGCCTACATTGACCGCCTGATTCGCAGGTTGCGCTAGGATCAACGGCGGAGTGGGCGGGCATTTGCCGCCGCTGCCCGCTTGATAGATGGCGGCGATTTCATTCGACGCCAGCGCGCGGTTGTAAACCGATGTCTCGTCAATCACCCCGATGAAACTGTTATCCAAATTATCCCCGCGCGCCCCAATGGCTGCCACCGTGGTAAAGACAAAGGCCGGATTATACGCAGGTGCCGCATAGGCGAGGCCATCCACATAAAAGACCACCGTGCTCCCTGATTTCGTGACCGCGACATGGTGGAAGCCGGTGTTCGTGATGGCCACGCTCGGCTTGGTCTGATCCAGACCGATCCGGCTGAGCGTCGGCACGCCGGAGGGATCCAGGTAAAGGCCATAGCCCCCATAGCCATAGCCGAACACGATGCCGTTGCCGGCCGTGCCATGGCTGACCATCGCGGTGCTCGTCCGCCGGATCCAAGCTTCGATGGTGAAGGTTTGCAAGTGCAGGTTGGTGGGATTGCCGACCGTCACCAATTGCGCGTTGCCATTGAATACAAACGCCTGTCCTACTTCACCGTTGGTATAGCCGCCACCCACGAGTAAACCGTTGTTGCCACCGATAACGTCCTTGGCATTGCCTTCACCCGGCCACCACGAAACCAGGCCAGCCGGCGAGGGATCACACGCCGGTGGCACCGTCTGGGCCACCGCCGACAGGCGCACACTCGCCGCGAAGATCAGAACCAGCAAGCCAACCCCGCGGGCAATCCGCCCGGTCTGCCGCTGGTGATTGAACCAAAGTGAATTTTTCATAAATGTTTCCTTACCGAAATGTGGTCAATTCCAAGCTCCATTTTATGAGTGTTGTTGCAGCCGTTGGAATTTGCCTTGATAAAAAGAAAGCCTACGCAATTGCTGGTTGTTTGTCAATTGAATTAATGACATTTTCAGGCTTTCCGAACTTCTGGATCGAGCCTCGCAAGGTATGGGTGTTCAGCTCTCTAAGCCCGGATGTTGCACCGGCAACTCCGTAGCGCAGACTTCCCAGTCTGCTGTATCGCGGGTTTCCAAACCCGCTTGCCGTCCGCCAAACTGACGCTCTCGGGATTCTCCCAGTCTGCCGATTTGGAAATCGGCGATACCGCAGGTTTGGAAACCTGCGCCACATTAGTTTTGCCCGCGTCTGCCAAATGATTATGAAATATCCGGTTTAGGTGTAAGTTGATCCCAAGAAGCTATAGCGCGGACTTCAGCGTGGTGAATCCTTGACGGCGCCTCCCTGCAACACCTTTGCTCGGTTCTCCGACATCATTACCGCGAAGAAAGTGTGCCAGTATGGCATCATTTCTGCGCTGATGTCACACTGTGTGGTGCCAAAACGGCGCAATCGCGGCGGCATGCATGGTTGAAAAATGGCAAATTCATTGATTTTGCCCCATTTTTCACCATCGGCGCCGTTGGCATTGTTGAAGCTTAAGTACAATCGTTGGAACCGAAGTCAATAACCGTTAACCAAACACAAATTGTCGAACCAGACAAACAACAGACAATAACCTAAAACAAAGACGAAAGGACAAACATGAAACTGATGCAATATACCCGACCCGGGCTGGCGTGGCCGACTTTTGGCCGGCTGGCGAGTTTGCAGGATGAGCTGGACCGCCTCTTTGAATCTCCGATGCAGGCTTGGGCGCCCGCATTGGACGTGCAGGAGGACAAGGATGGCTTCACCATTCGCGTGGAATTACCAGGCATGAAGCGCGAGGACATTGAGGTCTCGATCCAGGATGGCGCGCTGGTCATCTCCGGCGAACGGCACCAGGAGAAGATCAACGAAGGTACCGAGGTGCACCGGCAGGAGCGCTATTACGGGCGATTTTCGCGCGTGCTCACGCTTTCCACCGCCGTATCCAGCGACCAAGTGAAGGCCACCTACAAGGATGGCATTCTCACGGTTGCGCTGCCCAAGGCGGAGGAAGCCAAGCCGAAGCAGATTACTGTCGGCGAGTAAGTTCCACTCGCAGCCTTAGCAAGGAAACGCCCACCGCCCCGCGAACCCTCGCGGGGCGGTGGGGTGATTTGGCGCATAGTTTAAGATAATTCATTTCAATTATGACTTGGCAAATGCCGCGAGATGGTCGAATGTATTTCCGTGCCCCGCCGCTGGTGGCGGGAAGAGCGATCAGGATTCTGTGATCCTGTGACGCAACTTGAACCGCTAAAAAAATTATGAAACTGAAACTTGCCACCCTGGCCTTGGTGTTATCCGTTTTCAGCCTGCAACTTCCGACGGCTTCGGCCCAGAGCTACTCGATTGACTGGTTCAAGATCGCCGGCGGTGGGGGCACTAGCACGGGCGGCGTCTATTCGGTCAGCGGCACCATCGGCCAGCCCGATGCGAGCGGGGCCATGACCGGGGGCAATTACTCCGTGACCGGCGGTTTCTGGGCGTTGTTCCAAGTGGTGCAAAGCCCCGGCGCACCCACGCTGTACCTTTCGAGCGCCGGTAAAGTGGTGACCGTGTATTGGCAGAACGTCGCCGGCTGGAATTTGCATCAGAACGGTAATTTGGTCACGCCCATCGCGAGCTGGGCCGCCAGCAGCCTGCCGACGCTCGTTGGCGGCACGAATTATCTGAGCGTTACCAATCCGGCGGGCAATTTATTTTTCCGGCTCACCAATCCTTAGCCTCGAATTCACAAGAATTTTCCCGGGTTTAAGATGCCATGTAGGTCGAGCGCGTGTTTGACAGTGCGGTGCAGCTTGCGTGAATTCTCCGAGATCGCTTGGGGCCACCAGCGCTTCTTGGCCAGCCCCACGCCGTGCTCGCCCGTGATGGCGCCGCTGCTGGCAATCACCCAGGTGAAGAGTTCATCCAGACACTTTTCCGCCCGTTCCTTGGCCTCCGGCTGCGCGTAATCCACCATCACATTCGTGTGGATGTTGCCATCGCCGGCATGACCGAAGCACGCTATTTGCAGCCGATGTTTCTTTTGGAGTTGCGCCGCGAATCGGAACAGCGCCTCCAGTTTCCCGCGTGGCACCACGATGTCTTCGTTTAGTTTCGTCAGGCCGGTGTCGCGCAACGCGTACGAAAACTCGCGGCGGATTTGCCAGACCGCCTCACATTGCTGCGCGCCAAAACCACGCTGCACGAATCGGGGTTCCTGCCCGCGCACAATTCTCTCCACGGCCCCGAGCTCATGGCGCACGGAATAGTCCTGGCCGTCCAATTCGAGGATCAGGTGCGCTTTGCAGCCGAGCAGGCGTTTGCTGCCGGTGCGTTTGGCCGCCGCGGCAAGAGTGAATTCATCCGCCAACTCCGCCGCACAGGGCAGAAAACCGGCCGCAAAAACCGCCTGGAGCGCCCGCACGGCTGCCTTCATCGTGTCAAATCCCACTGCGAGATTGGCGCGAAACGGCGGCCGCGGGAGCAGTTTCAGTGTGGCTTCGGTGATCACGCCCAGCAGACCCTCAGAGCCGACAAAGAGGCGGTGCAGGTCGAAGCCGGTTTTGTTCTTATGGGTGCGCCCGCCGAGCCGGCAAATGGTGCCGTCCGCCAGCACTACTTCCAGACCCAGCACATAATCGCGGGTGACACCGTACTTCAGGCAGCGCGGGCCACCGGCGTTGGTGGCGATATTGCCGCCCAGGGAATTGTCTGCGCGGCTGGCCGGATCCGGGGGATAAAATAGGCCGCGCCGCTCACATTTCGCCTGGAACTCTGCCGTGTTCACCGCCGGCTGCACCACCGCCACAAAATCGCGCGCATTGAGCTCCAGGATTTTCTTCATTCGCTCCGTGGACAAAACAATGCCGCCCTGGATGGGCACGCAGCCGCCCACATAGCCGTGGCCCGCGCCGCGCGCGGTGACGGGAATCTGGTGTTGGTGCGCGAAGCGTAAGAGGGTGGAGACCGATTGGGTCGAGCGGGGCAGGGCGACGGCGTCGGGTTGATGGGAGGCGAACCATTTGTCACCGGCGTATTGGGCCAGGGTGGCTGGCTCGAGCACAATTTCCCCGGGCAGGAGTTTTTGAAGTTGGTGGAAACTCATCTTGGTTTTGGGGCAGTTTAAGCGCTTCCACCCCTGGCGGGAAGAAGTTTCCCGGGCCTGGCCGCTGGCCGAAGCGGGGAAATCCACTTGCATTGGGCCTCCACCAATTTTGGCCAATGGATGGCAAAAAAATCTTGCTGGAAACGCGGCCCGCTTTCGGTCAAGCTAGCGGTCTAATTTATGGATGTAAAACTTCCCAAGCTGGGTGAAGGCGCTGATTCGGGCGTCGTAGTTGGCATTTTCGTGAAAGAAGGCGACACGGTCGCCAAGGATCAGCCGATTTTGGAGCTGGAAAACGAAAAGGCCGTGGCCTCAATTCCTTCCACCGCCGCCGGGGTGGTGCAAAAGGTCCATGTCAAATCCGGTGACCGCGTGGGCGTGGGCCAGCGGTTGATCACCGTGGAGGGCGGCAGCGTGGCGCCCGCGGCTGAACCGGCGGCGAAGCCGACTGCGAAACCGGCAAGCAAGCCCGCTCAGCCACCCGAACCCGTCGAGGACGAGTCTGAGCACGAGGCGGAACCTGAGGAGGATTCAGGGGAGGGGAATCCGGCACCCGTCGCCGCGCCGGTGGCGTCGCCGTCCCTGCGCCGGATGGCGCGCGAGCTCGGCATTGATTTAAACAAGATTCGTGGCAGCGAAGCGGGCGGGCGGATTGTGGCGCACGATATTCGCGCGTATATTGCCAAACTGCAAAAAGCTGCCGCCAAACCGGCCCCCGTCCCCGCCGCGGTGGCCGGAGCACCTCCCACCAAGCCGGTTCCGCAGTCGATTGATTTCTCGCAATGGGGACCCATTCTCAAGAAACCCGTCACCCCCTTGCGCCAGGTCATTGCGCGCCGCATGAGCGAGAGCTGGAATGCAGTCGTGCGGGTCACCCAGTTTGACGACCTCGATTTCACCCGCGTCGGCGAGTTGCGGAAAAAATTCGCCCCGGATTATGAAAAGCGAGGGGTCAAACTCACTTTTACCCCGTTTGTGCTGAAGGCCGTGGCGGCCACTTTGAAGCAGCATCCCATTTTCAATGCCAGCCTTGACGAGGCGGCCAACGAAATCATCCTTAAGGAATACATCCACTTGGGCATCGCCGTGGACACCGATCAAGGCCTCTTGGTGCCAGTGCTCCGGGACGTGGATAAGAAGACAATGTTGGACTTGGCGAAGGAACTGGAAACGCTCGCCCTCAAGGCGCGCGATCGAAAAGTCACGATTGAGGAGATGAAGGGCGGCACGTTCACCATTTCCAATCAGGGTGCCATTGGCGGCGCGCATTTTACGCCGGTCATCAATTTGCCGGAAGTCGCCATCCTCGGCCTTGGCCGCGGGACGCTGAAGCCCGTCGTGCGGGACGGCAAGATCGAGGCCCGGCTGCTCACGCCCATGGCCTTGAGCTATGACCATCGCGTGATTGACGGCGGCAACGCCGCACGGTTCGCGGTGGATTTGGTGAAGGCGTTTGAGAATTTTGACGAGGCCACGGTCAAGGTGTGACGCTGTTGTCCTCGTCGTCATCCTCATCCACTCTAAAAATTTATGGACCCAATCAAAACGGAAATAGTTGTTGTTGGCGCCGGCCCGGGCGGTTATGCGGCGGCGTTTTATGCGGCCGACCTGGGCAAACAGGTCATTCTCATCGAGCGCGGCAAGCGGCTGGGCGGCGTATGTCTGAATTGCGGCTGCATTCCTTCTAAAGCGCTGCTGTATGCGACGCATCAGATTGTCAGCGCCCGGGAATCCGCCCATCGCGGCATCACCTTTACCGAGCCAACGCTGGATCTGTCCAAACTGCGCACGTGGAAGGAATCTATCGTGGACAAGCTCGGCAACGGCGTGGCCTCGCTCGCCAAGATGCGCAATGTGACGGTCATCAAAGGCCGCGCCTATTTTGAAGGTTCGCAGAAATTGCGCGTGGAAACGGAGCAGGGGCAGCAATTTGTGGAATACGACAAGGCGATTCTGGCCGTGGGCTCCACCGCGGCCATGCCCAAAGCGTTCGACTTGGGCAACCCGCGCGTGATGACCTCCACCGAGGCCCTGGAAGTTGAGGACGTGCCGGAAAACCTGCTCGTGGTGGGCGGGGGTTACATTGGGATGGAACTGGGTACCGTCTATGCCTCGCTCGGGAGCAAGATTACGCTGGTCGAGGCGCTCGACAACATTCTCGCCGGTTCCGATCCGGATCTATCGCGGCCGGTGGTGGCTATTGCCAAGAAGGCGTTCAAGGAAATCCGCCTCAAAGCGCGCGTCGGCAAAATGTCGACGGTCGGCAAGCAGATCAAGGTGGAGATGGAACACAACGGCCAAAAACTCACGGAGTTGTATGACCGCGTGCTGGTGGCGGTGGGCCGCGTGCCCAACAGCCACGATGTGGGCCTCGAAAACACCGGCGTCCAGATTGACGAGAAGGGGTTTGTCAAAGTCAACCATCATCAGCGAACCGATGACCCGAACATTTACGCCATTGGCGACATCGCCGGCGGCATTCTCCTGGCGCACAAGGCGCACAAGGAGGCGCGCATCGCCGTGGAGAACATCAATGGCGAAAATGTGGTGTTCGAAAACATCGTCATTCCCGCCGTCGTCTTCACCGATCCCGAACTGGCGTGGTGCGGTTTGAGCGAAGCCGAGGCCAAGGAAAAGGGGATCAAATACGAAGTGGCCAAATTCCCGTGGTCGGCGTCCGGCCGCGCCTTGAGCTTCGACCGCACGGACGGGCTGACCAAAATGATCATTGATCCCGACAGTGACCGCGTGCTCGGCGTGGGCATCTGTGGCACGAATGCCGGCGAACTCATCGGCGAAGCGACACTGGCCATGGAGATGGGCGCGACAGCCGAGGATATCGCCCTGACCGTCCATCCGCACCCGACGCTGTCGGAGACGCTGATGGAATGCGCGGAAGTGTTTTACGGCCACGCCACGCACACCTTCACGCGGAAAAAGCCGACGCTCTAAGAGACCGCGCAGCCTCATCCTCGAAAAAACAAGCGAGGATGAGGGGCCGAATTTGGCGGATGCGCAGTTGCAAAACCGGAGGCGCATCAACGGCCTTGACCTCCTTCCTATGCCAGTCAATCCAAGCCAGGCAGATATGATAGAGTTCCATGCCCCTTCGGGATGACCTTTGTTCAGACTTGGCGGCCGGCCGCCGCCGTGTCGCTGGCCTTCCTGACCCGTCCCGTTGGTCCAACCAATTCATTTCGGCTGGGTGAAGTATCGCCGGCCACGGTATGTTTCCGCGCTTCATTCAACCACTTCATCCCCCTGTCAAAGTTCGCTTTTGCTTCCAGATACTTTCTAATCGCGTGCTCGGGCATCGGATACCTGGTTGCGCGGAGATGCATTTTAAGCTCTAACCAATGATTCTTCAACGCCCGTTCCCGCTGCGCAAAGTCCAGTGAGATTGGGTCGCTCGTGCGCCGTTTCTGAATTTTTCTATGCATAAGTGCCTTGGTCGCCATTGGCCCCAGCCGCGCCAACCTTCGTTCGCACCCAGTTGGATTGCCAAGCCTCAGACCGGCTCGGTGGACAAATATTCGCTGCCAAAAGCCGACCGTGCCTGGGATTAAGCCATACGACTTTCGCCCAACTTCTTCGGGTGCTCATTTCAATCTGGGTCAGCGTCCTTTTCCGGGTTTTCACCATCGGAATAACTCAACCTTCACGCGAGGGTTGGTAGGTCCCGAAGCATTACGAATCGTAGTCTGCAAGCAAATTGGAAGTTCAGCTATAGTGTTTTGGGACTTTGCAAGTCACTTTGGGGACATGGCCTTTCAACCCCAATTTTGGCTCGCCGGCCAGCCCGGCAATGCTACTGCGGCCGTTCGCTGGCCATCAGCCCACGGTTGATCTGACCTAAACCAACCTTCACCGGTCGCCCGTGTAAGGTGTTCACCCCATTTGCCTCACCGGGATATCCCGCTATTTTAGGGTCCGAAAGATTAATAATGGAAAATGTGAAAACCATGTTTGCATCCCCAGCCTGCGGGACTAAATGCCGGCTGCCGCGGGTACGCCTCACCCCGTTCCGCCGGGAGCAGCTCGCGCCGGTTGCGGCCATGGGCACCCTGGCTGCCGCGACTGCGACCAAACCCGCACCGATTCCAGTGTCCGCTGAAATGGAATCCGCTCCCGCGGAGTGGTTGCGGCGCGACACGCTGCAACTTTACCTCCACGAGATTGGCCAGGTAAAACTACTGACCCCCGAGGAAGAAAACGCGCTGGCCCGCCGAATCCAACACGGTGATAGCCAGGCCCGGGAGCAGATGATCACCGCCAACTTGCGTCTGGTGGTCAAGATCGCCCGCGATTACGAGGGTCTTGGCCTTCCGTTGCTCGACCTCATCAACGAGGGCAACCTCGGCCTCATGAAAGGGGTGCAGCGATTCAAGCTCGGCAAGGGGGCCAAGCTCTCGAGCTATGCGTCCTGGTGGATCAAGCAGGCCATCCGCCGCGCCTTGTCCAACCAGGCCAAAACCATCCGCCTGCCCGTCCACGTGGGTGATAAGCTGTCACTGATTCGGCGGTCGGAGGCAAGACTGCGCGAGACATTGGATCATGAGCCAACCGATGAAGACATTGCGGATGACCTTGGGCTCAAAGCGCAACGCGTTCGTTTTTATCGAGCTGCGGCGCGCACGCCGGTGTCGCTCGATTCGCCGATCGGCATCGACGATGCAACGCCGGTTGCGGAGCATGTGGTGGACGCCAATGCGATCGATCCACTGGAAGAACTCGTAAGAAATAATGACAACGAATTGGTGCGGAATGTTCTGGCTTCGCTGAATGCGCGCGAAAGCCGGATTCTGGCCATGCGCTTTGGCTTGGATGATGGCCGGCCAAAGCGACTAGCTGAAGTCGGGGCTCGAATGGGCGTCACCCGCGAACGAATCCGGCAGATTCAGGAGGAAGCCTTGCAGAAGATGCGCGTCAAAATTGAAGGCCGGGAGCAACGTTCTCCAGGCAAATAGGACGGTCCCGGAAAACAGCGATTGAGCTTGGCTCTGAGCTAGCTGCCGATTACGAAGGAACGATTGAAGGATGGCCTATCCCAGCCTGCTGATCACCGGTCGTAAACCGCTCCCGGGCCCGCCGACGTTCAATCCTGAAACTGAACACCCAAGGCAAGGGCAGATTTCGAGATTGCAGGTGAATTACTGTTCGCGGACCCCCGGCGCCCGCACTTCGCCTGCGGGGCGAAATCCCTCGTTTGCTGGGCTTCCCGTCGTGAAACCGCCGAAGCGCGCGTTGTTCGCGTGCCCATGCCATTCCGCGCTCGAACTCAGACAGCCGGTGGTGAAGACCAGCGAGCAGGCGCAGGCAAATAATAGAATCAATTTCATAAGTATTGGGTAAAGTCTTAATCTGGCTGATGTTTGGCGGCAGCCCAACCGGCCGCCGCCAACTCAACTCGAGTTTACCATTCAGGTTTGACTCGTCAACCAGTGAACTTTACGTGTCGGGGGAATACTGCGCCATGGGGTAATACCCTAGCTGGGGTTCGGATCAGGCTGGACCCGGGCGCGGACCAGCGAGGGCGGTGGATTTCGGTGCCACCGCGCGCAGTTCCGCTTCGAGCTTCTTGGCGCCGGTGATGTCCGTAAAAGTGATGACTACCCCGTCAATCCGGTTGTCTATGGTGCGATAGGGCAGGACGCGCATGGTGAACCAGCGGCCATCCGCCGTGGCCAGCGCTTTCTCCACCGGCACCAGCGTGCGCAGGACCTCGCGGGCGTCGGCAGCGAGATGCGGGTGGAGCAGATCCGAGGCGAGATCGGTGACGGGGCGGCCGACATCTCCGGGAATGAGCTTGATGATTTTGGTAGCCTGCTCCGTGAAGCGTCGGACCTGGAGTTCGCTGTCGAGGAATACGGTGGCGATCTGGGTGCTATTCAGGAGATTCTTCATATCGTTGCTGGCAGTGGACAGCGCCTCCACTTTGGCCTGCAATTCCGCGTTGATGGTCTGCAACTCCTCGTTGAGCGATTGCATTTCTTCCTTGGAGGTGGTCAGCTCCTCGTTGGTGGATTGCAGTTCCTCATTGGTGGACTGCAATTCTTCGTTCATGGATTTGAGCTCCTCCTGGGAAGTCTGCATTTCCTCGCGGGTGCCCTGAACTTCCTCGCGCGCCTGCTGCAGTTCCAGTTCGAGTTCGCGCGCGCGGTCGGTGTGTGGCGCGGCTTTGGCGGGGCGGCGCCGGGCGGCAGTGGCCGGGCCCGCCACCGGCATGAATAGGACCACCAGCATCCCGCGCAAGGGCTCTGGCGCGGCCAGCAATTGCACCGTGACATCCACAAACTGTGTGCCGCCGTTCGCGCCGGCCTTGAGGCCGCGCGCGGTCACCGGCTCCAGCTGGCGGCGCGCTTTGTGGAAGGCCTCGGACAGGGCGTAGCCCAGTTCCTCCCGAGCCATGGCGAAGAGGTTCCAGTTGGCCTTGCCGGCGGCAGGTTCCAAGTAGCGGCCGGTGCGGCCGTGGATGAAGAGGATATCGCCCTGCGCGTTGGTCAGCACCGCGGCCGGCGTGTGGTGCTGGAGCAGCCATTGCTCGGCCTGGCTTTGCAGGCTGTGGGCGGCCAGCGCAGGGGCGGGGGCGGGGGCATTGAGGGTCGTGGGCGAGGGCACAAACGCCGAAGGGAAATCCACTGGCACCACCCCGGGCACAGACTCTTGGCGGCGAAAGACCCGGGCTTTGGGGCTGCCAATGGGGGCGAACAGATTCGTGGAACTGCCGAGGCTCTCGGCGCTGCCCAGCAGGAGCACCCCGCCTGGATTCAGGCTGTAATGAAACAGCGGCAGGATTTTCTGCTGCAGCTCCGGCGTGAGATAAATGAGCAGGTTGCGGCAGCACAGCAGGTCCAGCTTGGTGAACGGCGGGTCCATGATCAGATTGTGCGGGGCGAAAATGATGCGCTCGCGAATTTCCTTGGCCAGGCCGTAGCCATGCTCCTCTTTAATGAAAAACCGGTTTAACCGTTCCGGGGAAACTTCCGCGGCGATGTGCTCCGAAAAAAAGCCCTGGCGCGCCTTGGCCACGGCACCGCTGTCCAGGTCGGTGGCAAAGATCTGCAGGGAAAAATTGCCGCGCCGGCGGAGCTGCGTCAGTGCCTCTTGGAACACGATGGCCAACGAGCACGCCTCTTCGCCGGTCGAGCAGCCGGGCACCCAGGCTCGCAGCGCGTGGCCTTCCGCCCGGTTGGCCAGCAGCGCCGGCAGGGCTTCGTCGCGCAACTGTTCCCACACCGCCGGGTCGCGGAAGCAACTTGTGACCCCGATGAGCAGCTCTTTGAAAAGCAATTCCACCTCCTGCGGATTCTCGCGCAGATAGCGGACGTAGGCGCTGAGTTTGGGCAGTTGGTGCAAGCCCATGCGCCGCTCGAGGCGCCGGTACAGCGTATTGGGCTTGTATAGTGAGAAGTCATGGCCCGTCTGCTGGCGGAGCAGAATGATCACCTTTTGCAACTGGCTTTCCGTGCCGGCTTCCGGCAGCGGCTCGGCTTCGGAGAGCAGGGGCACGTGTTGCAGATATTGGAGGAGCCGGGGCGGCAGCGCCTCGGCGGCGGCCACCACGTCCGCCAGGCCCGCGTCAATGGCACTGCGCGGCATGCCGTCGAATTTCGCGGATTTCGGCTCCTGCACCAGAGTCACGCCCGCCTGTTCCTTGATCGCCTTGAGCCCCTGGGTGCCGTCGCTGCCCATGCCTGAGAGAATCACACCCACGCTGCGCTCCCGCTGGTCCAGCGCCAGCGAGCGAAAGAAAAAATCAATCGGCAGCCGCAGCCCGCGCGAACCCGAGGGTTCCAGCAGATGCAGCACGCCATGGAGCAGCGACAGGTCTTTGTTGGGCGGGATCACATAAACACAGTCGGGCCGCACGCGGGTGCGATCGGCCACTTGGACCACTTTCATGGGGGTGCTGCGTTGCAGCAGTTCCGCCATGATGCAGACATGCGCGGGATCCAGATGCTGGACAATGACGAACGCCAGCCCGCTGGCGGGCGGGACGTGCTTCAAGAATTGTTCCAGCGCCTCGAGGCCGCCGGCGGAGGCTCCTAGACCGACGATGGGAAACGGGCGCTCCAGAGCGGGCGCCGGGGCTGCGGGGTGGGGCGTGGGCGCTTTGGGGGCGGACTTGGCCGCAGGTTTTGCGACGGGTAGTTTTTTCTTCACAATTTCAGCTTTGAGCGATCTCGGCGGGAGGTGCACGGCGCCAGCGAGGTCATTAAGAAAAGTATTTTCGGCCCAACCATGGAGGTCAAGCCGAATCCTCGGACCTTAAGCGCCTGGGTCGCGCAGCTCGCTGGCACTGGCTTGCTTCGGAGTTCAGTTTGGATGCTGGCGCGGGGGGGGAGGCACCCCGGCCACACCCTCACCGTTGCCAGGTGGAGGACATAGTTCCTTTGGGGTGGGCCATGGGGCACGTCTTTCAAATCCCACGAGCTTCGCCAGGTAATTGGCGATCCAATTGCCAAACCGGGTTCTGCATTAATTTCAACAATTTTTCGGCTTAGACAGTCTTTGTCCAACCCCACCTGTCAGAGTGGTGGCGTAATCGAAACCAAAATTATGACACCCATGACCCAGGACCAACAACTCGAACTACGATTCAACGGTCTGCCCGCCCGCTCGGTCGGGCGGCGGCGCGAAACGCGCGTGGCGCGGGCGCAATGGTGGTTCGCGCAAATGCGGGCCGCCGTGGCGGGCGCCATGGACTGGCCGGCCAGCGGCCAGCCGAACGGGGAACAAATGGCCTTTACGGCCGTCCAACGCCAAGTGAAGGGGTAGCCTGAAGCCCGAAAATCGCCAGCCGAAGTCCCGAAATTTGATGGCTGAAAGGAGTTTTCCAATCCTGCCGGCAATTGCAATCTGGCCAATTCGCCGTTCCTGGCGGCCAGTGCGCGCGTGCCGGTCAGGGGGCTGCAACCCCATAGCCGGCGCGCACAAATTCGCGGATGACGTCCACCTCCTCCGCCCCGTAAATCGTGTGCTCCTTGGGGAACGCGTGCCAGGCGACGTTCAAGCCGGCGGCTTGCAACTGGCTGACTTGCCGCTGCGTTTCGGCAAAGGGCAGCAGCGGGTCAAAATGCCCGTGCGTGATTAGCAAGCGCTGGGACCGGGCCGCCGGGGTGAGGTCGCGGATTAAATTCTCAATTTCAAATACCCAGCCGCTGAGACCCACAATCCCGGCCAGCCGGTGCGGGTAATGTAGGCCGGTTTCGAGGGCCATGAGACAACCCTGGGAAAATCCCATCAGGGTAACCTGGTCGGCGGGGGTCCCTTTTGCCCGTAGATCTTCCAATAGCTCAAACAACAATTTGCGGCTGCGATGGATGCCGGGAGCGATGGGGCCGGGATAATCAAACCAGGAGCAGCCGCCGTAATATTCGTCGGGCGCATTGACGAGCAGGTAGTTCAACTCCGGCAAGGCTAGCGCCCCGGGCAGCCAGCGCCAGCCGGCCAGCGAATCTCCAAGGCCATGGAGCACGACGCAGATGCGGCGGGAACTTTTTTCGGCCGCGGGAATGAATTCAGTGTGCAGCATTAGTGTTCGTGGCAGCCCGCAGTTTTTCGGCCGCTGCCCCTGTCCAATCCAGCAGTTCCTTGCGCTGCTCGGCCGTGAGTCGCGCGTCCGCGTGCAGCAGCGTGTATTTCTTGGGGGGCATTTCGCGGTAATCCACGACTTCATTGATGCGGTCCAGATTCTTGGCCGCGGGGGCGGTCTCCGTCGGCCACTCGGAGAAATTCAGGTGTTTGCGCCCTTCCTCCACGTCCGAGGCGATGAGCCAGGACACGGGCGCGAGGCGCGCGTAGAGCGGCCAGGTGGTCTCGTGGGAATGGCAGTCGTAACAGGCGGCGCGCAGGGAGGCGGCCACGGACACCGGCGGGCTGGCGGCGGCGATGAAATCCGTCTTCACCGGCGGATTGGAGCGCGGGGGATTGAACAGTTGTAACACGGCGAACAGGGCGAGGCCGCCGGCCAGGATCCAGGTCAATTTCTTTTTCATGTTATTCCAAACGCCTCCGGGCCGGAAAGGGTGTCCGGATGGCGCAGGTGCGGGTATCGGCGCGGTCTGGCATGGAGGGTTCAGGGTTTAGCCGGGCGGCTGCAGCCGGTTGCGCATGACATGGATCAGCGCTTTGACGGTCAGTTCGATGAAGAGGAAAGGTTTGCCAATGAAATCGTTGCCGCCGGCCATCGTGGAACTGGCGCGGCTTTCGAAATCGTTGAGGCTGGTGACAAACACGACCGGAGTTTTTTTGTGCTGGGGCAGGGTCCGCAACTTGGCGCACAGTTCGAAGCCGCTCATGTTGGGCATGTCCACATCCAGGAAGATGAGGTCAAATTTATCCTGGTTCAGCAGGTGCAGCGCCTCCTGCGGATCTTCGAGGTTAACGGACTTTAACTTGGCCCGCTCCAGCGCATAGACAATGGCGCGGCGGGATATGGCCTCGTCATCCACCACAAGAATTTTTGAAGCCGCGAATTCCTGACGATTGGGCAGGGTGCCTTTTTCGAACAGAAAGCTCAGAAAATCGACCGTGGAGGCGATGGTGCGGACGGAGGAAGCATTGATGTTCTTGGGTTTTTCGTAAATTTCCTTCAATAAGGCTTCGAAGGCGGAGGACATGTGGGCGATCTGGGCGAGGCCGGCGAGACCGGCGTTGCCATTGAGCGCGTGGACCTGGCGGTAGAGCTCATAGATCTGCTTTAACCGGGCCATTTCATTGTCCGCTTTGACGAGCGCCTGCAACACCTGCCTCAGCGCGTACAGGGTCGCGGGCAGGCTTTCCACGAAAGACTTGCGCAGGTCGCTTTGAAATTCCGTGTGGCTTTCTGCCGGCAGCGTGGCGGGCTTGGGGGTGTCGGCGAGGGCCGCGGCGGACGGCGGCTTGGCGGTCATGGCGCCACTTTCGCCAATGGCATTGCGCACGATGTCGATGATGTCCTTGGGGGTGCAACTAGATTTAGACAGGCATTTGTTCGCGCCTGCGCGCCAGGCCTCTTGGATGAGATTCGTCAAATAGGTGTTGGAAAAAACGATCACCGGGGTTTTGGAGAATTCCGGTTCGCCGCGGATTTCCTTGATGACCTCCACGCCGGATATGCCCGGCAGCATGAGGTCCAGAAGGATGAGCTTTGGCTTGAGCGTGCGCATGAGTTTCAGGCCGGCTTCGCCGGTGGTCGCCACTTCGGTGACATAGCCCTCCAGCGCCAGCTTGTTGCGATAGACATTGGCCACAATCTGGTCGTCTTCGATGATGAGGATGTTCTTCATGCAGGGGTGAAATTGGTGACCACCTCGGCCAACTCGGCTTGGGTCTTCAAGAATTCCTGGACGCGGCCGTATTCCAGCAAGGCCGCCTGTCGCAATTGGTCTGCCTCGGGCAAAGCTCCGGAAGCGCCGAGTTTTTCCAGCGCGCGCAATTTCGGGACGAGATGGGTCATGCCCAGAGTGGCGCTGGCCCCGGCGCAGCTGTGGGCCAGGCGGCGGACGTTGTCGGGCTTGTCGTCCCGGATGGCCGCCTCGATTTGCTCAAATTGTTTGTGGGTCTGCTTGAGGAACATTTCCACCAATTCGCGCAAGCCGTCGGCATTGCCATCGGTCAGATCTTTCATCCGGTCCATGTCCACGGGCGGTTCCGCGCCTTGGCTGGCGGCGGGCGCGGAGGCCGGCGGCTGGGATTCCGACAGGATCGTCCCGCCCCAACGTTCCAGCATTTCACGCACATCTTTGGGTCGGACCGGCTTGGCCAGATAATCATCCATGCCGGCGGCAATGCACTTTTCCCGGTCGCCTTGCATCGCGTGCGCGGTCATGGCCACGATGATGATGCGCGACTGGTAATTTTTGTAGCCGCCAATCATTTGGCGCTTCCGTAACAGCCGGGTGGCCTCCAGCCCATCCATTTCCGGCATCATGACGTCCATGAATATGAAATCAAACGGTTGGCGGTCGAGTTTGTCCAGCGCTTCGCGGCCATTGCCGGCGGTTTCGGGCTGGTAGCCCAGTTGTTGCATGATCCGCACGGCCACTTTTTGATTGATGGCGTTGTCGTCCACCAGCAGCACCCGCAGGGGCAGGAGTTCGGCCAGCGTCCGCTCGGATTTCACGGGTTCCGGCGGCCGAGCCGGCGCGCGCGGACTCAACAGCGCCCGATCGAGCGCGGCGCTCAATTGGGCGGGCTTAACCGGCTTGTGCACGGAATGCGCGAAGATGACCCGCACTTCCTCCGCCGAGCGTTTCTTCTTGCCCAACGGCGTGAGCAGCACCATCGGCAGCATCGCGGCCGTGGGCAATTTTTGAATTTCCGAGGCCACGGCGACGCCGTCCAAGCCGTTCAGATGCAGGTCAATCAACGCGAGATCGAACGTCACTCCTTGGCGGAACAAGGTCATGGCCTGCGCTGCATTTTCCAAGGCCGTGGGCTGCATGCCCCAGCGATGGCATTGCTCGAAAAGCGCATTGCGGCTGGCGGGATTGTCCTCGAGAATCAAAATCTTCAAATCCGCCAAGCGGGGCAGTTTGCCGGCGAACGGCGGCGGCTTGGATTCCGGTACCACCCCGACATTGATGGTGAAATGAAACGTGGAGCCCTCGGCGGGCACACTTTCGGCCCACATGCGCCCGCCCATCAGTTCCACTAGTCGGCGACTGATGGCTAAGCCCAATCCCGTGCCGCCATATTTGCGGGAGGTGGAAACATGCGCCTGCGAGAAGGCCCTAAACAGCCTGGCCAATCGGTCGGACGGGATGCCAATGCCGGTGTCGCGCACTTGAAAATGCAACCGGATGGGGGGCGGGTTTCCAGTTTCCGGCACCGACGTCTCCACGAGGTCCACTTTGACGAGAATATCTCCCTTTTCCGTGAATTTCACGGCATTGCCGAGCAGGTTGACCAGCACCTGTCGTAATCGCTGCCCATCGCCAGCGACTACGGCGGGGATTTGGTCGTCTGCCTCATAGAGCAGGTCCACTTGTTTTTCGAGCAAGCGCGGCGCTAGCAGGTCGAGTGACTCCTCAATGGCGGAGCGCAGGTCAAACGCCTGCCGTTCCAATTCCATTTTACCGGCCTCAATCTTAGAAAAATCAAGAATATCGTTGATAATGGTGAGCAAGGACTCACTGCTGGCGTGAACGGTTTCGAGATAACCGCGCTGATCCGGAGTTAACGATGTCTCCATCAGCAAGCTGGTCATGGCGATGACGCCATTCATCGGGGTGCGAATTTCATGGCTCATGGCCGCCAGAAACTCCGATTTGGCCAGCGAATTGGCTTCGGCGGCGCGAAACGCATCGGTCAGTTCCTGTTGCCGGTGCAGCAATTCGGCCATCCGCTCTTTAAGTTGGAGCAGGCCCCGCAACCGGGCTCGCAGCAGGCTGCTTTCGAAGGGGATTTGAATGAATTCCGCGAGCCCTAGGTCAAAGGCGCGCAGGATGGGGGTCTGGTCGCCCCCGGGGGCCAGCGCGAGGCTTAGCAACGGCGAGGCGGGGGGGTGATGTTTGATCTGGCGTAACAAATTCAGACCGTCGGCTTCCGATGTTTTGAAATCCACCAGCAGCAGATCCGGCGGACGGGTTTGCAGCACCCGCAGCGCGTCGAGATAGTTGTCGGCGATGCTCACACTGACGCCGTCCAGACGCAGGATCGCCGACATGGCCTCCGCCAGCTTGGGGTCGGTGCCGAGCAGCAGGGCCTGATATTTGGTTTGATTCATTTCGTCGTGCCGCGTGAGTGATTTGAACGCTAAGGATTTATCACTTTTTGTTCCAGCCAGCCAGTCATTTCTTCACTTTACGTCGGAGAAAACGGGGACGGACTGAAGTCAAAGTAGCGGTGAAACGGGAGCGGGAGGGGATCTCGGATCCAATGGGTGCCGATTTGAGGTGGGGATTTGTGGCTGCTTTTACCCCGGGGGTGCAATAAAAGCCACAAGGAAGGATCTGCAGCCGGCAAATTCTTCCAAAGGGCAGGCAAAATACCCGAATCCGGCACTTGGCGTGTGAATTGCTTTTAACTTGCCATATTGGACTGAGTTCTGCCAGCAGACCTTGCCAGCAACTTCAAGCTTCCAATCCCGGTCGGCGGGTCTTCCTCCCGACCGGGATTTGTTTTTTGTGGCCCCTCAGTTCTCTGCCGCAGCCAGTGCTTCGAGTTCCCGGGAGGCCGCTTCCCAGAGCGCGGTGACTTCCGGCAAACGGTCGGAGACGTGCAGCAACTCGCGGTTGATCTGCGTGGCCCGGCCGCCGGAGTGATAGGTTTCGGGTTTTTCCAGTTCCGCCGCCAGTTCGCGTTCCTGCGCTTCGAGCAGGGCGATCTCCTTTTCCAGCGTGCTGACGCGCTTCTGGACGTCCTGTTTCTTCCGCGAACGCGCCTGCCGCTGCTCTGCTTCGAGGCGTTTTTGTTCCTTGCGGTCCACCGGCGGCGTAGCCGGTTGGGGAGTGGCGCTGGGTTGACGGAAGCTGGAACTCGTCAAGGCGGCGCGCGCCGATTGCGCCGTCTTGTCCAGATAGTATTGATAGCCGCCGCCGAAATGTCGGAGCTGTCCGGCTTCGACGCGGACGACATGGGTGGACAGCGCGCGAATGAAATGGACATCGTGGCTGATGAACACCAGCGTGCCTTGATATTGCTTCAAGGCCTCAATGAGCGCATCCACGCTGGCCAGATCGAGATGCGTGGTCGGCTCGTCCATGAGCAACAGGTTCGGCGGGTCGAGCAAGAGCTTGACCAGCGCGAGCCGGCTTTTTTCCCCGCCGCTCAAGACCCGCACCGGTTTGTAAATGTCGTCGCCGCGAAATAGAAAACTGCCGAGCACATTGCGCACGGCTTGCTCAGTGATGCGCTGGGGCGTGTCCAGAGCCTCTTCGAAGACCGTGTGGGCCGGATTCAACATCTCGGTGCGGTGCTGGGCGAAGTAGCCCGATTTCGCATTGTGCCCCAGCTTGTGCAGGCCGGTGAGCGGGGTGAGGACTTGTGCCAGCAGTTTCAACAAGGTGGACTTGCCCGCGCCGTTCGGCCCGACGAGCACGATGCGCTGATCCCGCTCGACTTCAAAATCCAGGCCGTCGTAAATCAACTGCTTGCCGTAGCCGAACTGGATCTTCTCCAGCGTGAGCACGCGCTGACCGCTGCGCTGCGGCTGCGGAAAGCGGAAGCCCACCGTGGGGCCGTCGCCATCAGGGGTATCGACCATTTCTTCCTTGATCCGCTCAATTTGCTTGAGCTTGCTTTGGGCCTGCGCGGCTTTTGTGTTTTTCGCGCGGAAGCGGTCCACGAATAATTGCATCCGGTCAATCTCGCGCTGCTGCGATTTGGCGGTGGCGATCAGCGTGGTTTCCATGGCGGCGCGCTGTTCGAGATAGCTGTCGTAGTTGCCGGTATAGCGCATGATGCGCGAGTTGCGCAACTCCGCTATGTGGGTGCAGAGCTGGTTCAAGAATTCGCGGTCGTGCGAAATCAGCAGGATCGCCCCCGGATAGTATTTCAGATAGTTCTGAAACCAGATGAGTGTTTCGAGGTCCAGATGGTTCGTCGGCTCGTCCAGCATCAGGAGGTCGGGCTCCTCGGTCAGCAGCCGCGCGAGGTGGGCGCGCATAATCCAGCCGCCGGACATCTCCCGCGCCGGGCGGTCAAAATCCGTCTGTTTAAAACCGAGGCTGGTGAGGATTTGTTTGGCCTTGGCCACGAACTGCCCGTCGTGTTCGTACTCGTGCGGCACGGTGATTTCCATCACCGTTTCGTTGCCCGCCGGCTCGCTTTCCTGCGGCAGGTAGCCGACCCGCGTGCCGCGAATCAGCGTCACGCTGCCGTCGTCCGGCTCCTCTTGGCCGAGAATGATTTTGATGAGGGTGGATTTCCCCGCGCCGTTTGGCCCGGTGATGGCGACGCGGTCGCCCGACATGAGGTTCAACGACACGTCGTCGAACAGTTCACGTCCGCCAAAGGATTTGGAGAGGCCGGCTACGGTAAGCATGGGTGGTTAAACAGAAAAATGGGAAGTGGCAAAACCGCCAGGGAAAGCCCGAAGCAGCATGCCTCGCCTCTTGGCGTGAATTCAGTTCACCGACAAGTCCGTCACGAGCGGGAGATCCATGATGCGATATCCGCGTGCCGGTTCAAAGATGACAAATGTCTTACCATTGGGGTGGATGGCCACGTTGTCCTCGCTGGGAACCTGAATTTGCGACCCGCTCGCCAGCCGCACGCTGAACGGACGAAACGGGCGGTGCTGACCTGCGGTTTTGATCGCTTCACTTGTCATGGCGACAATATAATCAAATCGTCCCCATAATCAATGCGCGATATTTCATTTCGGCTTCAACTGCGGGAATAGGATCACGTCCCGAATGCTTTCCTGACCGAGCAGCATCATGCACAGGCGGTCAATGCCGATGCCGATGCCGCCCGCGGGCGGCATGCCGTGTTCGAGGGCAATCAAGAAGTCCTCATCCAGCTTCTGTTGTTCGCCGCCAGCTTGATGTTCCAGAGTGGCCCGCTGGGCGATGGGGTCGTTCTGTTCGGTGTAGCCGGGCGAGATTTCCTGGCCATTGATGCAGCACTCGAAGACCTCGACGGTCGCCGGATCGTCGGGCGTCAGTTTGGCGAGCGGCACGAGTTCTTTGGGCAGATGCGTGACGAATGTGGGGTTGATCAAGGTTGGTTCGATCAATTTTTCAAACACCGCGCCGGTCACTTCAAAGTCTTCGTATTCCTTGCCGATTTCCGCGCCCAAGTCGTGCGCGCGCTGGCGGCGTTCGGCGGGTGAGACCTCGAACCAATCCGCGCCGGCTATCTCGCGCACCAAATCCTTGTATTTTGCGCGTTTCCAAGGCCGGGTTAAATCGATGGTTTTTTCTGTCCTTTGCGCCGTCGCGGGGTTGGGAGCAGCCAGTTTCGCTGCTTCCATCGTCTGGGGCGTTTCACCGACTTTTGGCTCGGGTGCTTGCCCCGGCGGGGTGCCCAGGGTGTGCCTGATCAGCAGCGTTCCCAATACCGTGTGCGCGACCGTCGTGATGAGCGACTCGACTGTTTCCATCATCGTCTCATAATCGCCATAGGCACAGTAGGCTTCGAGCATCGTGAATTCGGGATTATGCCGGCGCGAGAGGCCTTCGTTGCGGAAGTTCTTCCCGATCTCGAAGAGTCGGTCCACCCCGCCCACCAGCAGCCGCTTGTGGTATAGTTCGAGGGCAATGCGCAGGTAAAATTCGCAGCCCAGCGCGTTGTGATAGGTCTTGAACGGCTGTGCCGCCGCGCCGCCGGGGATGGCCTGCATCATGGGCGTCTCGACTTCCACATAACCGCGTTCGTGGAAAAACTCGCGAATGGCGCGGACGATCGCGCTGCGCTTGAGCATCACGTCCTTGACGTCGAGATTGGAAATCAGATCGAGATATCGTTGGCGGTAGCGAGTTTCCGTATCTTCGAGTCCATGCCACTTGCCGGGCGGCGGGCGCAACGCCTTGGCGAGGATCGTAAAGCTGGCGAGTTTGAGCGAGATTTCGCCGGTCTTGGTGGTGAACAGGGTGCCTCTGGCACCAACGAAATCGCCGAGATCCAGATGTGTGAATACCTGGAATTGCTCGTCGCCTAGGACATTTTTCTGCGCATAGCACTGGAGGCGTCCGCTCTGGTCGCGCACATCAATGAACATGGACTTGCCCATGTCGCGGTGCGCGGTGATGCGCCCGGCGACAGCCACTTCGCGGCCTTCCAGGTAATGATCGCGGGCCTGTTGGCAGGTTTCCGTGGGGGTGAATTTGTTTGTGAACGGGAAAATGCCCTTGGCCTCAAGCGATTTGAGCTTGGCCTTGCGCTGCTCGATAAGTGAATTGGTGTCGTCCATAAAAAGGCGACGGCTATTACAGCACAAAATTCGGGCAAAAACCAAGCAGCAAAATGGGGCGGTTGTGTGGACTGGGAAGTGGACCATTCTTCCCCGCTAACCAGTCATGCCAGCGGAGCGCAGGGCAGCCCGCCGGTTCGTTTCTAGAATGGGCCATATTTTGGCACAGGTGGGGCGCGTCACTGGTGAAACCAATTATAGCCATTGGCGAACACCGGGGCGTCAATCGTAATTTCGGAGGCGACCATGAAGGCCAGCAGGGCGAACAGCACGACGAATTTGGTCGAGTTCTGAAAATGGACCAGCAGCCGGTCCAAGCCGCACGCAAACAAAATCAGGAACGGAATCAGCAGGCCGAGCATGAGTCGGCCTGAAACGAAATACGGCAGTACCCGGGACGGATAAAAACAGTCCTGAAAATCGTATTTTACGGATAATAACGCGAAAAATGCCAGCGCGGCGGCAACACACAGAAACCCCAGCGCCAGGGCCGCCTGTTGCGAGGCGGTAAAGGGCGGCGGTCGGCGCAACCACGCGGCCACCGTAAACGCCAAGGTACCCAGTGTGAGGATCACATAGACTGAGTCCACGGCGGGAAGCGCCAAGGGCGCGCGGTGCCACATTTGTTCGCCCTGCCAGAAGCCGGCGAGATTGTGGCGGAGAAAGTACCCGGCCCCGGAGGCGGTAAAGAGCGGATGCTGTAGCCAGTCGGCAACCGGTCGGTGCGTCCAGCCCAGGAAACTGATTTTCAAGGCGGAGCCAGTGAAATCCCCGAAATTGATTTTGCACCAAGCCATCCAGGCGGCCATGGGCAGCGCCGCGGTAAAGAACAACAGCCACAGTCCCAAAGCGGATGAACGCGATTCCGCGCTTCCGAGCAGCCGCGGCACTTTTATCGCGAGCAAAACGCCGGCGGCGGCCAGCAACGGGAGGTTGCTGGTCTTGGTGAGAAACGCGGCCGCGAGGGCCAGGCCTGCCGCGGCGGCGAGCCGTGGCGACAACTCAGGTGCGTCCCAGACTTTCATCACCAGCAGAAAGGCTGCTCCAAACGTGAGCGGCGCAAGCACGTCGTTGTTGATGGCGTAAAAGCTGTTCTGTGGCAGGCCGGCGATGAGGGCGGGAACGGCCAGGCGGATGAAGCCGTTTTCCGGAAACGTGTTTCGCGCCGCCCGCCAGCCCAGCCAGACAAGCGCGGCCACGAGCGGTATGTTCAGAAAACGCTCCCAGTAAAGCAATGCGATCCCATCCAGGTCAAGCAGTCGGCCCAATCGCCACCAAGCACCCGCGAGTCCGTAATACAACGGTGGGGATGTGGCCTCATGGTTCTGAAATCTTTCCCGATAGGACTCCTCTTCCGCCAGCAGGTCATTACGGATTTCGGCCAAGGGCAGTTTCCACCGGGGTGGCAAAAACTCGCCGGGCGCGTTGGTCGCCGGCGGCCCAAGAAACTCCGGTGTGCCGAAGAGGACCAGAAAGGGAAGCGCCTCGGCCGACGGCGGCGTGAGCGTGCGCGGGAGGTCCCCGGAGGCATAGTGTACCGCAAGATCGAGGTGCACTTGTTCGTCCACCACGCTGAAAAACGGGAAGGCGGCGGAAAAAACAAAAACATGGATCGCGCCCAGCAGGCACAGGATCAACACGACCAGGCGCTCGCGGTTCCCGGTGGCTTGTCCAGAGTCCATGGGCCTCAACTTAACCCAAGCGCGCTCAATACACTTTGCGCAGATTCGATGGCAAGATGCCCAGTTCGTCCCGGTACTTGGCCACGGTGCGGCGGGCGATGGTGATGCCCTTGGCGGTCAACATTTTGACGACCTCCTGGTCGGACAGGGGATTGCTCGGGTTTTCGCCTCGGAAGATGTCGGCGATCATGTCCTTGACGCTGGTGTTGGACACGTCATCCCCGTGGGCATTTTGCAGACCCGCCGTGAAGAAATACTTCATCTCAAACACGCCTTGGGGCGTGTCGATGTACTTGCCGGAGACGGCGCGGCTGACGGTGGTTTCATGGACGCCCACCACCTCGGCGACTTGGGCCATGGTCATGGGCTTGAGGTGGACCACGCCCTTTTCCATGAATTCGCGCTGGCGCTGGACGATTTCGCGTCCGATATTGGCGATGGTAGTTTGGCGCTGGTGCAGGCTCTTGATAAGGAACTTGCCGGCGCGGATCTTCTCCCGGATGTAGTTTTTCACCTCGGCATTGTCGCCGCCGCTGGACATTAAATCCTTGTAGACATTGCTGATGCGCAGGTGGGGAATCTGTTCATCGTTGGTGGAGACGGTAAAATCGGTGCCGTTCTTGTGGACAAACACCTCCGGGGCGACGTATTGCTCCACGACGGGGAGGAAGGCGCGCCCGGGACGGGGTTCGAGCCGGCCAATGCGGGCCAGGCATTCCTGAACTTCCTCGATGGACTGGCTGGTGCCCCGCGCGATTTCGGGAATGCGCCGTTTGCCCAGCGCCTCCATGTGGTCCCGGACGATGCGATACTCGAGCGACGACTGCTGGTTGGTGCGTTCGAGTTGAATCATCAGGCATTCGCGCAAGTCGCGCGCCCCGACGCCCACCGGTTCAAAGGTCTGAATGACCGTGAGGACTTTGGCGATTTTGTCCGGCGGCACGGAGGTGGATGAGGCTAGTTCTTCGATGGTCGCGCTGAGGTAGCCATAGTCGTCAATGTTGCCGATGAGCAATTCCGCGATGCCCTGTTCCTCCTCGTTCAAATCCGTGTCGCGCACTTGTTCGACGAGATATTGTGCCAGCGAGGTTTCGACAGTGATGGAGTCGAACATGAACTGCCGCTTTTCCTCGTCCTCAGCGGAGGAGCGGATGGGCGTGTTGGCCTGCGAAAAATGGTCGCGCCATTCCTGATCCATCTGAACGAGTCGCTCAAATTCGGCTTGGAAATCGTCCACCGGCTCCGTGGAATTTTTTTCCGTGGCGGAGTCAAATTTCACATCTTCGGGCGGCTCAGCAAAGTCGGTCACCTCGGGCGAGTCACTTTCATCATGGTCAGCGGATTTTTCCGTCTGATCCACGTCCTGATCCAGAACCTCCTCGAGCACCGGATTCTGCTCAAGTTCGGCGGCGACCAGGGCCTTGAGCTCCAGCGTGGGGGCCTGAAGCAAAGCTAAGGACTGCTGGAGTTGCGGTGCCAGCACCAAGGATTGCGTCAAGCGCTGCGAAAGTTGTAAACCAGGACCCATCACCGTGAGTTTAAACAAATTGGGCCACAGTTCAAGCTAATTTGGCACGAATCTCGCTTTCCGGCTACCGTTTGGCCTTTTTAGAAAGGAATTACTGGCTTTTTTGCAAATTTGGGCCATCCTTTTTTTATGAAGCTGATTTTAATTCCGCATAACGTCACCCTCACTAAAGCAATTGAAGACCATGTGGTTGCCCGGCTCGACAAGCTGGATCACTTGGATCAACGCATCGTGGCGGCGCGGGTCACGCTGGAACATGACCACACCCGCGTACCGGAACGACAATTCAGTTGCTCGATGCGCTTGGACGTCCGCGGACCTGACCTCTACGCCAAGGACATTGAAAGCGATCTTTACGCGGCCATTGATGCCGTGACGAAAAAAATCGAGCAGCAGATCCGTACCCGCCACAGCCGCCGCAAAGCGCGCAAGACCAGGGTCGGTGCCCGCACCAAACGCACCCGTCAGGAAACCAACGGCGAATGATCCTGCGGGCCAAGGTCGTCTTTCCCCTCACCGCGAGGCCCATTGCCGACGGCGCGGTTTTTATTGTCGGGCGGAAAATTCGGGCCGTGACGCCGTGGAAAAACCTGCGTCCGCATGTGCGCGAAAAAGCGCTGGATCTTGGCGCGGTCATCCTCCTGCCCGGCCTGGTCAACCCGCATTGCCATTTGGATTACACCGACATGGCCGGGGAATTATCACCGCCCAGAGCATTTACCGACTGGATTGCCGCCATCACCGTCGCCAAGACCGCGTGGGGCTACTCGGATTACGCCCGCTCCTGGCTGAACGGGGCGCATCAACTGCTCAAGTTCGGGGTCACCACCGTGGGTGACATCGAGGCGATGCCGGACTTGCTGCCGGAAGTTTGGGAAGCCACGCCGCTGCGCGTCTTCTCCTTCTTGGAAATGACCGGCATCAAAGCCCGGCGCGCCCCGCAGGAAGTGTTGCGGGAGGCGGTCGAAACCATTGATGCGCTGCACCATGCGCGCAACCGGGCCTGGCTCTCGCCGCATGCGCCTTATTCTACCCTGCCGGAACTCCTGCAGCGCACCGCCCGTCTGGCGCAGAAACGCGGTTGGCGGGTCAGCATCCACGTGGCCGAATCCCAGGAGGAATTTGACATGTTCCAGCACGCCCGTGGTCCCATGCATGAGTGGCTCAAGCGCAACGAACGCAACGCCGCCGATTGCGGCCTCGGCTCGCCCGTGGCTCACCTTGCCCGTCAAAAATTGCTCGGTGAAAACGTGCTGGCCGTGCATGTCAACTGTCTTGCGCGCGGCGACGCGACGCTGCTGGCCAAGAATAAGACAAGTGTTGTCCACTGTCCGCGCAGCCACGATTATTTCAAACACCCGGCCTTCCAGCGCGCGCGGCTGGCGGGTGCGGGCGTGAATCTCTGTCTCGGCACCGATAGCCTGGCTACGGTGCGCAAGCCCGGAAAAACCCGACCGGAACTGGATCTGTTCGCTGAAATGCGCGCCCTGGCGGACAAGGATCCATCCGTTACGCCGTCCGAATTATTGGACATGGTCACGGTCAATGGCGCGCGCGCCCTCGGGCTTGCGGGCAAAATCGGTGAACTTTCCGCCGGCGCATTTGCCGACCTCATTGCCATTCCGTTTGCTGGGAAGGCGCGCGATCTCTCGGAGGCCGTGCTTCAATACTCCGGCGCTGTTTCCGCCAGCCTCATTGAAGGGCGCTGGGCCATTCCGCCAACCGGGTAGCACAGCGCGGTTGGCGCCGCTGCCCACACGGTCCTCCGTCCTAAAGTAATTCCAGCGCTTTCAGCGCCTGGCGCGTCTTTTCCGGCGACTCATGCAATATCGCCCGCCAGCCGCGCGCCACACCGGTTGCGATGTTTTCGGGCCGGTCGTCCAGATAGATTAAGTCCGCCCCGCGCCGGCGGGTCAGTGTTTCCATGGCCGCATAGATTTCCGGCTGTGGCTTCAGTCCGCCGACTTCGTAGGAAAGGATGTAGCCGTCGAAATCATTGAAGAAGGGGAAATTACGGCGGACATGTTCGATGGCCAGATCATTGGTGTTGGAAAAAATATAGGTCTTGAGCCCGCGCCGGCGCAATTCTGCGTGCAGCGCAATGGTCCCGGGGATTTCGGTGAAAATATCCGCAAAGTAGCTGCCAAATTCCTCGAGGTCGCCGCGAAAACCGATAGCCTGACCCAAGGCATCGAAGAACTGGCGCCGCGTCAGTTGGCCGGATTCATAATCCAGCAAAATGGGCGAGCTCCCCAGAAAGGCGTGCAGGTCCGTGGGCGATTTTGTGCTGCGGGCGGCGATTTTCCGGGCGGCGATGGTGTAATCAAAGTCCACCAGGACTTTGCCGAGATCGAAGATGAGGACCGGTTGCATGGGCCGAGGATCAATGACGAATGCCGAGTGACGAATGCCGAATGAATTTCAAATCGCGAATGATGAATGGTCTGACCTCAGCGCTTCAAAATCAGTTGTGGCAGGATAAAGTTTCATTCGGCATTCATTCGTCATTAGGTTTTAGGAATTCGTCATTTCTCTGCGGCCTTCGAGCGCGCGGTTCAGCGTGAGTTCATCCGCGAATTCCAACCCGCTACCCGCAGGCAGGCCGAAACCGATGCGCGAGATTTTCAGGCCGCTTCGCGCCAGCCGCTTCGCCAGATAATGGCTCGTCGCGTCGCCCTCCACGTCCGTGCCCAGCGCAATGATGGCTTCGCGGATCGGTTCACTCGCCAGGCGTCGTTCCAGCTCCGCAATCCGCAAGTCGTCCGGATCCACGCCATCCAGCGGCGAAATCTTGCCTCCGAGCACATGAAACTTGCCGCGATAGGTCCCCGACTTTTCCAAACTCAAAATATCCACCGCCTTTTCCACCACGCACACCAGGGAGTCGTCGCGTCGCGCATCGTCGCAAATCGCGCAGGGTGTTTTTTCGGTCAGCGCGCCGCAGACTTCGCAGAACCGGATGCGTTCGCGCGCGCTCAGCATCGCCTCCGCCAGGTGCCGCACTTGAGCGGATTCGGCCTGCACCAAGTGCAGCGCCATCCGCTCCGCGGAACGGGGTCCCACCCCGGGCAACTGGGAGAGCGCGGCGATGAGCGCGAGGACAGGTTCGGGCAGTGCGGACATTAAGTCACATCATCCCCGGCAGATTGAACCCCGCCGTGGCTTTGCCCATTTCGGCGTTGGCAATTTCCTTGGCCTGCGTGAGCGCTTGGTTGGCGGCCGTGAGAATCATATCCTCCACCAGTTGCGCATCCGCCGGATTCAGCGCCTGCGGGTCAATCTTGATGGAACCCAATGTGCCGTCACATTTGGCGACGACCTTCACCGCTCCGCCGCCGCTGGTGGCCTCGACGGTGCGGGCAGCCAACTGGGCTTGAACTTGTTCCATTTGCTGCTGCATTCTTGCAGCCTGTTTCATGAGTTTACCAAGGCTGGACATATATTATGCCGCTGAGTTTAACGCGAACCCGATCAGCCGTCATTTTTTTTCGGAAATGAATAATCGCGAATGGGTTGGCAAATCAGAAACTCTGCGCGGTGTTCGGGGCGGAGACGCGATCGGAATATTGCCAGAATCATCGGGATCAGTTTATGTCCGCACCTCGATTATTGTACCCTTGAACACTTCCAGCGCCTTTTGGATCAGCGGATCGTTCTTGAAATCCTCCTTGCTGAAGGGGACCATCGCCGGCTTTTTTTCGGGGACTTGAGCCGGGGCCGCTTCGGTGGGTTGGGCGGGCGCCGGCGTGGTCGTCGGGGCCGATGCAGGCTTGGCGGCAGGCGGTGGCGGCGCGACAGGGACGGTGGGGCGGGCCCAGCCGGCGGGGGCCACAGCCTTGATGAACTTAATCATCGCTTTCGGGTGGCCAAGCTCGGCCAGCTTGGTCGCCAGCAGCGTGTGGTTGCGCGCATTGTCCACCAAGCCGAGATGATCCTCAAATTCAGGATCAAATCCGATGACCAGAACATCCTTTTCGAACGACACCGGATGCGCATCAATCAGATACCCGCGGGTGAACGGGCTGACGCGTCCCACCGCTTCGATTAAACTCGACCACAGCGCGTTGAGATTCTCTGTAGTTGGAGCCGCCGCGACCACGGCCGCTAATGGAGCACTGGTTTCCGACTCGGCTCGCGGGGGTGCCCCGGCTGTTTCAGTTCGGGGCGGAGTCCGGCGCTCCGGAGATGCGGCTGCCACCGGCTGCGCGGGCGGGATCACGGGGCTGGCATTGGGCGGTTGGCTGCTGCTGGAAGTCGGCGTCGGCCGAGGTTCAGGTGTTGCCGCCGCCTGAGGTTTGGCAGTGAAGGCGGCAGGCTGCGAACGCAGGGAGGAAGTTGGCTGCGAAGTCACGTTCGCAGCTACCGGGCCATTTTGGCTGCGCAATTGCTGCAACTGCTTGAGCACCGCGTCCAGCGACAGCGCCTTGCGCGCTTCAATAGCCCGCAGCAGGGAAACCTCCAACAAAATCTTCTTCGAGGCCGCATCGCGCAGCCGCAATTCCGCATCGGCGAGCACCTCCAAGATGCGCGTGAACGCATCTGAAGTGGCCAGCGAAGCCTGTTCCTTCAAGGCGGCCACTTCCGCCTCGGACACTTCCAACAGGTTAAGATCGCCCTTGGATACCTGGAAAATGAGCAAGTTGCGGAAATGATTCAGCAGGTCGCCGAGTAACCGGCCCAGGTCTTTACCGCCGCGCGCCAGTTCATCCAGTTGCGTGAGGGCCACGGAAATCTCCCCGGCCAGCACGGCCCCGCTCAACTTAAGAATCTGGTTTTGCGCCGCCAAGCCAAACATCGAGAGCACGTCGCTCTCCTCGATCCGCTCGCCGCAGAAGCTGATGAGCTGGTCCAGCGTCGATTCAGCGTCGCGCATCCCGCCGTCGGCTCCGCGCGCGATGGCATGAAGCGCAGCCGCATCAATCGTCACCCGCTCCTTGGCAGCGATCTCCGCCAGGTGCTGGGTGATGAGGGCGCTGGGAATCCGGCGCAGGTCGAAACGCTGGCAGCGCGAGAGGATGGTCGGCAACACCTTCTCCGGGTCAGTCGTGGCAAACATGAATTTCACATGCGCGGGCGGCTCCTCCAAGGTTTTCAGCAGCGCATTGAACGCGGCCGTCGAGAGCATGTGAACTTCGTCAATGATGTAGATCTTGTACTCCGAATTAGCCGGCGCGTACTTGCAGGTTTCGCGCAGTTCACGCACCTGCTCCACGCCGTTGTTGCTGGCGCCGTCGATCTCCAGCACATCCAGCGAGCGGCCGTCAGTGATCTCTTGCACGCGCGTGTCGGCGTCGCTGAAATCCACCTTCGGTCCGCCGGTGCAGTTCAAGCATTTGGCAAAAATGCGGGCGATGGTGGTTTTGCCCGTGCCGCGCGGTCCGCAAAAAAGGTAGGCATGGGCGATGCGTTTCTGGGCGATGGCGTTGGCGAGCGTCTGGGTGACATGCTCCTGCCCCACGACATCGGCGAACCGCTGCGGACGGTATTTTCTGGCGATGACCTGATATGACACGACGCGATTGTGAATTAAAAATTAAAAATTAAAAATGTAAAAAGCGGCGATCGGCTGGAGGCCGGCGGATGGTCAATTTGGAGTTGAGAGATGCCAGGGTGACTGCGGCAATTGCAAAGCATACTGCCGTTGCTGCCTTCCGGCCCTCGCGGGGTTCGTAAGTCCACACTCCACAGGCCCTGGCACCAACCAAGGTACAGGAACTTCAGCCTTGTTCAAGCAGAAATCAAAACCATGATGCGGCTGCCTGCTTCGTTTATCACCTTGATCACGTCATGTAGGCCAAGCAGGCTCGCCCCGCATGAACGGGCGACGTTTTGAGCAACAGCTACTGCCATGCCTGGAGTTTGCCCCGGCTGACTTGTTGCGCAGTGGTGGCTTAATCTAAGGCCGTTCAAGCGGCGGCCACGGATCGATCTTTCAGCGCCGCAAAAATGCTCTCGAAAATCCAGCGACCGTCGTCGCTGCCGAGCAGCGGTTCGCAGGCGCGCTCCGGATGCGGCATGAGTCCGGCCACGTTGCGGCGTTCATTGCAGATGCCGGCGATGTTTTGCAGCGATCCGTTCGGATTCGCCGCGTCCGTCACCTTTCCGCCCGCATCGCAATATTGCCACAGGATCTGGTTGCCGGCCTGAAGCTGTGCCAGAGTGGCTTCATCGGCAAAATAGCAGCCCTCGCCGTGGGCGATGGGCACGCGCAGCGGCGTTCCCACGGGAATGCAGCTCGTGAACGCCGAGTCCGTTGTGACCGTCTTCAGGTGGATATACTCGCAATGAAATTGTAAATCGCGGTTGCGAATCAGCGCGCCGGGCAGCAGGCCGGCCTCAGTTAGCACTTGAAAGCCGTTGCACACACCCAGCACCAAACCGCCCTGGTCGGCAAACTGTTTGACGGCTTGCATCACTGGGCTGAACCGCGCAATCGCGCCGCAGCGTAGATAATCGCCATAGCTGAAGCCGCCGGGCACAATGACGGCATCGGTGTCGCCCAAGGAGGCATCTTTGTGCCAGACCAGCCGCGCGGAGTGACCCAGCAGATGAATCGCGTGGATGGCGTCCTGGTCGCAATTGCTGGCGGGGAACTGGAGAACAGAGAAATTCATTTTGATTTACGGTTTACGGTTTACGATTTACGTGCGAACCGGCAGGCGGAACGTCAATCGTAAATCGCATATCGTAAATGCTTATTCGATTTCCAGACGATAATCCTCGATCACGGGGTTGCTCAACAGCCGGTGCGCCGCTTCTTTGATAGCCTTGTGCGCCGCCGCCAGGTCAGTCCCGGGCGCAAGATCAATTTCAATATATTTGCCGATATGCACTCCGGTGACCCCGGTGTAACCCATCTGGGCCAAGGCGTTCTGGACGGTCTTGCCCTGCGGATCGAGGACGGCCTTTTTCGGTGTAATGATGATTTTAGCTTTCATGCGCGCGCCCGAAGATTTTGGGGGAAAATGTCCGGCGAGGCGAGCCAAAAAGTCTCGTTCATGCATCGCTCGCTTTTCTGGCGCGCAAAACCGGCGCCGGGGGACAAACCGGCATTGAAATTTGCGCCCAGTTGCGCGACAGTGGCGGTCATGACAATTTTGAATTCGCCCGCTGCACCCGCCAACACCAACGGGGACAACAAAGCCCCCGGCGCCTGCACCATCGTCATTTTCGGCGCCAGCGGCGACCTGGCGGCCCGCAAATTGATCCCCGCGCTCTATCATTTGTTCAAGGAGGAGCAGATGCCGCCGTCGTTCCGGGTGGTCGGCTTCGCCCGCCGGGAAAAGACCGACGCGTCATGGCGGCAGGAGCTGCGCACCGCGCTAGACCAATTTTCGCGCACCAAGCCGGTGGACGAAAAGGTCTGGAGTGCTTTTGCAGGAAATATTTTCTATTGCCAGGGCGATTTAACCGAAGATGCCGCTTACAAGAAATTGGAGGCGCAACTGACCGAGTTTGGCAGCGGGCCATTGCGGGAAAACCTGCTGTTTTACCTGGCGATTTCGCCCAGCCAGTTTGGCGAGGTTATTGAGCAAGTGCATCGCGCTGGGCTGCTCAACCGGGAAGGCGCGGCCTGGCAGCGGATTGTGGTGGAAAAGCCGTTTGGCCGTGATCTGGCCTCGGCCCAGGCGCTGAATCGTGAATTGACCCGCTACGCAGATGAGTCGCAAGTCTTTCGCATTGACCATTATCTCGGGAAGGAAACCGTTCAGAACATTTTGATGTTCCGCTTTTCCAACTCCATCTTCGAACGCCTGTGGAACCGTGAGTCTGTGGACCAGGTGCAAATCACCGTCAGCGAAAAACTCGGGGTGGGCGAGCGCGGCGGTTATTACGAAGAAGCCGGCGCCTTGCGCGACATGGTGCAAAATCACATGCTACAGGTGCTTTCGCTCATCGCCATGGAGCCGCCGCTGTCCTTGGAAGCCGAGTCGGTGCGCGATGAAAAAGTGAAACTCCTGAAATCCATTCGCCCGCTGGCGCCGGGGGACGTGGCTAAACAAGTGGTGCGGGGACAATACTTCGCCGGCCTCGTGGCGGGCGAGCCGCGCCCGGGCTACCGGCAGGAACCCAAGGTCAAGACGGATTCCAACGTGGAAACTTATGTCGCCTTGAAGCTGCTCATCGACAACTGGCGCTGGAGCGGCGTGCCGTTTTATTTGCGTACGGGCAAGAATCTGCCGATGAGCGTGAGTGAGGTGCGGATTCAATTCCGGCCCACGCCGCATGTCTTATTTGCCGCGCAGTGTGGGAATCATCTGGATGCCAACGCGCTCACGCTCCGGCTCCAGCCCAACGAGGGGATTTCCCTGCGCTTCAATGGCAAGGTGCCCGGTATGAGTCTAGGCGTGCGGCCGGTGCGGATGCACTTCAGCTATGACGCCGAGTTTGGCGCCTATACGCCCGAAGCCTACGAGCGACTCCTCCTGGAAGCCATCCTGGGCGATGCCGCGCTGTTCATCCGCCGCGACGAGGTGGAAACCGCGTGGCAGATTGCGGATTCCATCCGCGCCGGCTGGCAAGACCAGCCGCTCACGAACCGCGAGTTTTACGCCGCCGGCACGTGGGGCCCGATTGCCGCTGATGACCTGCTGGCCCAACTTGGCCACACTTGGCACGAGCCGCAGGTCATCAAGTGATTAGAATTTGACAATCCAGCTTGGTGGGACAAATGTACCACCATGAAGACCGCAGGCGTTCGTGAATTGCGTGACGAGTTTGGCCGCATTTTCAAATGGCTGGCCCCAGGCCAGACCGTGGAAATCCTCAAGCGTGGCAAACCCGTGGCCGACTTGGTGCCCAAACCCAAGGCCAAGAGCTTTCTTGGCTGCATGCGAGGCACGGTCAAGATGTCACCTGACTTTGACGAACCTTTGAATCTGGAATGGGACGCCATTTCCCGGTGAAGGATCCGGCCGATGAACTGATTGTGGCTACAGCCCGCGTGCATGGGTTGACGTTGCTCACTTCGGACACCAAACTCAAAGGCTACCGCCATGCACGCTTCCGCTACTTCACACCCTTCATTCAGGGTACTAGGAAATGAAACCCGCCTTTGAGCTCCTTTCTTTTGCGAGTGCCGATGATCTCGCCGGCGCCGCAGCCGGCGCCTGGTTGGATGAAATTGAAACCGCAGCTCGCTTGGGTGAGCTCTATTGCGTCGCACTTTCCGGCGGACGCATCACCCAAAAATTCTTTGCCGCGACCGTGGCCCAAGCGCTCGTGCGGAAGGTTCCTTTTGATGACGTCCACTTTTTTTGGGCGGACGAACGCTGTGTACCGCCAGGCGATCCGGAGAGTAACTTCAAGCTGGCCCAAGAGCACCTGTTCGCGCCGCTGGAAATTGCCGCCGAGAAAATTCACCGGCTGCACGGCGAGGATCCACCGCGGATCGCAGTGGCACTGGCCGAGGCGGAGTTGCGCCGCATTGTCCCCAGAAAACACGGACGCCAGCCGGTTTTGGATCTAATTTTTCTGGGTATGGGCGAAGATGGACATGTCGCGTCGCTCTTCCCGAATGCGTCCATGCATACCATAGACACTCCAGGCCCGTTTTTGGTCGTGGAACATGCGCCTAAACCGCCGCCCACCAGAGTATCGCTGAGCTACCAGGCGATTGGTGCCGCGAAAGACATTTGGGTATTGATTTCCGGCTCCGGCAAAGCGGCTGCTTTGCGCGAATCTTTATTGCCCACCGGGCAGACCCCATTGGCACGCGTCGTGGCTACCCACCGGGTGAAGATTTTCTCGGACATTAACGACTTTTAATTTGAAAAAGTACGGTTCGTGCAGTAGAGTGAAAATGTAAAGGTCGCGCTGATTTCGGCGAACAGGTGTGAGTGAGGCGAAAGTGGCGCCGGACGTTTTTTGAAAAGAAGTTTGAACCTTTTTCAGAGCTGGTGAGTCTGAGAAAGTGGAGTGAATGATTTCGCTGTCCGTTTAGGGTTGGCATAGAGG
>Ga0364922_10083_pt1 | contig 53953 bp, 51 predicted proteins | sample ExccelJu500001D4_2_FD_206955 | JGI IMG/M metagenome (GOLD analysis project Ga0364922, IMG submission 206955) | Enriched cells from Trout Bog Lake Hypolimnion, Wisconsin, USA - BchlTB.June20.5000.01.D4 | ecosystem: Environmental > Aquatic > Freshwater > Lake > Hypolimnion/Profundal zone | place...
TCAGAGTCATGTGCGTTAATAGGATGGATTCACCACGAGCCAGATAGGCTTCGATCAATGGCTGAGCTGCACGCGTCTCACCCACTGATACTGCATGTATCCAAACCGCTTTTTGCGAAATGGGTTGCTTGTAGCCAAAGCCCAAGCGCTCAGGCAGATAACTTAAGTACTGAATCGAGTGGCGTGCACGCCAAGCAAGGCGCACAAAAGCCAAGGGCAGCAAGAGGTGCCAAAGTAATTGGTATGCAGCAAACCAGACTCGGGGACGCGCCCCGTATTCTGAATTCGGAGTCAAACTCACTTTTTGAGACGTTCGGTCAATTCGACCGCCTTACCTAAATAAGAAGAGGGTGTCATCTCCAGCAAACGCGCCTTGGCGTCTTCGGGAATCTTCAAGCCACGAATAAATGCTTGCAAGTCAGCTTGGTTAATGCCCTTGCCGCGCGTGAGTTCCTTCAACTGCTCATAAGGATTTTCGATGCCATAACGGCGCATGACGGTTTGTACTGGCTCAGCCAATACTTCCCAGCAATGATCTAAATCCGCAGCAATCGCCGCATGGTTTACTTCAAGCTTGCTCAAGCCACGCAATGCGCTGTCATAAGCCAATACGCTATGGCCAAATGCTGGGCCAAGATTACGCAATACGGTTGAGTCGGTCAGGTCGCGTTGCCAACGAGAAATAGGTAACTTCTCAGCTAAGTGACGTAGCAGTGCATTCGCCACGCCCAAGTTACCTTCAGAGTTTTCAAAGTCAATCGGATTGACTTTATGTGGCATGGTGGAAGAACCAATTTCACCGGCTTTGGTGCGTTGCTTAAAGTAACCAATGGAAATATAAGCCCAGAAGTCACGATCCATATCCAACAAGATCGTATTGGCGCGAGCGATCGCATCAAACAACTCCGCCATACCATCATGGGGCTCAATTTGAATGGTGTAAGGATTGAATGTCAGGCCTAAGCGCTTCTCGACTACATTCTTAGAAAAGGCTTCCCAATCAAAATCAGGATAGGCGGAGATGTGCGCGTTGTAGTTACCAACAGCGCCATTCATTTTTCCTAACAGCGGTGCAGCAGCAATTGCTGCAATAGCACGTTCTAATCGTTTGGCAATGTTAGCCAACTCTTTACCCAGGGTGCTTGGGGAGGCAGGCTGCCCGTGAGTACGCGAGAGCAAAGGTACTTTAGCGTGCTCGATTGCCAGGTCGGTCAAGACGGTCAGAATCTTTTTCAATTGCGGCAACAACACTTCGTCACGTGCGCCACGCAACATCAAGCCATGTGAAGTGTTATTGATGTCTTCAGAGGTGCAAGCAAAATGAATAAACTCGCTCGCCTTCAGTAGATCCGGGCGGCCTGAGATTTTCTCTTTTAAGAAATATTCAACTGCTTTAACGTCATGATTAGTAACCGCTTCAATATCTTTAATGCGCTGGGCATCAGCATCCGAAAAGTTTTCAGGAAGCGATAAAAGAAAGGCTTCATCCGCAGCGCTAATTTTTGGTACCTCTGCTAAGTCTGCTGCGGCTAGAGCTAATAGCCAATGAATCTCTACAAAGACCCGCTGGCGCATAAATGCGGCTTCAGATAACCAAGGTCTCAGTGCATCGAGTTTGCCGGCATAGCGCCCATCCAAAGGGGAAAGCGCATGAAGAGTAGAAGGAGGCTGACTCACGGATATTGCCTTTACATTGAAGATATCTATAAAACCTGATTTTAATGCGTTCCGGGCTCAAACCCACCCCATCAGAATAGCTATACTTATGCCTATGAAACTAATCGGATCCCTTACAAGCCCCTATGTACGTAAAGTACGCATCGTTTTCTCTGAAAAAAAGGTAGATGTCGCCCTTGAAGTTGAGAACGTCTGGGCTGCAGACACCAAAATTAACGCCTCAAACCCGCTTGGGAAGGTGCCTTGCCTACTTTTAGATGATGGCGAAGCTATTTATGACTCCCGGGTGATCGCCGAATATGCTGATACTTTGAGCCCTGTGGGCAAACTGATTCCGGCTGGTAGCCGCGAACGGGCCACGGTCAAGACTTGGGAAGCCCTGGCTGACGGTATCGTTGATGCATCTATTCTGGCGCGCCTAGAGGCGAGCTGGCGCCCTGCAGAGCTACAAAGCCAGGCTTGGATTGATCGCCAAATGGGCAAAATCGATGTCTCTTTACGTCAAATGTCAGAGCTACTTGGTGAAAATCCTTGGTGTCACAGCAATCAAATGACTTTGGCAGATATTGCAGTGGGATGCGCTTTGGGGTATTTGGCCTTCCGCTTCCCCAACTTGCAGTGGGCTAGCCAATACCCAAATCTCAACAACCTTTACCAAAAACTAGAGCAACGCGCTTCGTTTATTGAGACGGCACCGCCAGCCGCTTAATTAACTAGAAATTATTCCGCCACCTAAACAAATATCTCCGTCATACAAGACGGCAGATTGTCCTGGTGTTACTGCCCACTGAGCTTCTGGGAAAGTCAACTCAAAACTCAGTGGACCTTCAGAACCAGCATCGATTTCACAAGCGGAATCTGTTTGACGATAGCGCGTCTTGGCTGAATATTTACCGGGGACTGGCGCAACACCGTCGACCCAACTGGCATCCATTGCAGAGAGATGATTTGCTAAAAGCCAATGGTGCTCATGGCCTTGCGCCACATATAAGGTGTTGCTTGCTATATCCTTGCGAGCCACATACCATGCGTCTCCGTTGCCGTCTTGGCTGCCGCCCAAACCAATGCCTTTGCGCTGCCCAAGGGTAAAGAAAGCCAGTCCCATATGCTCACCAACGGTCTTGCCCTCAGGGGTTTTAATGGGTCCTGGGGTACGCGGTAAGTAGCGGTTCAGAAACTCTCTGAATGGGCGCTCGCCGATGAAACAAATTCCGGTGGAGTCTTTTTTACGCGCATTGTGTAAACCAATTTCTTCAGCAATTTTGCGAACCTCCGTCTTTGGTATTTCGCCCAAAGGGAAAAGAACCTTTGCTAATTGATCCTGAGTTAAGCGATGCAAGAAATAACTTTGGTCCTTGCTGGCATCGACTGCTTTTAAAAGCTGCACTCTGCCACCTTCATGACGAACCCGCGCATAGTGACCCGTTGCAATCGCATCAGCACCTAAACTCATGGCGTAATCTAAAAAGGCTTTGAATTTAATTTCAGCATTACAGAGGACGTCTGGATTTGGAGTTCTACCCGCGGCATACTCCCGCAAGAAATCTGCGAATACGCGCTCTCGGTACTCCGCGGCAAAATTGACAGCTTCCACGTCAATTCCAATCATGTCTGCCACTGAAACGACATCCAACCAATCTTGACGGGCCGAGCAATATTCGTCGTTATCGTCGTCTTCCCAGTTCTTCATAAACAGGCCAATCACTTCATAGCCCTGCTGCTTCAACATCCAAGCTGCAACCGACGAATCTACCCCCCCAGACATCCCAACAACGACTTTGGTAGGTTTTGAAGCAGAAAGCGGCATAGATTTGAGGTAGATCATTAAATAATGCGAGAATTCAATATAAGCTGACAAGTCATATTGTAGAAGTCTTAGGCCGATTCCACCGAGAAAAGGCTGAAACTACTTAAATGGCAGTAAGGGGAAGTAAATAGGCGCAACTTTGCCTATTTCACTAAAATAGATTTTTTGTAAATTTCGCTTTTGGAGACATGCCATGCGCATAGGAGTGCCGCTGGAAACAAGGCCCGGGGAAACTCGAGTAGCCGCTACACCTGAAACAGTTAAAAAACTGATTGGGCAAGGTCATCAAGTCGTCATCCAGAAGGATGCCGGCGTACAGGCTAGCCAACCGGATTCTGCCTATGAAGCTGTAGGCGCGACTATTGGCAGCGCTGCAGATGCATTTGGCGCAGAAGTTGTGCTGAAAGTGCGCGCACCAGAAGCTGACGAACTCAAACAGATTAAATCCGGCAGTGTGCTCCTTGGCATGCTCGACCCATTTGATAACGACAATATCGCCGCAATGGCAGCCCAAGGGGTTACCGCCTTCTCTTTAGAAGCTGCACCTAGAACGACCCGCGCTCAAAGCATGGACGTTCTCTCCTCCCAGGCCAATATTGCTGGTTACAAGGCTGTAATGGTTGCGTCTAATGAGTACCAACGCTTTATGCCGATGCTCATGACTGCTGCTGGTACTGTTAAAGCTGCCCGCGTGCTCATTCTGGGTGTTGGTGTTGCTGGATTACAAGCGATTGCAACAGCTAAACGTCTGGGTGCTGTGATTGAAGCTTCCGATGTCCGTCCCGCTGTAAAAGAACAAATCGAATCACTGGGGGGTAAGTTTGTAGATGTCCCATTTGAATCTGATGAAGAACGCGAAATCGCTCAAGGCGTTGGTGGCTATGCCCGTCCCATGCCTGAGGCTTGGATGAAGCGTCAGGCAGCTTTAGTCTCTGAACGTGCTCAACAAGCTGACATCGTGATCACCACTGCTTTGATTCCGGGACGTAAACCGCCGGTGCTCTTACATAGTGATACCGTTGCCAATATGAAGCCAGGTTCTATCGTGATTGACTTGGCTGCTGGTCGTGGCGATAACGGTTCTGGCAACTGCCCGCTGACTCAAGCTGACAAAATTGTTGAGGTAAATGGTGTGAAGATTATTGGTTACACCAATCTTGCCAGCATGGTCGCTGCTGATGCCTCTGCACTCTATGCCCGCAACTTGCTCGACTTTATGAAGCTGATCGTTGATGCAGATGCAAAGCTAGTCATTCCAGCTGATGACGACATCGTTACTGCTTGCTTAATGTGTCGTGATGGCCAAGCCGTCCGTAAAAACTAACAAAATCTAATACGAAGGAATCATCATGGATCTCGCTGCTTTTCAAAGCATCCTCACAGTCCAAAACATTACCGTGTTTGTATTGGCCATTTTTGTTGGCTATCACGTTGTTTGGAACGTTACTCCCGCACTCCATACGCCATTGATGGCGGTTACGAATGCGATTTCTGGAATCATTATTGTTGGCGCCCTCTTGCAGACCGAAGTCATTGGTGGCGATGAAATCACCCTCACCAGCGTCATCGGTGCAGTGGCTGTATTTCTAGCTTCCATCAATATTTTTGGTGGCTTCATGGTTACCCGTCGCATGCTTGAGATGTTCAAGAAAAAAGCCCCAAAGGCTGATGCGGCCGCAACTAAATAACACCAGAAAAAGACTAATACAGAGACCAAACTCATGTTAAACATAACCGCTATTTCTTATCTTATTTCCTCAGTGTTGTTCATCCTCGCTTTGCGTGGACTATCTTCACCAACCACCTCACGCCAAGGCAATACCTTCGGCATGATTGGTATGTTGCTAGCAGTAATCACTACCTTCTTAATTCCCGATTTCAAGCCAGTCATCTCATTAATTGCTACTGCAATTGTTGGTGGCGCGATTATTGGAACCATTGCTGCTAAGCGCGTGCAAATGACCAAGATGCCTGAGCTTGTAGCTCTCATGCACTCCTTTGTTGGTTTGTCAGCGGTATTAATCGCTATTGCTGCAGTATTTAATCCGGCCCATGACCACACCGGCGCCCAGAAGATTGAACTCTTCATTGGCGCATTCATCGGCGCAATTACCTTCACTGCTTCTGTCATTGCTTTCGGCAAGTTGTCAGGTAAGGTTAGCGGTAAGCCAGTGACTTTTTCAGGCCAGCATTTACTCAATCTGATTTTGGCTATTGCCATGGTTGCTGGTGGCGTCGCTTACTTCATGACAGGTAGTCACGCCGCTTTCTTGGCGATGTGTGCAGTAGCTTTGGTTTTGGGTATCACTTTGATCATCCCCATCGGCGGCGCAGATATGCCCGTGGTTGTTTCCATGCTCAACAGCTACTCCGGTTGGGCGGCGGCTGGTATTGGTTTCACACTAAGCAACCCCGTATTGATTATTGCTGGTGCTTGCGTAGGTTCCTCAGGTGCGATTCTGTCTTACATCATGTGTAAGGCAATGAACCGTTCCATCATTGCGGTATTGCTCGGTGGCTTCGGCGCTGAGGCTTCTGCAGGTGGCGGCGATGATGGCGGTCCAAAGAACTACAAAACTGGTTCACCAGAAGATGCTGCTTTTCTTATGGAAAATGCTGACACTGTGATCATCGTTCCTGGTTATGGTCTTGCTGTTGCGCGTGCTCAGCATGCCCTTAAAGAATTAACTGAAAAGTTAACTCACCATGGCGTTACTGTGAAGTACGCCATTCATCCGGTAGCAGGTCGTATGCCTGGCCATATGAACGTACTCTTAGCTGAAGCTGAAGTGCCATACGATCAAGTATTCGAAATGGAAGATATCAATGGTGAATTCGGCCAAGCTGACGTGGTATTGGTTCTCGGCGCAAACGACGTTGTCAATCCTGCGGCTCGTACTCCTGGTAGTCCAATCTTCGGTATGCCAATCTTGGAAGCCTTCAAAGCTAAAACGATCATCGTTAACAAACGTTCGATGGCTGCTGGTTATGCTGGCTTAGATAATGAACTCTTCTACATGGATAAAACCATGATGGTCTTCGGTGATGCGAAGAAGGTCGTGGAAGATATGGTGAAATCCGTATCTTAAAACCAAGCCCTAACCGCCTGGTTTATCAACCGCCTACGGGCGGTTTTTTATTGCGCTAATATAAGGTCAAGCATCACCAGAATGCTATCAAACAACTTAAATCGAGACGTCATGAATATCAAATCATTGTTACTTTCCACTCTCCTGCTGGGCACGACAGGTTTGCTTTGCGTTGCACCTGTAAATGCACAAAACCCCTACCCTAGCCGCACCATCCAAACCATCATGCCCCTGCAAGCTGGCAGTGGCGTCGATTTGTTGATGCGACCTATTGCGCAGAAGATGGGCGAGAATTTAGGTCAAGCGATCACCATTGAAAATCTTCCTGGTGGTGCGGGGCTCATAGGTGCAGGCAAGGTTGCTCAGAGTGCGCCCGATGGTTATGTTTTAGGCGCCTTTAACGACAGCATCCTGACAATGCTGCCTAATCTCTATAAAAAGGTAGATTACGACCCCGTCCAAAGCTTTACGCCGATCTCTGAAGTGGCAGCTATTACCTTTGTGATGGTTGCCAATCCATCCTTCCCTGGAAACACTGCCGCTGATCTAGTGCGCATTGCCAAAGAACATCCTGGCAAGATTGATTACGCATCTGGTGGCAATGGCTCACCCCAACACATCGGTATGGAAATCTTTCGCCAATACACTGGTGCACCTATCGTTCACATCCCTTATCGTGGTGCCGCAGCTGCCGTGACCGATGTCATGGCAGGACAAGTTCCCGTCATGATTAGCGCCCTCTCAGTAGTGCTTCCCCACATCCGCGCCGGCAAGTTAAAGGTACTCGGCATTACGAGTAAAACTAGGTCACCTTTGCTGCCAAACTCACCAACAGTTAGTGAGAGCGTTAAAGGTTATGAGTTCTCGACCTGGGGTGCGCTGGTTGCACCAAAAGGTACCTCACCAGCAGTGGTGAGCAAGCTTAATGAATCTTTAGCTACGGCACTAAAGGACCCCAAGCTACGTGAGCAACTTATTCAGCAAGGCTTTGAATTTGTGCCACTAGGTCCAGACAACTTAAAAGAGATGATTGCTCAAGGCTTGGTGAAGATGAAGAAGGTAATTAAAGATGGTGGCATTCAGCCAGACTAACTTACGCTTCCAGAAAACAAAAAGGCTAGCAATTGCTAGCCTTTTTATCTTTGCGAGCTATGTTATGCAGCTAAGGTTTTCATATACTTGGAACGCATAGGGCGTAATACAAAGAAGGCAAGTAATGCAGCGCTTGCATCCAAGGTAATCATGATGGCAAACACCGGCATCCAGCTATCTGTCACGCCATGGATGTAGGCAGCGATCGGGCCGCCAATGATTGAGCCTACGCCTTGAGCCATGTACAAGAAGCCATAGTTGGTTGTTGCATGCTTTTGACCAAATGTATCTGTCAAGGTTGATGGGAATAAAGAGAAAATCTCACCCCAACCAAAGAACACAATACCTGACAAGATCACAAACATGACTGGGTCAGAACGGGTCATAACCCAAGCAAACATCGCAATTGCCTCAAGACCAAACGCAATCGTCATCGTGTACTCGCGACCAATTTTGTCTGATACCCAACCAAATAATGGCCGAGTTAAGCCATTCGTAACGCGATCAATGGTTAATGCCAACGGTAGTGCAGCCATACCGAACACCATGGCCCCTGTGATACCAAAGTCTTTAGCAAAAGCGCCCATCTGTGAGATCACCATCAAACCAGATGTGGACATCATGGACATCATCAAGAACATCAACCAGAAAACCGGTGTCTTGAGCATTGTTTTTGGAGCGATACCAGATGCTGCAGCTTCAACCTGGCTAGCAGTCTGAACACGATCCGCATGAGGTACGCGAATACCTTGCGCAGCCAATAAACCAACCGCACCAATGATGTAACCAAAGAATGTCAAAGTACCCTGCAAGCCAGACTCTGCCAAACTAGCAGCAATTGGGAAGGTAGTCAGCAAGGCGCCAATACCGTAACCAGCGGCAACCATACCGACTGCAAAGCCCCGATTATTCGGGAACCAACGCACCATCAAACCAACAACGCCGATGTAGACAATACCGGTACCCAAGCCACCCAATACGCCATAGGTGATATAGAGGTTAGAAACAGTAGTGAGGTTAGCGGAGAGTACCCAACTCAATCCTGTCAATGCTGTGCCAATAGACAACAAGAGACGTGGGCCAAATTTTTCCACCAAGAAACCTTGGAATGGTGAGAAGAAAGTTTGTAACACAATCAAAATTGAGAAGGTCACTTGTAACTCAGTCAGCGTGACCCCAAGTTGACCCATGATGGGTTTGGTGAACAAAGCCCAAACATATTGCGGACTGGAAATCGACATCATGCAAATGACGCCGAGGGCTAATTGCACCCACTTTGACTTCAAGGGGTTGCTGCTCGCTGGCGCCCCACTCATTGTTGCTGAACTCATGTAAGTCTCCTTATTTTTATGACTGCAAATACCAAATAAAATCTTGATGGTTCATTGTCGCTTCAGAATATCGGGTAAATACTCATAAGATCCCCTCTTTGGTGCAGAGCGCCTTCACATAACGCACCATTTTGGAATAAAAAAACGCCCGGTCTTTTGAACCAGGCATCTTAATTTCTACAGCTTGATAGCTGATGAAATATCCGGCTATTACATCATGCCGCCCATTCCACCCATGCCACCCATACCGCCCATATCAGGCATACCACCACCAGACTCATCCTTAGGTGCTTCGCAGATAGCGCAATCAGTGGTCAACAACAAAGCTGCAACAGAAGCTGCATTCACTAACGCAGTTTTTGTAACCTTAGTTGGATCGATCACACCTTGAGCTACAAGGTCGCCGTATTCGCCAGTTGCAGCGTTGTAACCGTTATTGCCCTTGCTAGCCAATACCGCATTAACAACTACGCTTGCTTCATCACCAGCATTAGAAACGATGATGCGAAGTGGCTCTTCCATAGCGCGCAATACGATGCTGATACCAGCGTCTTGATCAGCGTTGTCGCCTTTCAAGCCCTTGATACCTTGCATAGCACGAATCAATGCTACGCCGCCGCCAGGAACAATACCCTCTTCAACTGCAGCGCGAGTTGCGTGCAATGCGTCATCAACGCGGGCTTTCTTTTCTTTCATTTCAACTTCAGTAGCAGCGCCAACACGAATCACTGCAACACCGCCTGCCAACTTGGCAACGCGCTCTTGCAATTTTTCTTTGTCGTAGTCGCTAGTCGCCTCTTCGATCTGAACGCGAACGTTCTTCACGCGAGCTTCGATCGCTTTAGCATCGCCAGCACCATCAATGATGATGGTGTTTTCTTTGCCGATTTCGATACGCTTAGCTTGACCCAAGTGCTCAAGAGTTGTTTTCTCGAGTGTGAGGCCAATTTCTTCAGCAATCACTGTGCCGCCAGTCAAAATCGCGATGTCTTCTAACATTGCTTTACGACGATCGCCAAAGCCTGGAGCCTTAACAGCACAAGTCTTGATGATGCCGCGGATGTTATTCACAACCAAAGTTGCTAAGGCTTCGCCTTCAACATCTTCAGCAATGATCAATAAAGGACGGCCAGATTTTGCTACTTGCTCGAGTACTGGGAGCAAATCACGGATGTTGCTAACTTTCTTGTCGAACAAGAGAACGTATGGGCTTTCCAATACGGCAACTTGTTTTTCAGGTTGGTTAATGAAGTAAGGTGAGAGGTAACCGCGATCAAACTGCATGCCTTCAACTACTTCAAGCTCGTCTTCTAATGACTTGCCATCTTCAACAGTAATAACGCCTTCTTTACCTACTTTTTCCATTGCTTCAGCAATACGCTGACCAATGCTGTAGTCGCTGTTAGCTGAAATAGAGCCAACTTGAGCGATTTCTTTAGTAGTTGTGCAAGGCTTGCTGATTTTCTTGAGCTCTTCGAGCGCAGCTGCAACAGCTTTGTCGATGCCGCGCTTCAGATCCATTGGGTTATGGCCTGAAACTACATATTTCATGCCTTCACGTACGATGGATTGAGCCAAAACAGTAGCGGTAGTTGTACCGTCACCAGCGATGTCAGCAGTTTTGGAAGCAACTTCCTTCACCATCTGAGCACCCATGTTTTGGAGTCTGTCTTTGAGTTCGATTTCTTTGGCTACGGATACACCATCTTTAGTGATGGTTGGACCGCCAAATGAACGCTCCATGACAACGTTACGACCCTTTGGTCCTAAAGTTGTTTTCACTGCGTTCGCGAGAATATTTACGCCTTCTACCATCTTGGTACGGGCGCTATCTCCAAATACAACGTCTTTTGCTGCCATGATTGAATTCCTTTCTTAGATACCGAATTACTTCTGTACTACAGCCATGATGTCGTCTTCACGCATCACGAGTAGCTCGTCAGCGCCGATTTTGACTGTCTGACCTGCATATTTGCCAAACAACACACGATCGCCAACTTTGACGTCTGGTGCATTCAACTTACCGCTGTCATCTCGTTTGCCCGGGCCAACTGCCAAAACTTCACCTTGGTCAGGTTTTTCAGCGGCAGCATCAGGAATAATGATTCCAGAGGCAGTTTTTGATTCTTGATCTAAACGTTTAATGATTACGCGATCATGTAAAGGACGCAGATTCATTCCTTCTCCTATGTTAGTAAGTGTTAACTAATTAAAATACCCATATAAATCAGTGCTTTATAATCTCTTCACACGGAAGCTAAAAAGAATTACTAGTTAGTGAGCCGCTTTAGCACTCGCGTGTAGGGAGTGCTGATTATATAGGTCTGATTCCCAAAATTTCAAGGGTAGCAACCCACAAATGTCGTCTGCACTCTAAGTTCAGATCTTTGCCAAGTAAGTCTGGACTCTACCGCTGAGTACTATATGGCTTGGCGACCGATTTAAAAATCTATCCCAATAAGACCTGTGTTTTTAGGCCCTTTGGAACGCCATAAATAATTCTTGAGATAAATTTGGTCTGAGTTGACTACTTTCAATACAAGACTATCTCTAGCCCATTGATTTCATTGGAATACCTAATCCAGGAATACCTTGCCACTAATTGCTGAGAATACCCTCAGACCTATATTCATAAAGGGTTTAATGGCAACTAAAGAAGAAAAACCTAAATTAGGTCGATATTTGATATTTTTTGGCCTGATTTGCTTAAATAATTGGCCATAGATATAGCGCATCGAATCTGCCTACCTTCAGCAAACCTTCGTGAGAAATTCTGACTCAGTCGGCAGCGCCTATTAATAAAATCAGAATTGACCGCTATATGTTCTAGTGAAGTCATTCAGAACGGGGAGTTTCAGATCTACTCACCGTCATCATTCGGCCAATAAGAGGCGCCCACAACTCACCACCATAAAAAATTAGAGCGCTTACCTTTGGCTTATTGATATAAAACAAGTGCCTCTGCAATATTTATAAAAAATAGAGGCAATTTCCATAAAAATATAGACATAAGACTTATTAGTAGAGTACAAGTAGTAATGAAAAAAAATAGTGGTATTTTTTGGCTAATATTTGTTTTGCTGGTTGGATGTGCTAAATCCTCATACGCTGAAAACTTAATATTTGCAGGTTTTACATTTTCAGGTGAGGCCGCTGGGATTCCAGCAAGGTACCCATTCCTAAGCGAGCTTTATAAGCAAAAGACTCCAAAAGGTATGAGTAGTTTGAGCTCTCAAGTTATGGCTAGATTGGGGCAGGTCAATAATTCCAATTTAACAATTGCCCCGCCAGATGCAATGATCAATTTAAAAAATATGGATGGAGGGCTTGTGACTGTTTTGCTTGTCACAGGCGAGACAGTGTTAAATGAGAATTATGGAAGTTATTACAAAACTTTTATTAATCTCAGTGCTGATGCGCTTATTTTTGATTATAAAAATAAAACTATTGTAAGAAGTTACCCTTTGAATCTGGTGCTTTTTGATGCAAGTCCTGGAAGCCAGTCACCATCGAAGCAAAAGATTCAAGAGCTCATATTAGACATGATTACTCGTCAGGATGACAAGGGGCTTATTTCCCAATACTTAAGCAGGCTATCAAAGGCAACGTTGCCCAAGGATGGGGTTAAATCTATTCAGGTTGCTAAAGTTGATGTAAATCCTGATGCATATGGAATGTTTCCTGCTCAGCTTAGGGGAAATCAAAACGCGGTCAAGGATATATTGTCTGATGGGTTTTCATCTGCATTATCGGCTAAAACCGGGGTTGCAATACTCCCTTCAAAAATAGGGCAAGCGTTGGGGATGATGACACTTAAGCTCGAAAATTCAGATGGCCAAATTAAGATAAAGATTGGTGATGGAGATTATTTAGTTAACCTCAAATTAAATAAGTACGCAAAAATTAAAAAAGATGAGACTGCTGTTGAAGTTTCGAATATCTATGCTACTTCGATCAATATTGATATATATGAGCAATTAAGTGATCAACACTTTTTGCAGTCAGATTTTAAAAATGGTGAGCTCTCAATAACCCCCATTAATAAACAGGCTGGCGATGATTTCCCTGGTTACATGGATTCATTGAATGGAATATTTAAGAAGTTTGCCGATGCAATTAAAACTGACGACTTAGGATGGGCCAAGGCTGCTGCTTCAAGCTCCAACATCAGTTCTGAAATTTCAAAAACTCGCAAAATGATAGAAAGCAATATGTAAGATGAAGAAAATATTAACGATTGTATTTGCTGCCCTGCTTTTTATTAGCGGGGCAAGTTTTGCTCAAACCGTCACCGTTAAAGGTCTTGGTACTGTCAAGTACTCAGGTTTTTTAGGCACCGGAGATAAAGATAAGGCCTATCAAAAGGCTCAAGAGTCAGCTATGGAGAATTATTTCTCGGAGCGTGGGCAAGCTGATTACGAAGCTTTCGATGCTAATCGAGAAAAGATTATGGGTGATATTGATAGCTTCACGACAGGCACAGTAGTCTTGAATGAGCAGGATCAATCAAGCATGAATAAGTATTCGGTGTCTGTAAAGGTGACTGTTAATGAGACCAAGCTTAATGTTCTGATGCGTAAGTCAAGTACGGTTGCAAAAGCGTCTGCAGGGTCTAAATCCAAGATTGTATTTATCTTTGTTGGGCGTGAAGCTGCAAGTATTCGATCCTTTGATGCTCGGGTCGTTAAAAGGGCTGAGGTTAATGCAACGGGCACTAAGAGTACTAGCGGTACAGAAGGAGAGGCCATTACTGACACAAAAATTAGCACAAATTCATCAAGAACAGATAATGCAAGTTCTTCAATCAAGGTAGAGACTGGCGGAAGCACTACGCGTAAAGCTGATGACACTGCATATCGTGCTTTCCCACTTTCTGACCAACGATCGAATATCACCAGTGTATTTTCACAGGCTGGTTACAAGGTAATTGATTCAGATATGGCTTTGAGTGACAAAGATCTTAAAGCGATTACGAAAGATTTCTCAACTGGAAGTGACCTTAGTCAATCTACGATCAAAGGTATTTATCAATCCCTTAGGGCTGGTGGCGTTCCTGTTTTTGTATTAGCTACATTAACCTTGGGCTCCCCAACAATAGATCCAAGCTCTGGGATGGCTCGGGAGGGCGTAAGAATTGCCGCAAGAGCACTTGATGTTAATGACGGCTCTGAAATTGCTTCTGTTCCGTCAGTCAATCAATTCGGCTTGGGTCAGACCAATGATGAGGCTCGTGATAAGGCTCTGAAAGATGGAGCAATGGCAGCGGCAAAAGAAGTCGTAAGTCGATTAAATGCACTAGGTGCGAAATAATAATTTAAACGGGAGTTAAAAATGAAAAAGATTTTATTTGTAGTGTTTGGATTGCTCTTAAGCAATCTTTCACATGCGCAATTTGGAAGTTTATTAGGTGCGGCATCCTCCGCAATTGGAGGTGGGGGCGGCGCGTCCCTAGAGCAGATTACGTCTAACTATATTGCAGGCTCTAAGCAGATTGCCTCGGCACAGGATAAGTTGATGAAAGCGGCAAATATCAAGGTCACTTCTGATCTGAATTCTGCTCAAATCACAAACTTGACTGCTGGTGCAACTTCACAGCAGGTTGATGATGCAAATAGGATTATTACCGATCGATCAAAGGCTATTCAAGATGCGTATGCAAATCACGCTTTAAAGCTTGATGCAAATGGCCAAAAGGTCTTTATGAGTGGGTTTGGTGATTTCGCTCTTGGAGTTCTTGCATATGGAAAGTTGGCATTGAGTGTTAAGGGATTTAGCCCTAGCGTGAACGATATTTCAAAGGCTGGTATGGCCTTAGCAATTACCAAAAATATTCCTGACGACATGAGTAATCTCAAAAATACTTTTGGTTCAATCTACGATTACGCAAAATCTAACAACATTACTCCACCAAAAGATTCTGCTGAAGTTACAAAGATGTTAGATGGTTTTTAATTAAGCCTAAGGCCCAAGCCCTATTAATAAATTTTTTTGGAGTCCCGAATGAAGCGATATTTAGTAATTTCTTTTGTAGTGCTTGGGCTATTCGCGTGCGGGGATAAAAATGCTCCAAACCTTACATCCACCCCCGATGTTGGAAAAGTTGAGCAAGTAGAGGTATCTGCTAAAGGGGTAGGAGTTACCCCTGGAGCTGCTGTCAATGACGCTCTTAAGCTCGCTATTCAGCAGGTTAATGGAGCTGTTGTTGATGCCAGCTCTGCAAATTTAAATGTTATGGCGAAGGCTACTGCGACTTTAGATGTGGATTCTAGCCAGGGTCATGATTCAGCGAAGGCTACTGCAACAATGCAGGGCCAAGCTTTTGCTGAGCAAATAGTCACAGCTTCAAACGGTGTGGTTTCAAATTTCAAAGTGATTTCTAGTAGCGCTCCGGCTAAAGATGGCGGTATGTACACCGTTCAGATTAGCGCTAAGATTGCAAAATTTAAAGCCCCGGCTGATGCTGGAAAAATTAAGATTGTTGTATCGCCCCTAAGGTCTAATCGTCCTACTTTTAATATTGGTGGAAATGAGGTTCCTGCAGCACAGGTTCTGGATCCAGTTCGTCAATTGATAATTGATTCTCTGTCTCAGAGTGGTCGATACACCGTTTTGGATCGTGAATTTGATTCTGAAGTTCAAGGTGAATTAGGAATGATTGCATCTGGTCAAACAAACACTGCCGATTTAGCGAAACTTGGCCAAGCTTTGAGTGCCGACATTGTCTGGGTTGGGGTTGTTAATAACTTAGCTTATGAACGTAGCGCTCGTAAATTAATTTCTGCTGATCGAGAATTGGTTAGTTATGGTGGATCCTGGGCAATCTCGCAGCGCCTTATTAACCTAGCTACTCGCCAGGTTATGCTCTCCAATACTTTAACTGGAGAGTTTCCTCGTGTTGCTCCAACTACGATGGGTGCTAGTATCAACGAAGTAAATACACTGAAAGACATTCAAGCCAATATCGCAAGAAAAGCTACAAATGCGATCATGATGAAAACTTTCCCAATTTCCATTTTGGAAATTGATGGCACTACCGTTGCCCTGAGTCAGGGTGAGGGCTCTGTTAAAGAAGGTCAGCAATTTAAGATTTTCTCTATGGGCAAAGAAATGAAAGATCCTCAGACCGGCCAATCCTTAGGCAATATGGAAAGTGAATGTTGCGTGGTTACTATTAATCGCATTACGCCAAAAATGTCTTACGGCACACTTTCTGATGTCAAAATCAAGTTAGATGGAATTAAGCCTGGTGTATTGCAAGTTAGGGAAGAGGTGCTACTAAACGCATCTCCAGCAGTCCCACCGCCTCCTCCACAGGTGAGTTCACCACCCGCAGGAAATTTACCCCAAGCTCCAGCTAAATCTGCTGCGCCCAAAGCTGGTGGAAAGAAGGACGCTGATTGGTAAGAGAGAGGCTAGCTCACAATAACTAAAGCCACCTTCGGGTAGTTTTTTGTTGTCTGCCACTGTCTCTTGTGGGTCGAATTGCGTCTATTGTGCTTAGCTTACATAAATGGTCGCAAACTGGCAAAAAAGAGACCCTTGGATTTTAAATAGGCTGGTGATGATGTGCCTATAAAATGGCCACTTAAATACTTTGAGCTGCATTAGCATTTCGCTAATCCTACTGCCCTAGATATCGAAAAAGGCGCCGAAATGACTCAGTCATTTAAAAAAATTTCATTGGTATGTTTTTTAACTGCCGTTACTATCTACTCAACAACCTCAAGCGGACAGGATGTATCCACATCAATGGTACCCGCCTCTGGGGCGTACATTGGTCTAGGGTTTGGTGCGAGCTCTACTCAATTTAATGGTCAGAAAGTGCAAGCTACTGGCATATCGACAGTAAGCCCAGCAGGAACAACTGGTAGTGCGGGGGGTCCACCAGTATCTATAAATATGAGTGGAACTAACTCTATTGCACCCGCTATACAGGTGGGTTATTTCCAAAAATTCCAGGACTCCAGTTATTTGTGGGGGGCAAAATTTTCATATAGCTATATGGGTGGTTCAACCTCAACTACGGACCGCATTCTAATACCCCAATTTGGCACATATCCAAGTGGGGCTTCATTTACAGGAAATGCGGTTGCAACGTCCTATCAAAAAACCATCAAGAACCAAATTTCATTCATTCCTTACTTTGGCCAATCATTTGATAGAAGCACTATTTATTTTGGCGTTGGCCCAACGGTATCTCAGGTAAATACCAAAATAAATAACCTCATTGGCTTTGCCGACCTGAATGGGGTAAGAACTGACGTTTCTGGAACCCCTCAAAATTTCACAGATACTCAGTGGGTATATGGCGGTGCAGCCATGCTTGGCGGCACATATTTTTTAGATAAGTCATGGTTTTTAGACTTTAGCTATACCTACAGCATGACGCAAAATAAGACATCAAACTACTACTCAACATTTAATAACCCTGGTTCACCAAATAGCTACAGTGGATCGTTAATTGGAAGTAGTACAGGCACTGCATCAATCCAAACCCTAGGATTAACCATGAACAAGCTATTTTAAATTTTGAGTCTTTATAGACTCAATAATGGGCTGCCTAATGGCGGCCCATTTATTTAATCCGATAGTAAGGCTGGTGGCACTCATCAGCTAATAACAAATACCCTCAGTCATTTCCAAGGGGCATAATTCACACTTATCGAATAATTACTCCCTATCCACTTATCATTTGGATTATTCATTAAAACTTTTTTAGCCCGCTCTACATGGGCATCAATATTATTTTTATTTACGAGCCAGCAGGCCAAAGCGACTGATTACGCACCAATCCTGAGTGGGTCAAATTGGTATGTTCCCGTGCCGAATATGTTGGCATATGGAGCCAACTCATCAGAGGGATTCGCAAGGCCATTCCCCATTGGGGATCAAACCTTGTGGAATGGAGTTGTAGTTACTTCTCCCGTTGGAAGCTCCGTAACTACTTTTACAGGTTCTACAGCAGCATCATTGGCTCTTGGACCAATTACTACAAGCTCTACTAGCACCATGGCGGGAAGTGTTTCTTCAACGGGGGCTATAGCTATTGTGTTTACACCGGTGGGCGGTGGCACTTCAACGCTAGGGCTTGGGCAATTTGAGACCATTGGTGGCGTTAACGCTATGGAAATGCAAATGGTTACAGGAACGGGTTTAATCACCACGCACTGGGCCTATATGCTGCCCTATAACCCTAGCACCTTTACTCCGCTTCCTGCTACGACGATCCCAGTCAGTACCGCCAATCCCTATTATTCTTGGACGCCAGGAACTGTCTGGAAGATGGTGAGCACATCTTTATTTGGTGGCACTTCTCCGGGAAAATTTGTAATCAATAACTACAACGGTGGTTACTTTACCGGTACCGGTGTTGGCCCGGCCGGAAGTAATGTTGCCTTTACTGAGCTGGGTTCTATTACTCCACAAGGTAAGGTGTTATTTGCTACGATTAACAATGGAAGCGTTACCGTGAACTCTTCCTATGGAAGCATTGCAGGCGCAGATACCAGTGCCTCCATGACATTAGCGGGATACGATAGTGCTACGGCAATGCCAACGGGCTCTTATACCTATCTCACTCAAATTGCCCCATACCCCGGCGTAGTTTCTGCAGCAAATAACCCCGCTGCTATTGGAGCTGCCAATAGCCTATGGAATATGGCAACTACCTCATTAGGTCTTACTGGGGTGATGGCGCCAGTTTTAACAGCTCTTGATAATCTTGGTGCTAGCTCGCAGTCAAATGCGATTAGTCAAACAATGCCTTTACTTGCTGGTGCCGGCTCGCAAGCTACCGCTAGCTCACAAAGAGTGGTTAGTCAATTTGTATCGGCTCGGCAAAATCAATTATCTGGCAATGGAAGTGGCGAGGAGATACTAGGTAATCGAGAGTTCTGGGGGAGGGCTTATGGGTCCTGGGGAAATCAGCAAACATTTGGCAATGTTGCTGGGTACTCTAGTAACGGTGGTGGGCTCATTCTGGGTGCAGATTATGTTTTATCGCCTCGTACAAATTTAGGCCTTGTGATGGGGATTTCAAATAACTCCATCAGTTCTACTAACTCAGTTGCCCCAAGCAATTTGAATATCACTAGCTATCAAATTGGTGGCTATGGAGACCACGCTATAGAAAAAGGTCTCATTTGGAACTATCAGCTAAATGCCGCTCTTAATCAAAATACGGGCTCACGCAATATCAGCTTTTATGGGGCAAATGCAAACTCCAATTACAACAGCTATACAGGCCATGCCAGTACAGGCATACAGCAATATTTTGATACCAATGATCAAACTCGGCTTACTCCATTCCTTCGCGCTGATTACTTAACAGTTCAATCAAACTCCTATTCAGAAACTGGCGCAGGTGTATTAAATCTTAATGTGAACAATCAATCTTGGAGCGAGCTGTATACAACCGCAGGTCTTAAGCTCGATTATGAATTGATGCCCAAGATAAAGCTCTCCACAAGTGTCGCCACTGGATATAACGTTCTAAATCGACAAGTGCTTCTCACATCAAATTATTCCGGTGGTGGGGACGCTTTCACCACCTATGGCCTACAACTTTCACCATGGCTATATAGCGGTGGTGTGGGTATTGAGGGAATTCTACAAAAAGGGGTAGAGCTCAATATTAGATATGACGTTCAAGCAACTACATCTAGCTACCTCAATCAAATCGCCTCTGCAAAATTAAAGATTTATCTCTAATGAATAAAAAATACTGAGTGGCCCCTTTGGGTCGATATTTGCCTGCGGTAGATAACTAGCTCGAGTGACTGCTTTCGGGATTTCTCGAGCCCTTGCTGAGACTTTTAATTCAGCGCAAAGTGGTATTCCCTTTCACACAAGGAGAATGTCATGGAACAGCTTATTGCTACTCAGCATAAAGAACCCTGGAACAAAGGCAAACTAACAGGCCAGAAAGCGCCACTCAAATTAAAGGACATTTGGGCAATTCGAGTCCGCCTTCAACTAAACGGGAGTAAGCGAGATTTAGCTTTATTTAATTTGGCTATCGACAGCAAGTTACGCGCTTGTGATTTGATCAAACTAAAGGTTCGGGATATCGCTACCGGAGACCATGTTTCATCTAGAGCCAACATATTGCAGCAAAAGACGCATCGACCAGTCCAATTTGAAATTACTGAACTTACAAGGACTGCAGTAGAGCAATGGATTCAGGCGGATGATTTGCACTTGGAAAATTATTTATTTCCAAGTCGGATCAAAGAATCTCCACATTTATCGACCAGACAGTACGCTAGGATTGTCCATAGCTGGGTCAGCTCGATTGGATTGGAATCAGCTAACTATGGAACCCATACGATGCGTCGCACTAAAGTATCTTTAATCTATCGTAGAACCAAAAACCTTCGAGCAATTCAGTTGCTTCTGGGGCATACAAAGTTGGAAAGCACCGTGCGATATCTTGGTATTGAAGTAGATGATGCCTTAGAGATGGCAGAACAAACTGAGGTTTGAATTTAGGGCAGCTGCATTGATGCCATCCTTGCAGTCTGCTCCTCGCTCATAAGCAGACAATCGACTGGTTAAATCATCGCTGGCAAATATCGACCCTTAGGAGATATTCCTAAAAGGATGAAACCGTTTCTGGATTGGCATACATTTTAGTAGATGCTTGAAAAATACCATCTATATATGATGAAAATTCATAGTCGCAGAAATCATCACACGCATTTAGATCGCCCTCCAAATACAGTGCCCTAGCTCTACATGAACCTCCACATAAAAGCCTAATGGGGCATTCCGCACATTCTGCCCTAGCGTATATGCTTAAATTTCGTGCAGAAAGCAATGCTGGGCTACTGTTATAGATATCAACAATAGACTGTTCACGAATATTCCCAGCTTTAAACTCTTCCAGGTGCACCAAGTGACATGGGAAAACATCTCCATTATGAGAAATACTAATCTCAACGCCACCTATGGCACACCTAGTTGTTCCATTGTTTTTAAGCTTCATTAGTGAATCACCAATGTTTGCCATAGCCGATACATTCTCAGCGTCAGCTAAGGCTTTGTAATACTCGTCGCCAGAAATTGCTAGCTCAGCATTCAACTTAGCATTGCCAGCATTAAATAGCGGTTGAAATGTTAAACGACCACCATATATTTTCGCCATCTCTCCAATATTCGATATATTTTTCTTAGTTACAGTCATTGCCAAGAGGACTTCAGCGCCATGCTTATCAAGCAAGTCAATTGCAGAGGTAATCTTGTCGTAAGTATCTTGACCGCGATGAAAATCATTTAACTCAGCAAAACTGCCATCTATGGAAATTCTAATTTGATCAAAAGCTCCGGCAATATATTGAGCATTTTTAGAATTTATAGGTGTTGCATTCGTTAATAACTGCGTATGAAACCCTTTGCTACGGCAATACTCTGAGATTTTAGGTGTTGATTTATTTAATAAAGGCTCTCCACCAGTTAAGGCTATATGAATCCCTTTTGATATTCCATATAAGTCATCAATTAATGACTCGTATTCCAAATAGGATAATGACCTTCCTGAGGGAGATCGCTCCTCCGCATAGCAGTAATTACATTTCAAATTGCAATCAGGGTGAACATTCAGATGCACAGAGCGCAGTATCGGTTTGTATACGGCTTGGTATTTTTCCTCCTCATTGGAGGGATTAAAAAAACCATTAGAGATTTGCAAGCTTATGAAAATATTCGCTTCATTTACACTTAATCCTTGCTGACCTACGGACTCAAGAATTTGATCTACTGAGCGGATTCCGTCGCATAATGAAAGCACGTAAGCACCATTTGCATTCGTAACCAACCAATCGGGCTTTGAAGGGACCAGAAATAAGAATTTCCCACTTCTTTCTATCATGACTGAATCAGCCGGCAGTTTTAGGTTCATATATATTTTGAGTTGGAAAATAAAAACGCCGAACAGAAATTAAATCTTGCTCGGCGTTAATTACACTACAAAAATACTTTACGACTATTGACCTGCACAGTTATAGGACTGACCACACTTCCCACCACCACCGCTACAGTTATAGGACTGACCACATGCTGCAGTAGCTTTTGACACATCAACACTAACGCTTAAACCGGGTATAGAGGAATCAAAACCTGATGCCTTCTGAACTTTAACTTCAAGCCCATAAGCAGCTACAGCAACTGCAGCAATCAATCCATACTTTATTGCTCTACGAGTTGTTAAAGAATTCATATTCACTCCTTATGTTAGCTATTTACTACTGTTTCATCCTATTCCTCTAATTCATTTGCGTGTCGCTAGTTAATTGATCCATGTCAAATAAAGGCATAGAATTTATAAGTTTTGAATATTGATCTTTTTTATATACCAAAATCCAATGGATAAAACTCTTTGTAAATGACCTTTTTTGGCCGGTTTGAGCCACTCGGGTCGATTTGCTCAATTAGACGCTTCTCGACCCTAAGCAGCCGGTTACGAAAAAAAACTAACTAGCCCAAATCAACTTTGTCATGTCATTGTTGATGATGTTGTTTAAAACGACATATTTAGAGATTTATATGTTTGTTCAACTTCAGCTTTATACTTTTCTAATGCTACTCGAGCCGAGAAATGAGTTATTTTCACGACTCTAAATTGTTTAAAATTCCTTAAAAGAATCTTATATGTAGCGCCCCCAAGGGCAATCAGAATTGGATTAATAGATCCTAGATCAACTATTTCCCGCTGAAATCGTTTTATATTTTCAACCTCAATCTGAGGATTTTCTTTTAACTTTTTCAAAACATTTGCTGAATTAATTTCTGGATGATCTTTGATGATGTCAGTCAAATATCCTCCCCACAATGGAGTAGCTTTTAGTACATATCTAAGTTTGTATTCTTGAGCATGGCCATAACCACTGTGAAAATTAGCAAATGGCTCTCTATCCTTAAGGTCATCTCGAGAAATGTTTAACCCAACGAAGATTACTTCTGGATTTAACTCTTCTAAGATCTTATCTCGTTTAAATATTGTTAAATCCTCAATATTGCTTTTAGGCGTATCTCCCTTTTCAGCCCAAACCGCCCAACTTGCTAATTCGCCCCAGTTTTCTTCTATTAATTTGAACTTTTCACGAGTAATCATAAGTTCATTCTATAACTATTTAGATTCTAATTAGCCTAAACGTCACATAAATTAACCATTTATTGCTATAGTAATTAGATGCAAGTTCCTTCTAGATTGAAGCCTATAGAGTCCCCACGGCAAATTATTTTTGAAGATTTCAAGATTGATTTGCCTATCTCTGGTGGTTGGGGATATGACATTGAAAGTGCCTGCGTAATTGATAAGAATGATCCCACTGTCAACAAAGAGATGCCTTTTGATGGCATAAGTATCGAATACATATTTGTTGAAAAACGTATCTACGAAGAGATGATTATTTTTCGAGAGTCCCATGAGAAATATGGTGGGATTAGATGGAATCAAGAAACACAACAGCTTTTAATTGAAGGTGATAAGAAATACGACAAACTTATCTTTAATGTCGAGGGATTTTCAAAAGAGATTTGGAATGAGCTTACAAGCCGATTTGAAGCTATTAAAAAAAGTGGAAAAATGGAGTTGATCGCTGAATTAGATGCCTACAGAGAATCGAAAATCTTCAGATTTAAAAAAGAATACTTTTTTGATGTAACTAGTTTTTTTGGTCAGAATATAATAATTAATAAGAATAAGGCGATCAATCGCTCAACATTATATGATTCAGATCCGCACTTATTAACTGTCTTGAACTCGGCTACGATTCAATTATTTACTGGATATGCATGGCAATGCGAGGAGATAAATGACGAAACTGCTGTGGGTTTCAACTTTAGTGCCTTTGAGGACCCGCCCTCTAAGTCTGTAGCCATCATCACTGTTGCTGATGCTACAAGTGATTTGGAAGAGCCTGATATAAGCTTGGTAGAAGATAATGGCGTTAATCAAGTGGATTTAATTTTGAAAACCGCCATTCAAACCAACATGGATATTGTTGAGTGGACATCTTCAAAGATAAATAAAATTAGTGAGCTTAATGTATTAATTACAAAATACAAAGCTAGAGATGATGGCAAAATCTGGCAATACGTGGCCTTACGTCTAAGTAATGAAAAGAAAAAGTATGTAATTATTGGTATGTTCGATGTTGCAAAAAGTAACAGCTTAGCCCAATTAGTATTTAAGGCCATGCAATCTTTTAGTTTCGATACTCAGAATAATCTCAATGGCCTCGATATATCAATTTAGTGCTTTTTAATGATATGGTTTCGTAGTGCTAAAGAGAAGCAGCCAGCCGATTGAACATCTATAAATACGGCCAAAATAATTTCCATAACCCCAGCAATCGCACCAAGCTAAAAGCAATGATTTAAGCTAAAGCCTCTTTAAGATGACATTTCATTTAGTCATCAACCAATGCTCATTTGGGGCTAGACGTTTAAAGTCAATGAACTCATATCCATAGTAGCCTTCGATTTCTGATCCCAACTGATTGAGCATTGCATTCGTAATCTTGACTTCCTCTTTAGATTTGGCATCAATTAGAAAATCATCAGCGAATAGCAATGTTGGAGTGCTGGATACATCATCTTTTCCATATTTCACTTCTACCGATGGGGATTGAACACTCCTATTGGCAACAATGGTAAACAGCAAGTTAAAAGTACTTCTATCTTCATGAACTTTAAATGTGCGAGTAAATAGCCAATCAAAGTCTTCTAAGATTGCAAACTCTATTGAGCAACCCCACTCAATTGCCCTAGCTTCAATATCTTCATGACGAGGGTTACCTAGGAGGGCATGCCCAAAGTACATTGCTATTTGATTAGTCATACTTAAGGCAATCTTAATTCGATTTATCTTTATCGCTAATTATGTCAAGGTGACTAATTATTTCAGTAAAGTTTTGGGATATTTCTTCACTCATTACTTTCGTTTCTATCAAAGTTTCTGAAGCTTCATCTCTGATTTCCTTCAGACTCTCTGATATTTTTTTTAAACCAAATACTATTTTTTTGGCCTCATCTAGAATAAGAGATAGAAATAAAAGAGAAAGTAGCTCGAACCAATGAGCCAATAAAAAGGCAATAATCACTGGAACTAGACCAGCAATTAATAGCATAAATCCCGAGCTCGAAGTATCCACAATACCCGCCCTACTTTGATGACATTGAGAAGTAAGCCCGGTACAACCAGAATTATAATTTTTTGGGCTTTTCTACACCCATGATAGCTAATTAATTACCGAACTAGACAGCATATTTACGATCAAACTCCACACCATTAATAGTAGCAATTTACCTCGTTCTACCCCATCTAAAATAGGTCGATAGTGAAATGTATTGTGCGGCCGTCTGCTTGTGGCCGATTTGGGACGGATAAACCCCTAAAAACACCCCATCTTGAATGACTGATGTAGGGCAAGCAAGGGACTGAAGCTTACCCTGGCCGGGATAGGTCAAAATACGCGTATTACCTCAATACCCTGAATTTTCTTAAGCGCATCTAAAAAACATTCTTGACCAAAATTCCCCAACTGCCCCTCAAAATAGTCTTTTAGTGAATCGGTATGCATCTTAAGGAGTCTCTCAGAGCGGCCTGATATTGTTGTTTTAATAAAAAAGTAAAAGAGCAAAGTTAGATATACCCAAGTAATTTTTGGTAAATTTGCCGCTTGCAGCCTCATCAACTCACTTGGATTGACTGGATGCTGAACATCTATCTCAGGATTTCTGCCATAGCGCCAACTCTCTATTTTTGGATATGGATATCTCTCAACTCCATTCTGACTAAATACATCGTCAATACGTTGCAGGATTTCCTTCTCGCTGATTGTCTTAAGCGCAAATAATTTCCAAAGTTTGGAGTTAAAAACAATGGCTGTGCCCAGAAAATCAGGATGTTGATCCACAACTTCAACAATTTCAGGAAGATTTCTTTTTAGTCCGCTTCCTTTGCCCCGTGGATACATGCCCACTTTTTCTATTCGCTCGAAGATTTTTGCTGGTGTATTTTTCAAGTAATCGTCAGCATATCTCCATACAAACATTTCATCTAATTTTGGATTTGTTATATCCGTCAGATCCTTTACCCCTTTACACCAAAGCATATTCCGAGCTTTGGCTAGAGGCTCAACTTCCTGGCCACCCCGAGATTTCTTTGTTTTTGCCTTGGCAATTTCAGGAACTTGAATGTCTTTCATATTCCTATAGATTTTATTTAAACCCAATAAGAAAATAGTAAAAATTTAGAAAATATTTAAATGACACCAATTGACTCCACCTTAAGCGGCAAGCTAATCAGGGAATACGGCCCCATGATTGGAGGGCGAGATCTTTACTCTGCCTTAGGATTCAAATCCTATGGAGCATTTCGACTGGCTAAAGAACGAGGGGAAATCCCAGTTGAGATATTTAAGATCCCAAAAAGACGGGATTGGTACGCACTAACTACCGATCTGGCGCAATGGCTCATGAGTCTTACTCAAACCACAGATTGCACCGCACAAGATAGGGAGCTAGAAATGTAAAAAGTCAGAATTAACCTGAAAGGTCAACCTGACTTTTTTTGATGCTTGGATTACTGTTACATGGAACCAACAGTATCTCCAAACTCCAAAACAAAGTCAATTTTTTGAAGCTCAATTTGAGCTGATACGGGAGAAATGCATTCAATTGATGCCTTTTGACGGTTCAGCTCTGAATATTTGGAGATACCTGTGGCACGAAAGAAACGAAAAGTTAAAAAACTAGACCCTAATGGGCCTGCTAGAAAGCTGATTGATGTTGCATCACACCGAACAACTGGCGCAGTATTTATAAAGGGGCTCACCCCCTACCCCGCAGAATATGAATCTTATACAGAGCGCTACACAATTGCGAGCCTAGTACTTTGTCATGATGTAGTTCAAATCAAGACCCAGTCAAATATTGAGAATTATGTAGATATAGACGGAAAGAAACGTCGATACATTCCGGATCTTATAGTTGGTATAAATAATTCGGAAGTAACCATTGAAGTAAAGACTCTCAATTATTTGTTTCAGCCTAAGGCAATTAATAAATATCAACAGATTGGATTTCACTATAGTAATTCCAAGAAAAGATTTGCATTTCTAACGGATGCTCAAATTCAAGATGGGGAGCGCTTTAAAAATATCAAAATACTTTTTCGATATGCCCATAGCCATCTTCCAAATACAACTTTGGAAAAATTGTCGGCATGGAGTAGCCAACGCGCTATCTCCATTAAAAACCTCATGGATCTATTGGAATTAGAACTAGTCGAGGTCTATACAGCAATTGCACAGAAACATCTGTGCATCGATTGGAATTTACCTTTGTCAAAAGATTCCTTAATAAGTCATACAAATAAACCATTACAAGGACTCAGCATTGAACATCTTATCTCTTCAAGTCGGTATGGTTATCTACTGGAGCAATTGGCTATGGGTGATTCGCCGTCAAATAAACGACTGCTGGTTGCTGGAACGACTTGGCGACAACCAAAGGCACAACTTAATGCATTCAGCTCTGTTGGAGCATTTCAAAGAGAAGACGCTATGCGTGATCTCACCAAAGATGAACTTACAGCTGGAACAGTTTGGAGTCGAAGAAATCGAGCTCCTGGTAAGACAAATTAAAAAAATAATATCAATAAGAATATAGAAAGATCAAAAATGAATAAAAAAATTCAGCCATCAAAATTCATTGCCTCCAAAGGCGGAAATATAAAATCGAATCAATCACTACTGGTAGCTGAAACATCACCTAGTTTGCCTGAAGTAGATTTCACACTCACTGGAATTCTTGTCATTAACAATGCAGTTTCTGAGCCTGTGGGAAAGCCATGGATTACCACAATCCTATCTCAGATTAAATCTAATGGAGATAAATAATGAGTACCTTCTTATTGATCCCAGGGCTTGTTATAGTCTATCAAGAGCATGAATTTGAGCTTGTCACCGTCATAAATCAGCAACTTGAATTCGAGGAAATTTATTCTAGAGATAAGTTAAATCTCACAGAGTCTGATTTTTATATAGAGATTCGCTCAAAAAACATACGGATTACCGATAGCAAGTCTTCTCCAAAGCAATTAATAACGAATGCAGTAGATGAACTGCAGGAGCCATTTATAAATCTGAACGATATTTCAGAAAAGAATCAGGGTATTGTCCACAGAAAAATTAAATACATTTCCGAATGTATTAAGGTTGGAATTTCTCGAGGGCAACGAAAATATATCGACCATGAAAGACATCGTATTGCAAAACTCATCAATGATCCCCTTGGTGCGCCAGGAGCATCAACAATCCAAGGCTGGTGGATAGCGTGGGAAGAATCACATAAAGATTCATCAAGATTAGTCAGTGGCCATGCATTGAAAAGGCGACACACTTTCATTGATCTTGAGTCTGAGAACTTCATTCAAGATCAAATTGATACTAAATATGCCGTTCTAACAAGGCCAAAAGTGGGAACTGCATATAAAGCGTATCGAACTTCCCTGGCTATTGAAAATATTTCTCGAGAAAAATTAGGAAAACCTTCTTTGCGGCAAATAGCCTATAGAACTTTTTATAACCGCATCAAGGCGCTGCCACAAGATGAATTAGCTATTGCAAGAAAAGGTAAGCAAGCTGCACGAATCGAAATGCGCATGATTAAAGGTCATTTACCCGCAGAGTACCCCTTAGATAGCGTAGAAATTGATCACTCCCCAATGAATCTCTATGTAATTGATGACAAGGTCTTTTTGCCACTAGGTCGCCCATGGTTAACAGCCATCAAAGATCGTTATTCAGGGGTGCTTCTTGGATTTAGCATTTCATTTCAACCCACTGGATTAGATAGCATTCTTAGCTGCATTCAACACTCATTAGAACCCCATACAAAAGCCTATGAGCTTTGGCCAGATATAGTTAATCCTTGGCCTTGCTATGGATTAGGGAACTATTACGTATCAGACCGCGGAAGAGACTTCCTAAGCCCTAAATACCTTAATGCCATCACTTCTCTTGGGGCGAATTATGAACATTGCGAGAAAAGAACGCCTTGGCTAAAAGGCAGTGTTGAGCGCTTCTTTGGAACGCTAGAATCAACATTTTTTGATGCGCTACCAGGAAAGACATTCCCTCATCTGAGTAAGAGAGGCGATTACAACCCAAAAAAACACGCTGTTATTCGCTTTTCTAATCTCATTTATCTAATTTACAAATGGGCCGCCGATTACCATAACGTGACTGAAAATAGCCGAAAACGTGCCAGACCCATAGATCTATGGAATGAAGGAATAGCAATAGTTCCGCCCCCAATGATTCGCTCACTCGATAAGCTGGATATTATCCTAGGCGATGAAAACATGGGTTCCTTATCTCATGAGGGCATACGCTTCAAAAGACTTAACTATGCTGATGAGCAACTTCATCATCTTCTGAAGGAGATTGGCACTGGATCCAAGGTTAAATTCTACGTTTCCCGAAGAGACCTACGCTCTATTTATGTACTGCACCCTAACAGCAAGGAATATCTAGAGGTGCCCTGCACTCGACAAGATTATGCCAACGGACTAACCCTATTTCAACACTCTTATATCCAGAAAGAGGCCGGCAAGATTTCAAGCCAAAATGAGGCAGTAGATACATATCTTGCCGCTCAAGAACGAATTATTAATGAAACTCGGGAAAGCTTGGAGGTCAATAAATCCACCAACTACTCTAAGGCGGCGCAACTCTCAGACGTCAACTCAACAGCAGTGATCAATGGAAATCCAAATTCCATTACCAATACTTTTAAAAATAGAGTGTCAATAGTTAAAAATAATTCAAGCTCAGCTCAGATTATTCAAATTCCAACTTACCAACGCAAGAAGTTGAAATGGGGTTGATCAATGAACGAGCCAGACTTTAACTCCTTACACCTTTTTGAAAATATTCCACTAGAAATTAAAGATGAAATTAGTGCCGAGCAAGTCCGCCAGCTAGTTATAGAGAGGAATGATGCTAATGAGATGGCTGAGTTTGCTAGAACTGTACCAATTATGTTTGATCAATACAAAGAGGCGATTGAATATGCCAATAATTTGCTGGAGCGTAAAAAAAGAAGTAGTAAACCTGGAGGTGTTTGGTACTTAGGAGAAGGCGGATGTGGGAAAAGCTTTATTTTGGAATACATACTTAAAACAAATCCACCTCACGAATCAACATTTCTTCGAAAGTGTCCTATCTTATATATTGTTTTTTCTAGCACCCCAACGGAGAGAAGCATACTTCAAACCCTATTAAAGCAGTTAGGCCAAAACGAACAATTAATGGCGGCACAAAGTAATGACAAACTTGAAGAAACGCTAATTCATGCCCTTAAAGTTGCGCAGACACTTGCCATACTTGGAGATGAGGCCCATCACCTATGGTTAAATATAAAAGCATCTCAGGCGAGCAATCTGATAAAGCGTATCTACGATCAATCAGGTGTAGCTTTTGTCTTTTCTGGAATACCCACTCTTTATCAAGCACTTTCTGATGACCCTCAAGTAAGCACGCGCTGGAAAGGCGTCTTTAATTTAAGTCAATTTCAACTAGGGCCAGAATTTGAAGATGTCTTAGCCGCCTTAGATGAGGCCATTCCAATGCAAAAAATATCAAATCTTGATCGAATGGCAGAAAAGATTCATCTAATCACCCAGGGAAATTTGCGTAATTTAAAGGACTTTATTTCTGAGGCCGTGTTCTTAGCTGCCACTGGAAAATCTGAAATTATTCTTCCTTACCTACATCAAGCCTGCAAGAATACTTTTGGCCAGAAACATGCCAATCCATTTGATAAAAATGAATCGATTACTACACAGCGTTAAACCGTTTTACAGGGAAGATGTATATGGCTTCCTAAAAAGAGTAGCTCGCAATAATCTTCTTAAGGGAGAGCAGGAACTTCTATTTGAAATTTCTCAAGAAAATTCAACTACTGTAAGAGCAATAGTAATTCCACATTTGGCCCATTACTGCCTTAACTCCGTTGAGGAATTGGCTCAGCTCTCTGGGATTGAACTCTCGCGTTCGGCTGGTGATCGTATTTGGCAGATCAATGGGGAGCAGATTACGAAATCAGTCTTTATCGCAACTAGAAACCCTAAGGTATGCCCACAATGCCTACAAACCGAAGCCTATATTCACGGGTCATGGTCCCTTAGTCTTTATATCTCTTGTTCATATCATTTATGTAACCTACTCACTCATTGCCATGAATGCCGTAAGCCACTTAAGTGGACTCGAAAAGATATTGAATTTTGCAACTGTGGAGCTGATTTAAGGCGATCACCCATCACAAACGGCTCCCCAAATTCAATACTTCTAGCGCAGTTAATTGATCATCGCTATGACGAACGCATCCAATTAAGCTCTAGATCTTTACCCAATAGGGAGATTGAGCGACTAGCCACACTTTCACTTGATGGACTTTGTAAAACTTTCTGGTTCCTAGGGCACTGCGTTGCTAGGCTGGGAAATTTTGGATCTGGTCATGGCAAAAAAATACCATCCCATGAGGAAGCATCACAAATGATTGATAAAGCAATTTCTTTAATGCAATCATGGCCAAATCAACTAGGGAATCATCTAAATACACTTTCAAATAGAAAACCGTCCGATAGCACGGACTCACTAATTAATCGCTTATTTGGTCCAGCTCAATACTATTTAAAAAATGAAATTGATACAGAAGAGTTGTTTTATATAAGAACCGCCTATGAGCAACATATACGGCAAATATGGAAAAAATTTGATAGTACGGTTCAACCAATAAACAGCGCCAAGCAGTTACCGTTAGACTCAGAATGGTAGCGCCAAATACCGCCAACGTAACTGAATTTGCCACTCAATTACGACTAAAAGAAATGGGGCTAGATTGGGCCCCAAAAATCTCCAGGATATATAACCTACCTAAAATTATTCCCTATGAAGCCTTTAGCTCTTGGTGTATTAGAGCAGCCATTGCAATTCATGCCAATCCCAATAATCTTTTAGAACAATTTGGAATTTCAAATAACCTTCATGTATCAAATTTAGACTCAGGAAAATACTTAATAGATGCCAACATTATTTCAGTCCTGACTATGTTCGATCCCCAGGAGTTTAAACATCAGACATGGCAACATGATTCGATCTTATCAAAACCAGAGTTTGCTTGCTTATCTGCTGATATTTTTCAAGGTAGACCTATTTATCGATATTGCCCATCCTGTCTTAGCTCTGATGAAATTCCATTTTTTAGACAATCATGGAGGTTGGCAAGTGCTTTAGTTTGCCCAAAACATCGAACAATACTAAGGGACTCCTGCGGACATTGCTCACGAAAAATTAATTTGGATGAAATCAATCCCCTAAAACCGCATCACGCACTAATATCTCCGGATGCATTACTACATTGCCCTAGTTGCGGCAAATCTCTCGGCTCATGCAGCTCAGAAATAATTGATAGAAAGTATTTCTCAAGCGTCTTTTTTCACCAAGAAAAAATTGAAGTCGCCATTCGTCTAACGGCTCCTGCTGCCGCCCCTTCTGAATCAATCAGCAATGAGGAAGAATTATTGAAATTAAATATTGATGAGTCTGACTACGCTGCGGCCAACATGCAGACAATACTCAGGGGATTTTTAGAATCTATAACCGAATCCAAGGATCGGATCCTGATTCAAGAACAAAGTCTGAGTTATATACAGAATCAAATGATTTTTAAAGAATATCAAACCCATGATTTGAGCACCCCATTTATTGATGGAATATATACCCACCTCAATTACTGCAAAGTGTTTAATTTTCTTTCCCCGGTCCTAAGTATGCAAATTTCTAAATTTCAAACCCTATTGGGCTCCACACGCTGGTGGGATCGGACTATAGATGGCGTAGAAAGGGATCTAGAGCCCTCGCAAACTCAATTTGAGTCTGCGGTTAGCTGGGCCCTTAGAAATAGTAGGCTCAACAATGGATCTGAGATCGATCAACTCACAAGTTAATGCCAAAAAAATTAACCTCTTTTGCCAAAAGGCCAGCTTTAGAGTGCCAAAATATCGGGAAAGCCAGGAATAAGGTGCAATTTCAATAAAACCCGGTATTGCAAGATTTTAGCTAACTATATGATTTTATTGGGATAGTAAAGCCAGACTTAGAGTGCAGACGACAACAAATTATTTAAGGATTTAGCCTTTTCTATACTAGGGACAAGCGGGTAGGACGTTTCCTACACATAAATCAGCCTTAAGCCCTTACCGCTCCAATCTGTCCTGCCTAGACTGGATAGTCACCGATTGGAGAATGCTGATGAGCCCGAAATCCCGGCTGTACACGCTTGTAAAGGCATGGAAGAACAAACCCTTCCAAGAAGTACGAGACGCTTGTGGCGAGCAATGGCTTGGCCTGAGTAGCCAAGCTCTCGAAGAACACCAATCCTGGTCCCAGCGACAAGCGATTAGTCATGAACCCATTTTTAACGCGCAGGGGACAAAACTGACCGGCTCTTTATTTAGACCTTTGCTAACGGCAACCGACACTCAACTCCTACGTTTATTTATGGAGGGGCTAGATGCAAGCTCCTATTGGTATCGCAGTGGTCGCTTTATTCCAGGAATCCTGCCCGTGCCAGCTCACGCCTTAGCTTCAAGCGCCTACATCGATGCACTCAGTGATTTAGTTTTGAATTCACGTCTGCCAGTTGGCCTCGTATCTTTAGGAATTCAATCTCTACCAAATTCAGATGTATCAGCAGCTTGCAAAGAGGGTTTATTGCGCATGAGACGACTCGGTGTTTTGCTACATCTCATCGAGTTTTCCGGCACTGCAAAAGAATTGCTCTTCTTAGAAGAAATGCAATTAGATGGCATCCACATTGAGATGGGGCAATTTCGTAATTGCCCATTACCAATAGAAGTCATTACTCAGGCCAAGAAAATGCAAACCGAGATCTATGCCAGCAATATCACCTTAGTGAAAGACTTAGAGAATGCCAACGCTCTAGGTTTGGAGCATTGCTATGGAGGACTCATGATGCCTCTTGTCAGTAGACACCAAACATTACACATTAACGATAGCCGAATCGCTAAAGCCATTTTTTCGCTGCACCCTCATCAACACCTAAACCTAAATGGAGACAAGAAATGAGAAAACGCGTGATGTTGGTAGATGACCACCCAGCCATGTTGATGGCACTCAAAAGCATGCTGCAGGATCAATTGCTCTTTGAGATAGTGGGACAAGCCCAAAATGGAGAAGAGTGTCTCAGATCCATAAAAGAGGTCAATCCTAATATGGTCATTCTAGATTTAGATATGCCAAAGACTGATGGCTTTGATGTCATTCGCAGAATTGGTCTGATGCATCCAGAGGTGCGGATGCTGGTGCTATCGAGCCTAGATGAAGCCGTCTATGGCGGCAGGGTTAGATCGCTTGGGGCACACGGCTTCGTTAATAAAACTGCCGGCGCCGATGTCATTCTTGCTGCTTGCGTTGCCATCTCGCAGGGCTACACCTTCTTTACCCACGGCAAGAAAGGTAATAGCTCGCTGACTGATAACGATAAGCTTGCCTTGATATCTGATCGCGAACTCCAGGTCATGAAATATCTTGGCAAGGGCAATACCAATCAACAGATTTCAGACCTACTGCACATTAGCAATAAAACCGTTGCGACCTATAAAACCCGTGTATTTGATAAATTGGGCATCAACAATATTGCAGACTTGATCTTGTTCTGTCGCATTAATCACATCATCGAGAGTTAAGTTCGCAATGCATCGATTCATCTCACGGGCAATCTTGCCCTTATGCTTATTAGGTCATGGGTTTGTTTACGCAAGCTCTTTTAGTCCAAAAGAGCAATGGTGGATCGATGCGCATCCTGTGGTGCACTTTAGTATTCATGAAAAATATGCGCCATACCTGAATAGCAGCAAAGACGGTAAGCATGGCGTCTTCCAAGCCGTATTAACAAGCTTAGGTAAATTTACCCAGCAACAATACCTGCCTAGATGGAGAAGTACAGATCAAGAAGGTTTACATCAACTTGCTAATGGCGAAGTAGATTTCATCATCGACCCACCCGCTATCGATGATCAAGCATTGAAATTTGGATCACTCTCTGAGGCCATTTTTTGGGGTCACGATGCCGTGATCGCCAAAGCCGCAAATGGCACTACCATTGACCAGGAAAAAATTGCTTACTTTGATCGAGGGTTTGAGAGCTCGCCGAGTAGCGCCAATCATCTGGCGAGCATTTCAAGTTACCCAGAACAACTCATCTTAGACCTACTGAAGAATGATATTGAAGCCCTAGTGATGCCGCTGCGCTTGGCGCAACAACTCATCCAGCAATTTGGTAATGAGGGCCTTCAAATAGATGGGCTATACGGGCGAGAACCCTTTGCATATCGCTGGCTGATTTCCCATGAAGACGCACCCTTACATTCGGTCTTAGATCGTTTTATGACTGGGCTAAATCCGATTGAATCACGCCAACTTTTTGCTTTAGATACAAGCCCGGTCACCCTAACTCCACATGACTGGAAAACAGCACTCCCTTGGAGTCTGAGTATGGCTCTCTTGATTGGAGGGGGATTGTTCATTTGGCGGTTACAAATAAAACGTTACAAACAAGAACAAGAAACTGCCGACCTCATCAGCTCAAAAGAAGTTGCTGAAAAAGCCAATGCGGCCAAGTCTGCCTTTCTTGCCACCATGAGTCATGAAATTCGTACGCCCATGAATGCCATTCTGGGTGTGCAAGAGTTACTGCTCAATAGTCATAAGCTACCGCCTAGCGAAAAACCGCTTCTGAAGAGCGCCCATGCATCTGCAGAGTCACTCTTGGGCATGCTAAATCAAGTCTTAGACCTCTCCAAGATAGAGGCTGGAAAACTCACGCTGAATCTAGAGCCCTACTGCCTCAAAGATTTAGTGGATGATATTCACTCAACCTTCTCTACGGTTGCGACCAAACAAAAATTACTACTGCACACCTCAATCGATCCACGGGTTGCTAGAGTACTCATGATTGACCCTTTGAGACTCAGGCAGATCCTACAAAACCTCTTAAGCAACGCGATTAAATTCACTGATCATGGTGCGATCTATTTTTCCATCACCGTTCTAGCAGACGATCATGCTGGGCAATTGATTGAGTTTAGGGTGATTGATACGGGCATTGGCATGGGTAAAGAAGAAATTACTCGCGCACTTGAAGCCTTTGAGCAAGTTCCCAAACGGATGGATATGGGTGAACAGCAAGCCGGTACTGGGCTTGGTCTCACCATTACTAAACACCTCATTGACTCCATGAACAGTCACCTCTACTTTGATAGCGATCCTGGATTTGGAAGCAATGTGCATTTTTGCGTTGCCTTTCCCCGTACTAGCATGGCCGCATTGCGCACGAACTTATCTGACAACAATTCACCCAAGAAGCATCTTGCTAAAAAACAATCCGGCAATAAAGAAAATCCAAAAGGAACACTAAAGGCTCTCGTGGTGGAGGATCACCCCGCAAGCCGTCAAATCCTTTCTTTGCAACTCGAGGCACTCGGCATCCAAGTATGGGTTTGCGAGAGTGCAGATGATGCATTGGCGTTGGTGCGAGAACATCGTTTTGATCTCATGCTGACAGACCAATCGATGCCAGGTATGCAAGGATCCGATTTAGCAAAAGCAGTGCGCGCCATGGGTCATCGAGAGCTCATTATTATTGGCGTGACTGCAGATATTTATGCCCTAGATTCTCGCCATCAATTTTTATCTGCCGGTATGAACGGGGTACTGATAAAACCGCTTAGCCTCAGCGCCCTTGAGAATGAGCTCACCCGTTACTTTGCTGTGGTTGATGCTGATGCACAAAGGACCGTAAGAGAAGATTTTGAATATTCGTTCGAGGCATTCTCCAATCTTTTAAAAGATAATCCTGAACATATTTCGTTTATCTTGGATGAGATTCGAAAAGTCCATGATGACATCTTGATTGAACTTGCAGAGATTACTGAAAACAATGGGCTTACAGAGAGTCAATTCAGGGCCATGGTGCATAAGGTTAAGGGTGGCGCCCAACTACTCAGCGCCAAGGCTTTCACCGAGCAATGTCAGAAGCTCGAACTCGATGGGCCGCTCCAAGAAAGAGCGCGCCTCTTTACTAAACTACTGGAGCAAGAAAACCAAGTCATTAAACGCTATCAAGGCAAATACGGTGGATAGGAATTGGTAGAGGGTTTATCCTTTGAGGGTGAGAGCCCAATACCGCCACCGTCTATTCCTACTATTTTATGCAAGCACAATATTGCTAGTCGTTGGCTTGGCTCATGCCGCAGATTTAGTCTCTCAAGAAACTGCCTTTCAATACATCCCCAAAGCGGTTGCAAGCAGTCTAGAAAAAAGCCAAATCCCCCAAGATGCCATTAGCATCTCCGTCACGGAAATTGGGCAAGCTCACCAAGGCAAAGAAATACAGTATTTCTCTAGGACTGCTCTGGACTGGCGCTCCACCGAAGCCATGAACCCTGCTTCAACTATGAAGCTAGTGACAACTCTTGCTGGCTTGGATGTTTTAGGTCCACAGTATCGCTGGCGCACCAAGCTCTTTACTGATGGGGCTATTCGTCAAGGCGTTTTAAAAGGCAATTTGTATCTTCAGGGCAGTGGTGATCCAAAGCTTATCCCTGAAGAGCTCGCGCGGATGATGAAAGATCTGCAAGGTTTAGGAATCCAGAAGATTGATGGCAACCTCATCTTCGATCGAAGTGCCTATGCTCCTAGCGTCATGGAGCAAAACACCATTGATGGCGAAGCACTTCGCGCCTACAACGTTACTCCAGATCCCCTCCTCTATGCCTTTCGGACCATATCGTTTCAGATGGGCAAATCCCGTACCGCTGACTTTATAGATATTAATTACACCCCTGCGCTTGCTAATTTCAAGATTAATAATGAGATGCAGCTCGTTGATCGCTCTTGTGAATCATGGAAGAAAGATATACGCTTTGAGATCAATCCTGAAAATGGTAGCGCATCCCCCAATCAAAGTATTAGCGCTTCATTTTTTGGCGCATTTCCAAATGGATGCAAAGGGGTCGCTTATAACGTCGTTGCCTTAGATGCCAACACATTCTTAACCCGGGGCTTTATTGCCGCCTGGGAGTTAGCTAGTGGTACTTGGGCGCAAACTCCAACAGGCAGCAATGGCATCGTGCCAATCACCGCTAGACCACTCCTGCAATTTGAAGGCATTAGCTTAGCTGATGACGTACAAGATATTAATAAGTATTCAAACAATGTCATGGCTAGGCAATTGATGCTGACCTTAGCCCTGGAAAAAATGGGTAAGCCTGCGACCACAGAAAATGGTGAACTAGTGATTCAGGGGTGGCTCAAAAAAATGGGCTTGCAGTTTCCAGAACTCGTGATTGAGAACGGCTCCGGGCTATCGCGTAATGAAGCTATCTCGGCGCAGCATATGAATGAGCTCCTGGTCACCGCTCGTAAGCTCGCCGTTGCTGAGGCGTTTTATAACAGCTTACCCTTAGCAGGATCGGACGGAACTATGCGTAATCGCCTTATGACTCAGCTACGAAAGTTTTTACACCTTAAGAAAAAACCTGAAGCCAGAATTAAAACAGGCTCACTCTCCGATGTGCGAGCGATCTCAGGTTATGTGATTAGCAAATCTGGAAAAATGTACGCCGTCACTTCATTCATCAACCACCCCAATGCCTGGAGAGGCTTAGAAGCGCACGATCAATTGCTAGCGTGGTTACTGGAAGATGGTCCTGAGCCAAAACAGGCCCGCTGAAGTCGATCTCTCACCCCATCCCACTCTTCACCAGCAGGTGGCTCTGGGAACAAAAGCAAATCCCAGCCCTGTTGATCTAGGTCGCGCAAAGAACGATAGAGGCGACTCGCGAATGCAGCACTATCACTCGGTACAGTGACTTCTTCAAAATGCACTGAAGGATGCCCATCATGACCCAATGAAGAATCGGAATCCCACACTGCCACAGCCACACGCGACTTAATGTCAGGGAATTCGCTCAAAGCGTCTAAGACTCGCCCAGGTGGATAAAGTCGTAATGGAGTAGTTGGCGCGTAGTGCGCCTTCAGGCTTCCAGATACTCTAGGAATATTTTTTTCTGAATGAGTGGCCGTAACTTCTCCAGGCTGGGATACCTTGATACCAGTCTTAGCAAATATTTGACTTGGGGTAATGGCGCCAGGCCGAAGCAGCACTGCATGATCGCCTGAAGATAAATCAATGATGGTCGATTCAATACCAACCTCACAATCACCGCCATCCAACACCATCAAGTCAAGCATGCCTTCGAATTCACTTCGGACATCAGCGGCACTTGTTGGCGAAACTTTGCCAAAACGATTGGCAGAGGGTGCCACAACGCCACCCTTAAATTTACGCAATAGGGTTTGTGCTAGCGGATGTGCTGGCGCCCGTATTGCTACCGTATCTTGGCCACCAGTGATTTCATCTAAAACACTTTTATCTTTTTTAAAGACTAAGGTAAGTGGACCAGGCCAAAATGCATTAATGAGTTGCAGGGCATCCTCAGATAAATCGCGTACCCAAGGACTCAGCAATGCAGCCCAATCCACTTGTGGAGCATCATATTTTTCTGGTGCTGCTAAATGCACAATCACCGGATGATTTGAAGGTCTACCCTTAGCAGTAAAAAGTTTCTGAATGGCCTCAGGATTTCTGGCGTCAGCGCCCAAGCCATAAACTGTCTCGGTCGGAAACGCTACCAAACCACCATCACGTAAGGTTTGTACTGCTTCGTTAATCACTGCAGATGTTTGCAGTGCTGTACTGTTAGTGGACATTGCCTAGGGCTCGAGACCTAACTCAAGTGCAACTGCTGCACAGGTTTGACGGGCGCCACCTAAAGACTCACCTAAACAATTCACGTGGCCCATCTTGCGACCGATGCGTGGCTCAGACTTCCCATAAAGATGTAACTTCGCATCAGAGTGCCCAAGCACCTTATTCCAAGCTGGTTCTCTAGGCTTATCTTCGCTACCCTCAAACCAAAGGTCACCCAATAAATTGAGCATTGAAACTGGAGCAAGCAAACGGGTATCGCCCAGCGGCAAACGCGCCATCGCTCTTACTTGTTGTTCAAACTGACTGCTGACACAAGCATCCATGGTGTAGTGGCCGGAGTTATGTGGACGTGGCGCAATCTCATTAGCGACGATATCACCGCTTTTAAGCACAAAGAATTCCACGCACAGCACACCCACGTAATCAATCTTCCGAATCAGCGCTTTGGCTGCAGCAATAATTTTCTTCTCTTGCTCAGGCTTGAGTGATGGGGCTGGCACAGTGGAGGTATGCAAAATACCGTCACGGTGAATATTCTGAGAAACCGGGTAAGCCACCACAGAATCATCATAACCACGCACTACTAAGGCTGAGACCTCGAAGTCCAAGTCCATCCGCTTCTCAAGTACACAAGGTACTCGACCAAAATCATTCCATGCAGTCGTTAAGCCTTCTGCGTCATAAACAGTGGCCTGCCCTTTGCCGTCATAGCCCATACGAGCAGTTTTTAGAATGCCAGGAAAGAGGTCCGTTGGCACATGTGCAATATCCGCATCGTGCTCAATGACAAAGTTTGGGGCCGGTCCAATATTGGTTTCTGCTTTCCAGGTAGCTAAGAATTTTTTCTCAGCAATACGGTTTTGCGCCAAAGAGACACAGCTACTTCGTGGGGCAACAAACACGCCCAAAGACTCTAGCTCATCTAAAGCTTGGGCTGGAACATTCTCAAATTCAGTGCTAACTGACGAGCAAATTGACGCCATCTCTTTCAGAGCAGCAGAGTCGGTGTAATCAGCTTGAATGAATTTTTCTGCAATCGAGCCGGCAGGACTATTGGATCCGGGATCTAGAACGCAAACCTTGTATCCCATCGCTTGGGCAGCTTGGGTAAACATCCGCCCCAACTGACCACCACCTAATATTCCTAAATACGAACCCGGCAAAATGGGTTCCATGCGATCCGCCATGTAATTAATATCCCGGCAAATTCATTGAACGTGCAGTTTCAGATTGCTTCAGGCGAAAATCTTCCAAGCGCTTAGCCAAATCAGCATCATGCAAAGCCAAACCAGCGATCACATGTAAAGCAGCATTGGCGGCACCAGCTTCGCCAATGGCGAAAGTCGCCACCGGAATGCCTTTGGGCATTTGCACGATAGAGTACAAAGAATCTTCACCGCGAAGGTATTTGCTAGCTACAGGAACACCATAAACAGGAACAATTGTTTTGGAGGCAAGCATGCCTGGTAAGTGAGCCGCGCCACCTGCACCAGCAATGATGGCCTGCAGGCCATTGGCTTTCGCCTTTTCTGCATACTGAAACATATCATCAGGCATACGATGGGCAGAGAGGACCTGTGCTTCATGAGGAATACCGAATTGCTCGAGCATTTGAGCAGCGTGCTGCATCGTGTCCCAATCTGAATTGGAACCCATCACTATTCCCACTACTGGCTTCTTGCTCATTGCCTCTCCAAAAACCCTGAATTCTTTAATAGGGCTCTATTATCCCAGCCTTTTAGGGCTTTGGAAAATCAAGCCTGAGTTTAGATCTGAGTGAGACGAGTTAAGGCCTCACGGTACTTCTGAGCGGTCTTTTCAATAACATCTACTGGCAATGCTGGGGCTGGGGCGGTTTTAGGCCATAACTTGCCATCTACTTGGGCAGTTTCAAGCCAATCTCGCACGAACTGTTTGTCATACGACGGGGGGTTGGCACCAACGTAATACGTTTCAGCAGGCCAGAAACGGGAAGAATCGGCTGTGAGGATTTCATCCATCAGCACCAATTGACCAGCATCGTCTAGACCAAACTCAAACTTGGTATCAGCAATGATGATCCCGCGAGTCGCTGCGTATTCTGACGCTTCTTTATAAAGACGAATACTCACTTCACGAATCTGCTTAGCCAACTTTTCGCCGATGAGCTCAATGACTTTTTCAAAAGAAATATTTTCGTCGTGCTCGCCTACATCCGCTTTAGCCGCAGGAGTAAAAATAGGCTCAGGTAACTTTTGGGCATTTTCCAAACCAGCCGGTAATGCAATCCCGCAAACCTTGCCACTTTCTTTGTAATCCTTCCAGCCACTACCCGCTAAATAACCACGCACAACAGCTTCTACTAAGATCGGTTTGAGACGCTTTGCTACTACCGCACGACCTTTGACTTGCGATACTTCCTCGGGACTTACTACTGTCGTTGGATCAATTCCAGTGAGATGATTAGGGATGACTGCAGCTAATTTATCGAACCAAAAGTTAGCCATTTGATTGAGAACAATGCCCTTCTCAGGAATTGGTTGCCCCATCACCACATCAAAGGCAGATAAGCGGTCAGTGGTAATCATCAATAACTTGTCGTCACCGAGCGCGTAGACGTCACGCACTTTTCCTTTGGACAGCAAAGGCAAAGACTGAATAGAAGTGGCGTACAAAGCAGACATATTCAACTCACTTCACGATCTGAGCTAACTTACCGCTCTTATACAACTCAGCCATCTTTTCCAACGAGATAGGTTTGATTTTTGAGGCTTGACCAGCAGAACCAAAGGCTTGGAAACGCGCAATACACACTTTCTTAGCTGCTTCACGCGCCGGCTTCAAATAATCACGGGGATCAAACTTGCCTGGATTCTCAAAGAGATAGCGGCGGATTGCACCTGTCATTGCCAAACGAATATCGGTGTCAATGTTGATCTTGCGGACGCCATTCTTAATACCCTCTTGAATCTCTTCAACAGGCACACCATAAGTCTCTTTCATATCGCCACCAAATTCACGAATCTCAGCGAGCAATTCTTGTGGAACGCTAGATGAACCATGCATCACTAAGTGAGTATTCGGAATGCGTGCATGAATCTCTCTGATGCGATCAATTGCCAAAATATCGCCCGTAGGCTTTTTAGTGAACTTGTAGGCGCCGTGACTAGTGCCAATTGCAATCGCCAAGGCATCACACTGAGTGGCCTTAACAAAATCAGCGGCTTGTTCAACATCGGTAAGCAACTGTTCGCGTGTCATCGTGCCATCAGCACCATGTCCGTCTTCCTTGTCGCCCTTCATGGTTTCTAAAGAACCTAACACGCCAAGCTCTGCTTCAACAGTCACTCCGATGGAGTGTGAAAATTTCACAACCTCTCTAGATACATCTACGTTGTATTCATAGCTAGCCACTGACTTACCATCAGCTTCCAGTGAGCCATCCATCATCACACTGGTGAAGCCACTCTTGATTGCCGCCATACAAACTGCAGGACTCTGACCATGATCTTGATGCATGACAACCGGAATATGCGGATAAGCCTCAACAGCAGCTGAGATCAAATGACGGAGAAATGCTTCGCCTGCGTACTTGCGGGCTCCAGCGGATGCTTGCATGATGACGGGAGAATCTGTCTCACTTGCAGCCTCCATGATGGCCGTCACTTGCTCTAAGTTATTAACATTAAATGCTGGCAAGCCATAACCGTTTTCAGCGGCATGATCCAAGAGTTGTCGTAAAGATACTAAGGCCATGGTGTTCTCTTAAGTCTAGGTTGTTAAATGAATAGTTAAATCTGAATAGGTTTTTAATGCGCTTATTTCACATGAATAATCTTGAGAGTATTAGTTCCGCCTGGTTCGCCCATTGGCTCGCCAGAAGTTAATACAACCGTATCACCCTTTTTCACCGCGCCTAATTTCTTCAAGCAGTCTTCCACTTCTTGCAAAGCGGTATCGCGGTCCTTGGTGTAATCCAAGCCGATTGGGGTGACATTGCGATATGTGCTTAAAGCACGTTGAGTACTAATCTTCGAAGTCAAAGCAAAGATAGGCACATGAATATTATGGCGACTCATCCAGATTGGGGTTGAGCCTGAATCCGTCAAAGCGGCAATCGCATTGGCATTCAAATGGTGGGCAGTAAAGAGCGCGCCCAAAGCAATCGTTTGATCAATGCGTGTAAAGGTTTGATCTAGAAAGTCGGTATCAAGCTTCACACGGTCGGATTTTTCTGCCTCTACACAAATCTCAGCCATGGCTTTGATGGTTTGCACTGGATACATACCAGCTGCAGATTCAGCAGAGAGCATCACCGCATCGGTGCCATCCAATACTGCATTAGCAACGTCGCTTACCTCTGCGCGTGTCGGTACGGGTGCATTAATCATCGACTCCATCATTTGAGTCGCAGTGATCGTAAATTTATCAGCCTCAAGTGCCAACTTAATCATGCGCTTTTGCAAAGCAGGTACAGCTGGATTGCCAACCTCAATTGCCAAATCACCACGTGCAACCATGATGCCGTCGCTCTCGGCAATGATGCTCTCTAAGGCGCCAGGCATGATGGCTTCGGCACGCTCAACCTTTGCAATGGTCTTCACCTTGCCAACACCGTGCTTCGTACTTGCTGCATCTGCCAACTGGCGAGCGTATGCCATATCAGCGCCATCTTTTGGAAAGCTAATCGCCAAAAAGTCTACGCCCATCGCAATCGCCGCATCTAAGTCAGCAATATCTTTTTCAGTTAAAGCTGGTGCAGTTAAGCCACCGCCAGCGCGGTTAATCCCTTTGTTATTAGAAAGCGGACCACCCTGCTCTACACGGGTAAAGATTTCTCCACCCTTTACATTCTCTACGCGCAACACCACTAAACCATCGTTGAGTAAAAGACGGTCGCCTGGTTTAACGTCAGTTGGCAATTCTTTGTAATCAAGGCCAACACGCCCTTGATCACCAAGCTCGCAATCCACATCCAAAATAAATGGCTCGCCTTCTTTGAGCAAAATTTTGCTATCGATAAATTTACCGACGCGAATTTTTGGCCCTTGAAGGTCGGCCATAATGCCAACTTCTTTGCCAACTTCAGCGGAGATAGTGCGCACTAAATCATGACGCGCTTTGTGATCAGCAATAGTTCCATGAGAGAAGTTCATTCGCACAACATCAACACCCGCACGAATCATGTCACGCAACACTTCAGGCTTTTCAGAGGCCGGCCCTAAGGTGGCAATGATTTTTGTTGCTCTCAACATATTTAGTCTTTCGCTCTTTCAGCAAGTACTGCAAAGGCTGGTAAGGTTTTTCCTTCCAAAAATTCAAGGAAGGCACCACCGCCAGTAGAGATGTAATCCACTTGATTCTGAATTCCATACTTAGCAATTGCTGCCAAGGTATCACCACCACCAGCAATAGAGAATGCTGGTGAATGTGCAATAGCTGCAGCCAACATCTTGGTGCCGCCGCCAAACTGATCAATCTCAAATACGCCGAGAGGGCCATTCCAAACAATCGTGCCAGCGTGAGCCAGCATGGTTGATAAACGCGCTGCGGTCTTTGGACCGATATCCAAAATCATGTCATCTTCAGCTACTTGATCTGCGGCGACTCGGTTAGCACGTGCCAAAGGTGAGAGCTCATTGGCGACCACCACATCTTCGGGAATAGGTACATGCGCGCCGCGCTTTTCCATAATCTCCATGATCTCCCGAGCTTCATCAACTAAGTCTGGTTCAGCTAAAGACTTACCAATTGGAAGACCCTTTGCCAACATAAAAGTATTGGCAATACCACCGCCAACAATTAACTCATCTACTTTGTCGGCCAATGCTTTCAAGATGGTTAATTTAGACGACACCTTAGAACCAGCAACAATCGCAACTAGCGGGCGCTTAGGACTTGCCAAGGCACGACTCAAAGCATCAAGCTCAGCAGCCATCAATGGACCAGCGCAAGCAATCGGCGCAAACTTTGCTACGCCATTGGTGGTTGCTTCAGCACGATGGGCTGTACCAAATGCATCATTTACATACACGTCACAGAGTGCAGCAATCTTTTTTGACAGCTCATCGGAATTCTTTTTCTCGCCTACATTCAAGCGACAGTTTTCAAGCAAAACCAATTCGCCAGGATTGAGCTCAAACCCACCATCCACCCAATTACTCACCAGCGGCACCTTGCGATTGAGTAATTCAGCCATCCGATGTGCCACTGGAGCAAGGCTGTCCTCCGACTTAAATTGACCCTCGGTTGGACGCCCTAGATGAGAAGTCACCATGACAGCTGCGCCAGCATCCAAACACATCTGTACTGCCGGCATGGAGGCTCTAATCCGGGTGTCCTCAGTAATATTGCCCGCCTCGTCTTGCGGCACATTCAGGTCAGCGCGGATTAAGACCCGCTTTCCTTTAAGAAGGCCTGCAGCGGTTAAATCACTTAAGCGTTTGACTTTAAATAAGGTGTCCGGCATAGGGGGATATTCAGTGAAATAAGGCGATTTATTGGGAATCCTCCATTCTAAATCGTCTAGCCCCGAAAGCCCCAAAGGAAGCAAATAACTTAGGCGCTCCCTGCTCTACAATAAAGACTTGGACGCATCTCAGTCTCAGCCAAAGGGCTAGCTGTGGGGTCGCCCCGATTAACCCGATTTATCAGACACAAAAGGTAGAGAAAATGTCGATGTCCGACCGCGATGGCTTCATTTGGTCCGATGGGAAGTTAGTTCCCTGGCGTGAGGCTAATATTCATGTGCTAACCCACAGTCTCCATTACGGAATGGGCGTTTTTGAAGGTATTCGCGCCTATAAAACCCCTCAAGGCACAGCGATTTTCCGCCTCCCAGAGCACGTTAAGCGCTTATTTAATGGCACTAAGATCTTTCAAATGGCGATGGAATACACCCCAGAGCAGATCTCCAACGCCATTATCGAGGTAGTAAATAGCAATAAGCTCGAAGCTTGCTATATCCGCCCCATCATCTTTATTGGCTCTCAAAAACTGGGGATTTCGCCTAAAGGCAACACTATCCATATAGCCATTGCTGCTTGGGAATGGGGCGCCTACTTAGGTGAAGATGGCCTCAATAAAGGGATTCGCGTAAAAACCTCATCCTTTACCCGTCACTTTGTGAACTCCTCACTAGTGCGCGCCAAAGCATCCGGCTATTACATCAACTCCATTTTGGCCAACCAAGAAGTGACCGCCAATGGATATGACGAAGCCTTGCTTCTAGATACAGAGGGTTATGTTTCTGAAGGCTCCGGCGAAAATATGTTCATGGTTCGCAATGGCATCGTCTACACGCCTGACCTAGCTTCTTGCCTAGACGGCATTACGCGTGACTCGATTATTCAGATCGCCAAAGATCTCGGCTATGAAGTTCGTGAGAAGCGCATTACTCGAGATGAAGTGTATTCAGCTGACGAAGCTTTCTTCACCGGCACTGCTGCTGAAGTAACGCCTATTCGCGAACTGGACGACCGCATTATTGGTGATGGCACACGTGGCCCAATCACCACCCAGATTCAAGCAACGTATTTTGATGCTGTCTACGGTAGAAGCGATCAATACAAGTCTTGGCTCACCTACGTTAAGTAATCACTACAGTAATTAGGAACCGGAATATGACTCAAGCTCAAGTTGTAATGGTGGATGGCAAAGATTTGCCATTGCATTGCCCAACCAATAGCACTCCCGGCTGGAACTCGCATCCACGCGTCTTTCTAGATATTACTAAAACAGGTGAAGCGAAGTGCCCGTATTGTGGCGCTGATTACAAACTCATCCCTGGCACTGCGCCACACGGGCACTAAAGCTCATCAGCACCCCTCAGCAATCTGGGGTGCTGCATCGGGATACATTACATGCGCCGTATTCTGATCATCGCCCCCAACTGGATTGGGGATGCCGTTATGTCTCAGCCGCTACTAGCAGAGCTGAAAGCCTCATACCCTGATTCACAGATTGATGTTCTGGCAAGCAGTTGGGTTGCTCCAATCTATCGAGCCTGTTCAGAAGTCAATGAAGTTATTGAAGCCAAGTTAGAGCACAAACAACTGCAGTGGAATCTACGTCAGCAACTAGCTAAGCAACTGCAAGCTAATCAATACACCATCTGTTTTGTATTGCCTAATAGCCTGAAATCAGCCCTCATACCTTGGCTAGCCAATATTCCGTTTCGCATTGGCTATCGCGGCGAACTGCGCTTTGGTTTGATTAACTTCTCACTGCCCAACCCAAGCAAAGTAAATCGCCCACCAATGGTGGAGCACTACTTAGCATTAGCAAGTCTTCTAGATGAAGAGTCCCCACCAGAAAAAGTGCGGAATAACTCAAATATACCCACGCTCAATGTTTTGGAGCAAGCAAAACAATCCGTTACAAAAAAACTTCGGGACGTCAATATCAACCCGCAGGCAGTCTACGTGTTTTGCCCCGGTGCGGAGTATGGCATTACGAAACGCTGGCCTACCGAGCATTTTGCAAAGCTTGCACAAGAACTTTCTGCCAATAACCCAGATAGCCACATCATTTTGCTAGGTAGTAAAAGTGATCACGCCTTGGCTGAAAATATTCAACTGCACGCACCTAACTTGTCGAATATTCATAACTGGTGCGGCAACACTTCTTTAGATGAGGCTATTGCCTTGATCAACATGAGCCAGGCCGTGGTTAGCAATGATTCTGGTCTAATGCACATTGCTGCAGCGCTAAGAACTCCTCAGGTAGCCATCTTTGGATCCAGCGACCCACATCACACGCCGCCACTCTCCGATCAAGCAAAAGTGCTCTGGCTTAATCTACCGTGTAGTCCCTGTCATAAAAGAGTATGCCCACTAGGCCACTTAAAGTGCTTAAAAGACATCACACCAGAACAAGTATTTAGTACTATCAAGACGCTATATTAATTACTAACTTTTCCCCAGAAAGTAAGCCATGTCAAAACTTGCAAGACTCTTTCACAATGCTGATGAAGTGGTAGATGCTTGGAGAGATGCTTTGCGGCTCCGCGACGTTAAGGGTGCGCTAGATATTTGGCTAGATGATGACTCCATCACTTGCGTATTGCCTGAAGGCCATAGACTTAGTGGTCATGCTGAAATCCGCAAAGGCTTAGAACGTTTACTTGCAAAGCAAGCTCTGTTTCTGGAACCTATTGCTTGCATTAGCCACACCATCTTAGGCGCAGCAATCTATGACACTACAGAGGCGGTTCACCTGGGACCAGATCAAATAGAAACTGCCTTCTTCTTGAATATCACCCTCGTATTGCTTCAAGATAGTCAAGGTTGGCGCATTGCTCACCTACATGCCAGCCATTCAACCGATGAAACCTTTGATGCACCCTCCACACCTCACGGACTGCACTAAATAAATAATGGATGAGCAAGTTCTTCGCTCGCTCATCAAGTGGCCCAATGTGCCACATTGCTTTGGTTGGCTTGCCTTAGATCGTCGCGGTCAGTGGCGCATGCGTGATGAGTTCGCACAAGCAAACAACTTACCTGGAAACGCTATTCAGCATACAGCCTTGAATGAGTTCATCGCACGCAACTACGCCTGCGATACAAAGGGAAGATATTTTTTTCAGAATGGGCCGCAGCGCGTCTTCATTACTCTAGATGCGACACCATGGATTGTGCGCATCATTCCAACAGATGCAGAACCAAATCTTCTGACTCAGTGTCAATCTTCCTTTAAACCACAGGGTGCATTAAGCGATGAGTCTGGAAATATTTACATCACCGGGCTAGTAAAGAACACTGCTGACGAAAGTGCTGATGCAGAAAATACCTCAAATAACTTTATCCAAATAGAATGTTCAAGCATTGCGCTCTTACATGATCACGACTTAGATTTATTTGCAGATCTAGCCAAACTGCGCGAGGAAGCCTGCAGCTTTGGAGGTTCCTGGAGTTGGCATGGAGAGACGCTTCCTCTAGATCCCATTCACTCCGATGAACTGAGTGAATGCTTTGGCTTTGTTAAAAAACCAAAGGACTAGGGTCTAGCCCATTGGGCTTTTTTTCGCCTGCTCCCTAAGCTCTTCTTGATACTGTCTTTGCATCTCTCTTAAGCGTGCATCAATGGTGGAGTTCTGATAAAAATCAGAACCACCAGAAGACCTAGCAATTTTAAGTTGTTCGATTGCAGCAGGCCACGCACCTTCAAGCGCATATTTCTCACCCAGGGCGTAATGGCGCATTGGCACATTCTTGGCTTGATCGTAGGCATTCGATAACATGCCCCACCAAACCACTTCATTAGCTTGAGATCTGGTACGGGCCTTTAGCCAAGCAATCGCATCATTGGTACGACCCAATTTAAGATAGGCATTGACCATCGCAGCTCCCGCCGCATAGGACAGTGGATAAGCCTTCAAAGTGGCTTGTGCAATTTGCAGCGCCTCTTCATTTTTACCTTTTGCCAAAGCTAACTCAGAAGAGGTGATATCTAAAGACAAGCTCTGTCTCTGAATTGGGGATCCTGGCGCACTTGATGCATGTGCGATATTTCTAGCCTGCTGCAGATAGACTTCAGCTTGATCGATCTTACCTTGGCGCTGCGCAGTCAAAGCTAGGCCATAAAAACCTTCCATCTGCTTTCCAGGTTCAGTTTGCTTGCTCAAACTTTCAAATTGATTTTTCAGGTCATACATCCCACTGGTTGTGCCTGACTGTTCCATGCGGGCACGCGCTTTAATAAAATAAAATTCAACGGCTGTTGGCACGGTTCTTGGCGCCACAGTGCGCGCCCGGTCTTGCATATCTGCAATCCGGTCTGTTGTTAAAGGGTGAGTGCGCACATAGGCTGGAACGCCGTGATCCATAATGCCGGTGGCTTTTTGTAAGCGCTGGAAGAAGCTAGGTGCGCCATTAACGTCATAACCGCTGGTATCTAGAATCTGAAAGCCGACGCGATCCGCTTCTCGCTCAGCATCTCGTGAGTAGGACAATTGGTTGCTAATTGCTAATGCTTGACCCCCCTGCATTAAACCAGCGGCAGCGCCAGGATTTCGAGAGGCAGCCAATGCACCGAGCAGCACTCCTGCAAGCGCAATCATGGTATTCATCCCTTGCTTATCCATTTGGCGCGCCAAATGGCGTTGCAGAACGTGGCCCGTTTCATGGCCCATTACAGATGCCACTTCAGAGTCTGACTCTGCATTCACAATCAAACCTGTATGAAAGCCAATAAACCCACCAGGTAAAGCAAACGCATTAATACTGCTGTCTTTAACAGCAAACACTTCAAAGTTGTAAGCGCCACTACCTTGCTCATTTGCACCGCCCAATTGCGCCTTCTTGGCCGCTTGCAATAAACGGCGCTCCATCTGGTTTAAAAAGTCATAAATAGGCAAGTCATTGGAATAATCTGCATCCGGCCGAATCTGGCGCATGATCATTTCGCCATATTTGCGCTCATCTACTCGACTTAAAGAATCGCCACCTGGGTCGCCCATATCCGGCAACACAATCGTTGGCTGACTCTGGAGGGTATTGCGATTTGGCAAATTTGAAGAACGCGCCTCTGGAGACTGCATTGCTCTACCAATATTTTGCTGAGCAGCTGAATCGCCTTGGACAGAAACATCTCCAGCCACTACTGGCGTAGCTGAGGCAGCAAAAGTAGTGCCAATTCCAGACCAAGCTAGCGCTAGAATCAGCTGATACGCCAAAATACGCTTAAATACTGAAGGCCGAGATACCGGCAAATCTGATGTCTTTATGACTTCCATCCCTATATGGTAAAACTTATCCCATGAACAAACTAACTCATTTTGATTCTAGCGGCCAAGCCCATATGGTAAATGTTGGCGATAAACCCAATACCCATCGCATTGCTATTGCTACAGGCAGGATTACGATGCTCCCAGAAACCTTCAATATGGTTGATGCTGGAACTCATAAAAAGGGTGATGTTCTCGGTATTGCCCGTATTGCTGGCATTCAGGCGGCAAAAAGGACTTCAGACCTTATTCCACTATGCCATCCACTAGCCCTCACCCACGTTAGCCTAGAGTTCCAACTCAACAAAGCGGAAAGTAGCATCGCTTGCCAAGTGAGAGCAGAAACCACTGGCCCTACCGGCGTGGAAATGGAAGCGCTCACCGCAGTCCAGGTCGCCCTCCTCACAATTTATGACATGGCGAAAGCCGTTGATCGAGGAATGGTGATGGGAGAAATAAAACTCTTAGAAAAAAGTGGTGGGAAGTCCGGGGAATGGAAGTCTGGATGAACTAGGCTTGTGTCTGCTCCATTAAAAAGCCACCCAAGGGTGGCTTTGTGCTTTCTTTATTCCTTGTTTTTGCTTACTTACTAATCCTGCACTCAGATGGCAGCAGTTGAGACAAGAGATTGGTTTCGGTAGATCTGCATGACCAACCACCAGCCCAAGTTGAGCCCTCTGGTTTAGAGAGATCGAGTGGCTTAGGCACATTAGCATCAGGCTCATTTGTTGGCACAAGATGTAATGTATTTTTACCTTCTGGTGCTACGCTAATTTGATAATCAATTGCTATGACACCTGATGGGGTTACTTCAATTAATTTCACGCTACGAGTAGGTGCGAAGGTAAACGAACCGCTGGTTGCCTCATCCATAGGAACGGTGCCACGACTCGCAAAAGCTTCCGTTACGGCTAGCTTTGCACTGGAGGATAAATTCATGCCCTCAACCACACGACTGCGTGCGATGTAATCTTGATATTGTGGAACGGCAACAGCCACCAAAATTCCAATGATGGCAACTACCACCATCACTTCAATTAAGGTAAAGCCAGCATCTTGCTTTGCCAGCTGATCTTGGTCTTGTTTCGGATTGATTTGCATTATTTCCATTCCTAGCTCCTGAGGGGTTAAATCCTCATACTCCAGTCTATACCTTCATTAATCTAGAGTGTTAGGCATAAGAAAAGCCGACTTTTAGGGTCGGCTTTTCTTTTTTCTGAGCAGGGTAAATGACTAATGAACAAGTTTTTTTTGATTTCTCTTTTTTAAATACAAGCCCAAACCAACTACTATCACAACGCCTGCCACCTGGAAAAACTCCTCAACTTCACCAAAACTAGACAATACTAGTTGATGAATAAAAGGCTCCTCCACAAACATATCGCCAGCTAACATTCCCAGCAATCCCGCACCCATCACAATAATTGCGGGAAAACGCTCCATTAGCTTGATTAACATTGCGCTTCCAAAAATGATCACTGGAACGCTCACGCCAAGACCTAAGCAAAGCAAAAACAAACGAGCACCTTCAGGAGCCTTTTGAGCTGCAGCAGCTACTGCAATCACGTTATCTAAACTCATCACTAAGTTAGCGATCAAAATTGTCTTAATAGCATCCCATAAGCTAGCTTGAGAGGCTGTGTCGGGATCTTCGTCACCCTCGGACATCAACTTGACACCGACATAGATCAATAAAAATGCACCAAACACCTTAATGAAAGGAAGTTTTAAAAGGGTAACCGCCAAATAAGTAAAGCAAACCAAAATCACAATAGCGGCAACGCTACCCCAGATCATGGCTAATTTTTGCTGCGCTTTAGGTAAAGCACGTGAAGCCAAAGCAATCACCACTGCGTTATCGCCAGAGAGCAAGATATTCGTGAGAATAATTGATCCCAATGCAAACCAAAAACTTCCGGAACTTAAATCCATATTGTCTCCATTTTCATTTATATGACTACAGCCCCACGAGGGGCTGTAGTTATTCGTATTTATATTAATACGTCACTTTTGCCAAAGAAATTTATAACATAGCTTTTAATAAAGCAGCCATCTCAGATGGGTTCTTAGTTACTTTGAAGCCACACTCTTCCATTACGGCGAGCTTGGCATCAGCAGTATCTGCACCACCGGAAATTAATGCGCCGGCATGGCCCATACGCTTCCCAGGAGGCGCAGTTACGCCAGCAATAAAGCCAACCACTGGTTTCTTCATGTTTTCTTTGCACCAACGAGCTGCTTCAGCCTCGTCTGGTCCACCGATTTCACCAATCATGATGACGGCATCGGTTTCTGGGTCTTCGTTGAACATACGCATGATGTCAATGTGCTTTAACCCGTTGATTGGGTCTCCACCAATACCAACTGCTGTTGATTGACCTAA